>QFCH01000311.1_pt1 | contig 86986 bp, 92 predicted proteins | sample 5346071 | NCBI WGS metagenome assembly QFCH01 (sample SAMN09062255, study PRJNA434731) | Human gut metagenome, whole genome shotgun sequencing project. | isolation source: stool timepoint B chromium assembly | host: Homo sapiens | collected 2015
ATGCGCCAACTATGAATTTATGATGTCCTTCAAATAAAGAATTTCTTAACGAACCATAAATTATTTTCCCCAATATGTATCGGATATGTTACCATAACTACAAGGCCCTTTGTCCCAGGTACCCGAAGGGGCATCGGCCATTTACAGAAAGAAGGTGTCTTAATGTTTATATTTACCTTAAGTATTGATCCCACATCTAAAGTTCCTGTTTACACGCAGATTTATAAATATATCCGCAGCGAAATCGAGGGCGGCCGACTTTCCTGCGGAACCAAACTGGCCTCAACAAGAAAACTGGGTGCCCACCTGTCAGTCAGCCGTAATACTGTAGACATGGCCTACGGCCAGCTGATTGATGCGCCAACTATGAATTTATGATGTCCTTCAAATAAAGAATTTCTTAACGAACCATAAATTATTTTCCCCAATATGTATCGGATATGTTACCATAACTACAAGGCCCTTTGTCCCAGGTACCCGAAGGGGCATCGGCCATTTACAGAAAGAAGGTGTCTTAATGTTTATATTTACCTTAAGTATTGATCCCACATCTAAAGTTCCTGTTTACACGCAGATTTATAAATATATCCGCAGCGAAATCGAGGGCGGCCGACTTTCCTGCGGAACCAAACTGGCCTCAACAAGAAAACTGGGTGCCCACCTGTCAGTCAGCCGTAATACTGTAGACATGGCCTACGGCCAGCTGATTGATGAAGGCTATATTCAGGCCTTTCCAAAGCGGGGGTATTTTGTGTGCGATATTTCCACAAACCTTGGGGCCATTCCAAAGCTGTCCGAAAACGCGCCTATTTCTTCTGCAGCCGAAAAAAAGCCTGGCTGGCCCTATGACTTTTCTCCCTATGGGGTTGATTTGTCTCATTTTCCCTATGGTTCATGGCGTAAAACCATGAGAGATATTTTATATGATGATCGGAATCTTCATTTATTCGAAACAGGGCATCCTCAGGGGGACCTGGATTTCCGCCAGGCCATTGCCTCCTACCTGCACCAGTCCAGAGGGGTCGTGTGTACACCGGATCAGATCATTGTAGGTGCCGGTATTGATTATCTTCTCCTTTTACTGACCCAGCTGCTTGGCCGACATACAATTTTTGCCCTGGAGGCCTACTCTTATATGCAGGCCGGGCGCATCCTTTCCGCCATTGGCTGTCCCATTCGCGCCATCCCTCTGGACCGTCACGGCATGAATACAGAGGCGCTTTGCCAAAGCGATGCCGATGTCGCCTATATTACGCCGTCCCACCACTTTCCCCTTGGCATCGTCATGCCGATCAAACGGCGCCAGGAGATTTTGCGCTGGGCCCTGGAGGATTCCAGACGCTATATTATAGAGGATGACTACGACAGTGAGTTTCGTTATAAAGGCCGCCCGATCCCAAGCCTTCAGGGTATTGATACCGCCGGAAAGGTCATTTATCTGGGTACGTTTTCCAAGGCTATCGCCCCATCCATCCGAATCAGCTATATTGTTCTGCCACAAACGTTACTGAGCATCTATAAAAAACAATATTTCTTTTATTCCAACACAGTCCCCCGAACCGAGCAAAAGCAGCTGACTCAGTTCATCACCCGAGGGCTGTTTCAGCGCCATCTTAATCGTATGAGAAATATTTACAAAGCCAAACGAGACTTTATTTTAAAAGCTCTGGAACCATATATGGAAAAAATAGAAATTAACGGTGAAAACAGTGGCCTCCACCTTTTAATCACCTTTAAAGATGGTCGCAGCACCCGCGAACTTATCAAAATCGCTGCGGACCACGGGATGCACCTGTTTTCCACGGATGATTATCTTACCGCAGGCAATCTTTATACCGGAGAAAAATTTCATTCCACATTAATTCTAGGCTATGCTTCAATTCCCCAGGAAAAACTGGGACCGGCTATGGATACATTTATTCAGGTATTTTTCTGAATTTTTAGAAATTTTTAAATAAACTTTACAGAATTTCGGCCATTCCTGATATTTTTTACGAAATTCACATATTTTTAACAAAAAGATTTTCGAAGATTTTCGTTATTCGCTAAATGTACAAATTTATCGAATAATAATACAAATAATCCTTGAATTAATTGGGTAAATATGCGATATTAAGAATTATTCCTTTCTTTGAATTTTGCAAGGAGTTTATGTCTGATTTTCGTTTTCGTAAGTTTTTCGTAAGTTTTGATTTTATTTTTTTATAATTTGGACACAAAATAGACACAATTATCTCTTATGATGTGTCTTGCAAAAAAGTTATGAAAATTTTATTACATAACTCAGACATTTGCGAAAAAATAAAAGGAGTGATATTAAAATGAAAAAATTTAGATTATTCGCAATGGTATGTGTATTAGTTTTAGCTATGGGTGCTTTAACAGCATGTTCTTCCAATTCCGGAGAAACAAAGGCACCAGAAACAGAAAGTGTTGTAACAACAGATGCTGCCGCTGATACAGATGCTGCTGATACAACTGAAGCTGCCGAAGATACAGACGCTGCTGATACAACTGAAGCTGCTGCTGACACAGATGCTGCTGATACAACTGAAGCCACTGAAAATACAGAAGCTTCTGAAACAACAGCTGAATAATTCTGGCTGTGACAATCCGTCAACAGTAAAATACCCTGGGGTACTTCAAATGATGTATTCCAGGGTATTTTTTGTATTCTTTATTCCATTGATTCATTCAATTTATTTCTCCATTTTATTATACAGCGTTGCCAGTGATATTCCAAGCTGATTGGCCGCCAGCCGCTTGCCGCTCACATCCGTGCCGTAATAATCCACGGTTTTACGGATAATCTCCTGCTCATAAGCACGAACAGCCTCAGCCAAGGTTCCATGACCGGGTGTGTAAATATCCCATCCTGCAGCTAAAAACTCCGACCTTTGCTCCGCCAGCTCTCCCACAACCGCATAAGGAAAATTATAAATATCAATACAGCCATTCTCCACGGTCAAAGCGGCATATTCCAGCATCTTTTGAAGTTGCCGCTCATTTCCCGGCCACAGATAATGCTCCAGGGCTTTAAGTGCTCTGTCTGAAACCCTGACAACATTCCCGCCTTTTTCTCTGCGGCGGCTGACCCATTGTTCAACAAATGCCCGTATATCATCTTTGCGTTCTCTAAGCGGTGAGATAACAAGGGCTGCGGCAGCAACCTGGTAGTACAGATCCTGTCTGAAGCTTCCGGCTCTGACACAATCCATTAAATCAACGCTGCTGGCACATAAAATCCTCACATTAATCCCGGTACTGCTGCCGTCAGCCCGCACAAGACACTGGCTGCCCAGTGTTTTGGATAACTTTTCCTGAACCTTTGGTCCCATCGCAGATATTTCATTAAAAAACAGTGTCCCTTTATCGGCCATTTCCATAGCCCCGGGCATCCGATGGCTACCAAAAATCCGTTCTGACAACCCCTCATCATCCAGTCCATCACAATGAACAGGCACAAAAACCCCATCTTTTCTGGAACTTTCATTATGAATCGCCTGCGCATAAAGATCTTTTCCGCAGCCCCGCTCACCCTGAATCAGTACAGATAACTGGGAGTCAGCCAGTTTTTTTGCAGTCTCAACACACTGCACCGAAGCCGGACTTTCTCTGATTATATGGTCAAAGCGGTATCGAGTCCCGTTAATTCCATGCAGTCTAAGATCAGAAGATACATCCTTTTGAGCAGACATTTTTAAAAAAGTCCAAAATTGCCCGGCCTTACGCCCCGAAGAAATCACGGCAACCGCACCTGCGATGATCTCACCATCCTTTATCGGATATATACGAATAAAGCCCGCTTGAGAGCGGGCATCTTTATAAATCTGTGAACGTGCATTCCCAGTCTGAAGCACGGAAAAAATCAATGGTCCCTCACACAGTTCGGTCACACACAGACCTTTTAAATCCCTGCCCGACCGCCCCTTTTGATCGGCATAAGCCTGATTGCAAAAAACAATCCGGCCGCTTTTGTTGACAATCACAATCTCCTCATCCATTGCATCAAAAAGTTTTTCCAGATTCATGATTTACCTCTCTTCAACTGATGCTATCTATTTTGGACGATTCTCATCTTTCTGTCAAGAATATTTTTACAATATACCACATTAACAGAAATTTTCATTAATTTTTCTGAATAAGCGTCCCAGACCTTTGGGCTCACCCTCCAGTCTGCTGCGTTTTTGGTGAGGCATACAATCTGCTTCATCAAAGGCAAATTTACTCTCCCCGGCAAAAGTATCAAACTGCTCTATATTATGTCTGGCAGGCATATAGGACGGATCCAGTGTCCAGGCTGCTCTAAAATGTTTCATGGCCTGAATATGATTGCCTTTTTCTTCAAGAACAATCGCATAAAGATTATGTGGCTGAGGTGCATCGGGAAATACAGCCATGGCCGAACCGGCATACGCCTGAGCTTCATCCAGTTTTCCGGCACCTACCAGTTCCCGAATATCAACACATAACGTTCTTAATGCTTCTTCATTATGATTTAATGTAAACTGCTGATTCAACATCGCAGTCATCCTCCTTTATTCTCAAATCCCTCAAAAGTATCTATTTTACCTAACCTAAATATTTCTTTTATTGGGAATCTGTATATTTTCTTTATGCTTTTATTATAGACTGCAGACTGTGAGGATTGTGTGAGAGATTTCCATGTTCTGTGAGGATTGTGTGACTAAAACAGGATATACCCATGCCATCATTGCATGTGATTTGGATGCCCGGACTTTTTCTGATATGCCTTAGGGGTACAGCCCATATAATCTTTGAATACCTTACCAAAGTAACAGGCGTCAGAAAAACCTGTCAGCTGGGCCGTCCTTGTCACACTCTCTCCACTGCGCAGCCAGACCAGACTCTGCTGAACCCTATAATATAGAAGATACTGGAAAATCGTCATATGCATATGCTTTTTAAAAAAGCGGCAGCACTCACTTTTGCATAGCCCTACATGATCGGCGATCATATCCAATGTCAGCGTCTGTGCGTAATTTTCCTGGATAAAGGCAATCATCTGCCGCAGACGTTCCAATCCGGCCCAACTTGTCTGATTTCCGTTCGGCTGCTTTCTGAAATAATCCCAAAGGTCCCGCCAGATTCGGCATAATGAGATATGAATGTCCATTTCATAACCAGTACTCCCCAAAACCTGATCATCCCATAACTGAACAATCTTTTTTATTTCTTCCAGAATGCTTTGCTGCCAGTCCACAGACGGCAAAAGCCTCAGGGCACACCAGCTGTCATTTTCTGTAATAAAACTCACATAATCCGACTCAAGGCAGCTGTTTTCATAACCGTAAATAAATCTCGGGTGAAAAGTAATCGTTCGGTAAGTACAGTCATTCCCATCCCGCATCTGTCCGGAATGAAGGGTATTACTGTTACAAAAAAGCCCCTCGCCTTCCTTTAAGAGATAGCTCTGCGCATTGACCCTGTATTCAATTTGTCCCCGCTCAATCAGCGTCAGCTCAATCTCCGGATGCCAGTGCCATAAAAAAGCGCCGCGCTCATACTTTGACAGCTGTTCCGCTGTAATATTCACCGGAAATGAAAAATCTCCGTGAGCCTTTAGCTCCCTGCGATGATCATTGGTATAAATCTGCATAAAACACCTCAATATATTTATATTTTTAACCACTATATTTGTTGTTTTAAATTTAAAGTCCCATTATAATTATATATCATCAATACAAATAAAGCCATAGCGGACTAAAATTACCGCTGTACTTTTTACGAAAGGACGGATCTTATGTTAAATCAACTGAAAGCAAAATTTGAAGAACTTTTCGGTAAAGACGGAGATATCCGCAGCTATTTTGCGCCTGGCCGTGTCAATCTCATCGGTGAACATACCGACTATAACGGCGGTCATGTATTTCCTTGTGCGCTGACCCTGGGAACCTACGGAATTGCCCGGAAACGCAGTGACAAAAAACTTCGTTTTTATTCCTTGAACTTTCCCCACACAGGCATCATCGAGGCATCGCTGGATGGACTTGAGCCTTCATCTTCTTCAGATTGGACAAATTATCCAAAAGGGGTATTCTGGACATTTGAAAAACACGGACATACCATCAGCCAGGGGGTTGACCTGCTTATTTACGGAACCATCCCCAACGCCTCCGGCCTGTCCTCCTCTGCATCTCTTGAAGTGCTGACAGCCCTTGTCATTAAAGATCTTTTCGGTTTTGATCAGCTTTCCATGACCGATCTGGCACTCTACGGACAGTATTCGGAAAATAATTTTAACGGTATGAACTGTGGAATCATGGATCAGTTTGCCGTTGCCATGGGCAAAAAGGACAATGCCATTTTCCTGGATACAAGCACCCTGGAATTTGAATATGCACCGGTTATTCTGGAAGATGCTCAGATTGTGATCACCAACAGCAAAGTTAAACACAGTCTGGTAGATTCAGCTTACAATGAACGCCGTAAAAGCTGTGAACTGGCCCTAAAAGAGCTTCAGGCCGTTACCGCCATTCAGACGCTGGGAGATCTTAGCGAAGCAGAATTTGAAACTTTAAAAGACACCATCAAAGATGACAGACGGCGGGCCATGGCCAAACATGCCGTTTATGAAAATCAGCGAACCATCAAGGCCGTTGAAGCCTTAAAAAACAATGATATCAAAGCCTTTGGCCATCTGATGAATGAATCTCACATTTCTCTGCGTGACGACTATAAGGTTTCCTGTGAGGAAATTGATTTACTTGTGGATACGGCATGGGCCATTCCAGGTGTTCTCGGTTCAAGAATCACCGGCGGCGGTTTTGGCGGCTGTACAGTCAGCATTGTAAAAACAGATGCCGTTGAACAATTTAAGGAAAAACTTCAGTCCGTTTATCAGGAAAAGCTGGGACTTACTGCAGAATTTTACGTCGCTGAAATCGGTAACGGCGCATCCCGTCTGGACTAATGCCCGGAAATAATATATACTAAAACAGGCCCTGGTACGGATTCATTTCAGGGCCCAACAATCAACTATGGAGGTATTTCTCATGAGAATATTGGTAACAGGCGGTGCCGGATATATCGGCAGCCACACATGTGTTGAACTTTTAAATGAAGGCCATGAAGTCGTTGTTGTGGATAATCTGTATAATGCCAGCGAAAAGGCACTGGAAAGGGTACAGGAAATTACCGGACGCAGTCTCACCTTCTATAAGGCAGATATCAGAGATAAACAGGCCATGAACGATATTTTTGACCGGGAAGCCATTGATGCGGTTATTCATTTTGCAGGTCTTAAAGCGGTCGGTGAATCTGTGGTTAAGCCAATTGAATACTATGAAAATAACATTACAGGTACCCTCAACCTTTGCGATGCCATGAGAAATCACGGTGTTAAAAATATTATTTTCAGCTCCTCTGCCACCGTTTACGGCGACCCGGCAGAAATCCCCATCACAGAAAACTGCCCGAAAGGTACACCGACCAATCCTTATGGCTGGACAAAATGGATGCTGGAACAGATTCTTACCGATCTTCATACGGCTGATCCCCAGTGGAATGTAATTCTTCTGCGCTACTTTAACCCCATTGGTGCGCATAAAAGTGGCCTGATCGGAGAAGATCCCAAAGGTATCCCCAACAATCTCCTCCCTTATGTGGCTCAGGTAGCGATTGGCAAACTGCCCTGTCTGGGTGTTTTCGGAGACGACTATGAAACACCGGACGGCACCGGCGTTCGGGATTATATCCACGTTGTGGATCTGGCCGTTGGTCATGTTAAGGCACTGAAGAAATTTAACGACACACCGGATGTGCGCGTTTACAATCTGGGTACAGGGAACGGCTACAGCGTTCTTCAGGTTGTCCATGCTTTTGAAAAAGCCTGCGGTCACCCGATCAATTACGAAATAAAACCCAGACGTGCAGGGGATATTGATGCCTGCTATGCCGATTCAGCCAAGGCCAAAGACGAACTTGACTGGCAGGCTCAGTACAATATCGATGACATGTGCGCAGACTCCTGGCACTGGCAGACAAACAATCCTAACGGCTACAATGAATAATTAAACCTTTGCAAAAATAAAGTGCTTCTGACCATAGACATATAAGCGGCCAGAAGCACTTTATTTTTGTATTACTGATCTGCCATCCGATATCCAACCCCGATTTCCGTAATAATATAATGGGGTTTTGCCGGATTTTTTTCAATTTTACGCCGCAAGCCTGCCATCATGGCTCTTAAAGCCTGAGTATCTGAACCATAGCCGGCGCCCCACACTTCTTTAATGATAAAAGCACTGGTTAATACTTTACCGGCATTTTTCATAAACAGGGTCATCAGGTTAAATTCCATGGGAGTCAGATGCAGTGCCTCACCGTCCAAAGTCATCAGGTGTTTTTCCAAATCCAGGCTTAACCCACCTACCGTAAAAACAGTTTGCGGACCAACAGAATTTCCCTGTCTGTATAAATGCCGGAAAGCCACACGGATTCTGGCCAGCAGCTCAGTGGCAGAAAAAGGCTTTGTCAGATAATCATCTGCCCCCAGGTCCAAAGCAGCTGCCTTTTCTTTATCCTGGTCTCTTGCAGAAACAACGATCACAGGGATCTGGGACCAGGTTCTCACTTTTTCGATCACCGTCATACCATCAGCATCCGGCAGCCCAAGATCCAGAAGCATCATATCCACCGGATCTGACACAAGGCGCTCCATGGCCCCCACAGCACTGCCTGCGGTCACACATTTAAACCCTTCATTTTTAAGGGCATACACAATAAAATTTCTGATTTGTGGATCATCCTCTACCACAAGAATCGTTTCACCGTACAGATGCATCATTGATCCTCCTTCATTGCTTTGTTTAAATTCCCCTGATCTTCCAGAGGGAGGGTAAATATAAACCAAGCACCCGGTCCGTCGGTACGGTTGGCGGCTTTAATATCACCCCCGTGAGCCCGCACAATGGACTGGCAGATGGGCAGCCCCAGACCGATCCCTTTTCTGGCATCAACAGGTTTGATCTGGGATGTATAAAAAGTCTGGAAAATATTAGGCAAATCCTCCTGTGCAATCCCATCGCCCCGGTCAGCCACCTGGAAGATGGCCTGATGATGCACCTCATCTTTTTCCACATAAATCTGAATTTCATCCTCAGGCTTAGAATGTTTTACCGCATTATCCAACAGATTAATCAACACCTGCAAGATCAGCTTGCCATCCATAGGCACCATTAAAACCTCCTGGGGAATATGGGCATTAATCTCATAATCTCCGGCCCGTTTGGACATTTTTTCAATGGCACTTCCTATAATCTCCTCCACGGCTTCATACTGCTTATTCAAAACCATACGGCCCTCCTGAAGCTTTGTCAGACTTAAAATATTTTCCACAAGAGAATGAAGCCACTGGGCGTCCTCCAGGATACCCTTGGTCATGTCATACCTTGGATCCTCTTTTGCCGTCATATCCAGTATCATTTCCGAGGTCCCCATAATTCCCGACAAAGGTGTCCTCAGGTCATGAGAAATGGCCCTGAGCAAATTTGCCCGATAGCGTTCCTGAACAATTTCCTGCTGAGAACGGATCTGAGATTTCACGGAAACAATCCGGCTCATGGCCAGCGATGCACACTCAATCAGAGAATGCAAAAAACGTTTCTGATGCTCTGTCAGTAACTTTGTTTCCTGTCTGGGAAGGCGCAAAATTCCCAGAATATGATTCGTTCCGTTAATGGGCCAGTCCACAAATTCCCCACTTTCTTCACAGTCCCCTTTAGTCCGGAGAAAAAAAGTCTCCATACCTTCCCGATCCAAAACTTCATGTCTGGTCATTGTACCGTCACACGCCCGCCATATGAAATCATCCTTCCATTTTCCATCTTCATCACAGCAAAGACAGCCGGCCTCGCATAAAAAGCGGTTCCCCGCCGCAGTCACAATAATCCCTGCAATTTCTTCCAGGTCTTTGGCCTCTGTCAGCCGACTTGTCAGCTGGTATAATGCCAGTGTCTCCTGTTCCTTATCCCGGGCTTTCCTGGCATTTTGTTTAACCCTGGATGTAAGGGTTGTGGTGACCAATGAGGTCAGCGTCATACAGGCAAAGGTGATCATATAGCCTGGATCATAGACATTTAAAGAATAATAAGGTGCTGTAAAAAAATAGTTAAAAGCAAAAGTGGCGCCCACAGCCGACAATACCCCCCAGAAATAGCCTCTGGTCACGCAGGCCGTCAGAAAGACCCCGATTAAATACATTAATACAATATTGGTTTCTTTAAATCCCACGGTTTTAAAAAGTATTCCCACAACCGAAGCACCACCGATGGACACAGCCGCAACAGCCATAGAAAATACAGCGCTGATCGCCGTTTCTTTGCTCTGCCGCATGGCCTGATCAAGATACAGCGTTTTCTCAAATTTATCCATGAAGCTTCACTCCTTTTTTCATTCAGAACAATTGTTTTCCCTTTGGTGTTCAATTAAAAGAGAATCCGCTTCCATGGCCAGGGCGCCCTCGGAAAATATAGCCAGCATAATACTTTCATCAAATGCTGAAATGTGGGTACCGTCCCCCATATAAATACCTATAACTCCAAAGGCTTTCTCCTCGTTGCGCACTGCAATATAAAGACCTTTAGCGCCTGAAAGGGTACCTGTGGTCGCCCCGGCATGTTTATTATTCTGATAAACCCAGGCAGCAACCCCAAACTCCCCAGGTGTAAGCAATTCTTCGATATGGCTGTCCGCTTCTCTGGCAAACTTAAGGGGTGTCTTTGTCTTCATGGGATCTGCGGAATAATAAACAATATCTCTGTCCAAAAGCTTGTAAAGCTGCCCCGCAAGAACCTGAGCCAGCGCCGTCTGTCCGCTGGCTTTTTGAAGTTTCAGGCTTGTTTCAAGAAGTATATCCGTTCGATAAGCCTTTTTTGCGGCCTGTGTCCCATAATTTTTCACCTTTTTTGCCAAAACTGCTGTAATAAATCCTGAAATAAACATAATCACAAAGGTTACAATATAGCTGGGTTTATATACCATCAATGTATAAACAGGTTCTGTAAAAAAGAAATTAAAGCAGCAAACAGAAAAAGCCGCCGCGATCAGACTGCAGATCTGATTAACTGTCAGCAAAGCTGTAAGCAAAACCCCAAGAATATAGACGGTAATTATATTTGATTCATCAAAACCCATTGCCTGAAATAAAAATGCAATCAAAGTACTGGCTGTAAGCACACCGGCTACGGCTAAAACATCCATAGCCAGGGCAGGCATATCCGGTTTTGGCTTAGTCCTTTTTTTCTGCTTAATCCCCAGCGTATCTTTATACTTTTTAGTATAAGTATCCGGAATCAGATAAACTTCCATTTTAGGCACAAGCTGGGTCAGCTGTTGTGAAAAGCTAATATTTTGCCTGAGAAAACTGCGCTTTGTGTAGCTTCGTCCGAGAACAATTTTAGAGACGCCTGAAACCCGGGCATATTCGGCAATCTGTTTTGTAATATCACCGCCGTACAAGGTTACAACTTTTGCCCCCAGCTGTTGAGCCAGCCGCTCATTCATCTGAAGCCTTGCGTCATCCTCATCGGATATCCCATCAGAACCAGGGACCTCCACATGAACTGCCGTAAATTTTCCCTTAAAGGCTTTAGCCATACGGGCCCCGGCCCGGATCACCTTCACATTAGACGGCGAAGGAGACAGACAGACTAAAATATGTTCACCGGTATAAAATTCGCTGTCCTTGTTTTCCGCCCTCATTTTTTCTGTTTTCTGATTCACCTGATCCGCAGTACGCCTTAAGGCAATCTCCCTTAATGCGGTAAGATTGCCCACAGTAAAAAAATTTTCCATGGCCCGACCGGCCTGACGGGTTTTGTAAATTTTCCCTTCTCTAAGCCGGACAAGAAGCTCTTTGGGTTCAATATCAACAAGCTCCACTTCATCTGCCTGATCAAAAACAAAATCCGGAATCCGCTCTCTGACCTGAACACCTGTGATCGACTGCACAATATCATTGAGACTTTCCAGATGCTGAACATTGACGGTTGTATAAACATCAATCCCTGCCTTTAAAAGCTCCTCTATATCCTGATAACGTTTGATATGGCGGCAGCCTTTGGCATTGGTATGGGCCAGCTCATCCACCAAAATCAGCTGAGGGCGGCGTTTTAGTGCCCCATCCAAATCCAGCTCATGAAGCACAATATTTTTATAGGAAACATATAAAGGGCGCAGCTGCTCAAGCCCTTCCATAAGCTTCATCGTTTCCGGACGGGCGTGAGGTTCAATATACCCAGCTACCACATCAATGCCGTCCTGCTTGGCCTCATGGGCTGCTTCCAGCATGGCATAGGTTTTTCCTACCCCCGCCGAATAGCCGAAAAAAATTTTCAGACTTCCCCTTTTTTTCTTTTCCGATGCCGCCTGGATCTGAAGCTTTTTAAGCAAAAGCTCCGGATCCGGACGGTTATCCTCATCTTTTATATTAAAATCCATCGTCTGTGACAATACAAACACGTCTCCTGTCTGAATTTTTGTTTTTATAATCCAGCTTATTTGGCCAGTTCAATCATTCCCAGTTCCTGGGCAATATCAAGGTTCACACCGAGGACATTAACGGTTTCTTCTCCAAAAATCCCCAGGAATTTTCCTGTTGTATGTTGGGCTACAATTTCCTGCAAACGTTCCTGGGAAAGTCCGGTATTAACGGCTAACTGGGGAATCTGAATCTGTGCAGAAGCCGGACTGATATGCGGATCCAGGCCAGATCCTGAAGCGGTCAAAAGATCGGTGGGAATATCTTCCCTGGACACACCGGGATGTGCTTCAAGAAATGTCTGAATGTCAGCTTCAACCCTTGCCTGTAAGTCAGGATTTGTGGGACCGTAGTTGGCGCTGCCCGAAGACAGTCCGGCATAATCTTCACCATTGTTATATTTTCCGTCTGAGGTATAAGTATTGTAATGATACTGGGACGGACGGCATTTCATAAAACGGTCATCGGTAAAATCCTGTCCCACAATTTCTGATCCCAGCACTGTCCCGTCTGCTGCTGTAATCATACTTCCGTTGGCCTGATGAGGAAAAATCAACTGGGAAAGTCCGGTCAAAACAAGGGGATAAATCAGACCACACAACACCATAAGTACAATGGACACTAACAGGGCCCTTTTTAAGCTGCCTAATGCAGATTTTACTTTTGAGTTCATTATATGCAACCTCCTATATTATAAGCCCAGCAGGGCAAGCAGCGGATGAATCAGCAGATCAATAATTTTGATCCCCACAAAGGGTGTGATCACACCGCCAAGGCCATAAATTAACATATTTCTGCGAAGCATTTTACTGCTGTTCATTGGTTTATACTTCACGCCTTTCATCGCCAGTGGAATCAGACATGGAATAATAATGGCATTAAAGATTAAAGCGGATAAAATCGCACTAAATGGTGTGGCCAGATTCATGATGTTTAAAACCTGCATCTGTGGAATAACCATCATAAACATTGCCGGAATAATCGCAAAATATTTGGCAATATCATTGGCAATACTAAAGGTGGTCAGGCTGCCTCTTGTAATCAGAAGCTGCTTGCCGATTTCAACCACTTCAAGAATCTTTGTTGGATCCGAATCAAGGTCAACCATATTGGCTGCCTCTTTTGCCGCGGTTGTACCACTGTTCATTGCCAGACCTACATTGGCCTGAGCCAGCGCCGGGGCGTCGTTGGTACCGTCGCCGGTCATGGCAACAATCTTTCCCTCATTTTGTTCACGTTTAATAACGTTAATCTTATCTTCCGGCTTACATTCCGCAATGAAGTCATCCACACCGGCCTCGGAAGCAATTGTTGCCGCAGTCAGGGGATTATCCCCTGTACACATAATGGTTTTAATACCAATCGCTCTGAGACGTTCAAAACGTTCTTTCATTCCCGGTTTTACCGTATCTTTTAAATAAATCACACCAAGAATCTCTTTATTCCGGCACACGGTCAGCGGCGTACCGCCCAGCTGCGAAATTTCAGCCACACATTTTTCAAGGTCATCGGGAATTTTTCCGCCCAATGCCTTTATATAAGCTGCAATAGCCTCGCTGGCACCTTTACGGATCATGGTTCCGTCAGAAAGATCCACACCGCTCATTCGTGTCTGAGCAGAAAACTCAATAAATCCGGCCCCCTGGACAGCCGTCACGTCACAGCCCATTCGGTGTCCCAGTTCAACCGTAGACTTGCCTTCCGGTGTTTGATCCTCCAGAGAGGACAAAACCGCACACCGGATTAATTCATTTTTGTCAGCATGGCCTACAGGATAAAAATCTGCCGCCAGACGATTGCCAAATGTAATTGTTCCCGTTTTATCAAGAATCATTGTATCAACATCACCACAGGCTTCTACGGCCTTTCCGGACATGGCAATCACATTAAATCTTGTCACTCGATCCATACCTGCAATACCTATCGCAGACAGCAAACCTCCAATAGTTGTCGGAATCAGACATACTGCCAAAGCAACCAACGTGGAAACATCCAGGGTAACGCCGCTGTACACGCCAATGGGATATAGGGTTACAATAACAATCATAAAAATAATTGTAAGACTGACAAGTAATGTATTCAAAGCAACTTCATTGGGTGTTTTCTTACGTGAGGAACCTTCTACAAGAGCAATCATCCGATCCAGAAAGCTCTCTCCCGCAGAAGCGGTAATTTTTATTTTCAGCCAGTCACTGACAACGGTTGTACCACCAGTGACGGAGCAAAAATCTCCGCCGCTTTCCCTGACAACCGGAGCGGATTCGCCGGTAATGGCAGATTCATCAACAGAAGCAACACCTTCAATGACTTCACCGTCATTGGGAATAAGCTCGCCTGCACGAACCATAACAATGTCGCCTTTTTTCAGATCACTGGAACTAATAATTCTTTCACTTCCATTGCTCATTAAAACACGAGCTCTTGTATCTCTCTGCGTTTTTTTCAGGCTGGCAGCCTGGGCCTTTCCACGGCCCTCGGCTACAGCTTCCGCAAAATTTGCAAATAATACCGTAATAAACAAAATAATAGTCACAATAATATTGTAGGCTCTCATATTAGTTCCCGGATTGGCAATTCCAAACAGACCGGGATAAACAGAAAGCACCAGTGTTACAAGACATCCGATTTCAACAACAAACATAACCGGATTTTTCATCATATAACGGGGATTAAGCTTTTTGAAAGCCCCAATCACCGCATCCTTTAGAATCTCAGGTGTCATAAATTTGGTTTTATTTCTCTGCTTACTCATGAATGACTTATCCTCCTTAGCCCCAAAGTGTCAAATGTTCCGCAACAGGTCCAAGAGCCAGTGCCGGGAAAAATGTCAGGGCAGCGAAAATATACACAACAACCACGAGGGCAATCGTAAATGTCGGTGTATCTGTACGCAATGTGCCCACAGATTCGCTTACACGGCGTTTGGCCATCAGTGATGCGGCCACACAAAGCTGAAGTATAATGGAAATATATCTTCCGAAATACATGGCAAGACCGGCCGTAATATTCCAAAAATATGTGTTATCCACGAGACCTTCAAATCCTGAACCATTGTTTGCCGCCGATGAGGCATATTCATACAGGATCTGAGATAGTCCATGAAATCCTGGATTTGTAATCCCGTCAAGACCGGCCTGGGTAGAAACCGCAATTGCTGTAAAGGCCAAAATTAAAAGGGGATGAACAATAATACACAATGCGGTTAATTTCATTTCCCTGCCTTCGATTTTCTTGCCCAGATATTCAGGTGTACGCCCGATCATCAGGCCGCATATAAAGACGGCCAGGATGGCATACATAATCATATTCATCAGGCCAACGCCCTCGCCGCCGAAAACAACATTCAACATCATATGAAGCATGGGTATCATACCGCCCAAAGGTGTCAGGGTATCATGCATGTTATTTACAGTTCCTGTAGTAAAGGACGTTGTGACTGTTGTAAACAGTGCAGACTGAGCAACGCCAAACCTTACTTCCTTACCTTCCATGCTTCCCATATCCTGATTCAGCCCCACCTGAGCCAGTGCCGGGTTTCCGGCCGATTCAGAGGCCACACACACCGTCAGACCAATAAGGAAAATAATGGACATGGCGATAAAAATGGTACGGCCTTCGTTTTTCTTTTTACCGTTTCTGACCATTTTGCCAAACATAAGCACACAGGCGCCAGGGATAACCATCATGGAAAGTAATTCTATCATATTTGAAATAATTGTAGGATTTTCCAGCGGTGTGGAAGAATTGGCACCCAAAAATCCGCCGCCGTTTGTCCCCAGATGCTTAATGGATTCAAGGGCAGCAATAGGACCCATGGCAATGTCCTGATATGTCCCTTCGATCGTGGTTACTGTTTGATTGGCATCCAAAGTCTGAGGTACCCCCTGAGAAACAAGAAGCAGACCTACAAGCAGTGACAGCGGCAGCAGCACACGGGTTATAATACGAACAAGATCCGCAAAGAAGTTACCCATATCCTTACCTTTGCCGGCCAGTCCTCTGACAAAAGCCACACATGCGGCAAAGCCGGTAGCTGCGGATACAAACATCATATAAATAATCACAACCATCTGGCTGAAATAGGAAAGTCCGCTTTCACCGGAATAATGCTGTAAGTTAGTGTTTGTCATAAAGGATATCATCGTATTAAATGAAAGCGTCTCTTCCATGGCACCGATCCCGTTAGGATTGAAAATGGGAAGCATCTGAATTCTTAAAATCAGATATCCGACAAACACCATAACTGCATTGGTCAATAATAACATAAGTGCATATTTTTTCCAGCTCATTCCTTTATGTGGATCTATACCGCTGATTTTATAAATAACACGATCAACACGGTCAAAAACCGGATCCGCAAAGGTATGCTGGAAAGTGGCAATATGATACAGATAAGTTCCCAGTGGAATTATCAATATAACAAAAAGAGCCAGCGTTAAAATAATCTGTAACATTGTTCTTGTTTTCCTCCTGTGATAAAATTTTACATTACTTTAAAACTTTTCAGGATTAATCAGCGCATAAAGAAGATACCCTGCAATCAGTGCAATTAAAGCAACAATAATAACAGTTCCTAAAATCGGCATACATCTTACCTCCCTTTCATTTCCTGTTCATCTGGTATTCGCAAAAATCAGCCAACAGCTTCATTGATCCAAAACAAATGACCAGAATTGCAATCATTAATAAATCCATCATAACTATGATCTCCTTTTCTTTGATTTGTCTGTTGCACATCTTAGCACTGTTTTTATGAAAATAGTGTGAATATTTCCCGTACTTGTATAAAGATTATGTTAAGATTAAAATAAAGTAAGGCATAACTCAAAAAAGCATAAAAAAAGCCTTATATTCTGGATGCAGCTGCAATCCAAAATATAAGGCCTGACCTTTATTCTGCTTTCACTTCTAATCTAACTTCTGATTTTACTTGTGATTTTCTTTTACTTATAACGCTCTTTTACTTATGACTTTCATCTCCGTGCTTAGTCTCTCCGGTTTTTTTCCAGGCCTCTCGCCCTGCATTCACCGCATTACTTACATGATCCTTTAAATTTTGCCCATCACCCATGGACAGTTTTTTCACAGACTGCCCCTGGGACAACTGAACTTCTCTATAGGTCACATCCTGGGACAACAGCTTATATACTGTAGCCAGCGCAGGAACACCCATTAAAATACCGCCGATACCGCCGATGCCGCCACCGACAACTACAGCCAGCAGGACCCACATGCCGGGCAGACCAATAGAGGAACCGACAACCTTTGGATAAATAATGTTGCCTTCCAGCTGCTGCAGAATCAGAATAAAAATAAGAAACATAATTGCTTTCATAGGGTCTTCTGTTAAGATCATAAATGCACCCACACCTGCTCCAATATAGGCGCCCACAATCGGAAGCAGTGCCGTCGCACCAACTAAGGCTCCCACCATGGCTGCATAAGGGAAACGGAAAAGCACCATCCCCAGGGTACACAGGCAACCTAAAATAACCGCTTCCGTACACTGTCCAATAATAAAATTTCTAAAAGTCTGGTGGCCCACATCTACAACATGTCTCACCTTCTGGACAACCTTTTCATTAAAATAAACCCTTAAAAGCCGTTTAGACTGTCTGACAAGCCATTCCTTGCTGAAAAGAATATATACAGCAAAAATCGCACCAAGGACAAAATTAACAACACCCTTGCCAAGAACGCCTACAAAGACTACTGTTGAATTTAAAATCCCCCCCAGTCCGCTGGTCACGTAAGCAGCGGCATTTTTTAAAAGCTGTGGCCAGTCAATCTTCATACTTTCCAGCCACTGCTCCACTGCGGGAAGCTGATCACTGTGATCCAGAGCCCACAGCCGAACCTTTTCCGCATAGATAGGAATACTTTTCCCGATCACCTCAAAGGCACTGATCAGCTCCGGAATAACTACATTTAACAGTAAAACAATGATAATCACAATAATTCCGATAGATATAAGAATACAGACCGGACGTCTGGTCTTATTTATCCACTTATTTCGAGAATTGGGCCAATACAGCCGCTCTGCCTTTACAAGAATAATATTCAGTACATAAGCCATCACAGCGCCGATGACCAGTGGAAGCATAATTCCCCATAACCCGCCAATCACACTGATAATACGTTCAAAATAAATAATACCAAGAATTGTCAGCGCAATTCCCACACATATTTTCCATAACGCAATGGGCTGACCTGTCTTTTTCATAAAACTATCCAACTACCCTTCTTTTCCGATTTTATATAGACCTGCCGGATGTAACTGCCGGCTGTCTGTAAAGCCAAAAGTTTTCCACTCAAAGTCTGTTTAATTTATTGTAACACATATTATATGCACAAAAAAAGAAGGATTTATAATAGTATTCTTAAATTTTGGTAAAGATTATAAATAAATCATGGCTTGCCACTATTTTCCGCCTATGTTAAGATTGCTTTAGTTGTTTTTTTTACACACCATTGAGAGGAGCATTTAATAATTTATGAAAAAAGGTGAAATTTACGAAGGTATTATAGAATCAGTGGATTTTCCTAATAAAGGCCGTGTCCCGGTTGGGGATATGGTAGTCACCGTAAAAAACGGTATTCCGGGACAAAGGGTCCGTTTTATGATTAACAAAAAACGGGGAGAACGGGTTGAAGGCCGTCTTATGGAAATCCTTGAACCATCCCCTCTGGAAACCATAGCCCCGGTCTGTCAAACCTTTCCGGCCTGCGGCGGATGCATGTACCAGACCATGGATTATACGCAGCAGCTGAACATGAAGGCCAAACAGGTACAGGCACTTTTAAGTCCTGTAATTACTGCCCATCAGCAGGATTTTCTGTTTGAGGGCATAAAAAGCAGCCCTCTGCAGTGGGGTTATCGGAACAAAATGGAATTTTCCTTTGGAGATGCCGTCAAAGATGGTCCCCTAACCTTAGGACTTCACAAAAAAGGCAGCACTTATGACATCCTTACAGTAGATGACTGTAAAATTGTTCACAAAGATTTTACTCTGATTTTGGACTGTGTCCTGAAATACTTTACCCAAAACCCGCAGCCTTACTACCACAAAATGAGTCATACCGGTTATCTGCGCCATTTACTTGTTCGCCGTGCTCAGACAACCGGCGAAATACTGGTCAACCTTGTCACGACAAGCCAGGCAGATCCTGACCTTTCTCAATTGACTCAGCAGCTAAAAAATCTTTCTCTGGAGGGAAAAATTGTAGGATTCCTTCATATTATTAATGACAGTCTGGCAGATGTTGTACAAAGTGATGAAACCCGGCTTTTATTTGGCCAGGATTATTTTTATGAAAATATTCTGGGATTAAAGTTTAAAATTACCCCCTTTTCTTTTTTTCAGACCAACTCTTTAGGCACTCAGGTGCTTTACGAGACAGCCCGAAGCTATATAGGAAGTACAAAAGATATGACGGTTTTTGATCTGTACAGCGGCACAGGAACGATTGCACAGATTCTGGCACCTGTTTCCAAACAGGTCATTGGCGTGGAAATTGTAGATGAAGCCGTTGGGGCAGCCAGAGAAAACGCAGCCCTTAATCACCTGGCAAACTGCCGTTTTATTTCCGGAGATGTGCTTAAAGTACTGGATGACATTGAGGAACGTCCGGATTTCATTGTACTGGATCCCCCAAGAGACGGTATTCATCCAAAGGCACTGGAACGCATCATCGACTATGGTGTAAATCATATGGTTTATATTTCCTGCAAACCAACCAGTCTGGCCAGGGATCTTGATATTCTCCTTGAAAAAGGATACCAGGTGGATCGGGTTTGCTGTGTGGATATGTTCCCGGGAACCGTGCATGTGGAGACGGTGTGCCTTCTAACCCGCATAAAATAAAGAAAAATGCCAGGTTTGAAGGTTCGTTTTCATGGTTTTGTCCACGCTTTGTCCACGAAATTTTTAGCCGTGGACAAAACCTTTAAAATAAACTGTTTAATGCTCATTAAGGTACATCTGCCATGCCTTAACCGTTGCCGGTCCCATGCTGCCATCCTGTGTAACTCCCAGAAACGCCTGAAGCTTCATTACAGACGCCCGGCCGAACCAGCCATCCTGCTCTGCGCCGATCAGTGCCTGCAATGCCCGCACCATGTTGGAGCCCTGAGCGTATCCGGATGCCTTAAACTCCCAGCAGCCATCATATGCAGCATACAGATATTTTTTGTTTGACACTGGCTGATTGGATACAATACCGTCCACACCCACGCCTAAAAACTGCTGGGTACGCCGTACAGTGGCCGGACCAAAAGAGCCGTCAATATCCAGCAGCACCTTACCGTCAGTCTGAGCACTGCCAGTCATGGCCTCTTTAACGTCTGACCTAAACTGATCCATAGTCAGACCAAAGTGATGCCAGATATGCTCCACGTCCGCATGAGCGGTGGCAATCCCCAGCTTGTGTCCTTCGGAGTGGCTGATGATCTGCGTCAACGGATTTAAATGATGCAGATCGCACAGGTACGCAAAAAGCTCCACGGCAGCTGCATATGTACGCATGACCACCTGCTTTGTCTGCGCCGGGTCGTTGTCTGTCCAGTTGGCTCCACCAGTGTATGTGATGGTTGCAGGCTCACACATCTCCACACCGATATGGGTGTTGTTGGATGCTCCGCCCCCATGCCAGCCACGATGATTCCAGGGCAGTGTTTGATAGACAGTACCGTCATTGCCATCAATAAAGGCATGGACACAGGCAGCCACGCCAGATCGGTTCCAATTGTTCAAAAACACCTGAGCGTCCGGCTGCGGGCATCCCACACTATGCAGCATAAGCCCCTGGACATTAATCGTTCTGCCGGCTTTGTAGCAATCATTGTTTGTTAAAATGTTCTGGATAAGTTTCATTTTTCTTCCTCGCTTTCTTTGTCTTCAAATTCAATTTCCGTCTGATCTTTAATATATATAACAATCTTACGCAAAAATGCCGGCATCGGCACGCCAATATCTGAGATATTTTCTAAAATACTTATAAGCTCATTGCACACCAACCAAATGGCCACGATGCAGGCCACCAAAAATGTAAAGGGCACCTCTAACCCGATTGTCTGGGCAGAGTATTTGATTAACTGATCTAAGATAGCCCCTACAATTACCAACAGCCACATACATATCTTTTTTAAGATCCCGCGCATACTTTTATAGGAGCTGACTTTCTCAGCCCTGCTCGGTACAGCCATAAGCCCTGTGATGTAGTCAATCAGGTTGCAGGCAACCAATAAGCCTACGGGTATGTAAAGTACGCCTAAAAGGCCGGACAAAAAACTAAGTACCGCTGTGATTACAGCTTTGATAGCATCCATTTTTTTCACAATCCTCACTTTCCTTTCTTCAATCGGCCTGTTGCCAGATCGTCTCATGCACGCCCTCAGCGCCCGGCTCCCAGATGTTATTGTCTACCTGGGACACCCAACGCTTGTCCTTGTGGCTGCACTTGCTGCCCTTTTGCCATGGATTAGGTCCCACGCCGTCCCACGCTTCCCAGGCCGGATATTCCTCGGGTTCTGGTTCCGGGGCCGGTTCCTGGCCCTCTAAGACCGTCACGCGGTCTGATAAAGATTTAATTGTCTCTGCCAGCTCTCCCATATTGGTAAACAGCGCATCAATCTGCCGCTGTAAGGGGGCAAGGCTGTTGTCTGGATTGGCGTTAGCCTGAGCCATCTCCACAAGCTCTGTGCGCTGCTCATCGGTGATATCTCCCTGGATCCAGATCGTGTCAATCTTTTTGAGCATGTCAGTTAAGTTGTAACCTCCGTCTGTGATTACTGATTTGATGATGTCGTACATGTGATACCTCCTTTATAATTTTAGCATTGCAGTCTCTATGTTGGAGATCCGCTGCATGATGGTTTGTGTGTCCTCTTTGCTTACATAATGGTTAGCAATGTAATTGGCCGGGTCTGCTACGTATTGTGCCTGCATCTGGGCGTTGACGTTGTTGGTGATGATGGTTGTTGGGTAATAGGTAACAAGGGCATTTAGGGCTTGCTGTTCGGTGTCGGAGAGTGGGGTAAAGGTTTCTGATTCGGTCTCATACAAAAAAGTCAATGGAGATCCTTTGTCGTGCTCGGCTTTAAGGTAATTTGTTATTTTTTCAATTGCAGTCTCTTTTGCGTCAGTTTTGAGTACCCCTGTACAATAGTTGTCAAGGCGTAGGTGTATTTGTTTAGCATTGTAACAAAAGCCGATCTGTCCATCTTTATCAATTCCCCAGCTTAGTGGCACATGCTTTAATTTATTGCAGTATCCGTTTTGTTCGTTATAATTAGCACTTACAATATCGTCAATGACCATAAATACATTTGAGGTTTTATTTCCAATATAAGTATCACCATTATTAATTAAAAACGTTTCTGATCCGTCAATTACTTTTGATTTACCCTTATACACCCATCCCCATACACCATCCCTCCTGTCCAGCTTATCCCATTTTGTTAATGCCCGGTCTGATGTGAGAGTGATGGATTGCTCTTTGTAGGGTTCGTATGGGGTGGCGGCGGTTCCGTACTCAACCTGTAAATTGCTAAAATATTTTTTAATATTTTCGATCCCATCACCATGCGCAGTAATGTATATATAGTCAGTGGTTGCCGTATATGATAATTTTGTATGGTTTAGGTCAGCATTGGTAGTATGCGCCAGCCATCCCACTATGTTTCCACTATCTACCAAACAGACAGCCAGATAAAACCCGTGTCCGAGTGGGAGTTTTTCGGGATACGATATAGTAACCAGGTTTCCTTTGCCAACAAATACTGGATAGTTAAAATATCCTGATAAGTTTTTATGTAGCTTCCAGTTATCTCTATCAGCAACCTTTTCAATATCAAGCAAATTCTTCCCAGTGACTTTCACCTGTACTTCATACTTTCCGGTTTCCTCATTCAGTCTTCCAGCATGGTTGATTGGCTGTGGCCATTCTGGGATCAGGTAGGGTTCATAAGGGATATCCTCCTCGGAAATCATGATGTCCGAAAATTCCCAGGTGTTATATTTATCTGGTTCTCCGGATTTTGTTAATCTTTGCGTATAGATTGTAAGCCATACTTCATCGCTTTCTGAATATGCATCTGAGGCAACGTCAATTTTTCTCCCCAGAAACTTTTCGGTCACCGCTTGTTCCAATTTAATCCGCATATCCCCGATCACTTTTTTGGATGTATTGTTATAGACTAAAAAGCCCACGCCACCGTCTGTTAAAGTGTAACCCTCATCTGTAATTTCCGCCGTTCGCTTTGCGTAAAATTTGAAATATCTACTTGACCCCAGCGGAAATATTTTTCGCACTATATCATTAGGCAGAACTGATACACCAAACGCACTGGCTGTGATGGATTTATCTGTCTTTTTAATATTTGATGACTCAATAACACTTGAGATATCAAATAAATTCCTACTCCGCATCTGTGGCCGGGGTGAGGGGAATCTGCCTGTATAGGGTTCCCAAGGTTTTGCGGTACTGCCGGCATTAAACATGACAACAGAGTCATTAATAAAATTAAATCTGACGTATGCACAATTTGATGGGGTTGTATCTGTGGTTGTATTGTTGTCGTTATATGATATCAACTTTTTATTGCCATCATAAAATGCCCGCCTTAAAAATGCAGTAAACCCGGAGTATTGAGTATTGGGATCGACTCTTATAAAATCGGTTGTACTTCTTCCTTTATACGTTGACACAGTTCCGTCTGTATTGATAACTTTATCTTTTTCAAAACGTCCATCAAACAATTGATACCCCTCTGTCTGCACCTGCTCTGTCCGTCCGTAAAGATTAAATCCCTGCATCTTAAAATCTGCACTGTCTGTAATATTAAGTATCTCCGCCTTATCACTTGTGGCTTTAATAGCCAGGGGCAAGATCTGGTCTTTTAAATCAGCAATATCCTCTTTGTTGGTCTTGATCTGCTCCCGATCAGCTGCAATCTCCTGTGCGGCATCCTGGACGGCCTGGACTTGTTTGGCCCCCTCAGTTTTAATCGCCTGTACCTGGGCATCTCCTGCGGTGTCAATTGCAGTGATCTGGGCATCTCCTGCCTGAGCGATATCCGTCAGCACACGTCCGGCAAGCTCTACAGTAGACGTATAAGCCTGCCCTGCTTTTGTGGCATGACTGCTTGCCTGGTCAGCGCTGTCGGATGCATCTGATGCCCTCTCAGCTGCGTCTGTCGCATATTGTCCGGCCTGCTGTCTGGATAACTCTGCCGCCGCTGCGCTCTCTCCGGCAGCTTTGGCAGCGCCCTCAGATGCCTCCTGGCTTTTGGCCGCCTCATTTGCTGCTGTCTGAGCTTTACCCGCATATCCTTTAACAGCCTCAACCTGTTGCTCGATGTCCGATACGGTCTCAACCATCTCTTTGACAGTCTCCCGATCAGCGGCGGTCTGTCTGGCATCCTCTGCGGCCTTACCGGCATAATACATGGCATTATCCTGCGCACGCTCCGGCATATCCTCGCGGCCATGTGCCCAACCCTCGGCCAACTTTTCGGATGCTCCCGCCCGATCGGCGGCGTCATTAACCGCTTTAATAGCCTCCCTAAACAGCTGGGCGTCCTCCGGTGTATCAAATGGCTGTGGTTTTGGTCGGGATTTAACCGGGATCGTGATCTTTTTAATTGTCTGGCCGCTATTGGTATCTGTCAGATAAATAAAGGCATAGATACTGTATCTTTGGGATGTACCGTCATTTTCCAACAGGCTGTCTGGGATTACAACATCTGTAACACCATCCTTTGTAACACCGATACGGGTAACAGACTCACCGCCAGCCTCCTGTAGTGCAAAGTGGATCTCTGTTGCCGCAGGTAATGACAAGCCCTGGATGCGCAACACCTGCCCGTAATCCCATTGCCAGATCTCTTTTGTCTCGGCATAATCGCCGCAGTTAAATACTGCTGTTATCATTGTTATCCTCCTATCCCTTGCTGCCAGGTATTCCCGGAGCGCTCGAAAGCAAAGACCTTATGCCATCGGCCACCGACATACTCAAAGACGATTTTAGGCACCCATCGGCCACCCTCATACTCTATAAAGCTGGCATCGATCACAAACTGCGCATAATAGGTCACATTTGCCGTAATCACCTGATTGGCATCGGTCTTTGTACCTCCAGACGGCGCACTAAACCATCCAACAAACTTGTAATACTGTTTCACCGGCACAGGCAGCGTACCGATCTTGCTGCCGTGATTGACCTTGCGGGTCTTTTCGGACACACTGCCGCCATTGGTGGCTGCATCAAATGTCACCGTATATACAACTCGTCCCCAGACAGCATACAGGGTTGCCGATGAGTTGCGTCCATAAGTGCCGCCCGGTCTGTAATCAACCTCACCGTTTTGAGTCAATGACCATCCCAAAAATGTATAACCTGACCGTTTTGGGACGGCACTGCTGAGCGTCAAATCAACGCCGTGGGTCTTTGTCTGCTTACCCGGAGCGCCGGTACCGCCATTGGCGTTAAAGGTCACAGTGTAAGTGATCGCCCGCCATTTGGCATACCATATGATATTTTTATCCGGTAACCCAATGACCTGTTGACCTGCAGCATAGATCTGGCCATTCTCGATGTCAGGATTTGACCATCCTAAAAACGTGTGGCCGCTCCACTGCGGTTTTGCCGCTGGGAAAGTAAAATGCTGCCCATAGGTTTTTACTTGCTTTCCCGGTGCGCCGCTGCCGCCATTGGCATCAAATGTGTATGTATAGGTATTGGCTCCCCACTGGGCATACCATGTGATATCCTGGTCCGGCAGACCTCTCACGCTTTGTCCCGGCTGATACAGGGTGCCGCCGGCAATCGCCGGATTAGACCAACCTAAAAACATATGGCCGGTTCGAGTCGGGCGCTGACCCGGAAACACAAAATCCTCGCCCCACACTTTTGTCTGCTGGCCAGGTGCATCTGAGCCACCGTTGGCATCAAAAGATATCAGATACCGCGCCGCTGGAAAGTTGTCTGCATTGGCCGCAAATAGATTGTCGCCATTAGCCCCAATCCGGATGCCGTAAGGTGCTGCAACCTGCTCACCGCCTGGTGCCTGCCAGATACCGCCAAAGTAATACGTATAGCCATACGTATTGGCCATCCCCTCAAACGTCTCTCCTGACGGTGTACCGGTGACGTTGGTATAACAAGTCCCTGATAGCCCGTCGATCTGCTGGCCGACATTATAATTGATACCCTTAATGGAGACGCTTGTATAATTCCAACTCATTCAATCACCTTAACTTTCGCGTAACAAAAAAATGTCACCTTCTTTACCGGATGCCGGCAGCTTCGTGCCGGATCTTACCCGGCGCAGGGTAGGGTAATCCTCAAACATTTTGGTCACACTGGTAATATTTAGGCCATCAATCGTTACACGATACAACGGCATCTCGTGGAGCGTTGCACCGGCATTGATATCTCCTGTGGTTAATACAGGATCTTTTGCAGATGCCGCCGGCGTCCCCTTAATGACCACTGTATCCATAGATTCAATTTCTCCGGATTTGCGGTACCGCACTGCGATAATATCTCTGCGCTGCATCCCCTGGGTACCATTATCAATGTTGCACTGGTCTTTGGTATTTTTAGCAATCCGGCCATGACGCCCCTGCATCATGATATCACCGGGCTTTATGTCAATGCGGTTGTTGCTGATAATCTCATAGGCCAGCTTGTCCAGGGTATTTAGCCCCCACTCTCCATCACCAAACATGGCAATATTAAACATGGCTGCATCCACGGATGTGATATGCTCTGACCCTGTATGTCCTGTTACAATCTCCATTTCAATCCTCCTTTATGGTGCTATGGCAAAGGTGCATACTGTAAATATCTCTTTATTATCCCCGGTCAGTGTGTTGTTACTCCGGTTTGCCACCTGGACACTGCCGGATCGCCCGATAAACACACATGCACCGGCATTACCGCTGCCGGCTCCGGCAACCGGATAGACCAGATCCATTGGCGGCCGGCATCCAGATGGCAAGGTCCCCAGCTTAATATTGTCCCAGGCGGATATATTTTGCGTAAGACCGCCATCAACCTCCACGCTTACTGTTGATCCTGATCCCCAGTAATGGGCTGTGATGCCGCCAATGCTGCCTAACACCTGATAGGGGATGCGGTTATAAATCTTGTCCCAGGTCGCTGTATACGGGCCTTTGCCGGTGATGTAAGCGTGATAGATGTCATTTTCTGTGGCCGCTATAAGCTGTATATCCACGTTATAAGCAGAGCCTTTAGCGTTTTGAGCCGCTGCCCAAAAACGGCACCAACCATCCCCCCATGGTGTCCAGCCGCCAGTGTCTTTAAAACGTCCGGTGGTTACAAAGCCCGGCTGTAATGTGACAAAGGTGACAAAGGCATCAATTGTCGCAAACGATGATCCACAGTAATTGACCTTACCATTGATTTTGGCATTGCTGTGACTTAGGTCCTGGGACAGATCCAGCACAGTGGCCTGCAGATCACTGATCTGAGTGCCGTAGTCTACACTGCCGCCGCCAACGCCGGATGATTGTTTAATACTGCCGCCGACCCTAAACTCTATAGACCAGCTCTCGTTGTCTGCAATCAAGATCTTTTGTGTGATCTGCTGTTTGATTAAAAACCCGGTTGTGTATTCTCGGCCGCCCACAATATCTCCAATGTCGGCCACCGCCTCATCTATAGTCATGTCAAACTGCTTGTAACTGATCAACGCCCTGAGCCGATCGGTACCGCCGGATATTAACTCCGCCTCTGTCTCCACGCTGCCATAATCGTAGGTGGCAATACGCTCATCCACGCCGGTAAAGGTTTGGGTCTGGCTTATGTTACCGTTGGCATCGGCATAAAGATGAATGATCTGACGGTCCTTTAACTCACCTTTACCCAGACAGATTAAATGGTTAATGCCGTTGTTGACCTCGGATACGGTAAAACGCACTTTAGTGTCCTGAGAATACTCCTCAGTCTCCGATAAATCCCGGATTGGTACGGCCCCGATCTCCACATGGCCAGCACCGCCGGGCGGTCCCTGGACATACTGGATTTTAAGCCTGGCGTTGGCCGTATAAAGCATTTTGGTAATGCCGGACAGCAGATCAATATATCGGTCAAATTTATAGTTTTTAACATTAATGCCGCTGTCAGCAGCGGTTACGGCAAATAAATCCCCAAATATGTCCGTGCATAGACTCCGCAGGATGGCATTGGCCTCGCCGGATACAATCCTGTAATCCTGTCCCTCTGGTGGCTCAATAATCTTTTTAGCCAGCATCCCACGCCAGATACTCCCGGACAGTACGGCCGGATCGCTGTCTTGTGTGATCCGGATGTTTTGGATCAATCCGCCCCACTCTGTGCCCGGGGAAAAGAATTGATACCCGATTCTATACCCTGACTTCTCCCAGTCCGACAATGAGACTGTAAGTTCATAATCATTGGTGTCTCCGGCATCCATGTCCAGATCGAAAGGAATTTTCAAAGATCCAACTTCCTCCCGTTTTTCGTTGGCAACTATAAAATCCATTGAGGCTCACTCCTCTCCACATATAAGGTGATATCAAAACCAAAGTTACCGTCCCAGGAGACGAGATTGCTCCCGGGCGGAATTTTTTCAAAAACCGATGAATCTTTGTTTCGATAGTTGTACAGATTTGTTTTCTCTCCGGATTCTGAAACTTTATATATCGTCCCCTCTCTGGACCTGATCTGCAGGTATTCATCCGTATTCACTGAGGTTATTACCTCATATATATGGCCTGAAATAGATATTCTGGGATTCGTACACGGGCCGTAGATGATCAATTCAAAATCTGCGCTGCTATAGGAGTCGTTAGAAATATAATTCTGAGCTCCATCAATAGCATAATCATAGGAATAATCATGGGGGTAATCCAACAAAGATTGACTATATGTAGTCTCGTTTCTAAGGAAGGAAAGTCTTTGCTCTGTAATCCAATAGGGATATCTCAGGACAATAGTCAACGTATTTTTAAGATAATCAACACCTTTTTGCCAATCTTCCTTCAGCGAAGCGCACATATTACATAAAATATATTGATTTCCCACATAAAGGCGTCCCGGCTGATTGATCATCGTATCCCTGTCAATAATGCTGGCCAGCCGATTTACAGCTACGTAATATTCCGATTTGTTATCAGCCGATATATTCAATACCAGGATCTTTTCCTGGACGTCCTTGTCAAACTCTACGACGGCTCCATTTTTAGTTGCGTAAGACCACCCCGAATCATACAAGTTATGGCTCAAAACCAGATAAGGCCATTTTGTAAAGTCCAGCTTTGCGCCGGTACTGCTTAAATAATATAACTCCATTGATGGCCTCCTTTTACTTCACGCTGCGTACAAGTCGGGCAAACTCCCGATCACCAACCTGGAAGGTCATATCCTTTAGGGCGTTTTTCATAGCTGCTGCCATTTTATTGTAATCAATTTTTTCCGGCGCACTGTACACCGCATTTTCCGCAGCTGTTAAGACACGCTCATTTTTATGCAATGTTGCCTGATATCCGTCATATGGGACATTATCAATGCCGTTAAAATGATTGCGTTTTTGTGTGGATAGTGAAATCTCCGATTCAAGTCTCTGAGTTTTAATTGTAATCGTTGATTCTTTTCCATCCAAAGTCGCCAAAGCAAAAGCAACATCGTTAATTTCTTGTATAACACCTTTTGCGTTGGTCTTTATTACCACCGGAGTTCCATTTAGATTCAAAATTCCAGTTCTTGTTCCATCAGCGGCGATATTAACATTTTCAAGGGAGCCTACGATATTATCGGACGCATCTCTGACATTTCCCTGCTGATCAACATAGGCCGCAACAGATCCAACCATGGAACTGAAGGAATTTTGAGTATCGCTGGCCAATTGACCGACATCTTTAGATATATCGTTACTTGTGGCGCCAATCTCTCCTTCCGCTGTAGAAAAAGCCCCTACAATCTCCCCTGTACTCTCATCCACAACGACTGTCACTGCCTCCATGGCGCCGGTCACCGTATTTTTCATAAGGTAGGTTCCGCTACTTGTTATTTCATTGATACCTTCGTACCTGGATTTGTAAAATTCAAGAATCTCCCTAGAGTGTTTTTCCTCATTAGTTAATATCTTCCCAGTATGTTCATCAATCTCATTATAGGCCGCCGCACTTCCTTCTCTTACAATATCAACGTACTCATCATACAAATCCTTCTGAAGCTGTATCTGGTCTTCCTTGCCTTTGGTCAGATTCTCGATCTGGCGCTGTAGGTGCCGCGCATCTTCACCCTCGGCTTCCTGAAGTTTTTGCTTCAACAGGTCAATCTGAGTATCATAGGCCGCGGTGATCTGGACAATCTCCTCATCTCTCAGCTGCGCCTTTTCCTGTAAAAGCTGACTGGCTTCTTCAAGTTCCATGGTTTTTACCCTGGCTGCAAATTCATTCTTCGCATACATAACTTCTTCATTGGTAGCCCCCAGTGATTCCAGTTCCAGCTGTTTGATTCGCATCAGCTTATCTTCAATATTTCTGATTTCTTCCTCATTAAGCTCACGACCTTCAGCCACGGCAGCCGCTTGAATATCATGAATTTCCTGCTTCAGCTTATTTGTTTCTTCGACCTGAAGGTCAAAATTACTGGTCAGATAATCCAATACGGCCTGTTCAGACTCATCGATGAAGCCGTCCACAGAAAACATTTCAGCCAATGCACTTACAGATTCATCTTTTTTACTGTTTATAGTTTCGATTGCTTTATTGCACAGCTGTTCTACTCGCGACTGAAATGCGTTCATCTCATCCTCGGTCAGTACATCATCAAAAGTTGTTTCCTGTAAATACAAGCTGAGTTCGTGTAATTCCTGAGTAGACTGCTCAACAGCTTCCTGAAATTCCGGGCTGATATTTTCCGAAAATTCTTTGTGTACAAGGCCTAAATTTTCCAGTTCTTCTCTGGTTTTAACTTCAATTCCCTGCAAATCCGCAAGGCCACGTTCCATCCAGGACATATCTTCGGTGGTTTTTAAGATCGTGGCATCCATCAGCTCACCCTGTTCATGGAAAGCATAGACCCCCAAAGACAGAGCGCCAATAGCAGCCGTAGCCGGCAGCAATACTGGGGATAATGCTCCGATGCTCCCCAAAAGACCAGTACCAGAGGATACACCGACCGCCTGTGCCGCTGAAGATACCACGCTGGAAAATTTTGAAAAAGTCGATATTCCGCTCCCAAACACTTTGATTACCGGTCCAGCCGCAGCGGCCATTCCCGCCATTTTAAGTGTATTTTGAGCCGCTTCTTCATCCATATCTTCAAGAACATCCGTCACTTTTTCGATACCACTTTCAAGCAACGGCATACAATCTTCCGCTAAATCCAGCAGGGTTTCTCCCAACGGTAAAAAGGCATCCTTCAATTTTCGTACATCAGACAATAAACGAGATGAAAAAGAATTATTTAAGGTTTCACCTGCGCGTTCTGTAGCCCCTTCAATATCCTCAAGTCCGCCTTCCACATCCGATAAAGACAGGATCACAGACTCGCCCAAATCCTCCCACATCGTTCCAAACAGATTGACGCCGGCAATATTTCTTTCCACCGGATCTTCAATGCTGGCCAGTCCTTTCAGGGTTTCCTGGAAGGCTTCTTTCGCAGAATCCCCTCCGGCAGCAAATTTCTGAGCCATTTCATCCGCACTTTTACCCATGGCCTCAAAACCTTGTTTCGTGGTATCCGAACCATCAACCACGCGAATAGACAATTCTTTCAAGGCGTCCCCGACCTTATCCAGATTAAAAGCGCCATTTTCCGCGCCCTGGATCAGGTACTGCATGGCTTCATTGCCATCAAGCCCCAGTTTCACAAACTGCGGAGAATATTCCCGGAGCGTATCCAGCATTTCACCGCTATAGTTGGCACCGTTCTGAAAGCCATACGTGATAATGTCCAGACCGTTAGACACATCCTCGATCAGGCCACTGCTTTTCATAACCTGCAAAGTCCGGGTTACCTCGTCCGCATTTGTATCAAACAGCGTGGTCATAGTGCTGATCTGTTTCAGGGTATTCTCGGTCATATCCGCGGTCCAGTCGGATGATTCGCGGAGATTTTGGCGCAGTACCACAAGGTCGGAGACGCAGCTGTCCATGCTATCTCCGAACCCATCTTCATAGACAGATTTGGCAATATTCCGCAAAGCCTCTGTTTCATCTGCCGTCAGACCCAGCTGCCCCTGAAGGGCTGCCAGCTGGGTTTCGGAATCTGCCGCAAACTTTCCCAGGGCAGTGCCGGCTGCAAGAATTGGGGTCGTCAGACCAGCGGTCAAGCCGGTACCCAAATCAGACATTTTCTTAACGCCACTCTCCACACGATCGGACATCCTATCGCTGATCTTATCTGCTTCAGAAACTCCGATTTCCGAAGCCTTTTGCAGCTCCTCTTTAAACTCATCAAGCTTTACAATAAGCTCTGTCTGCAATGTTGATAATTTAATGTTGCCGCTCATCCTTTGTTCACCTGCCTATTCTGAAAAGCTCGTACGGCCTGCACATCTGCCTCGGTCTGCTGCAGGCGCCAGAGATTTTTCAACACATCCCGGCCATCCTCCGACCGCATAAAACTGTCAATCCAACTTTCTTTGTGCAGCAATAAAAAATAGGCGTACGGCAAATCCTGGATCTGAATAAAATTCAGTCCTGCATATTTACCGATACGCCTAAAGGTTGCTGTAGATAATTGATACGCCGTCTCCCATTCCTCAGACGGCAGATATTTGTCAACAATTGCCTGGCCGATCTCACCCTCTGGAATGGGAAGTTTTAGTTTGGGTCATCATCTACCTCTTTTTTTATTTCCATCACTTTAATTACCAGGGCTTCAATAGCTGTCCTGGTCATCTGCCTGATTTCATCAGCCTTAAATTTTCTTTTTTCTTTGTTATGGTTTAAGATCAGCGCCGCAACCTGGACGCGTTTATCCCAAAAGTTTTCTTTGGTCATATCTGATTCGATCTGTCTGATTTCCATATACATCCCCACGGTTGGCTGCTGGATATGGACAACCTCGCCAAACAACTGAATTTCCATGTCCTGATAAATATATTTGTCAAGATTTAACATACAAACCTCCTATCAATCTCACGCAATCTGTGCTGCTTCTTCCTCGGTCAGTTCCTCCTCAAAAGACGCCAGGAAGCCATCCAATACCTTGATCGCAGATAGTTCAGCATCTACAACAAGCTCCTTACTGGTAAACTCAAGCGCAAAACCAGATCCGCCCTGGCCAATCATGGTAAAACGGATCTTTTTACCGTTTGGCTTTGTATGTACAAACCGCAGCAAAATAGTATTTAAGGCAGTACCCTCGCCAGTAAAAATCAGTTTGCGTGTCTTGGCTTCGGTGTCCTCACTATATTTACCCGTAGACAGCAGTTCCAGATTTTTAAGTTTCCAAGTAAGTATTCCTGTCTTTGCGGAAATTTCTTCCTTTGTAATAAAGGATTTCACAATACGTTCATACTGATTAACAACATCGTACTTCGTCGGCTTGTAATCTACAGCAAACCCCTCAGAGCAATGGCCGACATTATGTTCCTCTGTTTCGATCTCAACATCTTCCGGCAACTTTTCCGCATCAAACGCATACATATAGACCTCACCGGCACCGAGGATAATCTCATTTTTATCCATTATTGATATACCTCCAATCAAAAATAAAATACAGGGTGACTTCATGCATCTGACACCCATCATTAAATAAATAGCCGCCACCGGAAACGCCGCTATGAAAACGGATATTTCCGGTAACAATGTAAGGCTGATCTTCTTCCATGTCCAGAAGATCGATCAGCTGCTTTTCCACAGCCTTACAGTCATCATAATCCGGCCCGATCACCTTAAATTCAAGCTGACTCTGCTTAAGATGTCCGCCGGATATGGGCATTGCTGTGTAGGTCACACTCAAATGACCAACTATCTCAGTAAATCCGGGGAATATGCGATCCCTCAATTCCGGGATGGACTGTTCGATATAATTCTTCACTGATATTTCCATCAGCCACCACCTCCCAGCAATCTTTCAATCACGGCTTTATTTTTAATCACCGAATTTTGAAGAAATGGCTGCGGCCTCTGCCCCCGTGTCCAATGAAATCCTTTATACTTTCCAGATTTCACTTCATATCCCCACGGCGTCTTCCGGCCATTGCCATCCACCGCATAGATACCGGTTCCATTATGGACATAGGGCGCATATTCAAGACTGCTGCCAATCCTTCCAATAATTTGTGATTCTTCCAAGGCCACATCACTGTTTATAGATGCCCTTAAAATCCCCATATCTACCGGACAGTTTTTCTTTGCATCTCTTTCCACAGCCGTACAAGCAGATCTCATGTTCTCGGTCACATCCACAATAATCCGCTTCGTCGCTGCATCCAGACTTTTTACAAAAGCTGTATTATCCGCCACCTTCGATCACCTTCAATCCAATCTGTGTCAAGCGCCCCATGGGATTACTGTATTGCACCAGATACACAACGCCATCGTGCACCAAACGATGCTTCTTTGCCTTAATCGTCCGATCATAGGTCAATCCAGTATGGGTAGTGTCTTTATAAACCTCGCTGCTATAATTGACGCGCTGGTCATTTTGGTACACAGCAGCATCGACCGTCCCGCAATTTACCCAGTGGGACTTCTGGGCGCCGGATTCACTCCGGCCCCCATCATCGATCTGAAGTACATAAGGCTTAAAATCCCTGTTAATCGCCATATCAATCACCTCGGCAGCCTTCTCCTGGCATTGATCTTCCGTCTCAGAGATTTAGGCAAATCATCCAGGTATGAGGTGGATACACCGCTAAAGCTTTCAGAGGCAATACCTTCCACTCTGTTGTGATTCACTCGGATCAGCACCAGCTCCTTCAGAATAGATTCATCAGCCTCCGTTAAGATATCCGTGTGCAGCAAATCTTTTAAATCCTGCGAACAGTCTTCGATCAAGTCTTTTAAGAGTGCATCATCGGGCATCCCCGGGCGAAGCTTTAATTTTTCTTTGAGATCCATTAATTTCACCTCACAAGAAGGCTTATGCTCCAGCCTTTGTATGAACCGGGTTGGACTCTGTATTGGCCACCAGAACATTGATTGGATCGATGTCTGCTGCTGTACCGATCTCGTAGTAAAGAACCGCAATGGCTTCCTCACGAAGTACTTTGGAACCGTACATGCACAGACCACGGATACCGTCTGCAAATGCACTCTGAAGCCGCATCGCTTCCATTTCATCCAGCTGTTTGGCAGCGCCAATCGCTGACCTGTGATGGGCGATCACAATATTTGCCGGTTTTTCTTCGGTACATACAACCTGCATCCCGTTGATTGTCTGTCCATTGACAACGCCATTGGTCAGCACCTGAGGGTTATCCGTAAAGCGTTTATCCTTACTAAGTAAACCCAGGATCTCTGCATCTACTGTAATAAATCGCTCAGTCTTTGGCACCTTCTGCTTAGCCAGCAACGTTCCCAAATCGACTATATAATCGTAAATGTTGGCATGTGTTACTTTTTTCTTTGAAGAAGATGAACCGATCTTGTTTGCGGGCTTTTCTCCGGCAGATAAAGTCAGGTAAAAATCCTTATCGTAGGTTTCAGCCAGGACAGCGGCATGTTCCTGTGTTGTGGCAGTCATCACATCGGCTTTTGTCTGCACCTTGTCGCAGTCATCCAAGCTGAACGCAAAATACTTTTTCTTATCAAAGGTCATCTCAATAGGCGTCGTATTAATTTCATCCCAGGCAACACTGCCCTCATAATCTTTGATCGTTCCCGCACCGACACGATTAAAAGTGACTTTATTCCCCTTAATCTCCGTTGGTTTCACACATACGGCATCCGCTGTGGATACACTGTGGAAGTTGTGAATCAGGGCCCCCTCCCAGAGGGTTGGTTTAAAACTTTCTACTGACATAAATTAATCATCCTTTCTTTATTGTTTTTCCATGGCTGCGAACTGAGCCGCTACTTCCTCGGCGGTCATGTTATCCGCGTTTTTAACCAGGCTATCAAAAGTTACGTTTCCGGAGCCACGCCCATCAGGGTTTTTCGGGCTGCGCCCGCTGACAGGTGTTGTAAATTCAAACATGTCTTTATAGCTTTCCTTGAAAGATTTCAACTGCTCATCTACACCGGAAATCGTACCATCCTCCGCAATCTTGATTTTAGATCGGTCAAACTTCCCCTCCATAAGCTCTGGATGCTTTGCCTTTTCTTTAGTCAAAGCCGAGGATATAGCGGCATCAATCTTCATGCCATCCATTTCCTTCTTGTGATCCGCTTTTAACTGCCTGATCGTTTCCTCGTGGGCTTTAACCGTCTTCTGAAGTTCTTCATTATCACCATTGTTCTTCTTCAAATCCGTGATCGTCTGGTTCGCAGCTTCCAACTCTTTAATTTTTCCGTTGTACTGCTCTTTCGGTATGATATGTTTGGGAACTTCCTCATTGATTTTTTTCATCGTTGCCTCCACATCCAGCTTCCCGTCTTCACCATACACCGCATTGCTCAAAATTTTTTGTAACCAATCCATTCTTCTTACCTCCATAGATTTTTATACCGGCTCTCCCGGTAGTGGGCTGTACCGTTGTTCTTTATACCCTGCAACCCATAAAAAGGGTAGAAAAATAGCACCCGGAAAACCCGCGTGCCTGCGCTGCTGTTTAACGGACAGCTCCGAGATGAGTGGATCACCGCCTTTCCTTTGTACAAAAATACCACTCACTCCGAAGAATGGGTGGTATTCGTCTGTTTTTAACATCACGGAATTAAATCCGTAATTCCTTTGGCTACGTTAGCCGCTTTCCGCATAAGTGAATTTTCATTCAAGTATTCTAATCCTTTTAAAGTGATGCTGGGTGATGCAAGCTTTATGATCAGTTCTCCTGCATTGGTCTGAATCACTCTCACGCCATCAATATAGCCCTCATCCACCAGCATTTTCATCAATTTCCTCCAACGCGGCTCTGAAATGCCAAGATTATCCGCTTCAAGCGATTCTGTGTTAAACTCTTCCACATCCATCGCTTTCTCTAATACCCTAAGGATTTTATAAATAATTTTAAAATTATCCATGATAACCTCCGAATAAAATACCACCGGCCTTTACGACTGGTGGTATCTACTGTCCTTGTTCCCAAATCCATTTTTTTACTTTCTCATATGCTTCTATCGCTTCTTTGGGAATGTTTTTTGTTTCATTATGATACAACTGATGGACATAAGGTTCATAGACATCCATTAGCTTCTGTATTTCTTTTGGATACTCTCTAATTACCATTGTTTTCCAACCCTTTCAATTAATGTTTTATACTCAGCTTCTACTTCATCGTATCGCTCAATAAAAAACATTTTGCTTGCATATACGCTTAATTTATTTACATTATACTCTGTTATTCCTATTGCGTCAATTTTCTTCTTTGCCGCTTTACAGGCATATTTTATATACTCTCCAAAGTTTTCATCTGTAATTTCCCCGGCTTTTTCTCTGAAAATTTCAGCCTGCTTCATATGCCACATCTCGTGAAATTCTATATCCCCCACGTTATCGGCTACATCGCTATCGGCAATTTGCGGAAGATAATACACAATATTATGAATTGCGTCATACTTTCCATACGCTTTAGGCATCTCAGAATAATCAGCAATAACTATTTTAGGTTTTCGACCATATGAAATTCCCCATTCTTTCATCGCATCTTCTGTATTCTTGTTAATCGTGTGCAAGGCTTTAGGTTTAATACTGGCATTTACAGAAACGAATACATCTGTATCATATGTCTCGACCTTTTGGGCAATTATCGACTCGTTTTTCTTTAACTGAAATTCTTCTTCACTCCCCCTGATTATCTTTTTATATTCCTGACCTTCAAGGATAAACTCTTGTGAATCTTCAAAGTTCATATCCATCACCGGCAGATATGTACACCGACAATTCGGGTGCAGCGGCAGCACCGGAGCACTATCGAAATCATAGCTTTTTCCATGCAGCTTCCCACACTGATCACAAGTTCTTTCGTCCTCTGCTGCCCAAAACTGGATTTTTTTAACCCCCGCCGCTTTATACCCCTCCTTAGAGGATTCACTCAGCACATGCATGGTTTCTGTACGTACAAGCCGATGCGCCGCATTAAAGCCGGCCTGCATTTGATTGTCAATATCCACTGCAATCTCTGTAACCGTCTTGCCCTGCTGAATACCATGCTGCAAAACGTCATTGAGTACTGTAGATAACTGCTTTGTGTTCTTCCACAACCGCGATGAGAAATCACTGCCGCGCCAGGGACGCTGCATCATCTTTTCCATGGCTCCCTTGTTGGGCATAGCAAAATCTACCCCACCGATCGCATCACTAATCATCTCATAGTTTTCCGCAAACGCTGAAAACATACTTTCCTGTTCAAACGCTTCGACATCACCGCCCAGGCGCTTAATCGTTTTAAGAATCTCAACATTCAATTTTACCAACTGATTATTCCGGTGAACATCTGTATTTTTAAAGCCCTGCTTCTGCAGCTTCTCTGAAAGCCGGTACAATTCGTTCGTGATCTGCTGAGATGCGTCCTTGTACATAGCCAGCAGTGCCCGGTTCTTTTCCTCGGTGCTGTTATAAATTTCCCAGGTGCCTGCTGCAATACGCTCAGCCCAATACTCCGCACTATTCTTCTTCGCCTTCGTCATCGCCTTCACCGGCTTTCTTTACAGGGATTTTGTCCCACTCATAATCAGCTTCCTGTTTCTGGTCTTTTAATAACTCCAGTTCTCCTTCAACGTCCTCAACATAAGGATGATGCGCCAGAATCGTTTTATCTGATATCGTACCCCTGGAATTTGTGCAATTCTGGATCTGCTCTGCTTCGTTAATTGCCATATTCCGATTGAAAACAATATTCAGATCAATCGCAGAGAAATCACCTTTTCCGGTAAGTTTTAAATATTCATCCACAAAAAACAGAAGCTGCTCAAATCCCAATTTGAACTCAGCTTCCATGAGATTGCACTTTAAATCTAAGCCGGCATACATAAAGCGCAGGGCCACACCCGAAGGCGAATTGCCATATTTGTCCGGATCTTTATTCACCGCCTGCCCATCTTCGATAATATCTCGTTTCAATTGTTCATAATGTTCTTTAAGTGCCGTAATGTCCATCTGAGGCGTCAATGTATCCACGCCACCATCTTCAACATCGTCAATTTTAATCGCCCGGTTACGGTTCAGATCTGTCATAAACTCATCCAGATCAGCACCGCCATAGCCTTTAAGGACAAATATAAGGTTTTTAACATCCTCGACATAATTGGCTGCTTCGCTCCGACCACTGTCATAAGCGTCAATCAAAGATTTCACAAATTTAATGTCCGGAAGTTCGATCTGATTGTTTTTAAAAGGCACAAAAGGAATGCGCCCCCAGGAGCGCCATCCATCCAGTGTTGTCTTGATATGTGATACAGGGCCATAATCGCCATCGTTGTTTAATGCGTCATCCCAGATCAGAAGCTTGCCATCCAACCGATAATAAGCTACCGAATCAGCTGTCCATACCTCCACATTGGTTACAGATTTACGGATATCATATTCCCATACATCCACCGCATATACTCGAATTAAAGTCTCAAGCTCTGTATGTTCAGCATCTTTCCATACGGGGATACACTGTTCGGCCGGAATAACCATAGTCCTGAATGCACCTTGTTCATCGACATAAATGTGTAGCCAACCGATTCCTTTGTTAGACGCCTCATACCCCAGTTTGGTAAACTGATGCTGGAAATGCTTTCCCAAAATATCCATGACAAGCTTTTTATACCATTCGCCCTGATTATCCTCGCACTGATACGTAAAAGGTTTGGCCAGAAGATAGGCAATCTTCTCATCAACCTGGCTTTTATACTTTGCATGGGCCAACTGATTATTTGCCCTGTAACTTTCATTTACTGTTTTACCATCAACAATTCGGGCATTGGTATGCGCCAGGATATCATTATCAACCTGATAATACTTCTCTCCGATCAGCATCCATTCCCGGGTTTTCGAAACATTAAAATCCGATATCAGCCGCACAACACGGCTGTCAGTTAATGTGTTGCTCTGCTTTATTGCCGCCATCCCTGCTTTCACCCCTTTTCGAAATTTATTTATAAAATCCTTTACCATTTAGACTGTAATCCACCGCCTTTCAGGTCGGACACCTCATAATCATCCAACGCGTACCAGATCGCAGACAAAGTATGCGGGTCAATATTAAACTCATCCTCGATGATCTCACCGTCTTTATCTACGGCAAACGTCAGGTCCCGCAGTTCATCAATCGTATTCGGACAAGCGTCGGAGCACACAATCTTTTTAAATCGCTTTACTTTCTTCGTGTACATCGCCCTGCTGCCTTTAAACTTCTTACATGCCTTCATCCTGAAGCCAGACTGTTTGTAATACCTTATTGCCTTTGGTTCTGCGCAGTCCGCTTTAATCACAATGTCCTTCCAGTCTTCCATATCCTTTGCAATCTCCGGATCCGTCTTATTCCGGCTGTAATATTCCCGGAAAATGTATAGAATCTTATGATCATGATCCACAACCATCCGAAGCGCAGCGTTATACGATGTAACAAAACCAAAGTCCATACCATTCTTTTCAAGCGGGGTTCTAATTGCTTTAATTTCCTTTTCAACCTGATCCGCCGGCTCCACAACAAACTGAGGAAACACCAGTGTACCATTGACACCAAAACGTCCTTTTCTGGCCACGCGGTACAGATCAGGGTCATGAGTCTGCAAATCGTCCAGCTGATCAATATATTCCTGGGGAACAAAATAGTTGTCATCAACCGTACTGTGATGGTAGTACGTGTTCCCGACAACTACAATACGCTGCTTATATAATTTTTCATCATCCAGGACAAACACTTTATTCTTCTTATCCTGGAAAAAATATTTATAACACCAGTTGCTTTTGCTTACTGGATTTGTGGACAGGATAATGTGATTACTCAATGTTGGATGCCTTAATCGTCCAAGGATTTCCTTAAAGCCCTCATACTTGACTTCTGAACATTCCTCAATCCACACAATAGACACACCGTTCAAAGACTTTAGCTTCGCCGGCTTATCCATCCCCTTGAAGATAATCTTGCTGCCGTTCTTGAAACGCACCTGCATCGGAGATGTCGTGAAATCCATGTAATCATCAACGCCCATCGCCTCCGCAACTTCCATCAGCAGATCATAGCAGGAATCACGGATTGTATCGAACACTTCCCGGACAACCAGTGCTTTACGTTTTTCTTCTAACAGTTTTTTAATCAGCTTAATCGCAACATGATAACTCTTTGAGCTGCCATATCCTCCGACAAGGAAATAAAACTTGTGATTCCAATCATCGATGAAATCATAGAAATGATCATTGACCGCGAAATTCACTTCCTTAGCCGCTGTCATGTTTTTCACTTGCTTTCACAAAAGTAATCTGGATCGGCTTCTCCTGATCCCTATCGGCATTAAACAGACCGAGATGCTTTCCAAGATCTACCAGCGCAGATCGCTTATCATACATCTTGACTTCTCGCTCAGTCCCAAACTCATTCGGTTTGATCTTTACTGACTGTATGCACGCCAGATCATCCTCCGTTGCACTCTTTTTGATTTCTGCAGTCACCGGATCCACAGCATCGGTAATCTTCGCAAATGCAATCTTCGCCAGCTCCTGCAGCACACGATCCTGATTGATACCAGTACGACGCGACCGCTCGGCCATTGCTTTTGCGATCGCGTTCGCGATAACAGGTTTTGACAAGTTTTCACTGCCAATCTGTTGTGCTGTATCAGGACTGTATCCGGCACGGATGGCAGCCTGAGTGGCGTTCAGATCAATTAGGTATTCTTCTACAAAAAGTTTCTGTTTTTTGGTCATTCAGGCTCACCTTCCTTCTTTGCACATAAAAAGACACCCAGCCGAAGCCAGGTGCCTTACATTGTGGGGGAAATACGAAAATGCATCCGTCCCTGCTTGCAGGAACTTCATGATATAAGTATAGCACATAATTTTATGATTTTTATGAAAGTTTCAAATAAGTTGAAATTCTTTTTGAAATAGAGCTCTGTTCCAAATGCAATATCTTAGCCACATCCTTCTGCCGCTTCCCATCCTGGAAATATAACTCGAATATCTGCCGTGTCAGACTATCCGGTATTTCCTTGATAAATTGCTCTAACTCTATAATCTTTCGCTCAACCAACTGCCGGCGCTCGCGTTTTATTTTCAGCAGCTTTCCAACCGCATCCGCCGTCACCGGCTCATCCATCAATACAGATGTCCGAACCTCTATGTAAGGAAAATCCCTGCTGGAACCTTTAACCTTGCCAGCTACCACCGGAATCTCCTTTTCTTCCAAATGTCCGATCTGCTGATCCAGCCTGATCAGTTCTTTTTTCAGGTACTTCAGTTCTCTCAGATCGTCTATGCTCATCGGTATCATTCCCCTCCCTTGCGATCTGATGCGTGATCTCGCATGCTATAATTGACAGACTGCCCATCCCTCTGTCTCTCGGGCAGTGATGCTGACGCCGGTACCCCTGGCTGCACAGATCGCACTCGTTTTGGTTTATTTCCATAATCTGCCAGACTCCTTTTCCCGCACCTGAATACGACCAACGATCTCATACCCAAGTAAATCAGCTAAATCCCGCATGCATTTAATCATATCCTTTAGATTCTCCGGAGGTCGATCAGCTGCCTTAATCGCTTCGCCCGCCGTCCGATCAGCATAACCCTCAGCGTTTTTGTATATATCATTCATGTTAGTCCTCCTTATCAGTCATTGTCAGTACCTTTGTAAGGCTCCCGGAGCGGCATCCAGGCGATCACATTGTAATAATTTCTTTCTGAGTCAAACCAGCAACCCTCTCTAAAATATAACGTTGTCGGCCTTGTTGCTCCCTTAATCATAACGATATACTCCGCAGCATAAGCGTTCCTACAGTATGCTTCCCGGAATTCTTCTTCGTTCGGCAGTCGCTCCTCCACCGGAATCCAACCTTGAAGCCGCTCTAACATTTTACTCACTGTTTCTTGCTCGCCTGAAGACTCGCAGTGAATGGTTATGTCATAAGTATCATCATAAATTTCTGCCAATCCATCTGGATTTAACATAACTAAAATTGAATCATTGGTATTTTCTTTACTCATTGATATCCTCCTGTTTTATTTTTAACCTTCCGCATCCACCAACCCTGTGAAACTGATTTGCAAAATCCAATATCGCATTGCGGGCTTTTATGTATGCTGGGTCATCGCAATCTAAACGGCAAAAGTGATAAGCTAACTGTGCAGCGATGCGTTTATCTACTTTTACACCTAAAGAGCCACACCACAAGGGCCAGGATGAGTAATCAATATCAGCACCTCCGAGATTGGCACTTTTAAGTTTGACGCCCCTGAGATTGGCACCTCTGAGATTGGCACGTCCGAGATTGGCATATCTGAGATCGGCACTTTCGAGATCAGCACCTCTGAGATTGGCACCTCTGAGATTGGCACGTCCGAGATTGGCATATCTAAGATCGGCACTTTCGAGATCGGCACGTCCGAGATTGGCATATCTGAGATCAGCACTTTCGAGATCGGCACCTCTGAGATTGGCATATCTGAGATCAGCCTTCTCTCCTCCATCTATTCCATTTATCCAGTCTTTATGTTTTTTCAATATGTTTTTTAATTCTTCTTTGTTCATAAAATTCTCCTATTCTCTAGGCATTTTAATCATTTAATAGATTAAGTCATACATAATCCTCCACCATCCACCGCAGCGTCTCCACCAGATCATCCTTGCTTACCCTGCGGCACGCTCCCTGATCCAGTACTTCCTGGATCGCTGTCAGCTTGTCCTCTGGGTCAATATCCTCACTATGTATGTCCTTAATAATCTCGATTGCTTTTGATTTCACCATGTATATCATCCTCCAATATTAATTAGTTTTTATCTGCTGCCTTCCGATTTCTCTCAATCAACTGCTGCTCCAAATCCTTAAAATCATAACTGCGCTGGTCAAAATTATGGAATCGGTTATTCTTTTGCTTTGTACCCTTAGCTGCCTGCGATGTCCGTGGTTTTGACAAAGGATAAAAACTTTTCCAGCCTTTCATTGTTGCCTGTTTTATGATAGCGATCTGCTCCTCTGTCCGATCCGATAATGACTTAAGCTGTTCAATCAACAACCGGATCTGTTCCGGCTCCAGTTTATCCCCATGCTTCATCCTAATATCCACATACAGCCTAAACGCTTCATTCAGTTCAGGATCATCAAAATAATGTTCAGCCGCAGGCGTATCTATATATATATTATTTTTCTTTTCTTTACTTTCCTTTATGGTGTTTTTCCATGGATTTTGTTCGTTATTCCACGGAAAAACTTCATTATTCCCCGGAATATCCGAAAAAGAGATAACTTTAATAAGGGTTGAGCCTTCCCTGTTTTTTATGTTAACCTCTACGGTTTCATTTTCGGGGATCAACCACAGCTTTCGGTCGACCATTATGGGGGCCTTGTTCTTGCGGACACGCTCTCTGATTGCCAACTGGTAGCGCTCCTGTATGGCCCTGGCAGTTAAGACCTTGACCGTCCTGAAAAGTTTGTTATCAAACAGTGACCGTTCAAGAAAGTAGTTCAACATCTGCCGAATTTTATTGTAGTTCATTCTCAAATCCATACTGCAAATATGTAGGTAATCTTCGTCAACCGTTATATAAAAACCATTTTTATATATATCGCAGTATAAGTAAATCAGCAGCGCAATTCCATCTGCGCCAAACCGGGAAATTATTGGTTTAATCTTCTCTTTATCATCAAAAAATCCAACATCAAAAGGAAAGTAATCAATCCCACCCTTTGGGGGTCTTGCCATGGTTTTTCACCAACTTTCCCTCATTAACCCATGGTGATTGTAATCTCCAATCCTGAGCCATGTTCTTCGTTTTCGTACCATTTGTGTATGCCTTTATCGGCCAACTGCCGGTCATCTCTATAGGCCAGGCCATTTAAGGCATCGCATGCAGCTTTAAGGATGTTATCCCCATCAGGTTTTTTTAGTGGGCGAATCTCCCCGGCCATCATGGCTGCTCTTATTTTCTTCGGTGTACTCTTAGGAATCGGAAAAAATGCCATTATATCGATTCCCAGCAATTCATTGTTACTAAACAACATATTCGTTTCCTGCATGTAACAGGTCCGGATCCAGTTTTCATATAACACCGTCTGGGCCGGTGTATAACTAACCGGTTTTCCAGTACTTTTATTTCTTCCGGTTCTTGGCCTGCCTTTACCCTGTGGCGGACCCGGAACCTTAAATATAATCGTCTCCATTCTGCTCCTTTCCCCCGATGCGGGTGTACGACGTCCGCATCGGGAATGTGCACTTAGCATGTCTCGTTATTTATGTAGACAGGAATTAAATAGTGTCGCTACCCTTTTTCAAGGGGCCTAATATTTAACATATTTCCATTCCTCCTTTAATCGTTAAAAATAATTCCGTATACATGATACATAGACTCAAATCGGTTAATTCCAAGGTTATGTGCTGCAATATGATGTTTACGACATAAACATATTTTTCTGTGGGCAGAATCATCAATCTTATCACGATTCCGACCCATACCTATAGCATCTACATGATGTACCTCTCCATCTTGCCCACATACAGCGCAACGCCGATATTTGATACAGCACCAAAGATATTTTCCTACGTCTTCAGCACGGTCAACTCCATCATCTGAAAGCGGTATATGCTCTTTTAAGGCATATTCCAATATACAGCCAATAAACTCCCTTGCTGTGTCAATCGAGCAGTCAGAAAGGCTAAAATAAGGCTCTCCGGTCTGTTCTATGTATAGGTACTTTAACCATTCTTTCTGTTCTTCCGGCACATATCCGCTCCATAGGGCTATATCCCGGATTGTAGCATAAACTTTTTTTCGCTGTAATGCAGTTATTGTTCTTCCATCATCCAGCCGAATTTCAATGTTTTTACACTGTTTCTCTGTAAAATAATATCCAACTTTATCTGGCATATGAATAATAAGATCTGTTCCAGATTCTGTTTCTCTGTATTTTTTTATATCCGCAAGGCAATGCACTTTATCACCTACTTAAACGGTAAATCACCGTCATCATCTATAAACTCATTTCCATCCAATGTGGATGCAGGGACAACAGAATCTGTATTTGCTAACTTAATCATTAATTTACAATACCATGTATAAGGCATCTCACTTAATTTCATCTTGTATTTCGCAAGATACTTTTCAAGATTCATTCCTGTACGTCCACATGCAGCTTTAAGCTCTTTTTGTTCATTTTCTGTAATTATCCGATCTTTAACTTCAAAGCTGTCTATTTCGCTGTCTTTAAGTTCTTCTGTCGGTATACAAAAAAGTTGGAAGCATGCATATTTAAACGCTGCGGACATAGCCTTATTCATTGACTTGTCTCCAGAATCCATTCCCTCACCATAAACAATAAATTCAATCGAACTTCCATCTTCTGCAGAAAAAAACGAATATTCTACCTCAACGATTGTGTAAATGATATTATTCCCACCTGAACTCTTTCGTTCTTCTCTCTGTTTATTCTTTACGTTCGGGACTGCAAAAACTTTATTTTTAATTAACGCTGGATAAAGGGCATTCATAACATCGTCAATTCCACGAAACATATATTTCTGTTTTTCGTTTTGGCGATTTTTTCCTACCGCGCCTATATCTTCCATAACTTTATTAATGGATCCATATATTTTTTCTATTTGCTCCATTACAATTCCTTTCTGGACCATGTGATTCCCAGGCTATCAAATACCATTTCAATTTCCCGAAGTTCATCCGGAGTTGCAGCCACAGTATAAACAGCTGTAACGGATGCATTTTTTACAACCTCATCACTGATCGGCTCTTTGATTGTATCTATAATTTCCTGTTGGGCAGCTTCCTTTATTTTCTGTTCATCAGCTATCCTTCGACGCTCTTCTTCCCTGACTCTGTTAAATTCTCTTTGCCGGCGTTCTTCTTCTTCCTGGCGGATCCGTTCGCGTTCTCTTGCTTCAATTTCCCGACGTTGAGCTTCGTACTGACTTATGTACTGCAAAGCGGCTGAAAGGTTCAAATTCTGCTTATAACGTTGCAATGCTTCAGGAACCGCATCGGATTGCATAGACTTAATAGCTTGTATAGCAGATCGAATTTCATTTACTTTTAATCCAATATCCTCTCCAATTTTCTTGAGAGACATTGTAGCATTTTCCCATCTGCCATCATAAATCATTTCTAAAGTTACATAATCTTTAATATCTTCTGCAGCCAGGTCAAAAATCATCCTAATATCAGCATGTTTTCTTTTTTTCTCGTCGTTCTCAATCACTTTAATCTGATTATTAATAAGGTCGATCGGAACATCAATTTTTGATACCAATGTTTTAATTTTATCTTCAAAATCATGATACGGTTTCATCCATACCGACTTTACTTGTTTTCTGCGATCTTCGATATCAGCTTTAAACTTACGCAATGATGCAAGTTCTTTTTTCATGATCGATTTACTATCCGGAGTTACAATGGCGCCATCGTACTCAGATGTTTTAGATTCTATAACTCCCTCCAGCTGCTTATAATTCACCTCAATCTTCCCCGGAACATGATTCACTTCCATCTTTAATTCCTGCATATTCATCTTCCCTTTCTGTGCTTTCGTAATTTTCACGGTTTCTCTGAAATAATTTTTTTCTTGATCTTATTACCGTCCATTCTTCAAAGTCCATTTTGATCACCTTCTATTAAAAGCCTATAAAACCTTTAACGTTCATCTAAAACCATATCAATCTTCACAAACTTCAACAAATTTCCCGGACTTCAGCATGTAAAATGTATCTGGTTTAATATTTGCTCCATCGACTTTTACTGCTTTTACATCCAGCAAATTATTATTAAGATCTCGCTCAGCTAAAACAATAAAACACCCAACTGCTCCTTTTGCTTTTGATTGGTATCCTGTTGCTATTGCTACGCTATCTTTTCCTGTAACAATCGCTGCACTCCGGTCTCCGGTATTTGTCGCTGCACTCCGGTTTCCGGTATTTGTCGCTGCACTCCGGTTTCCGGTATTTGTCGCTGCACTCTGGTATCCGGTATTTTCCTTAGAATTTTCCCAATCCACCTGATCTTTGATATATTCAACACCAGCTTTTATGATTCCTGGAATCCCGATTTCTGCTGATATCTTGATTTTTTTCCCAACTCTTTTACTATCATCTTCATGGCGTTCTTGCGTGGCATCCAAATCAACCTCGCAGTATCGAGAATCAGCCGGAGGATAGTAACTAAACACATCCATTGGAAATTCGCAAGCATGAAATCCTTTACTGCAAAGCTTTGCTGAAGGTTCTTCATATTCTTTCCCCACTTCATATTGATAATTTTTACATTTTAAATTCTGATCAAACCCCTTATACATCTTCATCGTTATCTTCCTCCTGTTCACTACCCTGGATTTGATCATTTTCCAAATCCAGCATAATCATTAAAATTTCACAAGACCCTTGCTTAACACCATCAAAGCCATAAAGCGACTTATTTTTGACTGTATCTCTCAAGTTATACCACATCTTTTTAAAATCCATTGATTTACCTCCTATCTTGCCCTATAATAAGGGTGTATATTTAATTTCTTAGCCCAAACGGTGCGCCAACACCTATGGGCTTATTTTTACGGCAGGATTTTGATTTCTCCTGTTATTCGGTGTACGATCGCCAGTCCGTCATCGTACTCCTGGTAGATCAGCCAGTCATTGACAATCAATCCCCTGCTGGCTATCAGCTTCTTCTGGCAATACGTTGGTTTACTCACAGGCTCTCTCCTCTGTCAATAATGATTTATGTGCCAGGCACCAAAACCCACAGCCGGCACCCAGCAGCACAAGTACCATGTCACCGATCGGCAGCATCACCGCTGATCCGATACACCACTTGAAGGCAGCCATCAGCAGCCGATCTATTGGTCGAGGCCGGAATCTGATACACGGCACCATACGATCTCGCTCCAGACAACAACGGTAATTTTTACAATCTTTACATGTCATTACAATCTTCCTTTTCTTCAGCATCCAGTGCTGCTGCTACTGGATAATTATTAATAAATGCCTCCAGATCTTTTCCTCGGATTTTTCTTTTTCCGAGTTTTAAACTTTGTAACTGCCCAGAATGAATAAGATCATACACAGTATTTACATTGGTTTTTAAAATCTTACTCACTTCTTGGACTGTGTATATTGGCTTGTACGCTTCTACCATCGAATCACCTCATTTCAACGATAATTCCATCTGCTCATACTCCGGAACCTTGACAAAATCATCCGGAAGCTGGATGCCGAACTGCTCAGACACCATCTTGAAAGCCTCGGCAATCTTGTACGGCGCCACACCTTCTTTTTCCATCCGGCGGTCCATTATCTTCAAGTAATTTGCTACTTCTCCGGGATGCTCTGTCAGTGGAACTTTCCTAACCTGATGTTCCATTTCGTAAAAGCGCCGAACATATCGGGCCGTGAACAGAACGCCCTTTTCGCCGGTAGACTTATTGGCCAGGAAATCGCAGCCAAGCTTAGTAACTTCGTAGCACTTATTTTCTTTACCGCTGGAATCAACGTAACTGGAAGGAATGAAATAATCACTCGGCGCCATTTGGCTCTCAGTTAAAATCTGTATGTAGCCCTTCCTGTCTTTCCGTCCGTCCAGTCTTCTTAAAATATCCTTATGCGCTACTTCCATCATTTCCGCCACCTCTAAGGTGGTAATTGTATTTCTTTTAAGATTATTCACCTTATCACCTCTTTCTTGTGTTTTTCTAATTAATCTACTATACTGTATATACAGGCTCCTGCCAGAGCCAAGTACAAAAGGAAGGAAAATTATTATGACTAAAAATTTCTCCCAAATAATGGATTTTCTTGATACTTTAATTCCATTTGCATCTGCATTAATCCTTTTTATTCTGGCCTCCGCTAAAGAGAAAAAGGTATCTTCGGCCGATATTTATAAAGAACGTCTCGAAAAATACTACATTCCTTTTTATAAAATGTATTGTCGAGGATTCCTTTTTGAACTTCCTGCATCTGAGATTTCAGTAAAAAACGCTTTGGCCTTTCTTGATTTATTCAGTGAGAATTTGGTCTACATGGATACTCAATCTCAATGTCTATATGTAGATTACTACAAGGCCGTACTTAATCTAATGGAGGCCGAAGATTCTAAATCAGAATGTTTGGCGCAATGCAAAAATGATTTTTCTATCGTATTCTCTAAAATGGCATCCTCAACATTCGCTGAATATAAACATTTACTAAAAAAGTTAAAAATGCCAGTACCAAAAATATAGCGCGTTTCCTGCCACGAACCCTTCCTGCCTTGTATCCAAACACACCCGTTACAACGGCAAAACAGATCGATATTACCGTACTCACCTACTTCACCTTCCCGCCACTCGGTAAATTTGTTCCTTGATATCGCGGTCGCTGGTACTATAAACTTCATCTCTTGTGGTCATCAGCGACCATTCTCCATTCTCAAAGATCAAATTCAGATAACTTCCATTTGATGAAATGTCCTCTCCGTTCACTTCTACCTTTGCCTTACCTTTCTCGAAATTGATTTTCAGTGTTTCTAATTTCTTTACTTTCATCTCTACTTCACCTCCTCATCCAGGAAATACTCAATGTTTACGCCGAAGTATCTAGTTACATAACCATCTGTGCATTACAATCCTCAATGGCTACACGCAGCACTAAGGGCAGTTCGTATGCATCTATAATTGATACCGCCTTATCACAATGCCCACGCTTTATCGCTTTATAGGTTTCTACACCAAACTCCCGCTTAAGCTGCCCATAAATATCCGCATAGACTTTGCCCCTAAGCGACTTATCGTGATAAGCTTCGGATGCCTTGCCTCCTAGGCATTTCACACCTTTCTTCTTGACGGCAGCGGTAATACGGCTTTCTTCAATACCAAGGATTGGCATGTCTTCTTTAAAATCCTGTAAATCCTTGTTGACCTCCGACACCTTGGCATCGACTTCTTTAATGGCCTGCATCTGCAACTCCATAAGCTCTAATGCACTCATTGGCTTTTGATACCCACCTGTCTTTCTGATTGTAGGAAGTACCTCGGATGTTACCCAGTGTTTAAACCGTTTTGCAGATTCCAGCTTGCTTCCGAAGATCAGAGCGTATAAGCCAGATTCATTAATCAAAATCACTTTACTTTTGTAGTTAGAACCACTCCCCTGAATCAAGGTACTGGTTTTATCTTCGTCACTTACATGGGTAGCAATGGCATTTTCTGGTTTGGCATATCCTAAAGCCGTTGCAATATCCCTACTTACAAACCAAGGTTCCTCATTAATAGCTACTGTTCGGATTTCTCCGAACTCTTCTGAATTAAAAATTTTTAAATTGTTCATGCTTCTCCTTTCTTTTGTGTCATTTAATTCAACTTTTCATTTAAAAAAATTTTATCCCTTTCAGACATAGAGAGATTTAAAACCTTAGTAAGAGCCACAATCTCAGAGGCTGTAAATTCTCCATTACCTTTTAACCGATTGTAAAATGTTTCACGAAGAATACCACTTTTTTCCGAAATAGCCTTTATAGTCATACCACTTTCTTTGATTTTATCTTTTAAAAGTTCAATATCTGGCATTATCACACCTCCTTTGTAGTTGCATTTTATTCAACATCATCACTATATCACTTGGTTGAATATATGTCAACAGTTTTTCACAAAAATGTTGAATTATTTTCAATTTTATGATACCATGAACTCAAGGAGGTAATAAAATGCTTCAATTATATAAAAATATAAAAAGTCGAAGAACTGAGTTACATTTAACTCAGTCAGAATTAGCTGATAAAATGGGATATGCAGATAAAAGCATGATTGCCAAAATAGAAAAAGGACTTGTGGATTTACCTCAATCCAAAATCCTTGCTTTCGCTGAAGCCCTTGAAACGACCCCTTCTTATTTAATGGGTTGGGAATCCCTTAGTGACGAAGAAATAGGTGATGTATTTTATGAAAATATGCAAAAACCTTTACATAAAAAGCATGGCGTACTTATAAAAGTTCTTGGAAGAGTTGCAGCAGGCATTCCTATAGAAGCAGTTGAAGATGTTATTGATAATGAAGAAATTTCCGAAGCACTTGCGAAAACTGGTGATTTCTTTGCACTGCAAATACATGGTGACAGCATGGAACCAAGAATGTGCGAAGGAGATGTTGTCATTGTTCGCCAACAGGATGATGCTGAATCTGGTGATATCGTTATTGCTATGATAAATGGAGATGATGCTACTTGCAAAAGGCTTCGCAAATACAGAGATGGAATTGAACTTATTTCAAACAATCCAAGTTATGAACCAATGTTTTTCAGCAATGAAGAAATTATTTCTAAACCTGTAAAAATCATTGGAAAGGTTGTTGAATTAAGAGGAAGATTTTAAATTAATTCTCTACAAATACTTGAATCATATATGATGGAGGATTTTTAATGGGCATATTAAATAAACTTACAGAAAAGTATGCTTGTGATATTTGTGGTAAATCTGGAAACAAGCTTCTTATGCATCCCCTCATTGATGGCAGAATTTGTAATGATTGCTTTAATAAACTTGGAGATAATAAATTTGTCACTAAATTTACATTAAAGCAAGCTATAGAAAAAATAGCATATCGAGAAAAGATGCTATTGAATTCTGATATTGATTATCCATTTTCAGATACGGAATTATTTCATGAAATGCTTCAAATAGAATTGCAAAACGCTAAAAAGCTCAAAACAAATTTGTTAGAAGCTTCCTATCCTGAACCAGCAAGTAAAACTGAAGCTATTTACAGAGGGCGTATTTATAGTATATCGGGAAAAGATAAACGATTTCCAGCTTTACCGATAAATGAATTAAGAAAAACAAGAATTGAATTATATCCTTTTTTATACGGAATTAGTGAACCTTTATATTGTAAACCTGGTCAAGAAATAAAATTTAGCAATCGTCCATTCACCGACACACGTAAAGATAAAGAAAAAGAAGAATACGGAGCATTTATCACTGAATTTCTATCAAAAGAAAAAAATACTAAAGATTATGAATGGATTCTAAATAATCTACCTGAAATAGCACCAAAATCTTTATCTGGTTATAGTCGAATGAAAAATTCAAAAAGCAAAAATTTCATAAAGATTGTAGTGGAAGCTGAAAAATTAGGATATAAAATTGATACATAATTCAAAAAGGTTCTAAACATTCTATGCTAAATTGATATTTTGGTAAACAGACATGCCGCAAGGAGGAAAGAAAATGATCGATTTTCAAAACAAAAAAGTATTTAAGTTAAGTAAAGGAAAAGATAAGAATATCCCGAAAGAAGTATTCGACTTGCTTATTCCAGGAGAAGAAGTAGCTGGTTATTACTCTTCTATGAGAGATTTCGTCATCTTTACAAACAAAAGAATTATTGCGTGCAACGTGCAAGGAATTACTGGTTCTAAGAAGGACTATACTTCTCTTCCATATTCAAAAATGCAGGCATTTTCTATTGAAAGTGCTGGAACTTTTGATATGGATTCCGAACTTACAGTTTGTTTCAGTGGATTAGGTACAGTGAAATTCGATTTTTCCTCCAATTCCGATGTACAGTCTATAAACAAGCTTATCGCATCTCACGTTTTATAATCAAAAAACCGCCCCGGTGCTGGTAACACCGAAGCGGCCCACATAGATTTGCTTGTACAGGCCAGTGCCTGACACAATATATCCTGAACAAATATATTGTATCAGAAACTCCGGCACCTGTACAGGTGTTATTTTTATACTCTTTTTTAGGAAACGATCTGTAAAGGATCCGCAAATTGTCGCTCCCCTCGCGGAAACGTGGATTGAAATAAATACGCAACATCAAATCAAATAGGAGGATGATACATATGGCACAAGTCAATACAAGAAAACGAGGAAAAACATGGGAATATCGTTTTGAAGCAGCATCTGTTAATGGCAAGCGCAGTCAGATCAGCAAAGGTGGCTTTCGCACAAAAGCCGAGGCGCTTGAAGCTGGTGCTGCTGCCCTGGCTGAATACAACCGATCTGGTTTGACATTTAATCCTACAGAAATAAGTGTGGCAGATTATCTGGATCTTTGGTTTGACAGCTACTGCAAAATAAATTTAAAGTATAATACACAGCTGGGTTACTACCGGATCATGGAAAACTATCTGAAACCAATCTTTGGCCAATACCGTCTTAGTGCGCTTAATCCCACCGGTATTCAGGATTTTGCCAATCAATTAAAGCTTAAAGGATTATCTCGGTCAAGCATTGTCGGTGTCATAACTACCCTGTCATGCGCCATGAATTATGCTGTTGAACCATTAGGTTACATCCAATACAATCCATGCGACCGCGTAAAGATTCCTAAAATTGCCAGAAAGCCCAAAGAACGCGTGATTTTGTCCCAGGAGGATTTTTCCCGGATCATTGAACGCTTTCCTGCTGGCAATCGTTTTTATATCCCTTTGATGATTGGTTTTTACACTGGCCTGCGGATCAGCGAAGCCTTTGCCCTCACATGGGATGATATCGATTTACAACAACGCACACTCACTGTCAGCAAACAGGTTATTAAACGTAATTTCGGAGCGGATGTCCGTCAGGCAGCAAAAAAGAAGGGAAAGAAAGAATTAAAATCCTCATGGTATTTGACCAGTACAAAGACAGCTACATCCAACAGGACAATTAAATTTGGGGAAAGCCTGTACCAGGCGTTACGGCAGGAGAAAATCCGGCAGATGGAAAATGAAATAAAGTACGCCGAATATTATACGATTCATGTTCTGAAAAAAGAAACGGACGAAAAAAATGAACCGATGATGCGGATTGTTCCGATTCAAAAATGTGTTGAATCTAAGCTTCCACGCATTCGGTTAGTGTGCATTGCGGAAAACGGGGAATATACCTCAACGGATTCCTTTAAATATTGTTCCCGGGTCATTCACAACACGTTGCAACTCGCCTTTGATTATCACAGTTTGAGGCACACCCATGCCACCATGCTTATTGAAGGCGGCGCTGATGTAAAAGATGTTCAAATGCGACTTGGACACGGCGATATAAAAACCACCCTTCAAACTTATGTCCACGACACTGAAGTTATGGCCCAGACATCAGTTGATATTTTTGAAACCTGGGCCACGACTTAATTTGTCCACGCATGTCCACGATTTGTCCACGATGAACAGATTATACTATGGTAATCTATAATACTGTAGGAGTTAATAAAGAACTGTAATTCCTTTATTCGTAAGGTTTTCGATGATTGTAAAATATTTTTAATTACAATAAAATATAGCAATTAAAAGAATTGCCATAAACCGTGCATGTGGAGACGGTTGTCTTGCTTTCCAAAGGAGAAATCGACTCGAAAAAGGTTCGTGTGGAGTTCTCGCTGTAGGATATGGGTATGTCCGGGTTCCAGAATGACGCTACATACGGACAAATCAAAGAACGTGTATTGCAGCAGACTGGATTGAAGGTTTCTTCCCTCTATATCGCCCAGATCAAGCAGAAATATGGCATTATTGAGCGTGAGAACTATAACAAGCCAAAGTCTGAAAATGCCAGACAGCCGAAATGTCCGCCAGAAAAGGAAGCAGCGATTACAGAAGCGTTGAAGTTCTTTGGGATGATTTGATAAAAATAAAAAGGACGAGGTTAAAATGACTTTTCGAAAGTAAGAGATACAATAAAGGGTATTAACACCATTTTGGTGATTGAATACAAATCTATTACAGAAAGGGTGGTTTAATTATGAAGATAAATCGTGTATGGAGGGTTCACGCTTCCTAACCCCCGAATCAAATTTTGGAGGAAACAAAATGGAAAATCAAATTACCATCCGTGAAGCAGTCACGGAAAACGATGTTGCAACTTTTTGGGAACAGCTTCACATCTACCACAAACGGGATATCTTCCCAGATCACGGCAGCGAAGATCTGGAATACTTCCTCAGTTCGGAATATCATGGGCACATGATGAAGATTCACGACAGGCCGCAGGATCGCTGCTTTTTTCTGTTCTTCCATCGGGATGGACAGGATATCGGCTTTGCCATGCCGGTAATCTTCACTTCCGAGGACGGAAAGTGCTTTATCATGGAATTCTGTGTCTATCCGGAATTTCGGGGCGTCGGTACCGGCAGAAACTGTGCCGGAGCACTTCTGGACTGGGCAAAGGAACACGGTGCACTCTATGCGGAACTAAACTATGGAGGCGATAAGCGGCGGCAACACTTCTGGGAAAGCGTCGACTTTATCGAGAACGGCGCCGATGAGTGGGGCGAACCTCTTATGATCCTGCCCCCGGTAGAAAACATTCCGATTACTGTGGAAGTCCTCGCTGATCCAGAGGACTGGCAGCTCAAGAAATTGGAAAACGGATTCAAAAAGGACATCGAGGAAGAATTACTAACGGAAGAAAAGCAGAAACAGCTTCAACAAGCCATCAAAGAAGGCAAGCTTACCTTCTTTATTGCCAAGCGTGGCTACCGTGCAATTGGTATGTGCAGCGTTGCTAAGCACTTCTCCACTTTTGCCTGTACGGACACAGGCGTATTTGAGGACTTTTATGTGGAGCCCGTGTTCCGCAAAAAAGGCATAGCAAGGATGCTTGCTCAAGCCGCTCAGAATTGGAGCTGTGAGCAGGGACTTGCAAGTTTGACCGTCTGCTGTGCTCCCTGTGACGAGCAAATGTACCAGTCACTTGGCTTTGATGCGCCGCTTGGAAAAACATATGCGAAGATAATCTAATCGCTGCGACAGAGGTAGCAATACCTTCTGCGACGAAAAAAATCCCACTGACTTTGCCCATCATGGGATGCGGTCAGTGAAGATAAAGATGTGCTTGACGATTTTTATAATACATTAGAAAACATAGTTGATGCATTAAAAAATAATGGTTTTGATGTTTTTGCAAACAATTCTTTCAAAGATGAAATCTTAATAATTAAAAGTAAAGATGGAAAAACAATAAAATCAATCGAAAGTGAACTAGTTAGAGAATATGAAAAAATGCAAGAGGGTGTCGCAAAATCATCTAATTTGATGATTTTGCGATACTCTCGCTCTATACATAGAAAAATCCGGAAGGAATCCTTCCGGATTTTTGCATGTAGTTTATTGATGTTATGCCCATGCAAAGCAAAAGAAGCTCCTTCCACTTGAATGCTACGGTTCATACGGTATTTAATCCCTGTTTCACTCAGGATCTTTTCATAGGATTCCTGTCGTTTTTTCAGAAAACTTTTTGATATATATAACCGCTTATTTCCTTTTGCTTTGGTGCATTTTTCTTTATAAGGACAATTGGTACAGTCTTCACATTCGTAAACGGTTACTTCCGATTCATAGCCACTTTTACTTTTCTGCTTTTTGATAAAAACAGGGAACAATGTTTTCCCGGCATAACAAGTGTATGTGTCAGTTTTTTCATCATAGCCCATATTTTCACGTTTGCTGATATCCTGTTTGAAACTCCGCTTCTTCCATTTTTCATAAGTCTGTGGCTTTATGTATGGTTTCTGCTTGACACTTCTCAGATACGTATATGCTTCTTCGCTTTCATATCCGGAATCAGCTGTCACACTCGGATAACGGAAGCCCAGGTTCCTTTCCATTGTCTTTAAAAAAGGAACCAGTGTCCAGACATCATTCCGGTCCTGAAAAATATCCGCTGCCACGATATATTCACTGTCTACTGCAATTTGTACATTATATCCTGGCTTTAACTGTGCATTTCTCATATGATCATCTTTCATGTGCATAAAGGTTGCATCGGGATCCGTTTTACAATAATTGTTTCTACCCTGAAAACTTGCTGTGTGCCAGTCATAAATGGTCTGACGTTCAAGAAACCTGTGGAAAAGTTCGAAAAACCGTTGGTTTCTGCTTTTCCGTTTCCCGCGTCCATGTACAAAAGCTGTGTTATCTGTATGGCATCCTGTATCTTCTGAAACACTTTTTCTTTCCATTTTCCTACAGATTTTTTCCATACAAAAGTATATTTGTTTGCACAAGCTTCCAGTTTTATCCCGTCAATAAATACGGTTTCCCTGGACAGTTCCCCGGAATCTTCCAATCGTTTTATCATCTGCTAAAAAAGATTTTCACAGGCATCTGCTAAAAAACCAGTGCGGAAACGGGCGATCGTGCTGTGATCAGGAGCTTTCTGACCGGCCAGCAGCCACATAAAGTTGATATCCCGTTTGCAGGCAGTTTCAATTTTTCTCGAAGAATAAATATTTTGCGAATAAGCATAGGTAAGAATCTTGAACATGGTCTTGGGGTCGGCTGCCGGATTTCTGCCTTTGGCAGAGTAAGCCTGATACAATAAACTGTAATCTAAATCCTCCAATTCGTGGCTCAGAAGTCGAACAGAATCATCATCAGGAATCAAACCTTCTAAATTTAATGGTAAAACCAGTTGATAAGGTTCGCCGAATTCGGTATAATTCTTATGGTATTTTAATTTACTAGTTTCCTTTTCTTTCATATTTTTTTAATGCCAGTTCATAAGTTTATGCCAAATCTCCGGCACTCCCCATATGCAAAAAAGTCCAAAAAACCATAGTTCAGGAACCCAGATAATCCAAAGGATAGTTAGTAATACCTGAAATGCAAAGCCTCTTAGAGTTCTTTTGACATCTTTGGGAAAGCTTCGCCAGGTGTAATATGCCCGTATCAGCTTATTTTCTTTTTTCTCTTGCTTATCCACTTCGATTCCCTCCTTTGGCTTTATTATACGTTTTTTTTGCTATAAGTCCAGTAAAGATACCTTAAGGAATCCAGTTTCTGGCAGAGATCAGATTCTTCAGCTGGCATTTCTAATGGTCGCACATTTTTCTGTAATCCGAAGGGGATACACCACATATATTTTTGAAAATCTTCATAAAATGCTTATCATTTTCATACCCCACCGTACGTCCAATGTCTGAAACCTTCCAATCTGTTTCCTGAAGTAATTTTTTCGCGGCTTCTATCCGTATATTTTTCAGATAATTGACAAAATTAACGCCTGTATACGCCTTAAAGGCAATGGAAAACAGAGAATAATTCATGGAAACATAATTGGAAACCTGAGCCATATTCAGGTCTTTCTGATAATTTTCATGAATATACGCCACTGCTTCTCGTATTTTTCTTTTACTCTGATCCCCGATAAATTCTTCTGTTAAACACTGAGATAACTCATCCAGCCATTGAAACATTGCCTGAGCAAATACTTCCGAATCAGAATAAGACAACGGCGCCTCGTACCGAAGCAGCTCACGCTTTTCCTCCGGAACCACAGCCTGATAAGCTTCTACGGTTTTTCTCTGAATATCTGTGACAACCTTTAGTGCCGCCACCATGCCGCATTGGCCATGTTTTGCTTCAAAAAACAAACGGCTCAGACGATGCAGTGCCCGATCCTTATCCTTCGTAGACAGTTGGCGTACAAACTGATCTGTAAAAAGATCAGCTTCGTCCTCCTGCCATGTATGACCGGCCTCACAGAAAGATTGCCCCTCATAAACCATTCCATCACTGCGGCATCTCCAAAAGGCCTCCAATCTGGCCTGATAAGCCTGTTCACAGGCTGTCATGCAGTCCGAAAACCTTTCATAAAGTTCGCTCACTCCATAATAGGCCGCCTTGCTTTCTGATATCCACTGATGATAAATTTCATCTGTCATAAGTAAAACATCCTGATTTTTAATATTTTCCAGGCAGATTCCACTGTATATTTCTTTCGTGCAATTATCCCCGGTTGCCGGACTGTATATAATCCTAAACGGTTTATCCCCGAAAACAGCCTCATACTGATGCTGAATTGCCTGGGAATCGCCGTCTGTCCGGTCAGATGTCATGGCAAATTTCATCTGGCGGTACAAAAGCTGAAGCTCTTTTTTGACATCTTTTTGCTTTTCCTGCTGCTTTTTATCAATATTACGAAGCAGCTCATCGATTTTTTCCCGCTTCACAGGCTTTAACACATAATCAAACACACCATGTTTAAGCATTTCCACTGCATAGCTGAAATCATCATAGCCGCTGATTACAACCACATCCGGCCGATCAGGCAAATCATCCAGTCTGTGAATCAGTTCGATCCCATCCATTTTAGGCATTCTTATATCCATAAACATTGTATCAATTTTTCTGGAATTTAAAATTTCCAGCGCTTCTGCACCGTTTCTGCATTCTATAATTTCTCCAATACTGACCGTACTCCGGGACGCCATTGTCGCAATGCCATGACGTATCAATTTTTCATCTTCTACAATCAGCAAGGTCTGCATTTTAATTTCCACCCTTCTCATATTTTAACGGAAGGCGCACACTGATTTTTGTATAACAGCCTTCTTTAGAATAAATATTAAGTCCGTACTTTTCCCCGAACTGCATTTTCATCCGATAATTAACATTTTTCAGTCCAATGCCATTACCACCTTCCCGATTCTGTTCTTCAGCTGTTCCCTGAATCTTACTCAGCAGCATGGCCCTTGTCCCTTCATCCATCCCAACACCCGAATCGGTAATCATAATCTCAAAATCATCATTTTCCCGAACCGATTTGATATAAATCGTGGCATCCTCGCCCAGTTCGGCAATGCCGTGAAGAATGGCATTTTCCACAATCGGCTGCAAAGACATTTTTGGAATCCGCTGGCTATATAGATCCGCATCAATTTTTACGGATAAAATAATCGTAAAATCATACCGCAGGTTCATAAGCCGAATATAGTTTCTTATATAGGCAATTTCCTCACGAATAGAGACATTACTGGATGTCCATTTTAAATTATAACGAAGTAATTCCCCAAGTGCTGTAATAGAGTCAGAAATCTCATATTTTTCGTCAATCTCTGCCATCATCTTAATCGATTCCAGCACATTATAAATAAAGTGCGCATTAATCTGATTCTGCAAAGCCTTAATTTCCGTATTTTTTACAAGCACTTCACCATCGATCTTTTCCTGCATCAGCAGCTGTATACGATCCAGCATATAGTTAATCTGAGTTCCCATCTCAGCCATCTCATCATTCCCTTTTACCGGAATACGCTCATCCAGCCGGCCGGTCTGAACTTTTCTCACTGCATCCAGTATAATATAAAAATTCTTAAACAGCGCACTGACAATTTTATTAATCACTGCAGCTATAAACAGAAAAACAAGAATAATCATAAATAAGTTCTGCAGCTGCTGCAGCAGCATCTGTCCATACTGTTTTTCCAAATTCAGCAGGCATATATAATCTCCCGAAAAGGCATCTATATGCCGCTTCATCATTAAAACCTGCCGTCCGCCGATTCTGGTACGAATCGGCGTTCCTTCAGCAATTTTTTTAGCCTGACCGATAATATCCTTTTTATAATCTTCCCACATGGAAATATCTGAATTTCCCACAGATGACACCGGTCCGAAATCAGACACAAAGCAGCTCCAGCTGCCCTGGCTGGATTCGTAAATTCTAGGAAACATATCCTCCATGTCCACAACAGCCTCCACAACACCGACCACACTGCCGGAATCATCTTCCATTGCACTGACAAGAGACATCAGGTGACTGTCATCCTGGTCTGAAATCAGATAATCCGGATAATCCACCTGCCATGTCTGAGACTGATAGTTTTGGGCCCATGGAAACTGCGCCATACGTTCCCCATGATACAGCAGGGGAATCATTTCCGGGAAAGTATTATTCTGAGCATAAATCCTAATTTGGTAAAGATAAGGATTGCTGTTGACCATGCCATCCAGGATCGTCACATGATTTTTATAAAAATCCATATAATCCAGTCCGTCAAGCGCTGTCCCTGCCTTCAGCTGTGCCAGAAAATCCTGAAGCTCTTTATCTTCCAGAAAAATCTGAGCAGACATATAGCAAAGTTCTGACAGCTTTTCCATGGAAACCATATCTTCGCTAATCCACCGGGAAATCTCCTCTTTATTCTGATCAAGCATCATCTTCTTTGTATTATTAAAAGAACTGGCCAGAAAAGCAAGTAAAAACACAGACAGAAACGCCAGAATCACGATTGTAAATTTTGTATTCAGCCTGCATGTATCAAATTTTCTTTTCAGTCGTCTCATTGATCTATCCCCAGCTTTTCCTTATTCATCCGGATTTTCTCCGTGGCAATGGATTGAAAATCAGCATACCCCGCCTGATTTCTTTTGACAATATAGTCCTGCAAAACAGCATCAAATTCTGCCTCACTTTTAGCCAGAAGCAATTTTGGCAGTGTATCCCCCCACAGATGCTTCATATTTATATAAAGCTTTGCCGCAGCTGTATCTTCACCAAAATCCAGATCATACTGGCCTGTATAAGCCACATAAGGCAAGGTCCATTCCTTAAGCTGTCTCATACACTCCGGCTCCGTATTGACCCATTTCAGGGGACTGACCACATCCTGAAGCATCCAGTATGTATCATCTGCCCCGTAAAGGGCATCATAAGCCGGACGATCCGTATTGAGCAGAGAAAGAATTTCCGGATGAATGATCTGGGTATCCCCGGATGTGGTATACATCGTCCCCTCCTCACCCAAATAAACCATTTTTTTGCCTTCTTCACTTAGCAGATAAGTCATTAATTGAAGCGCTTTATCCGGTATACTGCAGTTTTTGGATATATAAGTCTGTGTCCATCCGCAAATTCCCTGAACCGGCAAAACCGGGTCATCTCCCGAAGAATTTTTCGGACCATCCACGGCAATATAAATCCGCTCCGGATCAATAGAAGCGATTTGTTTCTGCTGATTTTTTATATCCGTACTCTGATAAAAAAGGCAAAAATACTGACCGGACAGTATACGTTCCTCCTGCTGAGACCGCTTGTCAATAAAAATTTCATTTTTTAAATATCCTTCTTCACCAAGCTCCCTGAAAACTTTAAGCCATCGCAAATATTCCTCATCTGTATTCCGATCATAATACTGTCCGTCCGCCTCAAAAGGCACAGCAAGAAAGTTTTGCAGATAAAGATCAAAAGAATTGCATCCATTGTCTGTAAACTCATCGGCTCCAATGGGAATCAAAGGTTTTCCGTCCACCTGCGGAAACATTTGAACCGCTTTTCTGACAGCATTGGAAAAGCCTTCCGGCGTGGACATATCCGGACTTCCAATGGCCTCATAAATATCTTTCCGGACAAGAAAATTCTGATGAGAAGGAACCTTGTCGTTGAGAAAATCTTTATATGTATATGAATAATTAGGATATCCGTAAATATTCCCGTCTGGCTGGGTATACCATGCCACACTGTCTTGATTGGCCACATCCATGAATCCCATATCATACTGTTCATCCAGTTCATTAAGTGCATAGACCATATCTGTTTCGATCATCTCATAATTCTGAGGCTCCCACCAGCCAAGGGTTACAAGGTCCGGCAGGCTGTCCGAATTAATCATAGAATCCAGCTTTACACCTTCCTCCCCTTTAGGAACAATGAATTCAACATTAACCCCTGTGGCCTCGGATATTTTCTGAGAAACAATATTCTGCCCCCATTCGGTGGTAAACCATGAATAATTAATATACCATTTTAGGGTCACTGGTTCTTCCTCCACAGGAGACTTATTCCACATTTTCATGGCAGCCATAATCCCTGTCAATACACAAAGTACTGTCACCCCTGTGATCAAAAGCACTTTCTTTTTCATTATTCAATATTCCTTTCAATCCGCATATTCCCGTCAATCGGTTTACAACAAAAAACCGACAGCACCCATTTGCTTATTATAGCAAATTTTTGCTGTCGGTTATATAAATTTTATAAAATTTTCTTATTATTCTTTAAAACCATGACCTTTTGGTTCTGTTACTCCTTCACGCCGCCGGCCGAAATACTGCTGATAATATATTTTGAGCAGAATGCGAATACGATCAAAATCGGAATAACTGAAATTGCAACAGCCAGATAAATAGCACCCTGATTTCTGGAAATATCCTGGGAGGAGTTCAGAGATGCAATCATAACCGGAAGCGTAAACTTCTCCGGTGTATTAAGTAATACCAAAGGCATCAGGTAGTTATTCCAGCTTCCGATAAAGGCACCGATGGACATGGTGGCAATACCCGGAGACATAATCGGAAGAATAATCTTATGAAAGATATGTAATTCTCCGGCACCATCAATACGGGCAGCCTCAACCAGTGCAGGATGAATGGAAACATCACAGTACTGTCTCAGGAAGAAAACAGTTCCAGGCGCCGCAATGGCAGGAATAATCAGAGGCAGATATGAATCTGTCAGTTTAAGCATTGTCATTAAATCATAAAAACCAATAAGGCTTAACTGTCCGGGAATCATCATAAAGATAATAATGATCACTGTCAGTAATTTATTTCCCTTAAACTTGTATCTTGCCAGTCCATATGCTGTCAAAGATGAGAAATAGGCCGACAGCAGTGTACTTGGCACAGCCACGATTAAACTGTTAAACATACCCTTAAAAAGGTTAAAATATCCTGAAACAATTTTCCAGTTATTGGCCAGGGCCCGGCCCGGAATGAGGGTAAAAGATTTTACAATCTCACTTCCGGTACGAGTCGCATTGACGATCATTAAAAGAAAAGGAAACAGACAAAGGGCTGACAGTAAAATTAATGCCGCATAAAGAATTACTTTTTTAATTTTAAATGCCATTATCTCTTCTTACCTCCTTTTTTCTTCTCTGAGTACATCACCTTAAACTGGATGACAGAAACAATCAGGATAATGACAAACAGGGTATAGGCGATTGCTGAAGCATAACCCACCTGGTTGTTCTGGAAACCGAATTTGTATAGGTACATAACAACAGTCTGTGTTGTTCCTGAAGGATTTCCCGCAGTTCCGCCGCACATCAGGAACGGAAGATCGAACAACTGAAGACCACCGATTAAAGATGTAATACCAACATAGAGCATAATCGGTTTTAACAGAGGTAATGTAATTTTTGTAAATACCTTCCACCGGCCGGCACCATCAATGGCTGCAGCCTCATAGTATTCCTTAGAGATGCCCTGTACACCGGCCATGAGCATGATAAATGAATTACCAAACCACATCCATGCACCAATCACAGAAATCACATAAGGGGTAATACCTGTGTCTGAAAGCCAGTTGATACCTGAACCAAGAATCTGGTTAACTGTACCGTATTTCCAGTCCAGAAGTGTTTTGAATAAAAACGCTACGGATGTTGCCGCAATCAGATTGGGCAGGTAAAACAGTGCTCTGAAAATACTCAGGCCTCTGACCTTGTATTTAATATCACTAAATACAATGGTCAGAAGAAAGGCAAGACCTAACTGAAGCACAATGTTTACGCCCCAGATTTTAACTGTATTCCATAAATCCCGCCAGAAAAACTTATCCGTAAATACACGGAAATAGTTTTCCAGGCCATTAAATACAGCTTCTCCATATCCTGGATATTCCGTAAAACTCAAGAAGAATGTACGGAAAACAGGATATAAGGAAAAAATCACAAAGACAATCACAAAGGGAGCTACAAACAAGTATCCGGTTTTATCAATATCACGTTTTTTAGATTTAACGGTTTTTGGAGCAGAAGCATTTTTTCGGGATGCCATGACACAATCTCCTTCCTTTATCTTTCAACTGTAATATCCGGATATGTGGATTCGATTGTATCATAGAAGTTATTGATCGCATCTTCCTTGCTCATTTCGCCTCTCTGAATTGAACCAATAGCAGCATTCCATGCATCATTACACTGTGTATCATATTTTGTAATACTTGAATAATCGATATGTTCTGCAAGACCTAAGAATAATTCATACAGTTTCTGACCACCATAGTATTCATTAACATCATCTTTATGTTTTTCAATTGTCGGCAGCCAGGACACGATATCACCTTCGGATTTTTCAATCCACCAGTCAAGTGTTTCTTCGTTTGTTGTACAGAATGTGATGAAATCCCATGCCAGTTCTTTATCCTGGGAGTTGCTGTTAATACCGATAAATGTTCCGCCGCTGAATGTATATGTAGGACCTGTACAAACACCCCATTTTCCTGATGTATCCGGTGCATTGTCACGGAGTGTCAAAACGCCCCAGCTTGGAAGTCCGAATGCAAATACATCTGTTGTGTCAGCACCTTCGGCAGCTTCTGCAACAGCTTCATCATCCCACATATCGACCGATTCATCAACCAGAGGAATAGAACCGTTCATAGCCTGATACCATGTTGTGGACCATGTATCAACATAACATGTCAGATCCTGATTATAAAGTTCTACACAAACGTCCATGTAGTCCAGACGGTTCTGAGAAACATTCAGTTTACCGTCAACAAGCCATGGTTCGCTTCCGGCAAAATATCCGAGTTCACCAGTGGAAGCAAAGATTCTGTAGCCGGCATCCTTCATTTCCTGGCCTGTCTGAAGAATTGTCTGGTAATCTGCAAATTTCTTTCCGATTTCAGCCGGATCGTCTGTTCCGTAAACTGCCTGGGCAATATCACGACGATAGAAAATAGCGGATGGTGTGATCTGGTAAGAAATCGCTCTCTGAATACCTTCAGAATCCTGTCCTGCAGCCCATACATATGGTACCATGTTTTCAGCATACTGCTGTGCATTGTAAGGTTCCTGATTCAGATCTTCAAAAAATCCGGCGTCAATAAAGTTTTCAAGCATCTGAGGCTCTGCTACAATAATATCCGGATCTTCAGCGCCGCCTTTTAAGGCAGTCTGAACCTTTGTCGGGTAGTCTGCAGGTGCAATAACAACTGTTTCAATGGAAACATCCGGATTTTTTTCACAGTAGTAATCAGCAAAGTCCTGAAGGTCTGCAGCCAGTGTCCAAATTACCAGTTTCTGTGAGGCATCTGCATTACCTGCAACTTCAGCGTTTTCTGTAGAAGTTTCTGCAACGCCTGCATCAGCTGCGCCGCCCTCTTCACCTTCACCGGTGCTTCCACAGGCTGCCATAGAAAAGATCATTGTTCCAGCCAAAGCAGCCGCAAAAATTTTACGTACTGTCATTTTTCCTTTCATTCTTCATATCCTCCTTAAAAATAATCCTTAATCAGTTATAGTTCGATTATAGTTGCTTGGACTTAAGGTTGTAATGTTCCATTTTTTTAATAGGTGTCATTTTTTTAGTGGTATAAAAATTTTACACACATTCCACCGTCATTTTTACATAAGTCCCGTCTCTTAAAGCTCTGGCCACATCTCCGGTCACTTGGGTCAGCTGGGTCACTTCACCATTGATATCTTCAAGGCTGATTTTATGAATCTGATATTTTCCAGGAATCAGTTCACAAAGATCACCCAGTTTATATACGGTATAAACACTGCCTAAAAAGGTGGCTTCAATTTCCTTCTCCTCGCCCACAAGGTAGGACGGTACACAAGGCTGAAGGTTCAGCGTAAGCTGTCCATCCTTCATGACAAAAGGCGCAGGACCAAACATCATCAGCTGCCAGATCTGAAGAAATTCTGCAGTAGAACCGCTTAAACGGGCCACAAAGCCTTTGCCGTGAATCTTTTGATTTGGATTGGCACTGCTGGCAATAAAGGAAGAATTTTCCAGTAGGCTTCTTCCATAAACCGCTTCTTCCAGAAATGGTACAGCCGCATCATGAAAATCATCGGCAAATTTTTCATACATACCAGATTTAAGAAGCTCCAGCAAATATTTGTATTCCATATGAAGCCATACCGATTCATTTTCCAGCCATCCCGGCGTAAAGGCACAGGCTCTCCCCAGTTCAAAGGAAGCTTCGGACAAGGAAGCATTAACCTTATACATTTTCAGCTTCTGATCATAAAGACGACTGTTTCTCACATGGTCATAAACCTTCTGCTTTTGATCTGCAAAACGGTCCAGCTTAAGCATATGCACAGATCCTTCAAGAAAATCCGGCGTCCGGTGTACCTGGAACTGGCAGGGCATCAGGCCCTGTTCAATCTTTTCGTATTGTGTCACTTCATAATAAAAATAGGTTGGGCAAACCGGACCGCCAATACGCTGAGCCTTTTCTATACCTTTTCTCAGAACAACCTCAAAAAGCCCGAGAAGTGTTTTCTGCATTTCTTTGTTCCAGCTCACGTATGTTCCGGAAATGGTTTTGGCTGTTTTTTCCCAGAAAGCCTCCTTGGCATCATTCAAATCTGTCCACAAACCATATGCCTGTCCGTCAGAATCCATTTCTTCCATGTGGCAATTGCAGGCTAAAGCCAGGGCGCGGGCCAGCGCATCGACCTCGGCCGGCATATCCACAGACTGATCAAATTCATCGATGGCAGATAACAGCCAGCAAACCATACGGTAAGTTTCATAAGTTTCAGCCATGGATGAGCCTAAAAGTCCTGGGAGGCCGTTTAAGGCGTCATACCAGCCAGGCTTTCCGCCTTCCATTTCAATACCCATTCCATAAGGATCAAGAGCAGACATCTTATTGACAGTTAAAGTAAACATTTTGGCAATAAGGTTGGTGCGTACCAGGATGCCTTCTTCCGTTTTAAGATAGCGGTTTTCAGGCTTAGATGTATCCACATTATCTTTCAGATAATTATACTGACGCACACCGTTGTCAGTCACTGTATATCGCTTAACTCTTGGCAGAATCTGTTTTCTTGCCTGTGTAAATAAATAACTGTGATCATGATATAAAAGCTGTTCCTTATTTTCCGGATAAACAGACAGATACGCATCCACAAGATCCAGATTATATGTCCAGTGATCACACCAGTACCCCTCGCCGTAATTGGTTGTATCCATATGCTCGCAGGCATCAAGAACCTGTTCAAAAAGGGCTTCTTTCTGGCATACACCGGCATCCTCGAGGGCTTTATACAACTGGCCAGGTGTAAATTCCCCTTCTTTGATAAAATCAAGACCTGCAATATCCTTACATGCTTCCAGCGCCTTTACGCCCGCTTCGCTCTCGGTCTTAAGTCTGTAGGTGATTTTTTCGATTCCCAGAGGGTTATAACCATTAATCTGAAGGGCATTATAAAAGGTTTTAATACTGCCGTCACCCACAAAGGTCGAATAAAGAATATCGCTGCGCCGATTCTGATTGACATCACGGAAGTTGCCGTTTCCCTGGGAATAATATTCCGGAAGCATGGAAAAGAAATTATAGTCTCTCTCCATATCTCCATGTTTTCTTGAATACAGATAAAACACCTGATTTTTACCTAATTTTACAGGATATCCGCCTCTTAACAGATTATCCAGATAGCACATACGGCAGTAAGCATCAAAGATGGCATCCCCTGTCTTTGTTGCAATACGCCGGGTAATCACCTCTGCCATGGATTTAGCCATTGCCTTTTTATTCTCAAACCAGTCATCTTCTCCAAAATTCTTTAAAAGACGGTCATAGGCAGCATCATCTGCGGACATACCATAAAGTTCATAAAGAGTCACAGACGCTCCGGCCTTTAATGTTTTTGCCAGTCCAAAAAAGCTGGTCGGCACATCATTGCTTACAGACTGTTCCATGGACATGAGCGCATCCACGCTGTTTTCCATAAAACCATAGGCCCGAAGCAGTGTGCTGTCAAATTGAAATAACACATTTCGGTCCACAATAACAGGTAAAAGTTCACTGCCGCCCTGTTCTCGCCCAAGGGCAAAATGGACATTCGTGATCTTTGATACCTGAGCTGTATCTTCCATGCTTACGCGTACCTTAAATTTAGGTTGACGTCTGTCAAGATCTAGTACCTGCATCCACGCTTTGGTTGTCTGCCCCATAGATTTCATGGAATCACCGTTCACACCATAAGGAATCACCTCGGCCATACCGTCGATAACTTCCAGATTCATATCCGCCCCTGTTGTATTTGTAATGGTAACGCACCGCATCAGACCGGCCAGTGGTTCACCTGGCAGAGTCTCATACTCTACCTCAATTTTATAGTCATCGGTATGCTCCTCAATTTTAAGGCTGTTCATCCCAACAACCATTTTCTGCTTCTGGCAGGGATCAAAAAACGCTTCTTTGTAAGTGCCGTTAATTTTCAAAAATGTACGGAATCCCATTGTCGATGTGCGCTCATAAGCCTGATGTGCCGGATAAAATTCCATAATGGAATGATCCTTATCCTGAACACCAAAACAGGAGATAGCCTGCCCACGGTTAATATAGTAACACCACAAGGGTATACCGTGTTCACCGCCAATTCCCGGAAGAAAGCTGGCAAACAGCGATTTCTTCTGATAATCGTCCATTACATAATTCATTTCCTGATCTATCATTATTTTCCTCCTTTATCCAGGATAACCCTGATTTTAATTCTACATAAATCCTGACGTCTATTCTCTATAAACCGAACATCTCCCTGAGCATAACATTCGATTCTACTGAAATCATAGTATGGTTTTATACACCATAAAAGGCTTCATTTTTCACTATGGTATCTTTTTTATGTATTCTCCATATAAAAAAGGCCTCTGACCCACACTTTTGTGGGCCAGAAGCCTTTTAATGCCAGTTTACATTTAACCGGAAACAAATTCATCTTATTCTTCTGTTTCCGGGTCCTCATCCTCTATATCTTCATCCTCGAAATCATCATCGTCAAAATCATCTTCAAAGTCATCATCAAAATCGTCTTCGAAGTCATCATAATCATCTGCTGTCAGGTACTTATATACCGCATAGATAATTGCTGCCATAGCAGCCAGTCCTGCAATTACGGCAATCACGATAATCGTTGTTTTTTTCTTATCTTCCTTTGCCTTATCCTGCTCTCTTTTCTGAAGCAGTTCAGAGATCTTTGCCACACTCAGCATTTCTTCCAACTTGTTCATATCTCAACATCCTTTCCGTATATTTATTTGATTAGAGTATACCATTATATATTTAAAATTACAATGGCTTTAGCTTTGCAAAAGCCGCCATCATCTTTTTTATCCCGGCTTTATCAAAATTCACCGTAACCTCGTCGCCTTTGCCGTTATCCTCGATTTTCACAACTGTCCCTTCGCCGAATTTCATGTGCACAACCCGATCCCCCTGAGCATAATCCAAAGCTTCCAAAACCGGCGCCGTCTTTTTTTCAAACAAATCACTGCCCTTAAATATTTTCTGATTTTTCAGCAATTCATCCAGTTTGGAACGACCTGAAGGGACAGCGTTTTCTCCGGCATTTCCCACAAAGCTTTCACCATAGGGCTTAAGACTGGAAGAAAAGCTGACAAACCGTTCCACCGGTTTTTCTTTCTCAAACACGCCGCGCATGGAAATCAGCCGCGAAGGAATTTCTTTGACAAATCTGGATACCTTATTATATTGAGTTACGCCACGCACCATACGGCTTTTTGCATAGGTCAGCGTCAAATGCTTCATGGCACGGGTAATACCCACATAAGCCAGACGCCGTTCTTCCTCAACCTCCAGGGCGTCATCGCTGACAATGGTCATATAGCTGGGAAATAAGCCATCCTCCATACCGGCCAGATACACATAGGGAAATTCCAGCCCTTTGGCACTGTGAAGGGTCATCAAAACAACCTTTTCATTGGAAGATTCCAGATTATCAATATCAGCTACAAGGGAAACTTCTTCCAGAAATTCGCTTAAAGATGCCTCGTCATTATCTTCCTCAAAAGCAATAATTTTATTCACAAGCTCATCAATATTTTCGATTCTTCCAAGGGCTTCCTCACTGCCATCGGTTTCCAGTTCTTTGACATATCCGGTTTCATCGAGAATTTCCTGCATCAACTGAGCCAGGGACACGTATGCCAGCTTTGTCCGAAAAACCTGAATCATTGTGGTAAAGCCCACAATTTTTTGAGCAGCGCGTCCAAGTCCGGGAATCTCATAAGCACAGGTCATAGCCTCAAACAAACTAAGGCCCTTGCTCTGAGCATAGTCGCTGACCTTATTTAAAGAAGCCACACCGATTCCCCTTTTGGGGATATTTATAATTCTTCTGACTGCCAGATCATCATGTCCGTTATCAATTGTCTTCAGATAACAAAGCAGATCCTTGATTTCTTTTCTGGCATAGAAATTCTGTCCGCCAATAATCTTGTAGGGAATCCCTTTAATAACAAACTTTTCTTCCAGTACACGGGACTGCGCATTGGTTCTGTAAAGCACCGCACATTCACTGTATTTGGCACCGTCTCTCACCCGCTGCTCAATACTGTCCACAATACCCGCGGCTTCCTCATATTCTGTGTTAAACTGCTCAAAATCAATGGGCTCTCCAACCTCATTAGAGGTCCATAAGGTTTTAGACTTACGACCACTGTTATTACGGATCACACTGTTGGCCGCTTCCAGAATATTTTTTGTAGAACGGTAATTTTGTTCCAGTTTAATCACTTTGGCATCCGGATATTCCTTTTCAAAGTTAAGAATATTATAAATGTTGGCCCCTCTGAATTTGTAAATGGACTGATCATCATCACCTACAACACACAGATTTTTATATTTTGAAGCCAGAAGGCTGACAAACTTAAACTGAGCTGTATTCGTATCCTGATACTCATCCACCATAATATATTTAAATCTATTCTGATAATATTCCAGAACATCGGGCTGAGCACCAAAAAGCTCCACGGTTTTCATGATCAGATCATCAAAATCCAGCGCATTATTGCCTGCAAGCACTTTCTGATATTCCTTATAAACCTGAGCAACCCTTGTTTTGGCATAATCACCGGCAGCATTTAAAAGCAGCTCATCGGGCGCGATCAGCTCATCCTTTGCCGAAGAAATCGCCGACATCAGCGACCGCTCCTTATAAATCTTGGTGTCAATATTTAATCTTTTACATATTTCCTTGACAACGGTTTTCTGATCATCTGTGTCATAAATTGTAAAATTCCTGTCATAACCGATTTTATCAATATGTCTTCGAAGTATACGTACACAGGTTGAGTGAAAGGTGCTGACCCAGATATTTTCTGAGCCATAGCCTACAATCTGATCCACACGCTCCCGCATCTCTCCGGCTGCCTTATTGGTAAACGTAATCGCCAGAATATTCCACGGGTTCACATCCTCCGCATCGATCAGATAAGCGATTCTATGAGTCAGAACCCTGGTTTTTCCTGAACCGGCACCTGCCAGAATAAGAACCGGACCTCTTGTATGATACACAGCTTCCTGCTGTACGGGATTTAAAGTTTCATAAATGCTCATTTTTTCATTCCTTTATCTAGTCACAGATTAGCTCAATTTCCGGCCGCAGTTTGGGCAGAAGCGCATACCGGTAACTTTTGTTCCGCACTCCGGGCAGAAATTCATACCGCCGGAAGCGGCGTCTGTGCGATGGCCCGATGGCCCCTCGCCGCTCATGTCCCCTGACTTTTGCATATTCACGCTTCCCGATTTCTGACCATTCATTGAAGATGCCATCTGACTGGCCATCTGCTGACCCATCATCATCCCCATCTGCATTCCGGCCATATCTGCAGCCATACCGCCGCCGTGCCCCCGTCCCATAGCATCGGCCATATTCATCTGCTGATAGCGATTCATATCCCCCACCATGGACTGTGAAGCAGCTTTATTAATCATTTCCTGAACATTTTCCGGATAAGAAAAACTGGAAATCACAAAACCAGTCATGGCAATACCGATTTTTCGCATCTCCATATCCATATCTGTACATATACCTCTGGAAATATCATAAGCATTGGCCATCAGATTAAACATATCCCGGCCTTCCTTCACAATCCACTTCATCAGCAGCTGATCCAGAAATGATACCACCCGGTCCCGAACATCATTCATTGTAAAGACTTTACGCACACCGGCAATCTTTTCAATCAGTACGTCATAATCACAAATCTTACAGTTAAAAGTTCCAAAAGCCCGAATAGGCATACCGCCGGGCAGCCCCTGAGCAGGTATGTTTATTGCACTTTTCGTTCCCCACTTTACCGTAAATTCCTTTGTATTAATAAAGAGGACTTCCGCGCGCATACCGCTGTTAAAACCAAACTTAAAGCCTTTGAGTGTAGAAAGAAAAGGCACAATATCAGATTCAATATCATACTTTCCTTCATCGGTAAAAATGCCTTCCACACGACCGTTATAAAGAAAAATAGCATCCTGCCCCTGGCGGATCACCAGCTGGCTTCCCCGCTTGATTTCATCGTTATCCCACTTCCAGAACAAAATATCATCGTCAAACGCATTCCATTCGACAACATTTGCAAATTGTCCGCCAAAAAGCCCCATCCAGGCACCTCCTTTAAGTCAATATCCGTTAATTCTCGTCAACTCCTGTCTGTCAAAGCCCCATCTCGGCTTTCAGACGCGCCAGCTCATCATCCACTGCCGAAGAGGGCTGGCTGTCATACTTACTCATTAGATCCTCCACATCATCTTTGCCATCAGCCCCATTGAGCTGTGCCATGGCATTGGCCTCATCCAGCATGCGATCAGCCTTTTCTTCCATACGGTCAAAGGCTGAAAGACGGTCAGCGGCACCTGAAATGCTGCTTCCGATTTTATTAAGCCGTTCCTGTGTTTTGGCCACAGAAACTTTTGCCTTAATGGCGTCCCTGCGGCTGCGCAGGCTGGCAATATCAGAAACAAGCTTATCGTGCATCTGACGCATCTTTGAGGCATTTTCTTCGGCCAGGGCAAGTGCCTATGCCAAAGCGGCACGCTGTCCGTCCAGCTCCTGCTTTTTCTCTAAAAAGGCACGGGCATCCTGATCATTTCCCGCAGTAATGGCACGACGGGCATAATCCTGCATCTTGCCGATTTCCTCGTCACACTGAGCAAGCCGGCGCTTCGCTCTGGTTTCCTCGGCCATCACCGCCGCAGTCTCTGCCTTGACCTTTCCCAGATCAGACTCCAGATCTCTCATATACTGATCAATCATCTTTGCCGGATCCTCTGCCCGATCTAAAAGCGCATTTAAATTCGATGACATAATGTCGGTAAAACGTTTAATAATTCCTGCCATAAAAATACCCTCCATCCAATGTACTCTGTCATATATTTATTGGTAATAGCTTTCAGCGCTATGATACTATTATAATATAAAGCAAGACTTCTGTCATTACGAATCGATATTTTATGTGCCAGCAATTTTTAATCAGAACAGCTTTACGGGAATCTCTTTTTCCAGTGTAATCGTATCCGGTGTCACCACACAGGTAAAGGCACGAAGCCTTACACCCTCGCTTTGTGCGCTGACAAGCGCCTGAGCAAATTCCGGATCCGTCTGTGTGTTCGGTGTAAAATAACGAACACCGGACATTTGAATAATAAAAAAAAGACTGGCCTCATAGCCGTCCCTGTGAGCCTTCATCAGCTCATAAACATGCTTGACCCCTCTTTTTGTCGGTGCATCCGGAAACAAGGCTACGCCGTCCCGTTCCAGGGTCACGCCTTTGACCTCGATAAATCCTTTGCGGCTATGGTCGTGTCCGGCTTCATAATATAAATCAAATCTGGAATCCCCATAAGTTTTTTCCCGGACAAGAGATTTTAAATCCAAAATACAGCCACTGTTTAAAATATATTCGGCAGCCACACTGTTGGGAATCTGGGAATCCATATTAATCAGCAAATCACCCCGCTGCACACCGATCAGTGAAAATGCAGTTTTTCTGGCCGGATTATTGTGCGTTTCCAGGTAAATCTGGGCACCGGGAATCAAAAGTTCCCTGCATCTCCCTGTATTTTTCACATGCGCTTTAACGATTTGCCCATTCACTTCAACAATGGCAATAAAACGATTGGGACGTTGCTGGAACGTCCCTTTCACAATGTGTTCATATTTCATAGTGTCACCATCAGCCAACAGAACCTACGACAATGCTGTCCCAGATTTCCGTTGTACGCACCTGAGCCTCACCCAGCCACTTCTGGTACAGTTCACTGTAAGCCTGGGTGACTGCCATGTCAAATTCTTCATCTGACATTTGGCTGTAAGCCTCATCTTCCTTCATCTGGGCTGTCAAATCAGCAATAATCGCATTATAAACTTCTGTCTGAATACCGCCGTCCTCATAAACCTTCTGAATGCCTGCAGCACTCAAACCAAACTGCTCACAGATTTCCGGTCCCAGATTATCAATGTAAGTCTGAGCTTCATCCGCATACTGAGCACTGATTTCGCCAGTCAGAGCTACACCATAATCCCCGGCCTTGCTGGCCAAAATCTGAGTTTCCACAATCTGATTGTACAGTTCTTCTTTTGCAAACTCCGCAACTGTGCGGCCATCCTCCATGGTCTGCCCCCATGGCTCTTCTCCGTAAAGTCCCACATAGTAATCCCTGGTGGTATACAGATAATAATTGACAGCCTCCATCGTCACATCACGACCATTCACACTGATCACCACTGAAGCAGTCTCTGTACCGCTTCCGCTCTCTAATGTCTCTGGTACGGTCTCCAAAGGCTCTGAAGCATCAGACGTATTCTGAGATTGATTTTCCGACGAACGCTCATCCTGGCTTTCAGCCTGTGACTGATGATCCGTCTGCGGAGGAACGGGATCTGTATTCATGGATCTTCCAATAAAAATACCGATAACAATACCAACAACCAGTGCCGTAATAACCAGCAGCGTACAAATAGCGCCGGCTTTAGAATTATTTTTGTTCTGCATATGTACCTCCTTTTAACGCGTTTATTATACCACAGGCGCTGAAAAGGAAGCGCCCGTTAGGGCATTTACTTTTCAAGCCGTGGCTTTCCGGTATAATCCGCCACCTTTGTGGCGGCAAGCTGATGAAATCAGCTTGGATTGCACATTGTGCAATCATTATACCATATCCCACAGATATTACACAACCCATAGATTCTTACGTATAAATCTCCCCGGAAGTCAGTTTTTTCATAATATGTCTGGCCAAACGTCTGGCTTCCTCTCTCATTTTAGACCACTCAATCGTCTCGACCTTAGACACTTCAATCACACTGTCGCTGTGGTAACGGGAGGCTCGACTATTATAAAAACGCTGACGCTGTACAGGTTTTAAATGAATAATCAGAAAATATTTGGCCTGCTCTACCAAATCCGGATTCTTAGACAGAATGGCACCAATCTCCCATTTCTCAGGACACAGCAGGATATAGGTTCTGCTTTTCCACGCATGGTCCTCCATCAGTCCGATTTCAATAATCGATCGCTCAGGCAGTTTAAGCAGATGTTCCATCTCTCTGAGATGATCATCTTTTACCTGTCTATAAGCCTTTGGATTTAAAGACCGATTATCCAGGCAGGCAGCAAAATACTTTCTAAGATAGTAAATAAATATTTTGGTAAGCCCGTCATCCTCGACGACGTAAAGACTTTCCGCATCATAAAACAGCTGGTAAAGTAAAGTTTTATAAGACATACTGTCGATTCGTCTATAGATATCACTTTTCTTATCTATTTTCAAAAGTCTGTAAATATGATTTTTTAAGGGCTGACTATATACAGAAAAATCATCCTGAATCAGATAACTGTAAATTTTATCCTTGTAACCATCATTAATCAGACGTTTTCCTCCTAAAAGTTTGCTGAAAATACTAAAATCAATATTCAGATCTATGGCAATGGATTTATTATAAACTCCACTTTTTTCTTTCAAAAGCCTACACATAAAATAAAATGTTTCATAAACAATTTCCTCCTGATTCATTCGTTTCATAGTCATATACCTCCTATAGCTTTGTATATATAAAGATGTGCTTTTCGGATAAAATGTGACATTTATTTCGTTTACTTCTTATTTTCAATTGGTAACCTTCTGTAAAACAGCAGGAGTACGATCATACAGAAGTTTTTTCGGAAGTGCTTCCCGAACAATGCAAAAAGCTGCCGTATCAGATTTTCGGGCATTTTCTAATACGGCAGCCTAACCCAGGTTTCAAAACCGGACAATTCATTGAATTGAATTTCTACAACATAAAAAACGATTTATTTAAACCAGACCAATAAACAAAACAAAATAAACAAAGCGAGTCCGCCGAGAAAGACAAACGTCACAAGCAAAGACGCAGCCACCACACCCCGCATCATAGCAAATTTTTCCTTTCCAGTCAATTTAACTTCTTCCTGCCTGGATGCCGATTGGGGAAAATCCTGAGCCGTCTTCATTTCCTTTGTTTCAAGATCCGGCTTTCCGGAATACCACGGCATTCCGTCCACATTCATATTTGCAATAACTCTCCCGTCGTCCACAAATTTCTCTTTATTTCGTTTCTTCATGCTTTCCCTTCTGTTCAAATTCCTGATTCATTTCCGGTGTATTATAAAGATGGCACGCCGTAAAATGATTGGGTTCGATCTCACGGTAAACCGGAGATACATGCTTACAAATCTCCATACATTCCTTACAACGGGTATGGAATTTACATCCTGCCGGCGGATTAGCCGGAGACGGAATACTTCCTTCAAGCACAATACGATTCATCTTGTAGTCCGGATCCGGTACAGGAATCGCTGAAAACAGCGCCTTTGTGTACGGATGCAGCGGATGAGAATAAATATGCTGTGTATCCCCATACTCTACCATCGTACCCAGATACATCACACCAACCGTATCTGAAATATGTTCCACAACCGAAAGGTCATGAGAGATAAACAGATAGGTCAGGTTAAATTCCTTCTGAAGCTTTCTCAAAAGGTTAATAATCTGTGCCTGAATGGAAACGTCCAGCGCCGAAACCGGTTCGTCACATACGATAAATTCCGGATTCATTGCCAGAGCTCTGGCAATGCAGATTCTCTGGCGCTGTCCGCCGGAGAATTCATGAGGGTAACGATCCTTGTGATATTCCTGCAGACCACAGGCCTTCATAATTCTCGTAATATAATCATTAAATTCTTCCTTTGGCACAATATGATGTTCTCTCACACCTTCACCGATAATTTCACCGACAGGAAGTCTTGGTGAAAGGCTGGAGAATGGATCCTGAAAAACGATCTGGATATTTGGACGCATTTTCCGCATTTCTTTTTTATTCAGCGAGAAAATATCCTGTCCGTTAAAATATACTTCTCCGTCAGTCTTTTCCTGAAGTCTTAACAGTGTTCTTCCGGTTGTGGATTTTCCACAGCCAGACTCACCGACAAGTCCCATGGTCGTTCCCCGTTTAATTGTGAAGGATACACCGTCCACGGCACGGACATTGTTGACCGTCTTTTTAAGAAAACTGGACTTTATGGGGAAGTATTTCTTTAAATTATTGACAACAAGAAGGTTCTCACTGTTATTGATCTTTGCTTTTAAGCTTTCGGATAATTCTTTATTACTCATAACAGTTCCTCCACATTTACTGATTTCGGATATCCCAGGACCTGACCTTCATCAAAGAAACGATAGCAGGAAACCACATGGGTATCACTGATCCGGATTTCCGGCGGATACTCGCCGTTACATTTTTCAGTACAGTATTCACAGCGGTCTCTGAAATAACAGTAATCCGGCATATTCACCGGGTTAGGCACACTGCCCGGAATATTATAAAGCTCGTCAACCTTCTGACCCACAACCGGTTTGGATTTCATAAGGCCAATGGTATATGGATGACATGGATTTTTATAAATTTCCTGAGCCGTTCCTTTTTCGATGACACGGCCTGCATACATAACAACCACATAGTCTGCCATATTGGCCACCACGCCAAGGTCATGAGTAATCAGCATAATAGAGCTGTTAATCTTATCCTTTAAGGCTTTCAGCAAGTCGAGAATCTGAGCCTGAATCGTCACATCCAGAGCAGTTGTAGGCTCATCAGCGATAATCAGCTCCGGCGAGCAGGCCAGGGCAATTGCAATACAGATACGCTGACGCATACCACCGGACAATTCATGTGGGAACATACTGTACACGCCTTCTTTATTGGCAATACCAACCAGTTCCAGCATTTCCAGTGTACGCTGTTTGACATCCTCTTTGCTCATCTCAGGATTATGAAGCTTGATGACTTCATCGACCTGATCACCAATTCTAAATACCGGATTTAAACTTGTCATAGGCTCCTGGAAAATCATGGATACCTTATTGCCCCGAAGATGCTGCATAATATCTGTCGGTGTATTTACAATATTGTAGGCATCAAAATCGCCGTCCTGAGTTCCCATGTTTAAACGGATTTCTCCGCCCACCGTCTGGCCATTTGGACGCTGAAGCAGCTGCATCAGGGAAAGAGATGTTACACTCTTTCCGCAGCCAGATTCACCGACAATACCGATTGTCGCACATTTAGGTATGTCAAAGCTGACACCGTCCACAGCCTTGACTGTACCGATATCCGTAAAGAAATAGGAGCAGACATTATCGAATTCCACAATATTATTGGGATTTTTCATCTTTGTCTGATATTCTTTCGGATCATGATTTTTACGGTTTCTCTGTTTTTCCAGTTTCCGTGTCAGTTTCCTGTTAAAAGATGAAATCTTCTTGGATTCTTTACCGGATATATATGAACTGTTTTTCTTTTTCTTTTCTGCCATGCTCCGACACCTCCTATCGTTTCATTTTCGGGTCAAATGCATCTCTTAAACCGTCACCGACAAAGTTAAATGCAACAACAGTCAGACAGATACAAATACCGACCGGAATCCAGATGTATGTGTAAGCGATCATATTTTCTGAAGAACCTGTTACAGAGTTAATGATTGAACCCCATGTTGCCAGAGGATATTTAACACCGATACCCAGGAAGGAAAGTGTGGATTCTGTAATAATGATACCACCCAGGGCATTAGATGCTGTTACAATCAGCTGCGGCATAACATTCGGTACAAGATGTTTAAAAATACGACGGCTTGTTCTCAGACCAATGGATTCTGCAGCCACCATAAATTCCTGCTCACGCAGAGACAAAATCTGTCCACGGACAAGACGTGCCACACCGGCCCATCCCAGAATACCAAGAATAACCATCATCCAGATCAGTCGAACATAAGATTCCATCTTCATACTGTCACACAGTGCACCGATAATAATCAAAATGGGCATGGATGGAATACAGTAGAAAATATCCACGATACGCATGATCAGGTTATCCAGCCAACCGCCAAAGTATCCGGCAATACCACCCATGATGACACCCAGTACGGTCTGGATAATAACAACAACAAAACAAACCATCAAAGATACACGGCCGCCGTACATCATACGGGCAAGCACGTCCATACCGTTGCCGTCTGTTCCCAGCAGATGTTCACTGCTTGGAGACGCATAAATATCGATCAGGTAAGTCAGCTGCTCACAGGTCATAGAATAAGCGCCATTTTTATTTGTGACTTTAATCGTAGACATTCCGTCATCGGAACCTTCCATATTTTCAGGAAGTTTAACACCTTCCGGAACATCGGTTTCCACATTCAGAGAAGATGCAGGAATCGCGTATTCAAAAGTTGCTGTTTTTACGCCTTCTTCTTTCATCTTCTCAATGGCTTCACGGGCAGCTTCCTTAAATCCAAAAGCCATGGTATCACCGCCGTTGGAAGCACGGACAACCATATCAGACAGAGCCGCAACTGCTTCTCCGCTGGACTGATCGGTTACTGTAATTTCATCACCATCCGTCTTAATTTCATAATGTCCGCCATTGGCTTCAAACTTGCCATTACCGCAATAAGCTTCCAGTGCTTTAACTTCAAAGGATGCATCGTCATTCGCAAAACCTTCCATTGTATCAAACACAAGGGTTGTGGCAAAAGCAGCCAGAACTTCCTTGCTTCCGATTTCATAAACAGAATACTCTTTATCGGAATTTTTTACAATACTGTAATTTTTGCCATTAAACTCAAACATGCCTTTGGCCATGTTATCGGCTACCGCCTGTTCAAACCCTTCCCCCAGGGAACCGTTCACATACTGGAGACCATCGGCTCCGGTCTGTGTTACCGTATAAGACTTCTTGGTTCCCGGTGTCAGTGTGTAAGTCTTGCCTTCATAAGTAAAGGAATCCGTACCGCTGGAAACCGCATCACCGATTGCCTGAACAAAAGCCTCTGTATTCATAGATGCATCGGATGTATCCAGTGATTTTTTAAGACCGCTGTAAGTACCAATCGTACGGGAACCGGCCTCATAAGCGACCTCTGTACGGTCACCGGCAAAAATCTGGTAAACCTTATCCTGACCTTTGCGGACAATATAAAGATTGCCGTTATCATCGGTCAGCTCCTGCTCTGTCAGGTCATTGGCATCCATTTCTCTGGCTGTACCATTAAGCCTGTTGCTGACTGAGGAAGGAAGCTCTATATCGGCATTGGCATTGATCACAGAATAATCTGTACGTTTTGACGCCATTGCATAATCCACAACGACATTATCGTATTTATAAAAAATCTCAGTCTGTCCATAAGGATAAATCAGCGCACCGATAAATGCAAAGGCAAACATCACAATCAAAATGACAGAACCAACAATAGCCAGCTTGTTACGGACAAAACGATTAAATACAAGCCGTCCGGGGCTTAACACTTTAACACGCTGAGTGTCATCCAAAGCCATGGGCTTATTTTTCTTTTCCTCTTTTTCCCGGAGACGTGCTTCTTCTTCCTGCCGTTTAAGTACTTCATTAAAATTCTTTTTTTCCATAGCAGCCTCCTAGTTTACACGTACACGCGGGTCTACAACAGCATATAAAACGTCTGAAAGCAGATTACCAAGCAGTGTCATAATGGATATGAAACATAAATAGAACATTGTAAACGGTATATCACCATTGATCATTGAATAGTAGGACGCATAACCGATGCCACGAATGTCAAAGATTGTTTCCGTAATCAGCGCCCCTGAAAACAGCACCGGCAGAGAACCGCCAAGAATTGTAATCAGCGGAATCAGCGTATTGCGGAAAGCATGACGGCTGATCACCTTGTTTTCCGGAACGCCTTTTGCACGGGCTGTACGGATATAATCCGCATTAAGCACTTCCAGCATATTTGTTCTTGTAAAACGCATCAAACTTCCAACGCTGACCAGTACCAGTGTTACAATCGGAAGAACCATATGATGGGCAATATCAAGGAACTGTCCGAAAGCATCCAGATTATAATAATTACGGCCGATCATACCGCTTAGCGGGAACCATCCCAGATTAACGGAAAATACCAGCTTTAAAATTGTCGCAAGGAAGAACGTGGGCATGGAAATACCAATAAGCGCCAGCACCGTAACCGAGTAATCGGTAATACTGTACTGCTTTCTTGCGGCCAGTACACCCAGCGGAACCGCTATTAGCACTTCCAGCACAAAGGCTATACCGCCCATCACAAAGCTGTAGCCAATGGTATCTGCAAATTCCTGAGTTACCGGTTTGGTATAAAACCAGCTGTCACCAAAATCTCCGGTAACCATGGATTTAATCCATGTAAAGTAGCCTTCGACCATCCCTTTGTCCATACCATACTGAGCATTAAGTTCGGCGATCCATTCCTGCGCACTTTTTGTGGCACCTGGCTTTGTAGCCAGCTCTCTGGCTGTCTGTTCAACGTAGCTGGTCGGCATGGAATACATAACGCCATATACGATAAACATGACAAAGAACAGGATGATTACGCTCATACCCAAACGCTTGATAATAAACTTAAACACCTTTTTCTTCACCACCTGTATTTTTATAATAGAGCCGTCTCATACTGCACAATGGTTACTGTCAAACCACATAGGTAAACAGTATTTTACCTAAAATACCGTTTGCCTATGCAGTTCGACACAGATCTACAATAATTTAGCCGAAACAAAAATCAGAAAAACTCTAAACATTTTATTTCGGCTAAACTTTTCAGATCCGGGGCTGCATTCTGCAGCCCCTAAATTCATTTGCTGTCACAGGCAAACTTTAAATTTAATTTAATTCAACATTCTGGATATCCTGTCTCCAGTCATAGAATGGAGTTGTATCCGGAGTCATTGTGTCCATGTTAATTCTTTCTGTACTGAAGATTGTACCATCCTGTCTCTGGTATACAGGAATTTCTACAGCCCAGTCAAGAATAATATCAAGACACTGTTTGTATGTGGATTTTCTGAAGGACTCATCTGTGGAAGTTCTTCCTTCCATAATCAGCTCGTCCAGCGTTGGGTCAGCAATTGCATAGTTGTTGGATTCTGTTCCGCCGTTGCCAACAATATTGTTGGAATGGTATACCTGATACATATCCGGATCAGATGTAGCGCCCCATGCTGCAACGATCATTTCGTTTGTTCCGGATTCTGTTGCATTCCACAGTTCGTTAGGATCTGCAGGGTCGTTGATTTCAAGTGTAATGCCGATCGGTGCAAGCGCTTCCTTAACAGCTGTCAAAACACCATAGGTAGGATGATCGGCCTGACCGTTTGCAGGGATAATAACTTCATAAGTCAGAGAAGCGCCTTCCGGAGCTGCTGTGAACTTAGAAGAAGCATCGTCCCATGTAAAGCCTGCAGCCTTGAAGTAGCCAATAGCAGCCTGAAGTGCTGCTTCATACTTCTGATCTTCTGTCATATCTGCTGTATAAATATCATTGCCGTCAACGTCCTTGGAATATGCAACCTGATAGCCTTCATCAGATGGCTTTGGTGCAGCCCAGGATGTGTTGGAAATCGGATACTGAATCACGGTAGCCATCTCTCCGTAGTAGGAGTTGATAACTGTATCACGGTATACAGCAAACATTGTAGCCCATGCTTTTCTCAGATTCTTGGAAGCATCACTGGCCGGATCGCTGCCAACCTTAACATTATTTGCATTAATACCAATGTATCCATAGCCCAGGAAGTCAACCATCTTTGTTGTCAGTACATCACCGTCTAACTCTCCGTTGGAGTTATAACCCTTGATGTTATTCAAAACATCAACAGACAGAGAAATATCGGCAATATCAAATGTACCGCTGGTTACACCTGAAAGCTTGTTGCCTTCTGTTGTTTCCTGAAGCAGGATTGTTTTAATCTTCGGTGCACCCTTGAAGTAGCTTTCATTCGCTGTCAGGGAGACAACACCGTTTTTGTATTCATTAAATACATATGGTCCTGCACCCAGAGGTTCTAATGTTTTAGCTTCTACGCCAGTTAAATCACCTTTAGTGAAGCCAAACTGGTTGTTTTCATAATTGTAAGCATCTTTGGAGCCATAGTAATGCATCGGGGCAACAGCCATATTAAACTGATAAATTGCTGCGGCATCCAGAGAAGATGTTGTTACTTCCAGAGAATAATCACCGGTTTTTACAATACCGGAAATGTTTGGTACGGAATCACCTGTAGCTACACCTTTATTGTACTGAGCCGCATCCTCACCAAGGATATCTGCTGCAAAAGTAAACAGATCTGTGTTGGCGGATTCTGTATCAGACAGTTCCTGAACACTTGCATAACCTGTGTTTGCCTGAAGCTCTGTCCAGAAATCTTCAGCTGTAGGCGCTGCAGAAGCCAGATCCCATGTTGTACCTGTATATGCACCTGTTAATGTTGTACCATCTAAGGTTGCATAGCCCCAGTTGGCCATACCAAGAGCAATGTCGCTGCCGTTATAATTGTCAACGGAGTCATCAACTGCACCTACACAGTAATCTGTAATATCCTGAGCCCATTTAGCACCGGCCTCATCGATTGCTGCCCAGTAGGCGCTGGCCTGTTTTTCTGTAAAGTTTGTAAAATCCGTATTATCACGGCCTGCATTAAGAATCAGAGCGCCCAGAGTTTCCATGCCGCCCTTGTATTCTTCAAGACCAACAATTGGAAGACTTCCGAAAGTTGCTGAGCCTGTGTAAGTCGGGTCACAGTACACATACATGGAGAAAATAACGTCATCCGCTGTTATAGGTTCGCCATCGCTAAATGTCACGTCATCTCTTAACTGGAATGAATAGGTTACTGTTCCATCTTCATTCTCTGTAACAGTTGTATCAGCAAGACTGGTGTATGTATAATCTACGCCATTGTAAGGTCTTGTTTCACCTTCGATGCCCTTATAAACCGGTTTTCCTTCACGGTCCAGGGTAAGCAGAGGTGCCTGTGTAAAATCACTGACATCCTGATCGTAAGCTGTTTTTGCAAAGAATGGGCTGAATTTACCCGAGAAGTTGTCATATCCGACAACCAGTGTAGAACCGTCAGAAGCTGCAGCTGAGCCGCCTTCTGAAGATTCAGAACCTGTTTCTGCTGAAGATTCTGCGCTTGTTGACTCAGCAGCACCGGTTTCATCGGCAGCACCAGTTGAAGGTGTCTGTCCGCCGTTGCTTGAGCAGGCTGCCAGAGATCCGGCGATCATACTGGCTACAGAAACTGCAGAAACCCATTTCATGAAAGTTCTTTTCATTTTTTTGTACTCCTTCTATATTTTAGAAAATATTATATTAAGCGGTTATCCGCATAATACCTGACTCCGCCGATACAGCCGA
>QFCH01001014.1_pt1 | contig 86544 bp, 68 predicted proteins | sample 5346071 | NCBI WGS metagenome assembly QFCH01 (sample SAMN09062255, study PRJNA434731) | Human gut metagenome, whole genome shotgun sequencing project. | isolation source: stool timepoint B chromium assembly | host: Homo sapiens | collected 2015
TTTCTTTCAGGGTAATCTTACGCTTTAATCCCCCCATGGAACCGGACAGCGCCTTCACATCCCCGGCCTGTTCCCCCGTACTCAGAATACCGCCCACACAGTCCAGGGCATTCATATACTCCTGGTTCATCTGGTCAAAGTCAGACATGGGTTCGCTAAACTCCCTGATATAGGCTTCCTGCATGGAACGCATCAGCCTTGTGGAAGATTTCATCTGTTCCCTGGCACCTGCCAGGCGCCTGCACTGCTCTTCTATGGTATACGTCTCATGGCTGTACCGCCTGAAATTGCTGCGGAAAGCCCCGTCCTCAATGTGGTCCAAATCATTCTTCATCTGCCCGTTCATATTACCTGATACCGCGCCTGCCGCATCGGATTTCAGGGCAGAGTGGCCCATCTTTGTCTCGTACCGGTAGGTCTTTCCCAGGGCGACAAACTCCATGGATGCCCTGAATTCCTGTTCGCTCATATTAGCCTTGCCGTACAGCTCCAGCCGGTTGATATAGAAGAATGACAATGCCCCCTGTATCACGGCATTGACCGCTTTCATGACACCTTCTCCCACCTTACCAGCCAACTGCACCGCGGCTTTGGCCACCTGAAGGGCGGCTGTGGCCACTCCAATTGCCACATATATGCCGGCCTTGGCCACCTCATAGGCTCCTATCTCAATTCCCTTTGCAATGGCCACAAATGCCTTCTTCCACCACTTGGCATTCCTGATGGAGCGTTTGCAGTCCTCAATTTTACGGTTCAGGGAATCAATCTGGCCATACAGTTCATTCACATGGGCCTGGGCCCTGTCAATCTCCCTGGTAGCATTTTTAATCTTATCCCTGAGCCGGTCAATGGCTCTGTTTATGCTCTCCTGCACCGCCTTCAGTTTTTCCGCCAGCTTGGACGTATCAATCACCAGGCGGAATTCAAACCCGCCCCGGTTAAAATCCTGGTAATTCACCTTCAGATGAATGCTTACATCAAAAATCGCCAGCCAGTTAAACCGCACATCAATGGATATAAGCCCCTTACAGAAGATAATCCTGGTTTCAAAATACAGGATGGACAGCAGTTCAATCCGTCCGTCCAGATAGAAGGTCACATCCTTCTTGCCTGCGGACAGGAAAAATACAATCCCCCTCTGCTCCTTACCCATAAACTGCCTCAGCACACTGTCCGCCGGCACGGGAAGGGCTTCTCCGGACTCCTGCCCTGCTTGGGAGGGACCTAATTTCAGGAATCCCAGATTCACCTCCGGTATGCGTCCATACGCCAGCACCCCATCCCCCTCCCGGAAGGAAAACAGAACCTCGAACCGGACCTTGAAAATCTCAATGACTCCGCATACAAAGATTCCCCGCTCCACCGTGTAACTGCCCAGCCTGGTATTTACATCCGCATAGTAGAACTGGGCCGTAAGCTTTATATTGCCTGAACCGTCTATGTAATAATGCCGCATCCGCCGCTGGTCCACCAGGTCCACTCCATCTCCAAAGTGAGACGCCTTTACCTGATCCCTCTCCAATACCAGGCTGTTATCATGGATTCTCTGGTTAAATGCCTCAGCCAGCCGGGCTCCGTCCGCACTCTTAACCATTTCCCGGTCAAATGCCTGCATGTCCTGAAAAGGAAGCCCCAATATACGTATAAAATCAATGCTGTCAAGACCGTCAAAGGATAGTCCCAGCAGATTTCTCACCAAAATGGGAATGGACAGGTCACTGACTGCTGCGGACAGCAAATCCAGCTTTGGGACCGACCCTGCCACAGTAAGCATTACAGCCCCAAACAAGTGGATTTCCCTTATATAAAGATTGGCAAACATGGCAAAGGACGGCCCCCGGTCAAACCCTACGGCCAGACAGGTATCCCCTATAGAAAAGGGACCAGCCAGGGGAATGGGGTCCCTGACCTCTCCAAAGGCCTCCACCATAAAGCGGGTTCTGGATATGCCGCAGTTAACATGAAACTCCATATCCGGCACAAAAGCAAACCGAAAGGATCCCTGAAGGGCCAGGGACAAGGCCCTGCTTCTTAGCTCAACTGCCAGACACATATTCCTGCTCTCCATGAAACTATTTTTAGATGCAGGTATTGCCGCCATACACAGAAATCCTTCTTCCCCCGCCCCCAGGAAAAGCTGCGCCTCCTTAAGGCCGAACAATTCCCTGAGCGCTTTCTCAAACACGCTGTCTCCATTCAGTTTTAAATGGGAGTAGGTAAGAAGGCTGCACCTGTCAATCTGGGCCGGAAAGGCCCCTGCTCCCGGCGCCTCAGCCATCAGGTCCCGGGGACTCAGCCCCTTTCCCACACGTCCAAAGAAATAAAACTCCTCCATCCCAAAAAAGTCCGCTGCCTTTTTTACTGCATCCATAAGGGATGATACCTGGGCATTTCCCCCATTACTGTCTGCTGAAAATGAAAAAAGAATGGCTGCGCTTCCCCTGCCTGCTGCTGCCTTGAAATACAGCCCCGGTTCTCCATAACCCAGGGCTGTGATTCCATGAATGCAGGAAAGAGTGGCGCGTTGACTGGAAGCATGTACCAGGCCGGAGGCGTACGCCCCGAATTTAGAAGCCATTTCACTGTTCACAGCCTCCAATAATCCTGCGGGCCCCCTCTGGTCCATCTGCAGTTCTCCGTAAAATGACATTTCGTTCTTATCATACCAGACAGCCAGCCTGGCCGGACAGCCCCTGACGGCGCCCTCCACGGCTATACTGCACGACATCTGCCTCTGGTTCATTCCTGCCGCTCCTTTCCTGCAATCGTTCCATGATGCTTTGTCCATTGCTTAATGTAATGCTTTAAATGCTGCTTTGAATGCTACTTTGAATGCTGCTTTATCTGCAACTTCCCAAACTGTGTTTCCTGCGCTACTTAGCGGCCTGACTCTTGTCCGGCAGTGCGGCCACGCCCAGGTATTCGTCCACAGTAATCAGGGCCATCTTGTCCACTACCTTCTTTCTGTCCGTATTCCAGACAGAAATGGAAAGGTTGGTCACATCCACAATGGGCTTAATGGTTTCCGGTACCAGACCTTCTGTTACCACCTGCAGCTGAAACGCATACTCCAGAACAGAGTTCTCTCCCTTTTTACAGATGTACAGATACGCCATCTGCAGCTTAATTACAATATCTTCCAGTTTCATGGATGTGGAGCCACCGCCCTCCTTGGCGGCCTCGGTCATAGCGGTCTCAAGCTGGGTCGTATCCACGGCAGTATCACTGCCAGACACACCCTTGGCCATCTTCTTGATATCGTCAATCAGATCCTTTACCGAAATCCCATTGTCCGGTGTCTGTTCTGACGGAATCAAAAGAACTGCGTATCCTCCCTCATTTTTTTCATACATGGCATGAAGCTGGGTCCCAATCAGGGAAAAGTCAATACCTATTGAAGCTTTTAATGTGTTGTTTTCCATTCTGCTGCTCTCCTTTTCTTAGATTATTTTGTATTCTATCTATCTCAACGCAGCCCTCCGGATGACTGCAAAGCCATCATACCGCTGAAATGGCGCCCACTGCGCCTTGACGGCATCCTTTGAATGATTACCGGCATGAATGGTTGTTAAATGCTGAAACCATATTATGTTTCTGATGAAATATCATGGCACTGCTCTAACCAGGGTGTGATTTTATCAATTCGCACCATCCTCTTCGGCAGGAAAAATGGCGTTCTGCATGTAATGACCTGCTCCACCTCATCCATTGTTTTCTGCAATTTGCGTGTCCATTTTCCCAATTCTTCCCAGGTATCTCTGTCTCCTCCCTCTGCATACAATATACATTCTTTCTCTGTAAGCTCCATTCCGGTTACCGTATCATGGGTTCTCCAGACCAGCCGGCTGTATGAATCTGAAATCATCTGTTCCTCCCCACCAAGAGTACTGTTCCTGTCACGGCACAGATCCATCTCATCCGCCAGGCGTATGATGCCCGCGATATAAGAAAGGCAGACAGACTCAGTCCCTATTTGAAATGCTGCGGGAAAGGCATTTTCATCCCACAAATCCGTTTTTCTGTGTCCTCTCACTGCCTGCATAACAGGAAATACATACTCTTTCCGGATTTCAAAAATATCACTGTATTTTTCCACAAGCAGGGCGCTGAATTCCTGATGATATTCCCGAATCAACTCTGCTTCTCTGCCCTTAACAGGATATAGTTCCCCGCACAGCACAGGGGCCAGTCCCTCAAAATCTGCTTTTGAAATCCCCATACCCAAATCATGGAACAGAATTCCCGTCAAAAGCACATACAGCTCGCTTCCATTCAGCTGCAGCAGACAATCTCCCACCAGCTGTCCGGCCAGATTCATAATATTCAGGCAATGAAGGCTGCTGTGGTCCGTGTACTGGGGGAATACGTTCCTGTACCGGTCCAGCATCATACAGGCTCCGGTGGAAGCTTCCAGATAGTTTCTGTGAAGGCTGGGAGCACACTGCTTCAGGCGTTTCTGTAAAGCGAACTCCCATTTTTCTGTAGCGGTATGGTTTATGTACGTATCAGTATGTTTTATATCTTGTTCCTTGTGATTCATGTATTATCACTCCTTCTGCTGTTCATAAAATTGGGTTATATGATGGCCGCTGTACGGTCCTGATCTTTTCTTATAATCTCTGTCTGTTTTTTTCTTATAATGTCTGTCTGTAGTCTCTTGCCGTAGCCTCTTTGCCGCAGTCTCTTACCATCGTCTCTTGCCGTAGCCTCTTGCCATCGTCTCTTGCCGTAGCCTCTTGCCATCGTCTCTTGCCGCAGCCTCTTACCATCGTCTCTTGCCGCAGCCTCTTACCATCGTCTCTTGCCGCAGCCTCTTACCATCGTCTCTTGCCATAATCTCTTACCATAATTCCGTACTATATTCTCCTGCTGAAATCCCTTCTATAAATATCCGCCATATATGCCCACGCCGTATTTTCCCTGTCATCCATTAGGCCTTCTCCTTCCGCCCTGTTCCTGTCTGTATGACGAATGGCTGCTCTCCTCCTTCTGCCACATCTGGTTCTCCTTAAGAGACAAATCTTCCAGTGCGTTTAAAAACATCTGGTCTCTCTGTTTCCGGTCTCTATAATTCCCTACGCCCAACATGTAGAAAGAAGTTTCGCTTTTCAAGCGCTCCGCATTGGAACGGTAGCGAATCATATTTTCATGCCATCCGAAAATACCGGATAAACCTCCAACAATCCCCGACAAACCGGATAATGCCGTGATACACAACTGCCGCATCCCGTCGGAAAGCATGTTGCCCGGAATGGAATTCAGAAGAAGTATGAGAGTCGGCATAACAATTCCCATACAGGCAGACATATAATAGAAACACTGGCACCGGTTCGCCATGACCATGTACCACTCCAGCCTGTTAATCAACCGTTCCCTGATATACGGGTCTTTGACATGCTCCTCAATACTTTTTAAAAATGTTCTGTCATTTTCCATGTTGTAACTGTCCAATTCTAATAATCTCATTTCACTCTAAGGACCTCCTTCGGATTATACTCATGCTGCCATGATACACCTAGTCCAGGCTGAACCGGTTATTAACGGCGCGGTTGGACGGGAGGGCGACATGGTTGGGTGGCTTGGTTCGGCAGCAGTATTGGGCAACTTAGTTCGCTGGCAACGTAGGCCAGCTTAGTTCGACGGCAACGTGGGCCAGCTTGGTTCGCTGGCAGCGTGGGTCAGCTTAGTTCGCCGGCAGCGTGGGCCAGCTTAGTTCGCCAGCAGCGTGGGGAAGTTTAGTTCGCTGGCAACGTGGGCCAGCTTAGTTCACCGACAGCGTGGGTCAGCTTAATTCGCCGGTACCATGGGACAGCTTAGTTCGCCGGTACCATGGGACAGCTTAGTTCGCCGACAGCGTGGGGCAGCTTAGTTCGCCGACAGCGTTCGCCAGCTTAGTTCTCCGGCAACGTGCGCCAGCACTGCCAAGCGGCGCCGGCGCACGAAAAAGGACGTCAAGCCACAGACCATTCCATGGCTTAACGTCCTTTCACCCAATCAGTCTCTGAAACCCCAGTCAGACCGGATTACATTCCTGCAAACTGATTCTTTACCTTCATGATTTTCTGCTGTTCCGCCTGTTCCATCTGATACCATCCCTTAGCGGACATCTGCTTATAGATGTCATCCTGCATACACAGGCTGTCATTCAGTGCCTGGTTAAAAGTCTGATGCACATTAGCTGTGGAAGACTCGATGGTTCCGTGGACATACAGGTCACATACCCCCTTCTCGGTCAGGAGAAGGTTCTCCATAATACACTTGTCATCCATTCTCTGCTTCCTCCTTATACGAGATTATAAAAACTGTCAAAAATCTGCTTGTGCTTCTGTTCCATCTGCTGTGCCTGATTTTTAAGAGCAGGATCCTGCAGATTCTGGATGGCTTCCTGGCACTGATTCATTAAAAACTGCTCATGGCCTAATGCATCCTCAATATAATTTAATTCCTTTGGACTCATAAGATATCACCTCCATGATTAGTATGCCGCATGCCTTTCCAGGATATGCATAAACCTGAATGTAACTACAATTGATTAACTTATCAGGTGGAATACAAATGGGCTCAATACTAAAAGTCCAATACAAACAGCACCAATATTATTATCAAATAAAACTTGTAATTTCACCCCAAAATACAGTACAATAGTAACAGTAACATGTATACCGGCAGTCAATTTTCCGGAACCACAAGGAGGGATATTCAATGGCAAAAAAATCACTCATCATTGCAGCCTTGGCAGCTTTCCTCTCCATGGGCACTCTGTTCTCCGCCTATGGACAGGAAAAAGCAATCACATCCATACCCTTGACATTTTCCTGGGACACGGCCCCAAAGGGCGGCGAACTGGTAGGCAATGTATATGCAGTATCCAGCAACGGTGAATTCAAGGTGGAAGGAGCAGTGTACGACAAAAAGGATGACCAGTGGGACTATGGCGAGAGGCCCATCGTGGAAGTGGAGCTTTCTGCAAAGGACGGATACTATTTTTCCAGCACAAAACGCAGCATCTTTTCACTGACCGGCTGCGGAGCCCAGTTTAAAACCGCTGAAAAGGACAGCGATGGAAGTGCTTTAATTCTTCAGGTGTATCTGCCTGCCATAGACGGCAATCTTCCCGCTACCACGTCTGTCAGCTGGAACCTGACCACCGCTGTGTGGGATAAGGTAAACGGAGCCAAAAACTATGAAGTGCGCCTGTACCGGGATAAAATACTGGTGACCACCCAAAAGACCACCGAATCCACCTATGATTTCAGCTCCTACATCAATGTGGAGGGAAATTACACCTTCACAGTACGGGCATTGGGCACCTACAGCTCCCAGGCCGGACCATGGACAGATAACTCCGAGCCCCTGACCATCCGCACCGAAGACACCTGGTTTATCACCAATGGAACATGGGATAAGACCTCATCGGGTTGGCGCTATGTATACCCAAACAATGTCTATCCTGTAAACAGCTGGCGCTGCATCAGCGACAACTGGTATTATTTTGGGAATAATGGGTATATGGAATCTGATTGTTATGTAAAATCATCTGACCAGGATTTGTATTACTGGCTGGGAAGCGACGGAATCTGGAATACTGAGAAGGATACGGCTGCGCCGGAGTCCGGGGCGCGGGTAGTGAAATAGTAACTATATAAAAAGCTGTCATATCAATTTAAAAAGTCCAGATTGATATGGCAGCTTTGATTATATAGATATTTCCTAACAAATGCATATTGTAAATCAACCTTCAAGTTCCGAAAACCTGATTTCCAAATAACGAATTATATATTCTTTTGCCTTTTGTGTCTTAATGAACCTCATCCAGCCCGGTTCAGCACTATATTTCTGATTATCTACATCTGATTGGCTTATGATTGTCACTGTGTCCCCATGTGGGCATAAACCTGCCGGAACCAGACCGCACGGAAGAGATTGATGACATTTCTGCTCTTGAGCGGAGATATCTTGCCAACCTTAATCCTCTGGAAAAGGCATTAAACCTGCTTCACACCAAATACAATACCATGGCTTTATTCTCCGCAGCTGCCGCTGCAGTTCTGGATATATCAAGCGCCTTAATGGGAGCCTTTGTATATACCCTGGAACGCTCTTTCAAAAACAGGAAAATGGCTCCGGCAACTCCTCCGATACTTGCTTCCACGGAATGAACAGAGTTGTTTATATTTATTAGCCCGGGGCTGTGCTGAATATATGATTCAGAGATATCCTAAAACATGAATTTTTAATGAGCCCGCCTGATGGCGGGCTTATTGCCTGTGTTTATAGGGGGATTAATTAACTACGGTTTAAGGGTAACATTTAAGTAAACAATTCAACACAATACAGACTCAAATAATCTAATATACAGGGCAGCATATTCTACTTTTAGCAACAAAAAATATAGCCATTATTCTCTTAATAAACATTATTTTAATCACTGAAAAACTTCTCTATACTCTCCTGCATTTCACATTCTATCCTTGAAGCTTCGTTTATATCATCTGCACACACCGACATATACACTTTCATTTTAGGCTCCGTTCCTGATGGTCGTACTATAACCGAACAATAATCATCTAGTAGAAACTTTAATACATCTGACTTTGGCAATCCATCTACCCCCTTTAAATAATCAAGAATTTCCAGAACCCTCCTTCCTCCAATTTTATCCACACCATCCCGCAGTAACGCCATAATTTCCTTCATCTTTTGAAAACCAACTACGCCTTCAAAGGTATAGGAGTGCTGTGTATTAAGACAGTATCCATATGTCATATATAACTCCCGCAGTTTTTCCCACAACCCAATACCTTGCGTTCTATAATAAGAAAACATTTCACATATTAAAAATGCCCCGTTTACTGCATCCTTATCCCTCACATAGGAACCACTTAAGTACCCATAGCTCTCTTCAAATCCAAAGATAAACCGTTCGCTCTGCCCTTTTGCTTCCAATACCCCAATTTGCTCGCCGATAAATTTGAAACCGGTCAGCATATTTTTCGTTTCTACACCATAGTGCAATGCGATTCTTTCTGCCATATCAGTTGTTACTATTGTCTTTACCAGGATCGGATTCTTCGGCATCATTCCATTGGCAATCTTTCTACTGCAAATATAATCAAGCAACAACATACCGGTCTCATTTCCACTCAGCAGCACATATTTTCCATTTTCGTCTTTTATAGCAATACCTACGCGGTCACAATCCGGATCTGTTGCAAGCAGAAGGTCTGCATCATATCTCCTTGCATACTCAATTCCCAGTGCCATAGCCTCATGTATCTCCGGATTCGGATATGGACATGTAGGGAAATTCCCATTCGGCTGTTCCTGCTCTTTCACTACCGTAATATTAGTAAAACCGCTTTCCTGCAAAGTTCGAAGAACTGGCTTAAGCCCTGTACCATTTAATGGAGTATAGACAATAGACACATCCTTATTTATCAAATCATTTGGTCCTAGTACACTTTGAGCCTTTACCGCATCTATAAATGCATCTATAATTTCTGGAACAATAAAGCTAATATCCCCTGCTGCTACCGCCTCATCAAAACTAGACCTACATATCCCCTCAAATAAATCAACGTTTTCGACTTCAACTAAAATTTCACTTGCAACCTTAGTAGTAATCTGACATCCATCAGCTCCATAAACTTTATATCCGTTATACTTTGCCGGGTTATGAGATGCTGTTATCATAATACCAGACGCACATTTTAACTGTCTCACTGCAAATGATAAACAAGGAGTTGGCATCAACTCATCGAATAAATATACTTGAATGCCATTTCCTACAAATACCTCAGAAGCAATCCTTGCAAATAACTCCGACTTAATTCGGGAATCATAACTAATCGCAATTCCGGTGACATTCCCTTGCTTTTTCATATAGTTGGCCAATCCCTGAGATGCTTTTGCCACTGTATATATATTCATTCGGTTGGTTCCCGCTCCAATTACCCCCCTTAGGCCACCAGTCCCAAATTCCAAACTGCGGTAAAATGCATCTTCAATCTTTTCCCAGTCGCCGGCAATGCGGTTTAGTTCTTCTGTAATATCAGCATCTTCCACCGCAAAATCTATCCAGCGACGGTATTCATCCAAAATTGTCTTCGTTCTCATTAGACTATCCTTCCTGCGTCACAAATTAGATTTATATACATTCTGTTATCTCTTTTGTCCACGGAATAAAATATTCCTTGTGCTATATTGTTCTCATACCTTATCCCTCATATCTACCGTTTGCCGTGCAGCAGCCACTCCAATCATCAACAGTGTAAACATAATTGGAGCAACAATTGGAACGCTTATATTAACAACTGCCTGTGCAGCATAGCATATAACCGAAAATGAAATAGCTATAAGAAATGAATTCTTTGAACATGCATTAAACATTTCTATTATTGAAGTAAATAGCAGGCATAGATATGCAGTCAAACCCACAAAACCTATTGTTATAAAGTATTGTAAATACTCGTTGTGAGCGCTATCAAACTTTTCAAAGAATCTGCTAGCCATCTCCTCATAATAATTATTTACAGTAATAATTCCAAATGTATCCGGACCATAGCCAAAAATCTTATGAATCAATGGAAACTTACGGTAACTCTCTATTCCAATTCTCCAAATATATCCTCGGCGTGTACCCCAATCATCATTAATAACAAGATAAGTTTTTAATGAACCATATTGGTCACCATTTCCTTTAATGTTTGCATCATACAATATATAGCCCACACAGAATATGCCTACTATTATAAGAATCAGCCAAATCCATCTTCCTAAATTACTTTTTTTCTGTAGACAGCTTTGTTTAAATAACTTGATTTCTAATATATGAATTAATGCTGTTGTTCCCCATAGTCCTGTAACAATATATAGGAGCTTATCATAACCTACAACTATATTAAACAAACCATTAATTTCCAAAACATGTTCTGGTACTCTGCTTATAATAACGTCAATCAGTTGAAATTCAGAAAATAAAAGCGCAAGAAGAAATAAATATTTTTTAATACCACCTATACTATTGAATAAGAATAAGGGCAATAATCCAAATAAAGCAATTAATGCCAGATACGCATTATCGCTGATTCCTGTTATTAATGCAAACAATGATATAATAACGCAAAAAGTATACCATACTTTTCGATAAAAGGTATTTTCATTAACAAAAAGGACTACACTCATACCAGAAATAAGAGCTACATAGGAAGTGTAGGTATTAATATTTCCAATCGTAGAAGCAAAAATCCTGTAATCATCCCATGAAAGTCCCTCCTTAAATCCAATCGGGTCAATTTCAAAAAACTGAAATATTCCAATAATACATGCTATCATTCCTGCGGCCAAAAATATATCCAAATACCATCTTTTAAACTTCAAGCATCTGGTAATGATAAAAAAGCTCACAAAATATAAAAGAATTAAAAACATTCCTGTATATCTTCCTTCATTTCCCCAAAAAGATTCGTAAAAATAATCCGATTGAAAAGTTGATATAGTAACTGCAACCATGAATATAATCATTGCCCAATCTGCTATATTCAAAGCCTTCTTTCTAAACTGCTTAATTACATACCGGGTGTTCTCCCACTGGTAATCTCTGGCATCAACATACATATAAATAAGCGCTGCCATTAAGATGAGTACAAATAATGCAATTACTGAACTATAATAAAACATGTATTTCACTCTTAATATATCATAATAATAATTATTAAAAACCAAAGGAAAAATTGCCAGTATTGCGACTATATAGATGCTCGCAATAATTTCATTGGCTCTTTTCCACGATACGATTAAACCGTTTTTTTTATCCATTTGTCTATAATCCTTTCTTAAACTATAATGCTTTATCAGTATACCATTTTGACCCCGAATCTGCAACTTCGTCATAACATGTAAGGTTGCAGCCTTTAGTATTTAATGTTATACTGAATATACTCTTTCTTAACAGCAAAATTATGACAAAAATGGAGATATACTATGAAACTGTTGCATATCACCCCTGAACCGCCCTCTTTATTGTCTGGCGGAGGAATCGTTATTAAGCAGACTTTATTATCACTTGTGGAAAATAATTACTCTGTAGACTATATTGGTCCTGAAATTGCAGACGAATCTCTGGCTAGGTTATATGACAGAACTTACTACTTATCCCCCAGCAATAATATATTTCTGCGATTATTTGATACCCTATTCATGAATACAAACCGTCGCTATCGGTCATGGCTTAAACTTTGTATTGATTTTTCTGCATATGATGCAATTATAATGGATTTCACTAAATTACATTATGTCCTTAAACGAATAGGAAATACCCCCTTATTTGTTCGTGTACACAATGTAGAATATGATTATTCTCAAAACAATTACCATCATGACCGAAATCTGTTTAATTTAGTTGATGCCTGCTTTTCCAAGCCCCGTGAGCAGTTGATTGTCGATCATGCCAACCATTTAATTGCCCTGACAGAAAAAGACAAAAACCGTTTGTGCCAATTATACCATATTTCATCTGAGAAAATAACTGTTATTCCGGTGTGTATTCCGCCAAAAAAAATATACTTGCCCTCATTTGATAACCCAAATCAGTCCCCACATCCATTGCGCATGCTGATTACCGGTTCACTATGGTATGGTTCTAATTTTGAAGGAATATTATGGTTTATAGAAAATGTATACAGCCGATTATCGATTCCAAAAGAACTTTGTGTTGCTGGATCACATCCAACTCCTGAGTTTTTAGACTTTGTAAAGAAAATACCTTCAATTACAATAGTGAATACACCAGTAGATATGGCACCATACTTTTATGATGCCGAATTATACATTGCCCCTATCTTTGACGGTGCTGGCATGAAAGTCAAAGTTGCTGAAGCCATGTCCTATGCCCTGCCAGTAGTAGGAACAAGCCATGCATTTGAAGGCTATGCTATACAACATGGTAACAACTCATATATTGCAGATACTATAGATGCTTTTGAAAAAAGCATACTTGATTACTATAATCTTGATGAAAAGCAGCGTTATGATATGCGGCTTTCCTCTCTACAATTATTTCAATCTCATTATAGCCTGAAAAGAAGTGCTGATTTATTTAGGAAATTAATTGACCCTATGAGCGATTAAACGCCCACAGGGTCCTTTTTACTTATCCACTCTTTATATTGTACCGGATCCAGCGTCTTTCCCCGACGGTTTTTCAAACCATCCACAACAGCCATATTTAAAATCTTTAGACGGACTTTATGATATCCTTTATATTTGGGTTTAATCACTGCTGCAATCATTAGCTTAAATATCTTTAATGTCATAATAGAATATGCTATTATCCTAATTATTACATTATTTTTAAATTCACGAATCAAAAAATATTTATTACGAATTGAATAATACTCCTTCCACCATGCATCCGGCGCCATATAATTATTACACAAGGGCGGATCCTGGTGTTCTATTATCGCGCCTCTAACCACATATACCCCAAATTTTCTGGAAACACGATATGTATATTCAGTATCATCTCCATAAATAAACAAACTGCCGTCAGCAATCCCTACCGTCTCCACTGCTTTTCGTGAAAACAATGGACCTACAAATGCATTGGCATCTACCTGAACAACATCCCCTAACTCCTCATATTTATTCACAATTTGCCTTTCATTTAGCATCCACCCTTCCAACCTCTTGTGGTGGTAAAACTGATACTCCCTCAAATCAATCCCATAAATAAGGGGACACATTCCTCCCACATTTGGAAACTTTCTCTGATATTTAAGCAGTTGCTCCAGACAGTCGGGACATGGATATGCATCATCATCCATAATCCAATACCAATCTGCATCATAACAATCCCTAGCAGCTTTCATTCCTGCCTCAAACCCACCCGCTCCACCGGTGTTTTCTGAAAGCCAAAGAACATCGATACAGCTATTCTGTTCTATAAACTGCCTCAATAATATCTTTTCCGACATTTTGCTGTTATTATCTACGACCAATATTCTATACAGTGGGACCGTTTGCCCTATCAGCGCATTCAGACATTTAAAAAGAGTACTTGTACGATTATATGTTACTGTTATTGCTACTCGCTTGTTCATCAAAATATCCTCTAATTTTCTAACCCTATTATTGTGTTATATTCGTTTTATACCTCCTCATTAGGCTCTTTACTAGCGCAATAGAAGGCTTTTCTACTACCCACGTAACAACCTGTGCCATGAACAATGAAGACACTATTCCCAATATTATAGCCAAATATGAGGATTCCCCTTTTTCTCGAAGCCAAAACATTAATGGTATGCCTACTGAGACATGTAGAAGATATATGGTAAAACAGTGCTTTGCAAGCCAATATATCGGCGCATAATACTTTTTATTAAAAATAACAGGATTCAATTTATTTAAATAAATCAGTAAAAAGAATATTGAAAAGCAAAATACAAACGTGGCAAGTTTAGGATAAGTTGTTTGATCCCCAAAACGGTATTTAAATATATTAAAACTTATAAAACTCAACATTATTGAACACAACACAGGGGTATACCCACACACACTCCATCATTCATATTTTTTTGTACAAGATTAAAGCACACACCAACAAGAATCAAAGACATCCATTTTAAATTTCCAGCAATTAAACATATCCAATAATTATCAGATGGAAGCATTAGAACAGCAATTATAATTCCAATATACATAAAATATACTCTTCTCAAGCTAAATTTTCCAATAGCCGTACAAAATAGATAAAAGAACAGTTCTATATCCAAAGTCCAAAGTACTCCTGAAACAGGAGCTACATTAAACACTTTCCATAATCCGCACATGGTTAACAGCCAGGTATTAATAGAAAATTGTATTCCTTGTAGAATATATACAACTATGCCATCAATAATCATACAAACCCACAATGTAGGGAAAATTCTAAAAAAACGGTTAATTAAAAACTTTTTTCTTCCATAGTGATTCAAACTATCCGGTATAAAACATCCAGTTAAAATGAAAAAAAATACAACGCCCACAATTGCATTTTGCACGCCTCCACTATCTACTAAAAAAACACTAGTTCTCCAATACTGTTGAGTATCTGTAGGAGTAATAGGAAGCATCCCTATATTATTAGGGTGAATAACTCCTGGTATCTCAGTCCCCCAAGTTGCAACATCAATAAAGTGTCCTGCCATAACTAAAATCACAGCAATTCCTCTTAAAAAATCTAAATATCTTAGCCTTTCTGAAACCATACCCTTAGTCCCCCATTTCAAACCTTCTCCGCTAAATTCAGTTTTTTCCTCTCCATTTGCTGTATCATATTAAATCCTCTATTACTTTTATTATCACTTAATATTATCTACTCTATCATATTATATTTTTTCATTTCTGCTATTTAAAATTTGATTCAGAAAAATTCCGAACTCTAAACTATTAAATATATATAAAAGCACTGCAATTCCAACACTTTTCTATATAATCGCCGTAATCTTCCTATCATTTCATTATTAGACATATTTAGATTCCTTCATTAAATCACCTATAGTTTGTATCCCTCCTTCTGAAAACCTTCCGGATAGTTGACTTATTTTATAGTCTTTGAAAATATGATAACACTGTTTTCTTTTCTCCATCATACTTAGTAAAGGAGCATATGCATCGTGTCCACTTATAACTTCAAAATTTTCCATTAAATTATTAAATTGATTAAACTCCTCAGCAAACCGCAACATACCTTTCTGCATGCTATCAATCGCTTTATAATTATCATATTCTTCATACCCAAATTCAGGAACAATAGCACCCTCTATTTCTCTAAACTTCAGAAAACTTGGTTTCATCTCTGTAAATAAGATTTCTACCAATAAGTTATGAATTATTAACTGTTTGTCCATATGGATTTTCAAAATGTCTAAATTATCAAAATTAGAAAAAACATAGGACGATAATTTTCCGCTTTGAATTCTTGCATCAACTGACGCATCAGGAGTTCCCCCAATCAAAGCTGAATAAATTTTTAAATCTTTATCATGCTTTTCTCTTAATAAATAATCTAAGGCAACAGCACAACTTCCAAACCAACCTACATCAACTATTAATATTCTTTTACAACCTTTTATAATATCACTATAATATCTATAGGTCTGTTCCTGCAACTTTTCAAATTCCTTAGCTATATCCTCTTTATGCTTATATATAAATTCAACAATTCTGTCATATATACTATAATCTAAAAGCGTATTCTGATTGATACCCTCTTCCTCCAGATATGAAATCAAAAATTCGAGGCCAACCTCAACAAAAGCATGTTCAATTGTCATTTTTGAAGCTTTTTTACATCGATTTCCCAACGTTTGATCAATATATTTCTTAGTATAACGTTCGAACGTAATTTGTTCTGCACTAAACCTGGAAAATAAAACATACGAACTAGGAATCTCATTAAAATATTTTTTATATACCTGTTCCATGATATACCCGTCTCTAGCAACAAACAATATATGTTCAATTTTCTTATCTTTTACTAGCTTGTTAATCCATTGGCAATAACCATAAACCAATAACCCACCATTCAGAAAACCGTATTCAAAGTAATCATCATATTGATAAAAACCACATTTTAAATAAGCATTGCTAAGCCCCCTATAAAGGCCTCCAATCAGTGCAGACATATAAGATGGATACATATAGCGGTCATTATTAATATTAGGATAATAATATGACGCCCATCCCATTTCATTTGCCTTCTTTACATCTGACCATTGATTATCCCCAATGTGAATAATTCTTCCGGGATTCAACTTTTTCTTTATATAAGAGTATAACTCCCCTGAAGCTTTACTCTTTTGTATATCACAAGAAACATAAATTTGACTAATCCCATCATAACCTGATTGTGTCAATATATCCCTTAAGATATCTTTTGACAAATACATATCCGATGTTGCTATCAATCTTTTCCCCTTTTCTTTTAATTTCAAAAACACTTCCCGAATATAAGGATTTGCAAAACATATCTGTTTTTCAGCCTGTATTTCCCGACTAATCCATTCTGACGCCTTAAAATTGCACTGATTTTCTAAAACATCATAAATATCTGCAATTGTAACTTCTCCATTTTTACTTTTTTTCCTTGCATCCTTTTCTGCTTCCTTTCTCAAACTCTGAAAATTCGGAACATTATATTTTGTCTCTAAATACAAAAATACATCTGTTGGTTGATCAAGCGCCCTAAAAATCATTGTATCAAAAATGTCAAATGATATAGTATCATAATCAGATAGTATATCAACCAATTCATTAACAGGAACTTCAAATTTTTTCTTTTTAAACATATCCTCCTTTTTTTGCAAATAAACTTGATAATTAAGCTGTAAAATCTTTCCTCCTCGTTTTAGAAAATTAGAGAGCTTTTTATCCATATATTTCTGAGCATAGGATTCATATGACTCTTTTATATACTCATTTTTTTCGATTAAATAAAATTTTATAATATCTTTCAACAATTCTATACCTCCTTATCTATACCATAGTCTCTCGGAATCTCTAAGCCAGTAAAATCAAGGCTTTCAGACTCCCTTTTTATTAAAATCCCCCACTTTTTTTGCCAAAACACTTGACAATTCCATCGAAAAATGCGGTGCTTCGCACCCTTGATCAAACGTACATTTTTCGATGGGAGGCAATTTTTATGTTACCTGTTAACTCTGGCGGCCATTCCGCCTATCAAGACTTTCTTCTTGCTCAGCTTCGTAAATATTATCCTGTTCCTGACTCTTTTTCCCATTCTACCTGGGATATCATTGATCGGTTTTGGAATCTTGACCTTTCCTTTACGGATGAATTCATGCGGGACAAATACTCTGTCTTCGGCCCTAAGCCAAGAACTCCTTCCTGTATGCAGCGTTCCTTCCTGCTCTCGATTGATTTCAAGGTTACCTCCCTCACTGATTGGGCTGCACAGCTTAAAATCAATCCCCTTTATGCCATCCTGAGTGGCTTTGAGTTTGGGGATACCCCGGGCGTCGGTACTTTTTATGACTTCCTAAACCGCTTATGGGACTCTGATTCCGACAATCTCTCCCCACATATCCATCCGATAAAAGCCAAGGCCAAAAAGCCAAATATTAAGGGGTCCAAGGCTGCTCCTGTAGAGAAGGTTTCTGTCGAACAGCTTCTGCCAAAACTTGAAAACACCGCTTTCCGCATTGAGGAACAGCCCTATGGCTCTCTCTTTCAGTTATATAAGAACGAGTTCCTTTACCAATCCGTCTCTAAGGGGCTCATTACTCCTGAGAACCTTGCCCTGGCCGGGGATGGGACTCCTGTTATTACTTCCCACCGGGAGCGTAAGCACCGCATCTGTGATTGTGCTTTAAACGGTATTACGGACTGCAAGTGTGACCGTTACTTCTCTCAGCCTGACTGCGATATTGGCTGGGACTCTTCCAGAGATTGCTGGTATCACGGCTATGACCTATATATGCTCGTCGCTTCCGATTCTGAAAGCGATCTGCCTGTATTCCCGTTGCTCTCACCTGCTTCTACCCATGATTCCCACGGATTCCTGCATTGCTTTTTCAGGATGAAATGCTTTCTTCCTGACTTTAACGTCACAAAACTGCTCCTTGATTCTGCCCATGACGCAATGCCCTATTATGAATACTGCAGGCGTGCGCATATCACTCCTTTTATTGACCTGAATGAAAAACGCGGAATCAAGCTGACTTACAAAAACGACTTTACCATTGGCAAAGATGGAGTTCCTGTATGCAGGGAAGGCAGACGCATGAACCATGACGGTTCAGAGCCGTCAAAACATCGCATAAAATACAGATGCCCTCTTGCCAGCAGGAAATATGGCTGCTCCTGCGAGCGCCCGTGCTCCGGCTCTAAATATGGGAGGACCGTACATGTGGCAATGAAAGATAATCCGCGGCTGTTCAACCTGCCGCCACGTGACAGTGATACTTGGAAACTTGAGTTTAATGCAAGAATTTCTGCGGAACGCTCCAATAAACGCGAGAAACTAGACTTTAAATTAGAAGACGGCAGGCACCGCACAACTAAGATGTGGTACTGCCGCCTCTATCACATCCAGATGTTGCAACATCTGGATGCCTGGGATATGCCTTTTGAATCCGCCCTGAGAAAGTTGATTCTACAAGCAGCATAATCCTTAGACTATTATACACTATTTTCAAGGCATAGCGACAGTTATGTCTGTTTCTCGTACACTTTTTTTAAATTTTATTTCATCATGGATAATATCTGCTTTTCAATGTTCTGCTGCCAGCTCCGATGGCATGATCAATCAGGATTCCGAGAGATCATTACCGGATTTATTTCTATACCCATTTTGATATATTAAACTATTCTATATCATCTGAATTTTCGACATTTATAAAACTTTCTATAATATAACGTGGTCGCCTTTTTGTCTCTAAATAAATTTTCCCAATATACTCACCAACTATCCCAATACTTAAAATTAATAGTCCGCCAATTCCCCATATAGAGACCATAATACTTGCCCACCCTGGAACAGTGGTTCCATTAAAATATCCTATTACACTCCATATGAGCATTATTATACTGACTCCAAAAATTAGTCCTCCTACCATTCCAATCATCTTTATCGGCTTAGTAGTCAATGATGTAATACCCTCCAAAGCAAAAGCCAACATCTTCTTTAGCGGATATTTACTTTCTCCAGCAAAACGTTCATTCCTTTCATAGTAAACCTTTACAGATGAATATCCAATCATCGGAACCAAACCACGCAAGAATAAATTAACCTCCGTAAACTCTGACAATCCCTCCAATGCTCGTCTACTCATCAAACGACAATCTGCGTGATTATAGACTGTTTCTGCTCCCACTTTTTCCATCATTTTATAAAACATCTCCGCTGTAAACCTTTTAAAAATTGTATCCGTTTCACGCTTACTTCTTACTCCATACACAATATCGTAACCCTCGTAATACGCTTCTAGCATTTTGTCAATCACCCGTATATCATCTTGCAAATCCGCATCCATAGAAATAGCAAGATCACAATGAGATCTAACTGTCATAAGGCCTGCGAGCAATGCATTTTGGTGCCCACGATTTCTACTCAAATTAATACCACTAAAAATAGGGTTTAGATTATGTAGTTCTTGAATAATCTCCCATGAACGATCGCAAGAACCATCGTTTACAAAAACAACTCTGCTATTTCGCGAAATCACCCCCCACCCCCAATCCATTTTTCATATGCATCTCCATCTTCACCAGGAGTTGTCTTGCCGTTTCGTTTAGTACCGCTTCCTCATTATAACAAGGAATCACAATATATAATACTTTATCTTCCATTGTCCCCTCCTTTGGAATTAAATTCCTTCCTTACTTTTACAGAAATATAAAAAACAGATACTACTAAACAAATAGTATAATAAAATACAAAAATCAGCACACTAACTTTAGCCATAACATTTTCATAATTGACTGAAATGTAATTTATGCCTTTTGAAATAGGGAGATACACTCTCATGTTATCAATATCCGGTTTAATTTCCTCCCCGTTAACATAGTAATGATAAAATCTATTCGGATATAAAAGAAAGGTTACAGAAGTTTCAGCATCAGAACGGATTGTTGCTTTATAGTAAGTGGCATCATTTGTTGAAAAATCAATTAAATTCTGATTACTTAAACCATATACATAGAAATATCCATTATCTAATGATTCTAAATTATCCTGCACGAACGGTCTTCCTGTATAATGTAATGGGATAAACTTTTTCAGTATGCAGATTCTATGAATATCATTCAACCACCGATTACTCTTTTCCCAGTCAACCATAATATCTAAAATTGCTTTATTATCTTGAATTGATTTTTCATCTAATACAATAAAGTCACCTCTTGTATCTGCAATATACCTCCAATCTAATTGATTAAACCATGGAAAACTCTTTAAGTAGTCCTTGGGTAGGGACAGTTGAAGTTCATACCCCATATAGTTTGATAGATTATGCCGAGAATAACCATACCATTCATAATTTCCCGGCAAAAAGTCTGGTACATTTTCAACTGAATCAAATGCCGCATATAGATATCTATCCTTTTCAGGTAATGCAGAAATAAATGTATCCAATTCGTCTTGCTCGTCCATATTATATACAATACTCCGGTCAATTATCACTTGTTTACCTAAAAGGATTTCATTACTTTCATTAAAAAAAGTCAAACCAGGAAGCAATATAAAAAAGCAGCAAAGAGCAACCGTACATCTTTCCATCAAGCCATATCTATAAATAAAGTAGAAAATTAATGAAATTAAAACAAACTCTATTATAAGCCTCCTAGAATCAATTTTAAGATTCATAAGTGGATTGTTCTGTATTATAATCAAAATGCCAACAATACCTAATGAAATAATCGATAATCTCAATACCTCTTTAGAGTTTTTTAAATCAGGTATATAATATGTTGAAATAGTTAATCCCAAATAAAATATTGATAGCGTTATCATCAAATATCTCATAGGCAAATGCATTGACCCAAATACTGGAACAAACGAATAAAACCATAATGCAAAGGGCAGTATCTCTCCAAGAGAAATTCCAAGAATAATAACATTTATCATTATTCCCATTTTAAACAGTATCTGTTCTTTTTTCTGCATCTTTGATATCGTATTATAACGCAGTATTACTGCTATTATAAATAGCCAAAATGCCCCTAAAGTTATTAATGGCAATTGCTCAATTGGAGCTTCGCTAAGAAAATTTGCACTAAATATCCTTTTCAAATCCACAGTACTTAATTTAAAATATAGTGCATCTGAAATCGTCGAAGATGCACTATTAACAACATCTCTCACATATAGCAATAGTTGCAAGCAATATAAAAAGCTTACCCCTCCTCCTATCATAAAAGGAATCCAACTTCTCTTTAATATAATCTTCCATCCTAGTTCCTTCTTCCAGAGTAGTCCATAAATAACCGTTCCTAATAAGACAAATATTGCTAATGCTACAGAAGTTATGATATACCCACTAGTAAAACATAGTACATAAGAAAATGCATACAAAATACAAACACATTTCCTTTGATCATCTAAAGATTTGAAGCCTGCATATAAGGCAGGGCACAATAATGTAGCTACAAAATAATGACTCAAATACCAACTTTCATACAATGCAACAACAACAATAGAACATGTAAATAAACATGCCCTTTTTTTATCTAAAGAAAAAAATCTTTGAGCCAGCCTAACAGAAAAATAGGAACAAATAAACATTTGCAATATATATAGCAAAAGGTAACTCAATCTATCTGGTATATAACTTGATAAAAACCCAAAAAAAACCATAGGGAGATACATATTAGACATATTAGATCTATTAAAAAACTCTGTTGCCCCATTAAAAGTCCCTGTGTCAACTCCCCATAAAACACCAGATTTTAAGTATTCCACTACCTTCAACATAGAAGGAAAACACTGCTTTAGATTATCTCCGTTTTTTTCAAAGGTAATTATATCTGACCAAAGTGCCTGGCCTACTATAACACTGAATATAGCAACACATAATACACTGGCTACTACAAGAGCAAATCTTTTTTGATTTGGTTCGATTACCTTCATTCCTACTTCCTCCAAAAGTTTCAGCTAACATATAGCCATCCAAAACCATATATTATTACTATCATATATATTTAAACTTTAAATTGTTCTCTATCGTACACCTTACTAGTGCCTTGCGTAAATACGGCTCCTCATACTCTCCAAGCAAAGGTATAACAAAACCCTTTGATACTTCATATGGTATTCCTTGTTTAGCAAATATACTACCTATTGTTTCTTCGTCAGATTGATTATGATAAGCACAAAGTATAAGAGAACTCCCTGATTTTAAATATACATTATCAAGTCCCTTCAGCAAATCATGCTCAGCCCCTTCAACGTCTGCTTTTATTACCACCTGTTCCTTGCCTGTTATAATTGAATTTAAGGTAATCATACTATCCGTATTACTATTGCCCACCATTTTATCTATAATCTGCACATTACTATACGGTCTAAACGTCCTTTGAAGAGGTTCTATCCAAAGACTATCACATTCTATCAAATACAAACATTTTACTTGTTGAACTACAGAAAGTCCTATCAATCCTTCTGCAGCTCCTGCATCTATAAACACGGTATCTTTGTTAAGATTAAGCTGATTGGTAAAATAACAATGCGGTGACCTTTTATCCTGTTCCATAATTAAAAATGAAAAGTACGCTTTAATATGTTCATCAGAGTAAGTTTTAGGAAAGTACACTGGCTTACCGCTATACAAAACATATCTCCATCCTTCTTTATCCCAATAAATTTCTATATCATCTGGTAAATACTCATTACAAAAATCATAAGGATACATTCTGACACTATTTCTAGTAAGCCAATCAATCACCTCCTTTTTCTCATTATCAAGCATTTTCCCTTCATAGTATTTTAAAATCAAAAGTCTAAGAAGAGAAGCAATACTCTTTTTATTGGAATCTATTAATCCATAGTATTCATGAAACATCTGCATTGACCAGCATTTTAAATCGTTTGATTCGTTTAATAATCTATTTATTTGTAGTTTATTGTCATTATTCTCATCTAATAAATTGCAAATCTCTAACTTTCTACTATCATTCTCCTCCATAAGCTCCAAAATTTTTTTCTCTAAATATTCAGATTGCTCATTTATTATAGAAATTTTTTTTCTCAAAGAAAACTTATCATAGTACTTTTTTATCGATTGTTTAATCCCCAATTTTTTCTCCAATCTTTATATTAAAATTCATTCTCCAATCTATAACACCAAATATATTTATATAGCTTTACAGTATAAAATAATATATATGCTTGGAAAGTTCTCCTTCATTATATTTCCAAGCATATTTCTCTTTCTTAAATTCCCTTACCATTTAGACGCTCGAACAGTCTGGTACAATCTATTATATTTGGACATATACTTTCGTCCATTCTCAGAATCAAATCCTGCCATCCTCGCCCTAATTTTATAATATCTTAGTCGTAACCACCATTTAACTGGTATACCCATAATAACATCCTTAATACATCCTATATCGTTTATCCCCCCTCCTGTATTTCCTCCAATGCAAACTGCATTGGCATCTTCTTTCAACTCAAATCGTACTGCATCTTGTATAAGACGAATTTGCATTTCTGATGGAACTACGGAGTATCTCTTATCTTTGCTATCAGACTTTTTTATAATCGTAATGCGTCTAGAAAAAGACAACTTCTTGTTAAACTTGACAGCAATTAAATTTGCATATGCGTACTGCTCCAACCCGTCCAAGCAGCCAAACATATAATCAGGTACTAATACATGGGCAGCAAAAACAAACAGAAAATGTCCAGGTAAGTCATATGCATTTATATCATTCATGGACGCCAGTTCAGCTTTAGTATAAACATCAAAACGTTCAGGTGCCGGATAACCATTACCTGAATCAAGAAGTCTTCCTGAATATGCCCCTAACGATTCATCATCTTCGATAGCCCGCACTAACGTAGTCACGTGGTCATAATACCAATACTCAGAGGCATTAGTATTCATAAAATAGTCATGAGGGGTCCGTTTCTGTAGGTAACGAATGGCTTGTCCATCCGTAATCTTCCTTGATCCTTTTTTATCAAATAACTCCATTGCTTCTACTTTTACACATGCCAACTTATCTTTTAAATATACTTCTACTTCTTTAGCGCATGCCCAATCAACTGCAATCGCCAAAACAATCTCTTTATAATATTGATTATGAATATTTTTTATTATCTTATCTAGGCAACCTTTTGCATCCTCAAGATTCTGACTATTCAAGACATAAGATACTAGAACCGTCTTCCCATCATCTTTTGCAAACAAATCGGAGGCTATAGAAGCAAACCGTATTGGATGACGTTTTACAATATTCAAGAGTTGTTTTTCAAGGCCAAAATGCTCCTTAAATACCATCTGAGCCTTTCTTGCTAAATCTAATGCGTCATCAGGATGAGTAACAATCCATTGGTATTTTTCCATAATTTGTCTATAAGTATCTTGAGGATTATTTTTATTATAATTAATGAATAAAGCAGCTCCCGAAAAGTACTCTTTCATATACTCGTTTTCATCTGATATAATTACAGCTCCCGCTGCGCATGCCTCATATGCCCGATTTGTAACCGCACCTGCACGCCGATGAATGTCAGAAGAAATAACCAAACAAATTCCGCATTTATTTATTTCTTTTAATATAGAAAATCCATCAAATGGTATTGAATATTGATAGCATTCATAACCTTCCCAAGGTTTAAGTCCCCCCCAAGCTTTCACCACATCAGGTCCAAAAAATTTTACTTTTCCAGTTTTATCTAACAGCTTAAATAACCCTTCATGGCGATTACTATTATACACTACCTTTTCCCAGTTCATACCACAATAAAACATCTTCGGATTATGAAGGTTGGGTTCTAGCATCTCACTTGCAGGAAAGGAACCTGTCAAAATAGACGCTCCTTCAATATCTCTTGGCTTGTTCATCAATATTGACTGAAGATGGTTTCTCATTCCTCCTGAATCATAGATAAGAAAGTCATCGTTGGACAGATAATTATTAGTCACAAAATTTGAATAATATTCTAAATTAAGTGGAATTTCCGGTGGATTCCAAAGGGCATGATAATAAAATGCATCAACACTTTTATGACTTTCATAATGAGTAGTCAACACAAAATCCAGCATATCAGTATTAACAATATCAGGCGTTTTTTCTTGTGTTCTACTATCCAATACACAGCCAAAACTATCCAAAATAGTACAACCTATTCCCACATTATGAGCCGCCTTCTGTATGCGCAAAACAAGTTCAGATTCCGCCGATTCATCTCCTGGCCAAGGGTTTACAATTCCCATATTCATAAATGTATGCTTACTAATAGGAAAACATGTAGTATCACTCCCTACTCCTGGGAAAAAGGAAATCGTTTGTAGTTGCATCTCATCATATTTACTAATCCTTGATGCAAAATATTCTAATGGAGCGCATGCAACCTCTTTCGGAATTTTGAGTGGCAACTGTTTTAAAACCCCATCAATATCCTTAACAAATTCAAGTACCCCCGCCATAATAAAGCGGCTTGTATCAATACGTTTCTGTTCATCTTCTATTACATGCTGATAAACAGGATAATATCCATTATCATCCTCACTAATCTTCATAATGCTAGGGTGTGGGGCAGAGAACATTAATTCCAATATATTTACAACATACGAATCATTTAAAGCCTTTTCAGGAAATCGTTCTGCCTTACCCTGACTAATTATATATGCTTCTTCAGTAAAGTTCCCTTCTGTATGCCTATGTGTTCCCAAATAATATCCAACTAAATCCGCTGTTTTTCCAGATATAGAACACAATCGTTCAATCCCCTTCAGCATACTTCCCTTCCATCCCAAATCTACTATGCCACATTTCTCATTAAAGAGACCTATATTATCAAAATATCGGATAATAGTCTTACGTTCTTTTTTACCGCATTCCAATAAAATCTCGACATTCTCCAAAAAGAAATCTTGTACTTTTACAACATCTTCATATGAATTAATAAACTCGTTCTGTTCAGGAAATACCTTCTTGTACTTCTCTGCCAACATTTCACTGTCTAACTCAAGACGAGAAAATAGATTTTCGTATGTTAACCCTCTTATAAGATATAAGTCCTTGCTATTTTGTGGTAACAAATTCAAATCAATATCCTCTACTCTTTTTGCCCCTGCAAACATAAATAGTCTTCTTGAGCCCAATATTTCTTCTGTATGAATATCTGGATATAAGGATTCAAACACCTTTTTAAATATATACCCATCTCGTAACATAAAAAAAACATGTTCTATTTTATTATTAACAATTTTTTCATGGAGCCAGTGCATGTATGCATATGCGATTATTCCTGCATATTTATATCCAAATTGATACCAATAAGACTTCTTTTCTAACTCATATGACTTTGCACCTATTAATCCACGTATTAGGGAGAATAAAACAGATTTATTATCATACTTATTTAATACAGCAAAATAGGAGGAAGAATGTATTTTCCCTCCCTTTTCTCTAAATGGCATATATAAAAAGGCCGATAAACCTTTCTTCTCCGCCATTTCTTTATCTGCAAATGGGTGATCTCCAATATGTAACACAGAGTTTGCTGGTTCTTGTACATAATCCAGCAAATCTTCATACATCTCTCCTGTTGATTTTGGACGTTTCGTTTCGGATGACAAAAACAGCTTATCATATCCTGTATAACCCGCTAGCCTTAGCATCTCCTGAATTACATCTAAGGGAAGATACATATCTGATGATATGACAACTTTCTTTCCCTTTTCTTTAGCGTAATCAAATGCCGCCTTCATTTCACCATTTGTCCTACAACTCATAATTTCTAATTGTTTTTCATATTTAAAAAATGCCTGATACTTCTCGCCTAATCTATCATAAATATCACTTAAAGTTACTTCATGAATTCCTTGTCTATTATATTCATCACGCAACTTCATTTCTGCCAAAATTCTATCCTTTTTAAAATCAGGACACTTCCATGTCTCGCCAAGATGCGCGAACAAGTCCACCGGCTCATCATATATACGATATATAAGCGTATCAAACATATCGAACGATACTATCTTGGCTGAATCAATCTTTTCTAAAAGCTGTTTTAACATTTTTCTCTCCCTGTTACTTCCTACAAATCTAATTATATTAATGAAATCTCTTTTTTAACTAATTCTATATCATTATGAACCATGCGGGTAACAAGCTCTAAAAAAGAAATTTCCCTAATCCACCCCAAAGTAGTATCTGCCTTTTCTGGGTTTCCAATTAAAATTTCAACTTCTGCTGGTCTAAAAAACTGCGGATTCACTCGAACCACTGTTTTTCCATTTTCTTCATTTATACCAACTTCACTAATGCCTTCCCCTTCCCAGCGTATCTGTATGCCCGCTACTTTAAAAGCAGTTTCCACAAACTCTCTGACAGTCCTAGTTTCATTTGTTGCTATAACAAAATCGTCAGGTGTATCCTGCTGTAACATCAACCACATAGCCTTCACATAATCTTTAGAATGCCCCCAGTCTCTTTTAGCATCCATATTTCCAAGTTCTAAATAGTCTTTTACACCTAATTTAATTCTTGCCACAGCGTCTGTAATTTTTCTAGTGACGAATTCCTTTCCTCTTCTTTCACTTTCATGATTGAATAAAATTCCACTACATGCAAACATACCATAACTCTCTCGATAATTCTTTGTTATCCAGTGCCCATACACTTTTGCAACTCCATATGGACTTCTGGGATAAAACGGCGTTTTTTCAGTCTGAGGAATCTCCTGAACCAAACCAAACATTTCACTTGTAGATGCCTGATAAAAACGAGCTTGCGGATTAACAGTCCGAATAGCCTCAAGCATATTGGTAACCCCAATGGCATCTATATCCGCAGTTGCAATTGGCTGTTCCCAACTAGTTGCAACAAAGGACTGCGCAGCTAGATTATACACTTCATCTGCTTTAGAAATTCGCATTGCATTAATTAAAGATACAATGTCTGTCATGTCTGCATAAATAAATTGTATTTTGTCTTTAATAAAGTCCACATTCCCATAGTCCACTACACTTTTTCTTCTCATCAGTCCGTAAACTTTGTACCCCTTTTCCAATAGTAATTCTGATAAGTATGAACCATCCTGCCCAGTAATGCCTGTAATCAATGCTCTTTTCATATTATATATCTCCATTTTCTAATCTCATAATTTCGTTCCAATTAAATGTGATTCGATTTATATCTTCATCACCAATTTTTCTACCCACATGTGTTTCTATATATTCCAAATCATCATATGCCCTAATTGCATGTTTTTTCCCTCTCGGTATTGTGATTGAAACGCCTTGATACAAAGATATGGTTACACCTTCAATAATAATTTCTCCTCTGCCTCTTATTACAGCAATAAGTTCCTGTCTTTCTTTATGGTAATGATAGCTAGAAGACATATCCGCAAAAATCTTAATCTTACGTAACATCATAAAACCATCTTCGTTAATTGAAAAATCCAACGTTTTTAAGGTTCCCCATCTCCTCTCTTCATATTTGGGTTGAAGTTTTAGAGGATTAATAATATCCTTTAAATTTTCACAATGTTCCTTATCTGCAACTAGAATTCCATCAAATGATGCTACTACCATTACATTTTTGGTTCCTAATACAACTGTTGGTATATCCAATTCATTTATAACATTAGTATTTTCATTATCTTCCAAAATACAATTCCCCAAGCCATCTGTTTCCATTTGTTCTGACAAAGAATTCCATGTTCCCAAATCCTTCCAGCATCCATTAAACGGAACTACAAATACTTTTTCTGCTTTTTCTACCACCTGATAATCAAAACTTATATTTGGCAATAGAGAATAATTACTATACAAGTTCCGATATGTCACATCCTGTAGAAAATCTGAAGCAATAGAAAGAATTTTCTTTATAGAAACACAAAATACCCCGCAATTCCATAACGCATTATTGCGTACTAATGACTCAGCCTCGTAAGTTGTGGGTTTTTCTTTAAACTTTTCCACTTCATAGTAATATCCCTTACCACACAATTTAGGTATTATATAACCATATTTTGTAGATACCTCATTTGGAATAACTCCCATCAAAACCACATCTGCATTCTCTGAAACTGATATTTTCTCAAGATGTTTTAAGGTTTCAAAATATGTATTATCCGTATATGGATCAACAGGAATAAAGCAAACCCTTTCATCATCCTCAGCACCTAAAACATCCTTGATATATGCACATGACAAAACCACTGCCGGAAACGTATCTCTTCTCTCTGGCTCTACGGCTATATTTACATTTCCTAATTGACTTCTAATAATTTCTACTTGCCCTGTACTAGCTGTTATTATTGATTTTTCTCCCAAATGTGCCGCATCAATTTGCTTCCAAACTCGCTGAACCATTGAGCATATACTGTTACCTTTTTCTTCTCTAATACATTTTACATACTGTTTTGACCTAAGTTCATTGGATAATGGCCAAAGCCTTTTCCCAGAACCTCCAGATAAAAGAACTACATGCATTGTTTTTCCTCGATTATAAATTATTATTAATATACCAGTCAACCGTTCTCTTTATTCCATCATCAAAGCTTGTTGTAGCTTCAAATCCAAATTGCTCTTTTGCCCGTGTTACATCCAAGCATCTTCTTGGCTGGCCATCCGGTTTTGTTCTATCCCACACAATTTTACCAGAATACCCTATGCATTCCGCAATCTTCTCCGCCAAATTCTTTATAGGCATTTCTTGGCCTGTTCCAATATTTACAGGTTCACTTGAATTATATCTTTCAGTTGCCATTACAATTGCCTTCGCACAATCATCGGCATATATAAATTCTCGCGTAGCCATTCCCGTTCCCCAACAAATAACTTCTTCACTTTTATTTACTTTTGCATCAACAAATTTTTTTACTAACGCTGGTATAACATGAGCATGTTCGCCAATAAAATTATCGCCAGGTCCGTATATATTTACTGGCATCAAGAAAATTGAATTAAAGCCGTATTGCTTTCTATAAGCATTAGACTGCACCAACAACATCTTTTTTGCCAACCCATAGTAACCTGTGATTTCATCCGGATATCCAGACCATAATTCCTCTTCTTTAAACGGTACAGGAGTTATTTTCGGATAACAACATATCGTACCTATAGCGACAAATTTTTCAACGTTACTAAGCCTTGATTGTTCCATCAATTGTGTTCCCATAATTAAGTTTTCATAAAAAAAACTACCCGGATTATCCCTATTAGCACCAATACCTCCAACGGCTGCTGCACAATGAATGACAACATTAGGTTGTTCATCCTTCAAAAGACTTATAATATTCTCTTCTTTTCTTAAATCGCACGCTTTACTAGAGGGTGATATAATCTCACTAACCCCAACATTCCTGAGTTCTTTTATTATGTGGCTCCCTAAAAAACCATTTCCTCCAGTAACCAATATCCGTTTTCGTGTCAAATCAAGCATTTCTATACTCTCCTTCCTCTAAAAGCTTTCCATGTATCTTTGACTTACTTCCATTACATCACCATTCATTCTCACATTTCCTTTATCGAGCCACAATGCTTTATTACATAGACTTCTAACTGACTCGATTGAATGCGATACATATAGCAAGGTTGTTCCGTTTTCTAACATCCCATGCATGCGTGCTTCACATTTCTGCTGAAATGCATAATCGCCTACCGATAATACCTCATCTACAATCAATATGTCCGGCTGCACCACAGTTGCAATGGAAAACCCCAATCTGGCCGCCATTCCAGAAGAATAATTTTTTATAGGCATATCCAAAAAGTCTCTTAACTCTGCAAAGTCTACAACTTCATCAAACTTTTCTTTCATGAATCGTTCGCTATGCCCCAATACAGCCCCATTCAGAAATATATTTTCCCGGGCAGTAAGCTCACTGTCAAATCCAGCGCCTAACTCAATCAGAGGTGCAATGGTACCTCTAATCGCCACATTTCCCTTATAAGGTTTAAGTATCCCGCATATAAGCTTTAGGAGTGTTGACTTCCCAGAGCCATTCGTCCCGATAATGCCCCACGCCTCCCCCTTTTTTACCTTTAAATCAACCTGTTTCAAAGCCAAAAACTCCTGAAACATAAGCTGTCCATTCATAAGCTTGATAAAGTATTCCTTTAAATTATCCAATCGCTCCGTTGACATATTAAATCTAACAGTTGCATCCGTAACTTCTATTATATACTCATTATTTTCCATGTTATATCCCCAATTATATATATAATATAAACTTATTTTGTGTTTTTAAGAACGACCAAGTGCCCAACAGCATCCAAAATACCCCCACTGCAAAACCTATTAAAACCATTCGTCCCCCCGGCATCTGCCCATCCAATACAATCATACGGAACTGCTGAATGTATCCATACATAGGATTAAACATTATTACACAAGTTCTCAGCCAATCCGGAAGCATAGTTATAGGATAGAAAATAGGAGTAAGATACATCCACGCCATCGTAAAAGCGCTGTAAAGGTGTCGAATATCCCGAAAAAAAACAGTGCTCTGTGCTAAAAAAAGCCCCAATCCCAGGCTAAACAGGTATACCTGAAGTATAATCACTGGTATAAACAGCATAAAAATATTCCAGTTTACTCCGCAGATAATAAACACAACAAGCATAGCTCCCAATGAAAATATCATGTTTACCAATGAACTTGTAACTCGAGCCATGGTAAATATATATTTTGGAACGTATGTCTTCTTAAGTAATGCTGCATTCTCAGTAATCGAACCCAGAGCCATATTTGTAGCCTCTACCATGAAGTTAAATAGGGTCTGTCCCACAATTAAATATACAGGAAAATTCTGAATATCGCCCCTAAAAATATTTGAAAAAACGGCAACCATAATAGCCATAGTCAAAAGTGGATTTAAAACACTCCACAAATACCCCAAAAAACTTCTCCTGTATTTCAGCTTTATATCTTTTTGCACCAACTGCTTTAACAAATGTCTATAACAATAAAAACCGTTAAGGCGAGCCATCATCTTGCCCATTCTTTTACCTCCAGCCAATTAAATCTAAATCAGTATAACATCTTACTATGTCTTTTGCAACCAAGCAGCTATGCTTAATACCATGTAAAACTGTACTTTTTATCCTATCATTCCAAATATTGTAGAAAATGGCACATACGCATCATAACTGCCCACATAAACCATCAGCCTAGACAAAGCGTAGATTCCATATATCCCAAATATAACCTTAGATTTCCAGTTACCACTATTATTTCTAAACAGATATCCAAATTGGTACAGACTCACCATACAGTACGGAGTTGCAAATCTGGCATAGACATTACTGGTAAACAAAGCTCCTATTGTTATTGCAAAACCAAATGAATACAAATTAAGGCATCCCAAAAAATCATCATCCCCTCTGTATCTATTATAGAGGATAAACATAACCCCCATAATAAGAACCGAATTCGCCATTCTTTTTAGTATCATAAATAATATGCTATAGTTCGCTCCATATGCACTATTTCCTTCATTAAGATATTCCCAAATACGATACCCCAATTCTCCTCCCACCATCTGGCTTATCATTAAAAACATTGGCTTAATCATAAACGCTGCAAATACTGTAAATGTTGCAAGCATCACCAGAATCCATCTTCTGCTTAACGAAACATGATAAATCGGATAGGCCAATATCCACGCCAGTGCTGCTTTGTGGAACATTATAGCTACAAAAAGACAAATCAAAAATCCTGCCCAGCTTTTCTTTCTTATATATATAATACTGAAGAGACAGATTACTGACGCAATGGTCTGACGCACTACAAATACTCCCCATAGCCCCATAGCCCATGTTCCAAACATAAACAAAAAAATACACCCTTGTTCTTTATCACTTTCCATCTTCCAGATAAACAATGCAAATAACCCATTTACCAAAAGTCCCTGAACAAAAAGAAAAACAGTAAAGTTTCCTCCACTCACACGATTTGTCAGAATTAAAAGAAGGTTAAATAATGGTTCTGTATCAAATTTTTCAAATCCGCCATGAAAGACCATCCCCCATTGCATATTATCATACATTCTTTTATAATTAAAAAAATCTCCTGGACCTCCCCAACGTATAGCTGATATGCATGTAATAAGAAGCACAATAATAACAAGAAATTTTCTTTGCGCCTTCCTACCAGGCTTTCCAAATACCTCCCATCCAGATAATACTAGCAGAAGAAGAAAAACAAATACATAAATCATCATACGCCTATCTTCTCACTTTCATACAATCGTTTTAAAACCTGCTTACTTCTCTCCCATCCAAAATTCGTTTTAGCATACTCCTGTCCATTCCTACACAAATCGAAGTAATCCTTATCTCCCATATTAATAACATCCGCTATTGTCCGAACAAACTCTGACTCCGTTTTTGCCAACAAAAGTACACTGCCTTCCTCATCAATTCCTTCCGCTCCTATGTCTGTTGTCACCACCGGTGTCCCAAGAGCTATGCTACGTAAAACCTTTAGCTTAATTCCCGCGCCTAATGTTAACGGAAATACAGCAATACCGGACTTCAACACATACGCATCCACATCTTCAACAAATCCGGTAATATGAACTGTATCACTTTCTAATCGCCTTAGCTCAGGTGGCGGATTATTTCCAACAATCAAAATATTTACAGGATAACCTGAATTTTTTAGTTGTTCCCCTAAACCAATCAATCGTATTGCTGCTGCTACATTTTCTTCCCTTCCCATCTGTCCCAAAAAACACAGCGTGTTTCGTTCTTTTTTCTGACATTCCGGCACTCCAATCATACCATCTTCAATTCCAAAATATGGGTTAAGCACATAAATCCCAGATAATCCATATTGTCTCTCCAATAACACTTTATCTTTGTGACTAAAGGTCATAACTGCATCAGCACGGCGACAATAAATCTTTTCATAATAATATAATCTACGCATTTGGTAAGAAAGATATCTTTTTTTCAATCCCTGCTCTTGCTTTACCCTACGCTCGTAAGATTGCGTTGTCACATCATGTTCTGTCATATAGTAACGTAATCTTGGAAATAATCGACATATCCACTGATACTGCGCCATTGATGCATATTCGCCATGAATAGCATCTATACGATAACGCACCACACACCAAACAAGCAGTACTGCAAATCGCAATGAAGACCTCGCTGCAAAATATGCCGGAAACCATGGTTCAAACAAGACATGTAATGCTTTGCTCCATTTATACAATTTCACAAAATGATATCGTGCATCTTCTTTTAATTTATTTGCAAGTAACTGATCAAAATCCGATGCAATAAATGTTAAAACATACACCTCATTCCATTTTCTTAGCGTTTCTATTTGACGTCCCATGCAGACACCACCTGCGTGATTCGTTTCTAGAGAAGGAAGATATGGCGATATATGCAGTATATTCATTTTTCAATTCCTCTCTCTATTTTCAGTTGACCCCAGGCTTTTTCCATTTGAGTATAAAAAGCAGACATGGAAAATTTCTCTTCGTATACATGTCTTATATGAGCACGCATCTTGACAGTATCTTCAGCCAATCGAATCATATTATTTATCTGTTCCTCATTCATTGATGGATAGCAGTTGAATCCAACTTTCTCCTCTTCCACTAAACGCCAAGTATCACCTGATATGTTATTAAGAATAGGAAGTCCATATGCAAAATATTCAACTGACTTCATAGTCAATCCCACACACACCTCTGATTTCATAATATTTAATCCATAGTGACATTGTTGAATGATACTGCCTTTAGCATCCTCATCATAAACTATTCCCTCATCAACCACCTCAATTCCCGCTTGCATCAATGTATTAATAAATTGCGTTTTATTTTCGCCTTTTCCAATGATATGGCATACTACCTTCTTTTTCCTATTTATGCGCCCCATAATACTTACAATTGTTTCTATATCGATAATATGATTAACCGTACCCAAATAACAGATATGAATAAGGTCTAAACCTGGTACCTCCATCCAATTTGGCTTTTTTATATCCTTAGGCCAATATACAGTTTGAGGAGTATATCCTAATTTTTTCTTAAGCATACCGGAAAATACAGCACATTCTGTCACAACCAAGTCTGCCTTTTTTATATTATTGTCTCTCATTTTTCTCCAAACAGAAAAAGGCCAGAATGTCTTTCCCACTCGGAAAGGCAGAGACTCCGGCCACATATCTATAATATCATAAATCAGAATTCCTTCACACTTTTTTTTAACCTCAGAGGTAAACTTCGCTAAAGAATTAGCTGGGAGTAATACATAAAGCACCTCTGGTTCTTCGTCGATGGCTATTTGAGATACTCGTTTTGCATATTCATACAAAGAATACACCCGTTTTAAAGAAAGATTCTTTTGATATGCCAGCATAGGAATATATCTGTGATTCTTCTTTTTGTAATATCTTTTTTTCTTCAAATGGTGATCAAATTCCGGTTCTAACACCAGGATATTATACCCCTTCGAAAAAAGAAACTCCTCGATAGCGTTTACCCTGCTTTCATAGGTGGACGAACTCGTAATTATAACTGCCTTATTTTTTCGTACCATTCTTTGCTTCCTCTATATCCAGTGTTGCACACTGCTCCTCTGTAAAGCCTTCTGTACTGTCCTTCATAAAAAGAATCTTGACTGTAAGGAATATAATTTCCATATCCATCAACCATGAATAATTCTGAATATACATCAAATCAAGCTTTAACTTATCATATGGAGTTGTATTATATTTACCATGTACCTGAGCGTATCCAGTCAGACCACTTTTCACCTTCAAACGGTATTTAAACTCTGGTATATCCCGAACATAAGCATCTGTGAGTTTAACACTTTCCGCTCTTGGACCTATCAGACTCATTTCTCCCTTTAAGATATTAAAAAACTGAGGCATTTCATCAATCCGTAACTGACGTATGACCCTCCCCACCGGTGTAACCCTTGGGTCATCCTCCATAGTTGGAACATACTTAATAGAATCCGAATTAATCTTCATACTGCGGAATTTGTAAATCATAAACTTCTGTTCGCCTTTAGTATATCGCTCCTGCAAAAAGAGTACTGGCCCTCTGTCATAAAGTTTTATAGCTAAAGCCGTTACAAGCATAATAGGAGAAAACACAAAAAGCAACGCTAATGTAAGTATAATGTCTACAGCTCGCTTAAAAAATCGTTGTTCAAAAGTGAACCCATTATTACGAGATAATAATAATGGACTGTCAATAAGATGGGAATCCTCTGCACTTCTGATAATAATATCCGACAATTTAGGAGTAACATAAACGCGTATTGATTGAGAATAACAAAATTTCAGTATTGTATTTCGTATTTCTGATGGAAGGTCACATAAAATAACTGCTTCCGATTGCTTGGCACACTTTGCAACTGCATCGAATCCCTCCCTATAATCTATCTTCTTAGTAATAATAAAACGATCATTCCTTGTGTTGGCCTTACCCACAAACACATCAACAGTACGTTCCCCATATACTAATAGTGCTTTTCTCGCAGGATAAAGAAATCTGTACAACCGTGTAAATATAATCCCCCAAGGAACAATTACCAGCAACTGTAATATAGTCATATAAACCAAAGGGGCTATAGACGTGAAATGCTTTATCAATAAAGTAATCTGAAGATAAATCAATGCATTGGCGGATATCGTTGTCAAAAACTGAGAGTACACAATATTAAACGTCTTTAAATAGCCTATCTTAAGTCCACCATACATTTTGCTAAAAATAAGAAGAATCAAACAATAAACAGCCACTATCATCCAATTTCCTGTTCTATTATAAGGTATCTCCATTTCAATATTATAATGCTTTAGCCATACTGACCAATATATCGCCATCTCACATACTACAAGTGTAATTATAGAAGTAAAGCGCACAATACGTTTATACTGCTCAAAATTCTTCATCAGATAAACACCTTCTAAATCCATCCTTCTTCATTCATGCATAAGTCAATTTTCAACTGCCTTCTTCTGCGAAAGCCTCAGTACATTATATCATTCCCTTTATATTTTAGCAACTTACGCACTTATAAAAAAGCTGGAAATTCTTTAAATTCTTTAATCTTTTATTAATGCTCCTTCTAACTTTTGGTTTTACCAATAATTGCATTTCTCCCTACTCTATAGTTCCTTAGATCTTATCTTGTAATAATTTTCCTTATCCGAAGTATAATCAACTCGTAATGCAAAAAAGGAATTTCAAAAAGTATTTCAAAAAGAAAAAGGAGAGTGCATTAATTATGAGAAAGCAGACAAAGTTAGTTGCTGTATTATCAACAGCAGCACTGCTCGCTATTGGTGCATCCATGACTTCTTTCGCAGCTACAGGATGGGCTGAGGAAGACGGTACTTGGGTATATTACAACAGAGACGGCGAGAGAGCAACTGAACAGTGGAAGAAATCCGGTAACAACTGGTACTGGTTAAATAGTGATGGCGAAATGGCTATCGACGAGCTGATTCAGGATGGCGACAACTATTATTATGTAGACATCAACGGTGTTATGGCAGCTAACCAGTGGGTAGCTATCGACAACGAGGATGCTGGACAGGATGATGAGCCGGATCATTACTGGTATTATTTCCAGGCTAATGGTAAGGCTTTAAAGAATGGCGATAATTCAAAGGTGGCTTTAAAGACCGTTAATGGTAAGAAGTATGCTTTTGATGATGAAGGCCGTATGTTATTTGGTTGGGTATCTGCTGATAATGCAGAGCGTATTGATAACACTGATGGTGATGGCTTCAAAGAGGGTGATTACTACTTCGGCGGCGAAGATGATGGTGCTATGACTGTTGGTTGGTTACAGATGGATATCACATATGATGAAGCTACTTCTGATTATGAGGTTGCACCTGTATTCAACGATGATGAGGATCAGACCCGTTGGTTCTATTTCAAGTCCAATGGTAAGAAAGTCAAAGCTGAGAATGGTGATACACAGAAGAGCAAAACCATTAATGGTAAAAAGTATGAATTTGATCAGTATGGTGCAATGACAGCAGAGTGGTCTCTGGATGTTGATACTGCATCTACGAGCGGCCTTAGAGGCGACAATGCTACTGCTACTCATAGTGTATCTGCTCAGTATGCTAAGCAGTGGAGATATTTCCAGGATGTCGAGAATGGTGCCCGTGTAAGCAAGGGCTGGTTCAAGGTAGTATCTGCTGAATATCTGAACTATGATAAATACAATGATGATGAGGATGCATGGTACTATGCAGATGGTAGCGGTAATCTGTATGCAGGCCAGTTCAAGACAATCAAGGGCAAAAAGTATGCGTTCAGAAATGATGGCCGTATGATTGATGGCTTGAAGTTCATCAAGATGGATAGTGCAAATAATATTACTGGTGTTGTTGCTGATGATGATGATAATAAGCCATTTGATACAGAAGATGACTTTAACAAGAATTCTATTTATTGGAGCGATGCTGGTTATAGATGCTACTACTTCGGTGGCGGTGATGACGGCGCTATGAGAACCAACAAGACTACTATCGATATTGATGGTGATAGATTCAGCTTCTACTTTGAAAAGTCTGGTGGACACAAGGGCGCTGGTCTTACTGGAGAGAAAGATGATAAGTTCTATCAGTCTGGTAAACTTATCACAGCTGGTAAGGATGAGAAATATCAGGTTATCGAGAGAACTGACAAATCCACCGTTGCTGGCGCTGCTAGCAAATATACTTATAGCAAGTTAGATGATGTCAAGGCATTCCTTGATGCTATCACTAGCGCTAAATATGTATCTGGTGTAAATGATGCAAATCTTGCTAAGTTGAAGGATCTTGGCGTAAATAAGAAAGCAGATGATTTAAATGAGCTTTATATCATCGATGATTCCATAAGCTCTAATGACTACTTCCTTGTAAATACGTCTGGCAAAGTAATTGATACCAAGTCAAAGAACAAAGAAGGCAATGATTACATTTATGTAGTTAAGAAGGGTGGCAAGATTGCTGCTATCTATGCGGAGAATTAATTACAGAGTAATTAGATTTTAAATATTAAGGGGGAAAGCGTTGCGGCTGATTGATAACAAGATTAGTCTCAACGCTTTTTTCATATATAAAAATTGTACTAATAATAAATGCGGAGGTATTCTATGATTAAAAAGAAATGGATGGCGTTATGGATGGCGCTTGCGTTAATATCAGTGACTCCTGTTATATCCTTTGCTGATACGGGGAACGAGTCTTCAACTACTGTAATGGAAAGTTGTGGGGCCTATTTATTTGAATGGCGCCCAGTAGACTGTGGTAATGGTCACTATTTTGCTATATTGGTAGGAGGAAACTCCATTGCCGAAAGGAATGTCATTCTTAATCGAGGATATGACTTTGCGTATACTTTTGATCCGATGAATTATCCAAGGTCTTGGGGTGAAGCGCCTGCTTTGGTCAATGTTGATGGAGTTTGGGCAATCCCGGAAAATTGGTCTTCCTTACCGGAGGGAACTCAACCAACACTACAAATTGTGCTAGTAACAAATAATAAAAAACTTCCTGATAGAGAACGTTATATTGATGTTGTTTATCTCCCTAACAATGTAGATAAATCTACATTACCTCCAGAAGTAAAGAAATATCTTATTAATGTAGATGGTACAGACGCTGGAGCATATGAGGGGACAGAGACCTCCGGCTGGGTCTTAAGGGAAGACGGAAGATATCAATACAGAAAGCCTGACGGTAGTTATGTTAGTAATAGTTGGCTTAATGTAGAAGATGAATTATATTATATGGATAGTGAAGGCTATATGTTATTTGATACAATAACTCCAGATGGCTCATATGTTAATGCCAGCGGCGCAAAGCAGAAATATATGCCGGGCTGGTTTCAAAATGAAAGAGGTTGGAAATATGTTTTGAAGAATGGTTATTTTGCTGCCTCTACATGGATTCAGGATACAGACGGAAAATGGTATTATTTTGATATGGGTGGATATATGAAAACAGATTATGATACGCCTGATGGATATCATGTAGGACCTGACGGTGTATGGGATGGAAATGCCACTACCCAAGTTGTTGATACTATGAAGCTTGGTCCTGGCGCACAGGTACAAGCTGAAGAAAATGATTCTAATGTTAACAATAACGCATCTAATGAGACTTAAAACACAGAAGCATTATTAAGCTTAACATAGAATATCCTCATTTTAAAGGTCATATGCTAAATGTCGAAAGAAGTGTCGTACAATGACATGAAAACATTTTAAGGAAAAGCAGTAGTGTAAAATAGGTTGTGTTTTTGGAAGAAAATGGCTCCTTTTTGGTAAGAACTCAGATATGATAATTCTTATCGAAAAGGAGCATTTTTTGTAAACAATCCATAGGTATTTACCGTTTTTATGAAAGTGGCAAAGAAACAAATTCGACAGATTATTTCAGGAACTAATATTTCCAATGTAAGCGCCAAGTGTTAGGATATCCCAACACGACCACCCTGACATCACGTAATGATGCCAGGGTAGCGAGCGTTTTACTCTAATTTTTTGTTACATTCTATCCTCGCCTTCTCATTCCACGGCACAAGATCTTTGAGTTCTGCATCGGTGGTGTCCGTTCCTGGGCGGCTGTCGAGCAGGTATTTTAGGTAGTTGTATGGGTGAAGACCGTAGGCTTTTGCCATCTCTACCATGGTATAAACTACCATACTCGCGTTGGCATCTTCCGGGCTGTCACTGAACAGCCAGTTCTTTCGGCCCAATGTCACCAGGCGGAGGGAATTCTCCGATGGGTTGTTACTCAAGCTGCAGCGTCCGTCTTCGAGGTAAGTCATCAAAGTGTCCTTTCGATTTCGGATATATGTTACTGCCCGATCCATGCGGCTCCCCTTTTCTGGATACTGGCCATCGAGCCAGCGCATGAAGCCTTCCACAACCGGCTTTGCATCCTTCTGGCGGCGTTTGTATACTTGGGCATAGGACAGCCCTTTTTCCTTATAGCTTCGTTCGTATTCAAACAGCTTGTTGCAGTAAAGGACTCCCTGTACTGCCGGATGGCTGTAGTCTTTCTCATGGCCCTTCGGGATGGCTTCCATCAGGTATCTCCGTATGTGGGCGTAACAACAGCAGCGGCGTATCTTCTTCAACCGGTTATAACCACTGTAAGCATCCACCATAACATAGGAACCTTCATCGATCCCATCCAGAAAGTCCGCTGCATTTCTCCCGGCTCTGGTTTCTGTATAATGATATAAGATGATGGGAGGGAGCCGGTCCTCTCCGGTACGCATCAGCCAGACATAAGACTTGCTCTGTGGCCGCCGGTCAGGTTCTTTCAGGACCTGGATCGGTGTTTCGTCAGCCATCAGGAAGTGTCTTTTTAACAGTTCCCGATGAAAGTAATCATATACGGGCTTCAGATGGTTCTGGGCGCAGGTGATGATCCAATTCGCCATGGTCGTTCTGCTGATACTGACTCCAAGAAGTTCAAATCCCTTCTCCTGCCGGTACAGAGGAAGCGCGTCTGCATATTTTTCGGCTCTTTGTCAATAGTTGGGGTGGGATTTGTTAAAGTCCCGCCCCAATTCTATGAAAAGGGCCCTTTTTATGTTTAGTTCCAGGTTTTACTGATTTTGGGCATGCCAAATAAGCCTCCGCATTACCGACCTTTTTATCCTATGATGTACAGTGAAGTATCCGGGTTCGGAACCGTTTGAAATTCCGGATTCCGTAGCTGCTCCGTTTTAACACCTTTATCTTGTTGTTAAATCCTTCTGTGGGACCATTTGTCAATCCGTATTTAAAGGCATTCAGGATTTCTTTTCGCCAGGCCCTGTAGGTCTTAGCACAGTCCTCAAATTCCTTGATCCCACAGCTCTGTGCATCCGCAATCCAGTCATCAAATTCCCTCTGCTGCTGACGATACGCTTCCATCTGGCAGATATCATAAAACCACTCTTTCATGCGGTGTGCCAGACGCAGATCCTCGCTATAGTGAAGCATTAAATCACAGGCCTGTTTGTTCTCATCCTTCAGCTTTTTATAGCGGGTCAGAATGAGTTTCCGGCTGCGTTTATAATACTTACGCAGAGAAACCGGCATGGAGCGCTGCAGCCGTTTGCGTACATTTTCAATCGCCCATGTCACCTGCCGGATGAAATGATATTTATCCACGATGATTGTAGCGTTTGGAAAGAAGGTCTGTGCAAGTTCGGTGTAGGGGCGCCACATATCGCAGACGAAGAACTTAACCTTCAGGCGTTCTTTCCTGGGAATGTTCCGCCAATAATCAGCCAGATGGCTCTGGGTCCGATCCGGGAGAATGTCGAGGATCCGGCGCTTTTTCGGATCAACCAGAATGCACTGATATTTACCGGTAGAAGCATTGCCTTTGAATTCGTCAATGGAAAGCGCTTGTGGAAGCTGGTCAGGCGGAGGATAGCAAATCGTGTCCAGAAGGCGTCAGACCGTCTGGACGGAAACACCGGTAAGCTCTGCGATCTGTTTTAAGGAAAAGGTCTGCCGGAGCAGGGAGACAATGTAAAATGCCAGCCTGCGGGTCCTGCGGTGGTAGCTGGGGAGGAACGAATAGGGTTCCGTGAACCGTTTGCGGCAGTATGGGCAGAGGTAGCGGCGTTTGCGAAGGAGCAGGATTACTTGTTTTCCCAGTAAGGGAATGTCCTGGACTTCTTGTAAACGGTAATCATGAATCCGTTTTGTTTTAGCCCCACAGCAGGGACAAGTCTGTTCTACCGGTTGGGACTGGATGAAAATTTTAATGAAAGAGTCTGCCTGAACCACTTTTTTAATAAAAACACCTTCCAAGTTAAGGAAAGCCTTGGTATAATTAGGGTACATCTATAAGGGGTCACCTCCGTAACATTAAACTTTGGTCGGGATAATGCGTTTAGGAGGCTTCTTATAGATGTATTTTATTACAACGAAAAGAATGTTGGAAGTGTGCTTTTCAGCACACCCCAACATTCAGTATAGAACCGATTTTTCATACATGATATGTGATACGAGGGAGGCAGAAGCGTATCCGCCAGGGATAAGTGCTGGGCTCCCTTCGTCTTTTATGAACTGCGGGTCCTCCGTGTCTTTACATGCCGGACACCCATAGGTGGTGGCAATGTACACAATACGCTCCAGCTTTGCTCTGGTATAACGGAGTTCTGTCCGTATCTCTTCATGACCGATCGGGACCATGCCGGCCCCACACTCAGGGCACTGCTTTCCTTCTTCGGATAACGTATTTACTTCTTCATAGTGGATTGAAAGATTTGCAAACATCTCATCATAGTTCGCTTTGGGCTTACGTTCCCGTTGGCTGGTCTTTATTTCAATGAACTCCGGCTCAATGAGCTCCGGCAATGGTTCCTCCTCGAAACCGGATTGGGAGAAAAGGCTTAGCTGGCCCGGCAGCTCACTGCGCCGTTCACTGGAACTGCCAAATAACTTCTGCTTGAAGTATTCAAGCTGCGCCTGCAGGTTTGAAATAATCCGGTCCTTTTCGTCGTCCTTTGCATTGCGGTCTTCGAGCAGCTTCTGCAAAGATGTAATCCGGTCATTCTGGGGACGGATCGTTATATTTAATTGTGAGATCGTATCCTTCAGCTCCCTGAACTGGATATCCTTTGTACCAGATGCCATGAGTGTCCGCTCCTTTGTTTTATTACTGGTATTTTACCAGAAAACTGAGAAAAAAGCGAATCAGTCCTGGCTGCGCTTTCGTCATAATGACGGTGGATAAACGATCCGGATATTAGGTAAAAGCAGGATAAACCACGATATTTACTGCCACAGACACCTCAAAATACCATGAGATTCGATGAAACAGTTATCACGCCGAAGTTATCCCTCTCTGTTGAAAAAGCAAAGCGGTTATCCACACGTTCAGCCGAAATGCCGACGGAAAATTCCGGCAATATCACGATGGATTTTTTAATTGGTCTGGATTGCTTTGGGCTGTTCAATATCCAGTCCACTGAGCAGCCAATCCAGCTGACGCCGGGTAATTGCCTGGGCTTCGGAACTTTTCTGTGGCCAGCGGTACCGGCCCTGTGTAACGCTCAGCCTTTTATAAAGGAGAACACATCCATCTGTTTCATGGAGCAGGACCTTGATCCGGTCACATCGTTTCCCACAGAACAGGAACAGGGATGACTGGTCTGGATTCATGGAAAGCTTGTCCCGGATCATGCTGCAGAGACCATCGATGGATTTACGCATATCGGTTGTGCCGCACACGATATAAATGTTGTCCGCCACGGAGATATCACCTAGCATACCTTGCCTCCCATAAGGCTGAGGATATGTTACAGTATGGCAGGATCCGCACCATTGGCAATACGGAATGTCGCACCGCCAAGCGATATTTCTATCCTTGCAGATAGTTCTGAGATTCTGGATGGATTGCCTAACGCTGGCTGAACTGGAAACATGGATTCCGGCCTTTCTGCCTTTGGATTGAAATTGAAACGAACCACATCCTGCGCCGGAGATGGTGCTGGTTCTACTTTGGAAATGGATTCAGGAATCTCACAGCAGGCTTCCTTTCTGAGTCTGCTGACCCAGTTGTAAAAGGTTCCAGGATGAATCCCATGTTCCTTACACCACTGAAAATCGGTGAGACCGCTGCTCCTGCATTCCATGATCAGCTGGTATTGCATGTCAGCTGGTACTCTGACATTGTAACTGGACATTTTTCAACGCCTCCATAAATATGTAGTGAAGTGCTCGCATCTGGCTATCTACTATTATGGAGCATTTGGTAGCAAAGCGCCAGCCACCCTAATACTTGGCGATTACTTTCCAATGTTGCAGATGTCTATTTCCTTCTCAAAGGTAGTTATAGGCATCCGTCAGAAACCCATAGAAGCAGAACTGAATGTTTTCTTGGATATGCAAGGAATCAGAAAGAGAATCTCATTATAGATAATAAACGCAACAGATATTCCCCAAAGAATCTCAAGAACTAGTATGGGGAGTTTAAGTCAAAACTGATTCCCCAATATTAGAGTGACATTTTCAGAATTGAGATATCGGCAGAGATGGTCAGCAAAATTACAGATAAGATTCTTCCACGGGAGGAGGAGTTGCAGTCCCGCCTGCTGATTCCGATTTATCCTCTCTCGGTGGTAGCTACACCTATGTAGACTTTTACCACTGAGCACATGCATACCCGTCATACTAGAATCAGGGCGAGATTTGTAACAGTTCAGCCTATCGGCTGAACAGATGGGTTTAGCACCGGCTAAAAAATAGCTGGTGTGCCCATGAATAGATATTTTATATTTTCCAGCATCGCCATCTCTCTTCTTTTCAACGTTTCTATGATACTTAGAATCGAGCAGTACATTTCATTCCCACTGGATTTGCGGAATCCTCCTTCCATCTTTTGGCGGTTCTTCGCTTTGCGCAGATCCCGTTCGCTCTTATTGTTGTCAAACGGTACCCCAAAATTATTTAGAAACATCAGATGGTTTTGACGATACTTTTCCATTCGGTTCAGAAGTGTCTGTTCCTCCTTTTTGGCGTAACTGTGCTTCGTCTCCACGTTTTGCTTTCTCCCCTTGCGGATTAACTCCTGATACCTCTCCTCGAATCCGGCTCTCTCTTTAGCCGGAAATGCTTCCAGTCCCTGAGCAATCTGATGGTTCCGTTCCCGGTTCGCACTGCATAGCAGGCTTACCATCTCCCCGGACCATGAATGGCCGGTGTCCTCCGTGTTCTTCTTTAGATAGCGGAGGAGGTGGACATTACACTCCGTATGCCCCGTCCCGAAATGGTAGAGGGCCGTTTCGTGGTCATGGACCAGGACTCCCGTGAATTCTCTGAGAAATGGCAGGTTTTTCATCGACTGTATTGTTCTTTCATTGCATGATAGACGATCGTGTTCCCCACACTGAAATTCTGGATGTAGTTCTGCTTCCCGTTTACGCTTACAACCGTCGCATCGGTTAATACAACCTTCTGGTTCAGCAGCCTTTCTTCCAGATGGACAAGGCTCTCCTGCGCCCGTTTCGAAAAGCCATTACAGAAGCGGTAGACGCTTCCGTCAGAAAGGCCAAGCTGCCCATGACCGGCCGCATTCGGGAAGGCAGCGATCTGGTCATTGGGCATCACCCCTTCACTGTACAGTTCTACCGACAGCGCTTTTACGTTCGGGCCATAGGTGACATCACTGCGGTATTCAGGCGGAACGTGGAATCACCTGGCTTCATTTGCGTAGATATGGAGTTCCGTGATGAGCGGAGCCACATCCAGATCGATAACATATTTAGTAAGAAAACCCTTCGGCGAGGGAATTCCGATTTCTTTTATCACATGACGGCAGTTTCCTGACTTTATCTTTTCTTCCGCCTCCGCCTTGGTGAGTGTGGTTCCTTTATGACCCTTTTATCCGCCGGATTTACGCCCGGTTTTCTCACGCCCGTTATAGGTGTTGACGGGGCGGCTTCCCTTCGGAACGCTGGAAGGTGGCAGGGAGGTATTGGAACTGTCGTGATTCAGAATACTTTTAAGGCGTGCGTTATCATCACGCAGCAACTGGTTTTCCTGTGTAAGGCCATCGATTTTCTGATTCAGGTGTTCTACATCTTCTCTATGCTCGTCTTTTTCGGTGTGGAGGTCGCGTTCTACCACATCCAGCCGTGCCATCACTTCCATGAGTTGGTTATACATGCCTTTTTCATAATTACCACCCATACCAGCGCCTCCTTCTCTTGCTTCCTATGATAGAAAGTATAACAGAAAACAAGGGAAAAAGCGAATTCCGGGATGAGTGGTGTTCGTCAAAATTACGGTGGATAACTTTGGGCGATTGGGCGTATCCGGGGAATGAATGAGCGGAAAAATCCGAGAAGCAGACGCCGGGGCAGTGGTTATCCCCGGCCGCTGTCTGGAAGGAAATTCTATCTCCCGAAACGTTCATGGCTTGCCTGTGGTGGTGGATAAGTAATTAGCAAGAATCTAAAAAATTCATCATATTTGCACTGACTTTTTTTGTTCTAAGTGTTTAATGGAATAACATTTAGAGTGTTTCGTTCAGCTGGTAGGCTGAACTGTTACTGAGATTTTTATAAATCTCACGCCAACCATTGATTAAGAGTCATTTTTTTGATAACGCAAATTAGATTACTCTACAAAACGTAGTTGGTACGTATGTAATTATATTCTATTCAGTTTCAGTCCATACACCATCTTCACCAACATAGTATCCATCTGATGTAGTTTGATTTCTAACCATCAGAGAAGATTCGTCAAAATAATACCATTTTCCATCAGTATCCTGGACCCAGGCGTTAGTGATATAACTCCCGTCCTTTTGACGATATCTCCAAGTATCCCCATAAGCTTCCCATCCTTCCGCAGGTGTATCTAATATTTCTCCTGGTCCCGGGTTTGCCTGATTTTCAATACTTGAGGCATTTCCATCCCATACACCATTTGCATCCACATAAAAACCATCTGGTGTAACAGAATCTGTATCCATATATGCAGCAATATCAAAATAATACCATTTTCCATCAGTGTCTTGGACCCAAGTAGATGCCGCATAATATCCGTTCTTCATTACATAACGCCATTTACTACCATCTTGAACCCAGCCAGGGTAATAACTGACTTTCTCCCCATGCGGATTCACATAAATTCCATCGGGTGTAATTGTGTCAGCAAGCATAATACCGTCACTATTCATATAATATGATTTCTCGTCCACTCTTATCCAGCTATTTGTTACAAATGCTCCATTGGGTGTCTGATATTTCCACTGGTCTCCTTCCTGGACCCAGCCAGCCACGTTGGTGCCATCGTAAGCACCCGCATCTGATCCATCTACGTTGATAAGATATTTACGCACGTCATCAGGCAGAGCGGATTTGTCTACTCCCTCAGGAAGATGAACTACATCAATATAACGTTCATTAGTAGGCATATTTTTATTGTTTGTCACAAGGGTTATTCGTGTGGCTGGCTGAATCCCCTCTGGTAGAATTGACTCATTTTCCGGAATTCCCCATATACCATTAATATTTACTAAGTCCGGCACTGTACCCCAAGGCCTTGGATAGGTTAAAGAGTTGAATGTATATGCATAGTCATAGCCTCGATTCAATATCACATTGTGTTCTGCAATGGTATTCCCCCCTACCAATATTGCAAAGGCTCTTCCGTTTCCACAGTCAACCGGACGCCACTCAAAAAGATAGGCACCGCAATTTTCCATAGTGATTGTATTCTCAGTGGTATCTGCCAATGCAGATAAAGGGGAAGAAATTACAAGGGATGCTGCCAGACTCAATATAACAAAGATTGATTTTTTACTCATAAGACTGGATTCCTTTCTTTAATATATAATAATCTTATGCCATTGTGAAGGATGACAAAAAGAGAAGCATTGTGGCTAACTGTAATTCAATCAGTCACAACGCTTCCCCCTTAAATCATATTAACAATTTATAACTTTACAAAGTTATTAGTCTTCAACATATACAGCTACGATGCAGTTTGTGCCATTAGACTTCTTTTCGGTAACGTAGTAGTAATCATTACCATCCTTGCTCTTGCTCTTTCCATCAATTACTTTACCAGAAGTATTTACAAGAAGGTATTCATAAGTAACACCATTCACAGCACCCTTATAGTTAATTGAGTAGGCCTCAGATAAATCCTCTGCCTTCTTGGTATTGTTGTTACCAATAGATACAGGATCCTTATCAGCCTTGCCAGCTAATTCATCATTAAATGTAATACCATCAGCAGACAGGAAGTCTTTAGCGTCATCCAGCTTAGTATAAGTTGTATAAGTCTTACCAGAAGTATTTGTCTGAGTAACTTTTTCAACAACAATGTACTTATCATCGGAATCAGCTTTCAGCAACATACCGGACTGATACAGCTTGTCATCCTTCTCTCCGGTTACACCTGCACCCTTTTTGCCACCAGATTTTTCGAAGTAGAAGTTATGGTTATCACCATCAATCTCGACGGTTGTCTTATTGGTTCTCATAGCACCGTCATCACCACCACCAAAGTAGTAACACTTATAACCGTTTGGCTCATAGTAAGTAGCTGCACTCTGAAGGAAATCATCCTCATTATCGAATGGATAGGTTCCGTCATCATCAGCCTTTACAGTGAGATGCCCATTTCCATCATCTAAGATGAACTTCAAGCCATCAATCATACGGCCATCATCACGGAAAGCATACTTTTTACCCTTGATGGTCTTGAATTCACCTGCATACAGGTTACCACTGCCATCTGCATAATACCAAGCATCCTCATCATCATTGTATTTCTCTTCATTCAAGTATTCAGCAGAAACTACCTTGAACCAACCCTTGCTTACACGGGAACCATCCTCAACATTATTGAAGTATTTCCATGCCTGGCTGTACTTGGAGTCAGCTGCTTTACCAACAATGACATCGCTAGAAGTAGCAATTGCAGAACTAAAAGATGCAACACTTCCGCCTGGAAGATCGTCTTCATCAATAGACCACTCAGCTACCATTGCACCATACTCATCAAATGCATACTTCTTTCCATTAATGGTCTTATCTTTTGTGCGGTCGCCATTCTCAGCATAAATTTTCTTACCATTAGATTTGAAATAAAACCAACGCGTCTGATCCTCGTCGTCATTGAAAGCAGCTGCAGTATACTTATAGTCATCGTTTGTTGCTTCGTCATAAGTGATATCAAGCTGTAACCATCCGACGGTCATAGCACCATCATCTTCGCCACCAAAGTAATACATGCCTTCTTTGAAGCCGTCTCCATCAGCATCATCAACACGCTCAGCGCTGTCATCATCTACCCATCCAAATAGCATCTTGCCCTCGTCATCGAAAGCATACTTTTTGCCATTGATGGTCTTTAAAGAGACCTTATCATTGTCGCCATTGGTTAAAGCTTTACCATTAGCCTGGAAATAGTACCAGTAATGGTCTGGTTCACCATCTTCTCCTGAATCCTCGTTGTCAATAGCTACCCACTGGTTAGCTGCCATAACACCATTGATGTCTACATAATAATAGTTGTCGCCGTCTTCAATCAGCTGATCAATAGCCATCTCGCCGTCGCTATCTAACCAGTACCAGTTGTTACCGGATTTCTTCCACTGATCGGCTGCTCTCTCGCCATCTCTGTTGTAATATACCCAAGTACCATCTTCCTCAGCCCATCCTGTAGCTGCGAAAGAAGTCATGGATGCACCAATAGCGAGCAGTGCTGCTGTTGATAATACAGCAACTAACTTTGTCTGCTTTCTCATAATTAATGCACTCTCCTTTTTCTTTTTGAAATACTTTTTGAAATTCCTTTTTTGCATTACGAGTTGATTATACTTCGGATAAGGAAAATTATTACAAGATAAGATCTAAGGAACTATAGAGTAGGGAGAAATGCAATTATTGGTAAAACCAAAAGTTAGAAGGAGCATTAATAAAAGATTAAAGAATTTAAAGAATTTCCAGCTTTTTTATAAGTGCGTAAGTTGCTAAAATATAAAGGGAATGATATAATGTACTGAGGCTTTCGCAGAAGAAGGCAGTTGAAAATTGACTTATGCATGAATGAAGAAGGATGGATTTAGAAGGTGTTTATCTGATGAAGAATTTTGAGCAGTATAAACGTATTGTGCGCTTTACTTCTATAATTACACTTGTAGTATGTGAGATGGCGATATATTGGTCAGTATGGCTAAAGCATTATAATATTGAAATGGAGATACCTTATAATAGAACAGGAAATTGGATGATAGTGGCTGTTTATTGTTTGATTCTTCTTATTTTTAGCAAAATGTATGGTGGACTTAAGATAGGCTATTTAAAGACGTTTAATATTGTGTACTCTCAGTTTTTGACAACGATATCCGCCAATGCATTGATTTATCTTCAGATTACTTTATTGATAAAGCATTTCACGTCTATAGCCCCTTTGGTTTATATGACTATATTACAGTTGCTGGTAATTGTTCCTTGGGGGATTATATTTACACGGTTGTACAGATTTCTTTATCCTGCGAGAAAAGCACTATTAGTATATGGGGAACGTACTGTTGATGTGTTTGTGGGTAAGGCCAACACAAGGAATGATCGTTTTATTATTACTAAGAAGATAGATTATAGGGAGGGATTCGATGCAGTTGCAAAGTGTGCCAAGCAATCGGAAGCAGTTATTTTATGTGACCTTCCATCAGAAATACGAAATACAATACTGAAATTTTGTTATTCTCAATCAATACGCGTTTATGTTACTCCTAAATTGTCGGATATTATTATCAGAAGTGCAGAGGATTCCCATCTTATTGACAGTCCATTATTATTATCTCGTAATAATGGGTTCACTTTTGAACAACGATTTTTTAAGCGAGCTGTAGACATTATACTTACATTAGCGTTGCTTTTTGTGTTTTCTCCTATTATGCTTGTAACGGCTTTAGCTATAAAACTTTATGACAGAGGGCCAGTACTCTTTTTGCAGGAGCGATATACTAAAGGCGAACAGAAGTTTATGATTTACAAATTCCGCAGTATGAAGATTAATTCGGATTCTATTAAGTATGTTCCAACTATGGAGGATGACCCAAGGGTTACACCGGTGGGGAGGGTCATACGTCAGTTACGGATTGATGAAATGCCTCAGTTTTTTAATATCTTAAAGGGAGAAATGAGTCTGATAGGTCCAAGAGCGGAAAGTGTTAAACTCACAGATGCTTATGTTCGGGATATACCAGAGTTTAAATACCGTTTGAAGGTGAAAAGTGGTCTGACTGGATACGCTCAGGTACATGGTAAATATAATACAACTCCATATGATAAGTTAAAGCTTGATTTGATGTATATTCAGAATTATTCATGGTTGATGGATATGGAAATTATATTCCTTACAGTCAAGATTCTTTTTATGAAGGACAGTACAGAAGGCTTTACAGAGGAGCAGTGTGCAACACTGGATATAGAGGAAGCAAAGAATGGTACGAAAAAATAAGGCAGTTATAATTACGAGTTCGTCCACCTATGAAAGCAGGGTAAACGCTATCGAGGAGTTTCTTTTTTCGAAGGGGTATAATATCCTGGTGTTAGAACCGGAATTTGATCACCATTTGAAGAAAAAAAGATATTACAAAAAGAAGAATCACAGATATATTCCTATGCTGGCATATCAAAAGAATCTTTCTTTAAAACGGGTGTATTCTTTGTATGAATATGCAAAACGAGTATCTCAAATAGCCATCGACGAAGAACCAGAGGTGCTTTATGTATTACTCCCAGCTAATTCTTTAGCGAAGTTTACCTCTGAGGTTAAAAAAAAGTGTGAAGGAATTCTGATTTATGATATTATAGATATGTGGCCGGAGTCTCTGCCTTTCCGAGTGGGAAAGACATTCTGGCCTTTTTCTGTTTGGAGAAAAATGAGAGACAATAATATAAAAAAGGCAGACTTGGTTGTGACAGAATGTGCTGTATTTTCCGGTATGCTTAAGAAAAAATTAGGATATACTCCTCAAACTGTATATTGGCCTAAGGATATAAAAAAGCCAAATTGGATGGAGGTACCAGGTTTAGACCTTATTCATATCTGTTATTTGGGTACGGTTAATCATATTATCGATATAGAAACAATTGTAAGTATTATGGGGCGCATAAATAGGAAAAAGAAGGTAGTATGCCATATCATTGGAAAAGGCGAAAATAAAACGCAATTTATTAATACATTGATGCAAGCGGGAATTGAGGTGGTTGATGAGGGAATAGTTTATGATGAGGATGCTAAAGGCAGTATCATTCAACAATGTCACTATGGATTAAATATTATGAAATCAGAGGTGTGTGTGGGATTGACTATGAAGTCAGTTGAATATTTTGCATATGGACTTCCTATTCTTAATAACATATCAGGTGATACTTGGCGTTTAGTGGAAGAGGAGAAAGTTGGATTCAACTGCTATCCATCAATGAATGAGGAACAGATAAATAATATGATTCGATTGGCTGAAGATACTGTCAAGATGCGTGCTCATATAAGACATGTATACGAAGAGAAATTTTCCATGTCTGCTTTTTATACTCAAATGGAAAAAGCCTGGGGTCAACTGAAAATAGAGAGAGGAATTGAAAAATGAATATACTGCATATATCGCCATATCTTCCTTCTCTAGAAACGAATCACGCAGGTGGTGTCTGCATGGGACGTCAAATAGAAACGCTAAGAAAATGGAATGAGGTGTATGTTTTAACATTTATTGCATCGGATTTTGATCAGTTACTTGCAAATAAATTAAAAGAAGATGCACGATATCATTTTGTGAAATTGTATAAATGGAGCAAAGCATTACATGTCTTGTTTGAACCATGGTTTCCGGCATATTTTGCAGCGAGGTCTTCATTGCGATTTGCAGTACTGCTTGTTTGGTGTGTGGTGCGTTATCGTATAGATGCTATTCATGGCGAATATGCATCAATGGCGCAGTATCAGTGGATATGTCGATTATTTCCAAGATTACGTTACTATATGACAGAACATGATGTGACAACGCAATCTTACGAGCGTAGGGTAAAGCAAGAGCAGGGATTGAAAAAAAGATATCTTTCTTACCAAATGCGTAGATTATATTATTATGAAAAGATATATTGTCGTCGTGCTGATGCAGTTATGACCTTTAGTCACAAAGATAAAGTGTTATTGGAGAGACAATATGGATTATCTGGGATTTATGTGCTTAACCCATATTTTGGAATTGAAGATGGTATGATTGGAGTGCCGGAATGTCAGAAAAAAGAACGAAACACGCTGTGTTTTTTGGGACAGATGGGAAGGGAAGAAAATGTAGCAGCAGCAATACGATTGATTGGTTTAGGGGAACAACTAAAAAATTCAGGTTATCCTGTAAATATTTTGATTGTTGGAAATAATCCGCCACCTGAGCTAAGGCGATTAGAAAGTGATACAGTTCATATTACCGGATTTGTTGAAGATGTGGATGCGTATGTGTTGAAGTCCGGTATTGCTGTATTTCCGTTAACATTAGGCGCGGGAATTAAGCTGAAGGTTTTACGTAGCATAGCTCTTGGGACACCGGTGGTGACAACAGACATAGGAGCGGAAGGAATTGATGAGGAAGGCAGTGTACTTTTGTTGGCAAAAACGGAGTCAGAGTTTGTTCGGACAATAGCGGATGTTATTAATATGGGAGATAAGGATTACTTCGATTTGTGTAGGAATGGACAGGAGTATGCTAAAACGAATTTTGGATGGGAGAGAAGTAAGCAGGTTTTAAAACGATTGTATGAAAGTGAGAAGATAGGCGTATGATGATTTATGTATTTGTTTTTCTTCTTCTGCTAGTATTATCTGGATGGGAGGTATTTGGAAAGCCTGGTAGGAAGGCGCAAAGAAAATTTCTTGTTATTATTGTGCTTCTTATTACATGCATATCAGCTATACGTTGGGGAGGTCCAGGAGATTTTTTTAATTATAAAAGAATGTATGATAATATGCAATGGGGGATGGTCTTTCATGGCGGATTTGAAAAATTTGATACAGAACCATTATTTAACCTTCTTTTGATTCTGACAAATCGTGTGAGTGGAGGAAACTTTACTGTTTTTCTTTTTGTTCAGGGACTTTTGGTAAATGGGTTATTTGCATTGTTTATCTGGAAGATGGAAAGTGATAAAGAACAAGGGTGTATTTTTTTGTTTATGTTTGGAATATGGGCTATGGGGCTATGGGGAGTATTTGTAGTGCGTCAGACCATTGCGTCAGTAATCTGTCTCTTCAGTATTATATATATAAGAAAGAAAAGCTGGGTAGGATTTTTGATTTGTCTTTTTGTAGCTATAATGTTCCACAAAGCAGCACTGGCGTGGATATTGGCCTATCCGATTTATCATGTTTCGTTAAGCAGAAGATGGATTCTGGTGATGCTTGCAACATTTACAGTATTTGCAGCGTTTATGATTAAGCCAATGTTTTTAATGATAAGCCAGATGGTGGGAGGAGAATTGGGGTATCGTATTTGGGAATATCTTAATGAAGGAAATAGTGCATATGGAGCGAACTATAGCATATTATTTATGATACTAAAAAGAATGGCGAATTCGGTTCTTATTATGGGGGTTATGTTTATCCTCTATAATAGATACAGAGGGGATGATGATTTTTTGGGATGCCTTAATTTGTATTCATTTGGTTTTGCAATAACAATAGGAGCTTTGTTTACCAGCTTGATTTGACACGAAAACGGATATTGGTTACTGGAGGAAATGGTTTTTTAGGGAGCCACATAATAAAAGAACTCAGGAATGTTGGGGTTAGTGAGATTATATCACCCTCTAGTAAAGCGTGCGATTTAAGAAAAGAAGAGAATATTATAAGTCTTTTGAAGGATGAACAACCTAATGTTGTCATTCATTGTGCAGCAGCCGTTGGAGGTATTGGTGCTAATAGGGATAATCCGGGTAGTTTTTTTTATGAAAACTTAATTATGGGAACACAATTGATGGAACAATCAAGGCTTAGTAACGTTGAAAAATTTGTCGCTATAGGTACGATATGTTGTTATCCGAAAATAACTCCTGTACCGTTTAAAGAAGAGGAATTATGGTCTGGATATCCGGATGAAATCACAGGTTACTATGGGTTGGCAAAAAAGATGTTGTTGGTGCAGTCTAATGCTTATAGAAAGCAATACGGCTTTAATTCAATTTTCTTGATGCCAGTAAATATATACGGACCTGGCGATAATTTTATTGGCGAACATGCTCATGTTATACCAGCGTTAGTAAAAAAATTTGTTGATGCAAAAGTAAATAAAAGTGAAGAAGTTATTTGTTGGGGAACGGGAATGGCTACGCGAGAATTTATATATGCCGATGATTGTGCGAAGGCAATTGTAATGGCAACTGAAAGATATAATTCAAGTGAACCTGTAAATATTGGAACAGGCCAAGAAATGCCTATAAAGAATTTGGCGGAGAAGATTGCGGAATGCATAGGGTATTCTGGTAAAATTGTGTGGGATAGAACAAAACCGGATGGCCAGCCAAGAAGATGCTTGGATGTAACACGGGCAAAAGAGCAATTTGGATTTGAAGCTACAACAAGCTTTGATGATGGAATAAAGAGAACGGTTGACTGGTATATTAATAATAATTTATAATCGAGGAAAAACAATGCATGTAGTTCTTTTATCTGGAGGTTCTGGGAAAAGGCTTTGGCCATTATCCAATGAACTTAGGTCAAAACAGTATGTAAAATGTATTAGAGAAGAAAAAGGTAACAGTATATGCTCAATGGTTCAGCGAGTTTGGAAGCAAATTGATGCGGCACATTTGGGAGAAAAATCAATAATAACAGCTAGTACAGGGCAAGTAGAAATTATTAGAAGTCAATTAGGAAATGTAAATATAGCCGTAGAGCCAGAGAGAAGAGATACGTTTCCGGCAGTGGTTTTGTCATGTGCATATATCAAGGATGTTTTAGGTGCTGAGGATGATGAAAGGGTTTGCTTTATTCCTGTTGATCCATATACGGATAATACATATTTTGAAACCTTAAAACATCTTGAGAAAATATCAGTTTCAGAGAATGCAGATGTGGTTTTGATGGGAGTTATTCCAAATGAGGTATCTACAAAATATGGTTATATAATACCTAAATTGTGTGGTAAGGGATATTACTATGAAGTGGAAAAGTTTAAAGAAAAACCCACAACTTACGAGGCTGAGTCATTAGTACGCAATAATGCGTTATGGAATTGCGGGGTATTTTGTGTTTCTATAAAGAAAATTCTTTCTATTGCTTCAGATTTTCTACAGGATGTGACATATCGGAACTTGTATAGTAATTATTCTCTATTGCCAAATATAAGTTTTGATTATCAGGTGGTAGAAAAAGCAGAAAAAGTATTTGTAGTTCCGTTTAATGGATGCTGGAAGGATTTGGGAACATGGAATTCTTTGTCAGAACAAATGGAAACAGATGGCTTGGGGAATTGTATTTTGGAAGATAATGAAAATACTAATGTTATAAATGAATTGGATATACCAACAGTTGTATTAGGAACCAAAAATGTAATGGTAGTAGCATCATTTGATGGAATTCTAGTTGCAGATAAGGAACATTGTGAAAATTTAAAGGATATTATTAATCCTCTAAAACTTCAACCCAAATATGAAGAGAGGAGATGGGGAACCTTAAAAACGTTGGATTTTTCAATTAACGAAGATGGTTTTATGATGTTACGTAAGATTAAGATTTTTGCGGATATGTCTTCTAGCTATCATTACCATAAAGAAAGACAGGAACTTATTGCTGTAATAAGAGGCAGAGGAGAAATTATTATTGAAGGTGTAACCATATCCTTGTATCAAGGCGTTTCAATCACGATACCGAGAGGGAAAAAACATGCAATTAGGGCTTATGATGATTTGGAATATATGGAGACACATGTAGGTAGAAAAATTGGTGATGAAGATATAAATCGAATCACATTTAATTGGAACGAAATTATGAGATTAGAAAATGGAGATATGTAATATGAAAAGAGCATTGATTACAGGCATTACTGGACAGGATGGTTCATACTTATCAGAGTTACTATTGGAAAAGGGGTACAAAGTTTACGGACTGATGAGAAGAAAAAGTGTAGTGGACTATGGGAATGTGGACTTTATTAAAGACAAAATACAATTTATTTATGCAGACATGACAGACATTGTATCTTTAATTAATGCAATGCGAATTTCTAAAGCAGATGAAGTGTATAATCTAGCTGCGCAGTCCTTTGTTGCAACTAGTTGGGAACAGCCAATTGCAACTGCGGATATAGATGCCATTGGGGTTACCAATATGCTTGAGGCTATTCGGACTGTTAATCCGCAAGCTCGTTTTTATCAGGCATCTACAAGTGAAATGTTTGGTTTGGTTCAGGAGATTCCTCAGACTGAAAAAACGCCGTTTTATCCCAGAAGTCCATATGGAGTTGCAAAAGTGTATGGGCACTGGATAACAAAGAATTATCGAGAGAGTTATGGTATGTTTGCATGTAGTGGAATTTTATTCAATCATGAAAGTGAAAGAAGAGGAAAGGAATTCGTCACTAGAAAAATTACAGACGCTGTGGCAAGAATTAAATTAGGTGTAAAAGACTATTTAGAACTTGGAAATATGGATGCTAAAAGAGACTGGGGGCATTCTAAAGATTATGTGAAGGCTATGTGGTTGATGTTACAGCAGGATACACCTGACGATTTTGTTATAGCAACAAATGAAACTAGGACTGTCAGAGAGTTTGTGGAAACTGCTTTTAAAGTAGCGGGCATACAGATACGCTGGGAAGGGGAAGGCATTAGTGAAGTTGGTATAAATGAAGAAAATGGAAAAACAGTGGTTCGAGTGAATCCGCAGTTTTTTAGACCAGCAGAAGTTGAAATTTTAATTGGAAACCCAGAAAAGGCAGATACTACTTTGGGGTGGATTAGGGAAATTTCTTTTTTAGAGCTTGTTACCCGTATGGTTTGTAATGATTTAGAATTGGTTCGAAAAGAAATTTCATTAGTATAATTTGACTTGCTGGAAATAACATGGAGTGTGTATGCTGAACCTATTAAAGAATACAATAGTAGTTTTAATACGTAATATATATATTTCATTAATAAGGGTCCCTATATCAATTTTATATATTATATATAATTTTAGAAATAAATATACGCATTATGTGGTTGTATGCAATCATATTGGTGATACATTATTAACTTTGGGGTATCTTCAGACATACAAACGAAAAAATAACATTGAGCATATGACATTCGTTACAACAAAAGGAATGGCGCCACTTGCGGAATGCTATAAACAGATTCTGGATGATGTAATGATTAAACGCGAAAAGAGTATGGGGCTGATTTTAGATTCAGGAAAGACTAATTTGGGTAGCCATGTGATAAAAAGGATTAAAAATATCACTATCATTAATCCAGAAAATGCATTTGTCGATGAGTTCTTTTTATATCCGGCGCGTTTTCCTATGCTATCTTTGAAAGATTGTATTAAATATGGAGAATTAGAATTAGGAGAAAATGCGGTATTCAATGTTCCGATTTGTAAAGACGCTGACAGTTCAGAGGTGTTAAGGGACATTAAGGTGAAGAAAGGATGCACTATCATTTTAGCACCATATGCTTCTGTAACAAAACAAATTCCTTTTTCTTTTTTTGATATGCTTTCACGTTTTTTTTCAAATAATGGATATGAGGTGTTGACTAATATAACAAATCCAAATCAACGAATAGCTGAATATAGTTTACCATTATGTTGCGATATAAGTGATATAGCAGTGGTTGCAGAATATTGTGGATGGGTGATAGGAATTCGAAGCGGTTTAATGGATTTATTATGTTATGCAAAGTGCCATATTATTGTATTGTATCCCACCGATAATCCTTATATGAATTTTTTTGGTTTGACAGCATTAGAGGATATATGTGCTGATGTTCTAGAATATCGTTTTAAAAATGAAGAGAATGATTTTACTTATATAATAAATCATGTGGAGCAAAGGAGAAAGGTATAATGGTTGAATATATAATTATTCAAGCTGGAGGAAAAGGAACGAGACTGAAGAAATTAACTCAGAATAAGCCAAAGGGGATTGTGCCAGTTAATAATCTTCCTATAATTTTTCATCTATTTAATAAATATCCACAGAAAAAATTTATTATTATAGGTGACTATAAGCATGAGGTTCTTGAAGCATATTTGGAGTCTTTTTGTAAAGTAAAGTATATGACTGTTAAAGCACAGGGGATTGGGACATGTGCTGGTATAAATGACGCTTTGGAATATATTCCAGAGGGATGTCGGTTTATGCTAATATGGTCGGATTTAATTCTGGGTCCAGATATAGATATAGATATATTGGAGAAAGATAATTACATAGGAATATCAAAGGAATTCGAATGTAGATGGTCATATAAGGAAAAGGAGTTTGTTGAACAGCCGTCTTATGAATATGGTGTAGCTGGTATGTTTGTTTTTAAAAGTAAGGAAGAATTAGAAGGCGTGCCACAAGAGGGTGAATTGGTTCGCTGGATGAGGGAAAGAAATAAAACTTTTAATGAGATTGGCCTTTATGGTACCAGGGAAGTGGGGACTTTAATAGCTCTGCAGGAAACAGAAAACGATGAGTATCGATGCCGCCCTTTTAACAGTATGGAGGTTACAGGGAATATCATAATTAAAAGGCCGGTTGATGAACAGGGCCATAAGCTGGCTATACGTGAAGTGAACTGGTATCGTGAAGTACAGAAGTACAAATTTGAACAAATTCCACAGATATTCGAATTTGAACCATTAAAAATGGAAAAAATAAATGGTGAGAATATATTTAAGACAAATTTAACATTAGAACAGAAGAAAATGGTTATTGATAATCTTGTGTCATCGCTTGAACGTTTGCATGATTTAAAGAGTACTCCAGCAGATTTATTTAGTATAATGGAGGCTTACTATCATAAGACAGTGAAAAGGCTGGAAAGTGTGCGTGATCTTATACCTTTTGCTGATCAACGTTATATTCGTATTAATGGAAGGAATTGCAGAAATCCATTCTTTTATAAAAAGGATTTTAGGGAAAAGGTTAAGGATTTGCTCTGTGATACAAGCGAGTTTGCTTTAATTCATGGGGATTGTACATTTTCTAATACTATGGTTGATTCGAACTTAAATATAATATTTTTAGATCCTAGAGGATACTTTGGTTTTCAAGAACTATGTGGTGATGAATATTACGATTGGGCTAAAGTATATTACTCCATTTATGGGGATTATGATCAATTTAATAATAAAAATTTTGCACTCCAAATAAAGGAAAGAGAGATATTTTTAGATATAAAGACTAATGGTTGGAAAGAGGTAGGGGACTATTTCTTGAGCCGAATCAAAAATTGTAATCCAACAAAGATTAAATTTCTGCATGCGATTATCTGGCTGTCTTTAACAACCTATGCGTGGGAAGATTATGATTCTATTTGTGGAGCATTTTATAACGGGACGTATTTGCTTGAAGAGGTTTTATAATTTATCAAAGGAGAAAATGAAGAAAGATGATTACATATTTTAATGAAATTATGGACACTGTTAAAGCGTCACTAAATTCTTTGGATGAGAATCAATTTAAACGTTTAGTAAATCATTGTACGAGGTGCATCAACAATGGTGGAAAGATTGTGGCGAGTGGTTTGGGAAAGAATGTTCCTATTTGTGAAAAATTTGTTGGAACAATGAATTCTCTGGGAATGGATGCTAGATTTTTGCATACTAATACAGCCGTACATGGAGATTTGGGAATGGTTAGTAAAGGTGATATTGTACTGTTATTATCAAAAAGTGGAAATACTGAGGAATCAATTATGCTTGCCCACTACTTGCAAGAGAGAGGGACAGAAACATGGCTTTTGAGTTTCAGTGAAGAGTCTAAGCTAATATCTGTTCTGAAAGAACATATTATTTTGAAACTTGAAAATGAGGGGGATGAGTGGGACATTGTTCCGAATAATTCAACTACAGTGTATTTGATTTTATTGCAGGGATTGGCAATGCAGATATGTAAGCAAAGAGGAGTTACATTAGATGATTTTAAAGTAAATCATCCGGGGGGAGGGATTGGTGCTAAATTGAGAGGTGAAACGTTATGAATCTAACGTTATCCGCATTGCCGCATACATGGATTTTAGATTTAGATGGGACACTTGTAGAGCATAATGGCTATAAAATCTATGGTAAGGATAGACTTTTAAAGGGGGTTTGGGATTTTTATAGGTCTATTCCAGAACAAGATTATATATTAATTCTTACTGCTAGGACAGAAAAGCATCGGGAGCAAACAGAATCATTCTTAAAAGCAAACGGAATACGATATAACCAAATTATTTATAATATTCCTATGGGAGAAAGAATTGTAATAAATGATAGAAAACCATCTGGATTAGATATGGCATATGCTATAAATGTTGACAGAAACCAAAATCCATGCGATATATTATGTAATATAGATAGCGCTTTATAGTGTTATATATTTAGGGAAGAGAAGGAAAGGGATTACCGTAAAATGGGAGACTTTATTAAGGCTATAAAAGGAAGAATATTATGGCATCATATTTTAAAAAAGCATGGAAAAACAGTTGCCTATGTTATGGGTGAATTTGTGTCTATAGAGTATTTGCAGCAATTGCTAAAGCATATGCCAGAATTTGTAACAAAGAATCAATATGATTATTGGATTATATTATATACGGCAGATAATCCATATGTTAATCTCTTAGCTAGCCTTGGCGACAGAGCAATTTGTATATCACAACGAAGTTATTGCTATCTCGAGAAATATTTTTTGCTAACAAATCGGGATAAAAGATTTATTTATTGCAGTTTTTTATTGAAGGATAAGGGCATATTAGATATGATGAATAGTCAAATTTTATCAATGGAAGAGTATATAATCAATGGGGTGTTACAATTATGATTAGTGGGGTTGATATAAAAAAAATTAGAGATACTGTTCTTCATTTAATAAAAAGTAAAAGCTTGGAGAAGAGAAAAATTTATTTATACGGAACCAATGAATATGCTGAATATACTATAGACTTATTGCAGGAGGAAGGAATTGAACTGACAGCTGTATTAGAAGAAAAAGAGAATTTGAAAGGTCGAACATTTAAGGGATATCTCATTAGTTCAATTTTAAATGAATTAGTTCCGTTTAATGAAAATGCAGTTATATTTGTGGCAGATGTGAGTAATCAGTGGGTAAATTCAAAATTAGATTACTTAGGTTACTTTAGCAATGAAAAAAGATATGGGCTATTTGAAACCAAGAAACAGAATTTAATATCTAATGGATTAGGAATAATAAAGAATTGGTTATATAGACAGTTGCTTATAGATTATAGATTGTTAATTAGAGGTAAAAAGGAATTAAAAAAAATTAAACAAAAAACAAAAGTTTACGTGTTCCCATATAATAGTATAGGTGACATATATTTACTAGGTGTTTTTTTGCAGAATGGAGCAGAAATTTTTAGCAAGGATTATGTAATGGTGGTTCCGGGAGCAGCGAGTTATAAAATAGCGAAAATAATGGGGTTTAATTATATTATAAAATCCACACAAGATAAAGTTGATGCAATGTGTAAGTACAAGGAGTTTTATGGTCAAAAAATTGAAGACTTGGAAATTTTACACTATAATTATGGTAAGATAACTAGAAATGAAAATATCTTTTTTAAAAAAGAAATCCCCTTTTTGAGAGTTTATGAATATTGTGTATTAGGAGAACGATTGCAATATAATCAGCTAGAAATGAAAATTAGGAAATATAAAAATGTAGAAGGAATAGAGGCTAATCATTGTGTCATTTTATCACCCTATTGTAAATCAATTGTACAAATAAATCTTTCTTTTTGGGAGATGCTTGCAGATGAAATAAAAAGGTTAGGATTGTCAGTTTATACAAATTGTAATGGTCAGTCAGAAAAACCAATTTATGGAACTAAAGCCATATGCGTTCCTTTTGAAGAAGTACAAAATTTTGTTGATTTTGCAGGATATTTTGTAGGAATACGTAGTGGACTTTGTGATTTTATATGTTCTGGAAACGCAAGAAAAGTAGTTTTATATCCTGATATTAAAGGGATAGATATATATAAATTCTTTACTTTGAATTCCATACCATTTGCAAATAACTATTATGAGCTAGTATGTGATATTGATGGTACTAGAGGGAATGTAAATGATATTATAAAAGCATTAAGAATTGAGGTAAATAATTAATGTATATTTTAAAAAAAATAGGAAAGTTATCTAAAATGTCTTTTTATTGTTGGAGAACAATCTTAAAAGGATATGCAAGATTTGGATTTAGACCTTATTATTTAAAATCGTTATTAGAGTGTACTGAAATTGTGTATAATCCAAATCATTTATTTCATATGTCATTTGGTTCGTTAAATAAAGGAAAAACAATAGCCATAATACGTTTAGATAGGAAATGGGTACCAACTGCAGGTTTTTTTGCACTATTATTAAAAACATTGTGCGGATTATATTATGCATCGAATAATGGATTTGAGCCTGTGATTTTTGCTTGGGAAGGCTCAACTTATCAAGAAAAGGAAATGATTAATGGAACTCAAAATGTTTTTGAGTATTATTTTAAACCTGTTTCTGAAATAAAGATTGAAGACGCATTGAATAGTTACAGTGTTATTGATATAAGTGAATATAATGAGAATATTGCATTTTTAGAAAATGAGTCACAGTGGTTTGATATGAAAGACGAGTTTATCGAGTTAATGGGTAGAATATATCGTAAATATATTCTACTAAATGATTACATAAGTAATGGAATGAATGAACAAATAAGAGATTTACTTAGTGGTAAAAAGAGTTTGGGAATACATTTTAGAGGCTCCGATTATAAGCTCAATACAAACGGACATCCTGTATCTTTGGAGGTTGAAGACTATTATGAATATATAGATGAAGCAATTGATAAATATCAATTTTCTCAAATATTTATTGCAACCGATGATAGGAGGGCGTTGAATAAATTTGCAGAAAGATATAAAAATGTTGTGTTTTATAGTGATGTAGAGAGAACTGATGGTGATGTTTCGGTAGCCTTTCTTGAAAATAAACGTGAGAAACATCATTTTCTTTTGGGATATGAAGTACTTAGAGATGCATATACTTTAGCATCTTGTTCAGGTTTTATTGGAGGTCAGTCTCAAGTGAGTGTTAACGTAAGGATTCATAAGGCTAGTAAAGAGGAGAAGTTTGACTACTGTAAAATATTAAAAAAGGGAATAAATCGTAACAGCTTAGATTGGATGAAATATTATTACACAAATCTTTCAAAATGTGATGAGAGTTAAAAATATCCTTTTATTTAATAAACTTGAGAGTAAAAAGTTTGTATCATTAAGAAGCTGAATTCCTGTAGATTTCTGACTCTTTCTGCCGTTCTTGAGTTATTCGCATTATACGCAATTCGGGCCTTTGTGCCATAAGGTGGAAAAATGTTTCCGAAAATAATGTATGAGGGCATCTTTCCATATACGTTCCCTTAAAGGCGTTAACTGGTAACGGATTAGCGTAAAATTAATTTCGGGAAATAGAAGATTCTGCAAACCAAAAAAGTAAGAAAAAGAAAGCCCCTCATTGTGTTAGAATAGATCTGCAAAAACACAACCAAGAAAGGGACTTTCAATGATTAACAGTATACAGTGAATATTACGGTGCGGCGGAGCCGCCAGTCCGGACTAACGGAGCCACCTGTTTTTATTACTTAGATTGTGCCGGTTCCAGATCATATACTTCCCTCATCGAGAGATCTTTGGTCGGCTCAATGCTTTCAATATCGATTTTGTATGAATCGTAGGAGATACGATTCATGATGGCATCTGCAAGGGTGCATTCACCACCACAGATCTGCTGATACCACTCACTTTCATGGAACTGAGAGCAAAAAATCGTAGAGGATTTTTTCCGTCTCTTATGGATTAGTTCAAACAGGTTTCTGGTTTCCGCTTCTGTGAGTTTCAGCAATAGCCATTCGCCGATAATCAGCAGTACTGGCTTGGTGTATTTTTAGAGTGGTAGCAAATGCGCCATTATCTCTGGCTGCCTGTAAGTCCAGTAATAAATCAGGAAGGCGTACATACTTTACCGAATAATAATGCTTACAGGCTTCCATACCAAAGGCACAGGCCATGTAGGTTTTACCGCTCCCGGTTGCTCCGGTAATAAAGATGTTGCGGTATTCGGTGATGTACTTACAGGTTGCCAGTCTGCTGATCAGTGTTTTATTCAGTTTGCGGCCGGACTGGTAATCAATCGCTGCTATACTTGCATCGGGCTGTTCCAGTTCTGCTGAGCGAATCAGCCTTTTCAGCCGGTTATTCTTGCGGTTGCTGTATTCAACATAGACCAGCATACCAAAATGGTCCTCAAACGGAACTTCCTTCATGCTGCTGTCATCCATCTGGATACGGAATGCGTCTGCAATGGAAGTAAGACGCATTTCACTAAGTTTATCTAGTGTACTTTGATTTGTCATGATTTTTTACCTCCATAGTATCTGGTACCTCTTGTAATGCCATGTGGTTTTGTTTCCGCCTTAGAAGGAACGGTATCATCTGATGAGGAATCAGATTCATCCTTCATGGCAGCGAGCAGATTATTGATACTTTTGTAGCTGGGTTTACCTGAATAGGTGAGTGCCTTTGTGCATGCCTGTTATAATTTTGCTGGTGAATGCTTTTCTACCAGCCTCAACAGTCCTATACAGCTTCTGTAGGACCGCTATTCAACCCTGCCGGAGGTAAGGATTCCATCGACAACCTTACTTGTGTTAATTCCAATCGAATCTGCTCATCTGCGGAAACGGTCGCCGTTCCATTCCAGATATTTCTGGTGATCTTGCGGCATATGTTCCGTAACAGTGGAATACTGACCGCTTCGGCCATAGAGCCTGCGGCGGCAGGCGATTCGTTTGTGATTATAAAAAATTTCAATCGTTGTATCTGTTATACGCACATCAACCTTATTTATGATATACTGATAAGGCACGGAATAGAATATCTTCTCTACTGCGATGTGATAGTTGAACTGCACAGTGGCTTGTTTCTACTCGGCAAGTTCAAAGGGTGTGGCAGGCAGCGGAGCCAGTAATGGTATTTCTTCCCCAAGAAATAAACTCAGCCTGATGTATTCCTTTTTCTGGAATTTACGAGCGTTATTGGCATTCAGCTTTTCTCTGATAGCTGCATTTAACTCTGACAAAGAGAAAAACTGCTCGTTTCGAAGGGCTGCTGAGATCCATATGGATATTTTTCCAACAGATCCTTCAACATTCGGTTTATCCTTGGGCTTCCGGACTCTTGCCGGAACGATGGCTAGATTATAATGCTCTGCCATCTCATGATATGTGGTATTCAAAGCAGTGGTATATCAGTCGCTCTTTGCATGATTTACTGCAGTTGTGTAGTTATCGGAGACCATCATTGGTGTAACACCGCCGAAAAACTCAAACATATGGATGTGTGCCTTGAGCCAGTTAGTTGTCTTTTCATCCATGTATGCCTTTACAAATGCATACTGGCTGTAGGTCAAAACTCCTACAAAACCCCATGCATCTGTTATCTCGTCGGTATCCGGATCCATGATGTGGGCAGGCTCTTCCGCCCAGTCAACTTCGATCTGTTCACCGGGTTTCTGTTGGATATGCATGGTTGCTCTGCGCTTTTCCTCATCCTTTTGGATGCAATAGCAGAACTGGGAATACATGAGTGGTTTTTCTCTGTTCATGCGGCATTCCTCACAGTATTTCACCCAGAGGAGTTTTTTGTTGACTCCGTTCCGTAACAGTTCTTTACGGATGTAATCAAAGTCAGGCATCCGTCGCTTGGTGGCTGACTTATCTTTAGGAAACAAAAGTTCCTCAAGGGCACTGTCGGTCATGTCAAAATCCAATGACCAGGGAAGATTTATTTCCGACGCCTTTTTGTTGACTTTAACGACAGTATTTCGGGACACTCCGCAACCGTGTGCGATGTTCTGCTCACTGAATCCCAGGCATTTTAAGCGAAGGATTTCACGATATTGGGTCATAGTGGTGACCTCCTTTATCTATATCCACACAAAAGTGGGTGTCTACAGTATAAAGGAAACTATATGTAATAGAGCCAAAAGTAGCTCGGAATTACCGGAATCTGTGGCTCCCATTCTCCGGAACGGTGGTTCTCAAAGTCCGGACAAGTGGCTCAAAGAGCCCCGGAATAATCATATAGAACTTTACCGAAAAAGAAACCTATGAAATTAAAAAAACATGAGGGAATTTGTGGAAAGAACGATAGATCTTGATACATATATGGAAGGGAGCTGCATGGTAAGAGCCTGAATCTGGTACGCAGTATTCTGGTTGAGACCCTGGAGATGATGGATCAGACCATCCGGAACAGTGCAAGACGCCAGGAAGCCTATGTGGTGGATCGCAGCGGCCAGGAGAAGGAGTTGCTGATGCTCTTTGGAAGTATCCGGTGCCTGCATATAGACGCGGATGAGGATCATGTGGCAGCCCAGTTTTATGAAAAGAAAGGGGACTTAGAGCATGACCGGAGTGGAAGGAAAATAAATACGCTGATGCGCAAGCTGGTGTGTGTATATGAGGATATAAAAGAAGAAAGCGGTGAGAAAGCGAAAAACAAACGGTACCGCCTGACAGGAAAATATTATTTCTGTAGACTGTATCCAGGAAAGGAGAATGAACGTCCATTGGAAGAAGTAAGGGATTATATCTATGTATCCTATGATGCGAATTATCTGGAACGTGTATACATAGCAGGGGACGGAGCACTGTGGCTCAAGGTGGGGTGTGAAGTGCTGGAGAAAGCCCATTACGTGTTAGATAGGTTCCATATGGAGAAGTGTATCCACCAGTCGGTGGTCCATCTATTTGACAGTGCGCAGGAGGTTAAGGATGAAATATACAGAGCGATCTACGGGAAGAACCGCAGTGAGTTAAAAGAAATCTATGGAAGGCTCCTTGGAGTGACGAATACGGAAGGTAAGATAAAGGGAACTGTTAGGACTTACTACTCATGTGATTTCTTACTACATGACGGAGCAGGAACAGGTCATGGAATTCGGCGAAAACGGATGGAAGCAGCTTCCGGATGTAGTGATAAAACGCTATCAGTTTGTAACGGCTAAGGCAGAAGTGGAGGAGCACCATATCAGTGTGTATACCAGCAAAAGGGATGGTCATATGAAAAAAGCGGCTCATCCAAACGCATTGCATCATGGAAGTCTTGTTTCTGCGTCACTGGCAGCTGCGGTCGTGAACAGTAAATATGTGAATGCAGTTCCGCTCTATCGTCTGAAAAAAGAATTCGAGCGGTATGGTCCTGGCCATTACCCGTCAGACCATGGCAAACTGGATGATACGCCTTGGTGAAGAGTATCTGGGAGTTCTCCATGATTATCTTCAAAATCTCCTCTATGGTTACCATGTTATTCAGGCAGATGAGACTCCTGTTCTTGTAAACCGTGATGGGCGCCCGGCCGGAAGCAGGAGCTATATGTGGGTGTACCGTTCCGGCTTTATGAATCCAGACAGGCAGAGTGTGCTGTATGAATACCAGAAAACGAGAAATGTATCCCATCCAAGAGCCTTAAAAAAGGGGTATACCGGTATCTGTGTAACAGACGGCTGCCAGGTATACCACACCCTGGAAAAGGAAATCGAGGAGCTTACCATAGCAAGCTGCGGGGGTCATGCGAGCTGTCGGTTTGACGAAGTCATGAAAACAATTCTGGAATCAGGACGTAAGAAGTCCATATCCTACCTGTTCATGAAACAGATCCAGGCAATCTATCGTGAAGAAGGAAAGCTAAAAGAACTTTCTTCGGAAGAACGGCTTAAGCAGCGATAGGTAATTATCAAACCACGGGTTGATGTCTAGTTTGCGTATCTCAAACTGCATGACCATGATATGCCGGCAAACGGAAAACTCCGGGAAGGCTTTACCTATGCCTTAAATTAAGAGCGGTATCTGAACGTGTTCCTGACAGAAGGAGACGTTCCAATTGACAATAATGCCAGCGAAAGAGCTATCCGTGGATTCTGTGTAGGGAAGAAAAAACTAGCAGGTGATCGACACCTTGAACGGAGCAGCCAGCTCTGCGATTATATACAGTATTGCCGAGACAGCGAAGGCAAACAATCTTAAGCCATGTGATTATTTTGAGTATCTTCTGACCGAGCTTCCAACGCACGCAGTTGACAATGACAGAAATTTTCTGGAAGATCTGCTTCAATGGTCAGAGAAACTACCGGAGCACATACGAAAACCCAAAAAGTAGGATTCAACGGGCTACGTATAACTGCGGCCCCATAATTGTCAAGGTGCTGACTATTGAGCGTTTACGAAAGGGATTCTTAGAGAATATGTTTATTTTATTCGTTTGTTAACAGTTTTTTGAGTGGTGTGTGTGGATAAACAATAATGGTTTCCCATATTATATAATGACGAACATAAATCCTCATATTGAACAGAGTCAGAATTTAATACCAATATTTTAAGGATAATACTAAGAAACTGTAAGAAAAAGTGTGTTTAAATAATTCTACAGTATATATTTATGTATTTTATGGAGTAATGGGAAATGGGATTTCTTGTGTAATAAGAGATATTGTTAATGATTTTGCTCAGGAAACAAAAGGTGCTTTTATTTATTATTATCAGTATAAAAACAGTATTTTCTATATAGAAAATGGTGTTAGCGCTGGGCATCCTTCAATGGAGGTGCATGGGATAATTGCACAGGAAACATTGGATATGATAGGTTTATTTTGAGGTGTATATGGAAAAAATAGTTGCAATAACGGTAACCTATAATCGGACAGGTACATTATTTAGATGTTTAGTGTCATTACTAGAGCAATCAGAACCTGTTTATAAAATACTGGTCATAGATAATAATAGTAGAATTAGAGAGAAAGAAATCCTCAAACAATTTGCAGACAAGTATAATTGCATCGATGTTCTTTGGCTTTCAGAAAATACTGGTGGAGCAGGCGGGTTTGAGGCTGGAATGAAAGCCGCCAGGGAACGTTATGATGCAGATTGGTATTGGATTATGGATGATGATGCATATCCGCGTCCCGACTGTTTGGCACAGTTACTTGATTTTCAGCAACAGCTTCCAAATGTGGGAGGAATGTGCCCTCTTATCTACGGGATTGATTTGAGAGAGTATCAGTTTTACCATCATAAAAGATTAGAGGGATGGATGCTGTCTGAAAGGCAAATTGTACATAAGTATGAAGAGCTAGGGGATGTTGTTCAGGTAGATGCCAATGCATTTGTAGGCCCGTTGTTTTCACGGAAGGCAGTGGAGACGGTAGGTATTGCTGACGGCAGTTTGTTTATTTATGGAGATGATACTGAATATACATATCGTGTTTCCAGAAAGTTTGGAATGTATGTGGTTAAGAGCGCGATAATAGAACATCAAGATCCGCCTCTAAGTAATAATTATATGTCTCCGGATGTATGGTGGAAGGAGTATTATTCTATACGTAACAAGTATTTTCTAATTCGTGAATTTAAAAACAATGTAATAATCAGGACGATGGCATATACAATTATTACGTTAAAGATATTAAAACTTATGATTGCTGCGGCGATTAAACCAAAGTATAAAGGATATCATAAAGTACGGCTGAAGATTTTAAAGATGGCTGTTATGGATGGTTTGAAAAATCATCGAGGAAAGACGCTGGATCCAGTACGATATAGAGAGTGGATTAGTAAAAAAGGGGGTGTCCTGAAAACGTAAATCAGAGATAACCTATAAACAAACATTCTAAATAAGCTCGCCTTTTGGCGGGCTTATTCCTTTACCCGTGATAAAATTTGAGAGGATTTATTTCGGCTGAATGATTACATCTACCCCTAACTTTTCTAATGAACGTATACGGTAAATCACTAGTACCGTGCTAGTTTTATCTATCCATGAGATAATAACTCCAGAAAACTACAAGTTTTATAAAGGAGTTGTCCCTATGGATAAGATTACACATTAGGTCCGTGCAGAGCACTGGACCAAAATCATGAATGAATGCATAAACAGCGGGATGCCTAAAACTGCCTGGTGCAGAGCTAATGGGGTTTCAGAAAAGCAGTTCTTCTATTGGCAGAGGATCCTGCGAAAGGAAGCTTTCGAGAATTCCCAGAATGCATCATTGCTGGGAATTGTCGGACCTGATCTGGCGCTAGTGCCGGCAACTCAGAGGACGGTCTCTTTTACCGAGATCAAGCTTCCATCATCTCCTCAGAACACAGCTCCGGTTTTCCATCCGGATCTCGTAATCCGAAAAGGAGATATCGTCCTGGAAATATCGAATTCCGTTTCAGACGCGCTCCTTTCACGGATTGGAGGCATCCTGGATGCTGAATAATGCAACCGGATTTCGAAAGATTTATATTGCTGCAGGATACACAGATTTACGTCGCGGAATCGATGGACTGGCATCCATTGTTAAGTTCAACTTTCAGCTGGATCCATATGAAAAGGATATTCTTTTTCTCTTCTGCGGCAGACGCAGTGACCGTATCAAGGGGCTTGTATGGGAAGGTGACGGATTTCTTCTCCTTTACAAAAGGCTGGAGCTTGGCGGTTTCAGCTGGCCCCGTACAAAAGAAGAGGCACTGGAGATCACACCGGAACAATATCAGGCATTGATGCAGGGGCTGGAGATTGTCTCAAGACATCCGATTCAGGAAGTACATCCCAAGGATCTCCTGTAAGGCATTGTGCAAAACGGAGAAAATCAAAAATCTTTTCACCTTCACCGCCTAGGGAAGATTGGAAGTTATCCACAACTGGGCCTTATTGCATTCATTCAATCATGGAGTACTTACCAGCAGCAAGCTGCCGTGTGGATAAGTACTCTGAAAAACAGAAAAAACTAATAGTTTTTCGGCTTTTCAGAGTGTTTATCTAATAGTGAGAATGACGAAAGATATTTTTGTGTGGTTCGCTTTTTCTTTTGTTTTGCGGTACAATAGTTCCAGCAAAACAAAGGAGCACCAAACATGTCAAAGCTCTACTCACCAGAAGAACTGAATAGCTTCAGCAGGGAAACACTCATGGCAGTGATCCTGTCCATGCAGGATCAATTGAGCCAGCTGAATGCAAACATGGAGCGACTGATCGAGCAGATCGCTGACACAAACAATAAACGCTATGGGCGTTCTACTGAAAGGCTGGATGTCATCGCAGGCCAGTTAGAACTGGAACTCATCTTTAACGAAGCAGAAGCTCTGACAGAAACACTTTATGTCGTTGAGCCTGCCGAAGAAGATGTGATCCAGGTCAGCCGTCGAAAAAAGAAAGGGAAACGTGAGGAAGATTTAAAGGATCTTCCAGTTGAAGTGATTCCTCATACTCTTTCGGACGAAAAACTACAGGAACTCTTTGGGGAGGACAGATGGAAGCGGCTTCCAGATGAAGTCTACAAAAGAGTCCGTGTTCAACCCGCTGTGTATACAGTTGAAGAGCATCATGTAGCTGTCTATGCCGGCAGGGACAATCAGACGATCGTTAAGGCAGACCGTCCTAAAGATCTGCTCCGAAACAGCATCCTGACTTCCTCTTTGGCGGCAAGTATCATGAATGCCAAGTATGTAAACGGGCTTCCTTTGTACCGGATCAGCCAGGAATTCCTGCGGAATGACATCCACATTTCCAAGCAGGTGATGGCGAACTGGATGATCCAATGTGCGGACCGGTATCTGGGTATTCTTTATGATTATTTCCATGAAGAGTTATATCATTTCCATGTGCTGCAGGCGGACGAGACCCCGGTCATGGTATCGAAAGACGGACGCCCCGCAAACAGCAAGAGCTATATGTGGGTCTACCGCACCGGTAAGCTCTACACAGACACGCCGATCATCCTGTACGAATATCAGCGTACCCGAAAAGCAGACCACCCAAGAGAATTTTTGAAGGGCTTCGCAGGCGTGGTTGTCTGCGACGGCTATTCCGCTTACAGGAAGCTGGATCGGGAAAATCCGGATATTATTTTTGCCGGATGCTGGACACATACAAGACGGTATTTCTCGGATGCTTTAAAAGCCCTTCCGAAAGCGGCACAAAAAACCGCAAAAGATACTGTTGCGTATGAGGCACTAAAGCGGATTGGAGCCATCTATCATTTGGACAATCAATTATCTGATCTGAAACCGGATGATCGGAAGAAACAGCGGCAGATCACAGTCCAACCTCTGGTGGAGGCTTTCTTTGCGTGGACAAAAGAGGTTCAATCCTCTGGTCGTCTTTCCAAAGGGAAAACACTGGAAGGAATCAATTACTGTATCAATCAGGAAGAGACCCTGAGAGAGTTCCTGAATGATGGTGAAGTCCCTCTTGACAACAACGTAACAGAAGGAGCGCTCCGCAGCTTCTGTCTGCATAAACATGCGTGGAAGCTGATCGACAGTATCGATGGCGCGAAATCCAGCGCGATCATCTATAGCATAACGGAAACAGCAAAGGCGAATAACCTGAATCCGTTCCGTTATCTGGCCCATGTCCTGACAGTTTTGAAAGACCATCAGGATGACACGGATTACAGCTTTATAGAAGAACTACTTCCCTGGTCAGATCAGTTACTTGAGATCTGCCGGAGCAAGTCTAAATCAACCAATGTGTAGACCTGGCCGCCGGAAACGGCGGTCGAAAAAAAGCCAGTACTCATGGTTTACCGTATACTAATGAACGTAGATTCCTTTTTATTAATTTATCATGTTGAATATTCGTATAGTAATCTGCCCCTAAATCGCAATAAGGAACTTTTTCTTTTAGCATATGATAAATGGCTGTTAACATTGTATGGGCAATCGCTATTAACGCTCGCTTCCCTCCTCTTCTTGCTGCTATTCGTTGGTATCGCGAATATAAGTAGCTCTGTTTATTTCGTATGGCTGCACGGGCACATACCACTAAAGTTGCTTTCAAATATTTATTCCCTTTTCGGATTCGGCTGCTCATTTTTTTTGCCGGCACTTTCTTTGCATTCCGGTACAAGACCTGCCCATGAACTAAAACGGGATTCATTTTGAAAATGTTCCATTTCTACTCCTGTCTCTGCAAGAATTCGTTCTGCACTTTGTCTCCCAATTCCCGGAATTGCATCCAAATCCTCAATCGCCCAATTTATGGAATCTGTTTTTTTTTAATATCTTCATCTAAATCCATGATTAAAGAGGTAAGACTTTCTATATGCAAAAGTTGATGTTTTAACATTAGTTGTTGATGTTCTAAAACCCGGCCATGCAGAGCCCTGCGTATTTCTTCAAGCTTATCTCTGGCCCGCCCTTTTGCCAAATCACTTAAAACAACGGGATCTGTTTCTCCAGATATAATTGCCTTTAAAATGGCCATCCCGCTTTTTCCGCTAATATCAGTAATAACACTGCCTAATTTAATGTTACAGCCTTCCAGCACAGCTTGGATTCGGTTTAATTCACGGGCACGTTCTTCTATCATTTCCTGACGGTAACGGGTTATTTCCCGCAATTCTCTCTGTTCCCGATTTGGTATATAACTTGCTTTTACTAATCCATGACGTACCAAATCAGCAATCCATTCTGCATCCTTTACATCTGTCTTGCGTCCAGGAACACCTTTGATATGCTGTGCATTAACAACCATAATCGGGATATGCTCCTCTTCAAATATGTTATAAAGTGGTTTCCAGTAGGAACCCGTACTTTAAATTCCCTCTGCTGCTGACGATACGCTTCCATCTGGCAGATATCATAAAACCACTCTTTCATGCGGTGTGCCAGACGCAGATCCTCGCTATAGTGAAGCATTAAATCACAGGCCTGTTTGTTCTCATCCTTCAGCTTTTTATAGCGGGTCAGAATGAGTTTCCGGCTGCGTTTATAATACTTACGCAGAGAAACCGGCATGGACCGCTGCAGCCGTTTGCGTACATTTTCAATCGCCCATGTCACCTGCCGGATGAAATGATATTTATCCACGATGATTGTAGCGTTTGGAAAGAAGGTCTGTGCAAGTTCGGTGTAGGGGCGCCACATATCGCAGACGAAGAACTTTACCTTCAGGCGTTCTTTCCTGGGAATGTTCCGCCAATAATCAGCCAGATGGCTCTGTGTCCGATCCGGGAGAATGTCGAGGATCCGGCGCTTTTTCGGATCAACCAGAATGCACTGATATTTACCGGTAGAAGCATTGCCTTTGAATTCGTCAATGGAAAGCGCTTGTGGAAGCTGGTCAGGCGGAGGATAGCAAATCGTGTCCAGAAGGCGGCAGACCGTCTGGACGGAAACACCGGTAAGCTCTGCGATCTGTTTTAAGGAAAAGGTCTGCCGGAGCAGGGAGACAATGTAAAATGCCAGTCTGCGGGTCCTGCGGTGGTAGCTGGGGAGGAACGAATAGGGTTCCGTGAACCGTTTGCGGCAGTATGGGCAGAGGTAGCGGCGTTTGCGAAGGAGCAGGATTACTTGTTTTCCCAGTAAGGGAATGTCCTGGACTTCTTGTAAACGGTAATCATGAATCCGTTTTGTTTTAGCCCCACAGCAGGGACAAGTCTGTTCTACCGGTTGGGACTGGATGAAAATTTTAATGAAAGAGTCTGCCTGAACCACTTTTTTAATAAAAACACCTTCCAAGTTAAGGAAAGCCTTGGTATAATTAGGGTACATCTATAAGGGGTCACCTCCGTAACATTAAACTTTGGTCGGGATAATGCGTTTAGGAGGCTTCTTATAGATGTATTTTATTACAACGAAAAGAATGTTGGAAGTGTGCTTTTCAGCACACCCCAACATTCAGTATAGAACCATTTTTTTCTGTATGCAGAGCGAGGGTGTCGCTCAATCATCTATATTTAATGATTTTGCGACACCCTCATTTAGAATGTTTGTTTATAGGTTATCTCTGATTTACGTTTTTAGGACACCCCCAATTAATTTCTTGAATAATTCAGTGCTTCTTCTCAAGCTGTAATGTGATTGAAACAATTGTAGAGAGGAAAGCCGCATATTATAACGCTGCTTTTCATCAAGATAATAGTAATCAAGTATACTTCTTTCAAAAGTTTCTATAGTATCAACGATATATGAGTTGCTACCGTTTTGTATAGCATAACCTTCAAATGCATGGCTTGTTCCAACTACTGGCAGAGCATATGACAGTGCTTCCGCAACTTTGACTTTCATGCCAGCGCCGTCAAAAATAGGGGCAATGTATAATTCTGCATTATTAAAATATGGATCCATATTTTTTGGTGTATCCACTATTGTAATGGAGGGAGTTTTCTTTACAAAGTCTAAGAACTCAGGGTTTGGATGGGCTCCAGCGATACAAAGCTCTTTAGGAATCGATAAATGGTTATATACATTCTTTATAAACCATAATATACCTTCAAAATTAGAACCATACCACAGTGAACCGGTTATCAACATACGTAGTGGATGTGGAACATGGTTTTGGGTATCCCAAGAGGCTAAATATGTTTTTTTCTGGGGAATACACACCGGAATAACAGTTATTTTTTCAGATGGAATATGGTATAATTGGCATAAACGCTTTTTGTCCTTTTCTGTCAGAGCAATTAGATGATTGGCTCGATTGACAACTATCCTCTCGCGTGGCTTGGAAAAGCAGGCATCAATAAAATTAAAGAGATTTCGATGATGATTATAATTGTTTTTGGAATAATCAAATTCTACATTATGAACACGAACGAATAAAGGAGTATTTCCTATTCGTTTGATAACATAGTGTAATTTAGTAAAATCCATTATAATGGCATCATATGCAGAAAAATCAATACGTAGTTTAAGCCATGACCGATAACGGCGGTTTGTATTCATAAACAGTGTATCAAATATTCGTAGCAATATATTATTGCTGGATTTTAAGTAGTAAGTTGTTTCATAAAGCTCAGCCAAGGATTCATCGGCAATCTCAGGACCAATGTAGTCCACAGAGTAATTATTCTCCACAAGTGATAATAAGGTTTGCTTGATAACGATTCCACCACCAGATAATAAAGAAGGCGGTTCAGGGGTGATTTGCAACAGTTTCATAGATCTCTCCAAGTTTGTCATATTTTTGCTGTTATGAGGGAGTATATTCAGTATAGCATTAAATATAAAAAGCTGCAACCTTACATGTCATGACAAAGTTGCAGATTAGGGTACTAAATGGTATACTGTAAAAATATTATAATTTATGAAAGGATTATAGAGAAATGGATAAAAAAAACGGTTTAATCGTATCGTGGAAAAGAACCAATGAAATTATTGCGAGCATCTATATAGTCGCAATACTGGCAATTTTTCCTTTGGTTTTTAATAATTATTATTATGATATATTAAGAGTGAAATACATGTTTTATTATAGTTCAGTAATTGCATTATTTGTACTCATCTTAATGGCAGCGCTTATTTATATGTATGTTGATGCCAGAGATTACCAGTGGGAGAACACCTGGTATGTAATTAAGCAGTTTAGAAAGAAGGCTTTGAATATAGCAGATTGGGCAATGATTATATTCATGGTTGCAGTTACTATATCAACTTTTCAATCGGATTATTTTTACGAATCTTTTTGGGGAAATGAAGGAAGATATACAGGAATGTTTTTAATTCTTTTATATTTTGTGAGCTTTTTTATCATTACCAGATGCTTGAAGTTTAAAAGATGGTATTTGGATATATTTTTGGCCGCAGGAATGATAGCATGTTTTATTGGAATATTTCAGTTTTTTGAAATTGACCCGATTGGATTTAAGGAGGGACTTTCATGGGATGATTACAGGATTTTTGCTTCTACGATTGGAAATATTAATACCTACACTTCCTATGTAGCTCTTATTTCTGGTATGAGTGTAGTCCTTTTTGTTAATGAAAATACCTTTTATCGAAAAGTATGGTATACTTTTTGCGTTATTATATCATTGTTTGCATTAATAACAGGAATCAGCGATAATGCGTATCTGGCATTAATTGCTTTATTTGGATTATTGCCCTTATTCTTATTCAATAGTATAGGTGGTATTAAAAAATATTTATTTCTTCTTGCGCTTTTATTTTCTGAATTTCAACTGATTGACGTTATTATAAGCAGAGTACCAGAACATGTTTTGGAAATTAATGGTTTGTTTAATATAGTTGTAGGTTATGATAAGCTCCTATATATTGTTACAGGACTATGGGGAACAACAGCATTAATTCATATATTAGAAATCAAGTTATTTAAACAAAGCTGTCTACAGAAAAAAAGTAATTTAGGAAGATGGATTTGGCTGATTCTTATAATAGTAGGCATATTCTGTGTGGGCTATATATTGTATGATGCAAACATTAAAGGAAATGGTGACCAATATGGTTCATTAAAAACTTATCTTGTTATTAATGATGATTGGGGTACACGCCGAGGATATATTTGGAGAATTGGAATAGAGAGTTACCGTAAGTTTCCATTGATTCATAAGATTTTTGGCTATGGTCCGGATACATTTGGAATTATTACTGTAAATAATTATTATGAGGAGATGGCTAGCAGATTCTTTGAAAAGTTTGATAGCGCTCACAACGAGTATTTACAATACTTTATAACAATAGGTTTTGTGGGTTTGACTGCATATCTATGCCTGCTATTTACTTCAATAATAGAAATGTTTAATGCATGTTCAAAGAATTCATTTCTTATAGCTATTTCATTTTCGGTTATATGCTATGCTGCACAGGCAGTTGTTAATATAAGCGTTCCAATTGTTGCTCCAATTATGTTTACACTGTTGATGATTGGAGTGGCTGCTGCACGGCAAACGGTAGATATGAGGGATAAGGTATGAGAACAATATAGCACAAGGAATATTTTATTCCGTGGACAAAAGAGATAACAGAATGTATATAAATCTAATTTGTGACGCAGGAAGGATAGTCTAATGAGAACGAAGACAATTTTGGATGAATACCGTCGCTGGATAGATTTTGCGGTGGAAGATGCTGATATTACAGAAGAACTAAACCGCATTGCCGGCGACTGGGAAAAGATTGAAGATGCATTTTACCGCAGTTTGGAATTTGGGACTGGTGGCCTAAGGGGGGTAATTGGAGCGGGAACCAACCGAATGAATATATATACAGTGGCAAAAGCATCTCAGGGATTGGCCAACTATATGAAAAAGCAAGGGAATGTCACCGGAATTGCGATTAGTTATGATTCCCGAATTAAGTCGGAGTTATTTGCAAGGATTGCTTCTGAGGTATTTGTAGGAAATGGCATTCAAGTATATTTATTCGATGAGTTGATGCCAACTCCTTGTTTATCATTTGCAGTGAGACAGTTAAAATGTGCGTCTGGTATTATGATAACAGCATCTCATAACCCGGCAAAGTATAACGGATATAAAGTTTATGGAGCTGATGGATGTCAGATTACTACTAAGGTTGCAAGTGAAATTTTAGTTGAAGTCGAAAACGTTGATTTATTTGAGGGGATATGTAGGTCTAGTTTTGATGAGGCGGTAGCAGCAGGGGATATTAGCTTTATTGTTCCAGAAATTATAGATGCATTTATAGATGCGGTAAAGGCTCAAAGTGTACTAGGACCAAATGATTTGATAAATAAGGATGTGTCTATTGTCTATACTCCATTAAATGGTACAGGGCTTAAGCCAGTTCTTCGAACTTTGCAGGAAAGCGGTTTTACTAATATTACGGTAGTGAAAGAGCAGGAACAGCCGAATGGGAATTTCCCTACATGTCCATATCCGAATCCGGAGATACATGAGGCTATGGCACTGGGAATTGAGTATGCAAGGAGATATGATGCAGACCTTCTGCTTGCAACAGATCCGGATTGTGACCGCGTAGGTATTGCTATAAAAGACGAAAATGGAAAATATGTGCTGCTGAGTGGAAATGAGACCGGTATGTTGTTGCTTGATTATATTTGCAGTAGAAAGATTGCCAATGGAATGATGCCGAAGAATCCGATCCTGGTAAAGACAATAGTAACAACTGATATGGCAGAAAGAATCGCATTGCACTATGGTGTAGAAACGAAAAATATGCTGACCGGTTTCAAATTTATCGGCGAGCAAATTGGGGTATTGGAAGCAAAAGGGCAGAGCGAACGGTTTATCTTTGGATTTGAAGAGAGCTATGGGTACTTAAGTGGTTCCTATGTGAGGGATAAGGATGCAGTAAACGGGGCATTTTTAATATGTGAAATGTTTTCTTATTATAGAACGCAAGGTATTGGGTTGTGGGAAAAACTGCGGGAGTTATATATGACATATGGATACTGTCTTAATACACAGCACTCCTATACCTTTGAAGGCGTAGTTGGTTTTCAAAAGATGAAGGAAATTATGGCGTTACTGCGGGATGGTGTGGATAAAATTGGAGGAAGGAGGGTTCTGGAAATTCTTGATTATTTAAAGGGGGTAGATGGATTGCCAAAGTCAGATGTATTAAAGTTTCTACTAGATGATTATTGTTCGGTTATAGTACGACCATCAGGAACGGAGCCTAAAATGAAAGTGTATATGTCGGTGTGTGCAGATGATATAAACGAAGCTTCAAGGATAGAATGTGAAATGCAGGAGAGTATAGAGAAGTTTTTCAGTGATTAAAATAATGTTTATTAAGAGAATAATGGCTATATTTTTTGTTGCTAAAAGTAGAATATGCTGCCCTGTATATTAGATTATTTGAGTCTGTATTGTGTTGAATTGTTTACTTAAATGTTACCCTTAAACCGTAGTTAATTAATCCCCCTATAAACACAGGCAATAAGCCCGCCATCAGGCGGGCTCATTAAAAATTCATGTTTTAGGATATCTCTGAATCATATATTCAGCACAGCCCCGGGCTAATAAATATAAACAACTCTGTTCATTCCGTGGAAGCAAGTATCGGAGGAGTTGCCGGAGCCATTTTCCTGTTTTTGAAAGAGCGTTCCAGGGTATATACAAAGGCTCCCATTAAGGCGCTTGATATATCCAGAACTGCAGCGGCAGCTGCGGAAAATAAAGCCATGGTATTGTATTTGGTGTGAAGCAGGTTTAATGCCTTTTCCAGAGGATTAAGGTTGGCAAGATATCTCCGCTCAAGAGCAGAAATGTCATCAATCTCTTCCGTGCGGTCCGGTTCCGGCAGGTTTATGCCCGGATTGAGGGTGACAGTGCCGTTCTCTGTATCTGGACTGTAGATGATTAAGTCCTGAGGCAGCGGGAGAGATTTTACAAGTTCACGCAATTCATTAGTCTGACTATACCAGAGTTGTTTCCAGCTTTCAATTTGCTTCTCCGTGTTTTCATCTGTTTTTGAGGTGAACATAAAAGCATTTTTATCCTGTCTCTTATTATCCAGCATATGGATGATTGCGTCAGTTTTATCCTGACACTCAAGTATTTCTTTTCTCACAGAAAGGGAGTTTTTAAAACTGAAGTAATTTGTCATTTCATAACTGCTGCTGGTAAAGCCTTCTTTTAATAACAGGGCAAACATATCGCTGGTGATTGTGTCAAGGATGTCTCCGTCGGGGGCGTCCTTATTAATTTCCACCATAAGATCATGGCGGTAGGATTCCATTGTGTTTTCTGTGTTGTAAGCGTCTAAATTTCGGACGGTAGTTCTTATGGTAGGTAGTAGTTTTTTACTTCCAAATCAAAAAGTACCCCGGCTACACATAGTAGACGAAGCACCTTGATATTCCACATAGAATTCAGCCATTTTCAAGTTCATCGGTAACCCCGGAATCCAGAAGGGCTTTCACCTCTGGATTCCACGGTGTAAAGCGTTCCAATTCCTCATCGGACATTCGGTTATTCGGCTGCTTCTCCAGTAATAGTTTTAGGTATTGGTAGACGTTTACTCCATTTGCCTTCGCGTTCTCTACCATTGTATAGATGACCGCACTCGTTTCGGCTCCTGCCTGGGTGTCACTGAACAGCCATCCCTTACGTCCTACAACAAATGGGCGGATCGCATTCTCACTTAGATTGTTCGAAAAGCTGCATCTTCCATCCTCCAGATATCTGGACAGATACGGTTCTCTGTTCCGGATATAGGTAATCGCTTTCTCCATCCGGGAGCCGCGTGTCGGTTTCTGCTGCTCCAGCCACGACAAAAATCCATCTATAACAGGCTTCTCTTTTTCGAGTCTTGCCTTTCGGATGGCTTCATAGTTCCCGGCATGTTTCTTCCGGATTTTATCTTCCATTTCAAAGAGACGGTTGACATACATGACTCCCTGAACCGATGGCTGGGTATAATCGAGCTGCTTTCCCTTTGGAATCGCATCAATCAGGTATCGGCGTATGTGCGCCCAGCATGCGGTCCGCTTTGCATCCGGCACTTTATTATAGCCGCTGTACCCGTCACACATCAAGTATCCGCTGTACCCTTCCAGGAATTCCACGGCATTGTCTCCAGCGCGCGTTGGAGCGTATTTATAAAGGATGATTGGCGGACCCTCATCTTCACCACTGCGGAACAGCCACATATAGGACTGTGTCTGCGCGCGCCGCCCCGGTTCATGCAGCACCTGGACTGGCGTTTCGTCCGCCATCGCAAATGACCGTGCAAGCAGTTTCTTTCGGAAGTAGGCATACATGGGAGTGAAAAAATCCTGTGCATTCGCGATAATCCAGTTGGCGAAGGTTGTTCTGCTGATGTTTGCACCGCACTGTTTCCAATCCCGTTCCTGCCGGTACAAGGGCATGCCGTTGAAATATTTCTGGTACATAATCCGTGCCACGGTAGATGTACTCGCCATCCCATGGATTCTATGCGCCCGGCCACCCTTCCCCTTTTTGATCTGAGGGAGGACAGCCTCCTTGCGGCATTTCGGGCAGCCATAATTCACGCTGTAATACTCAATGACCTTTACCTTTGCAGGAATGAACTTCAGTTCCCGGCGTACAAATTCCGTTCCGATTGTTTCCATTAGGGTGCCGCAGACACCGCAGATACGCTCCTCTTCTGGTACGTCAAGAAATACCTGCTCAACTGGCAGGCCCTTTAAGCGTTCTTCGTTGGCAGCGCGCTTCTTTCGGGGCTTTGCTTCTGGTTCTTCCCAGGAGGGAAGAGCTTCTTCTGAGAGGGCGGCCACTGGATCTTCTGCTGTTTCTGCTTCATTAAACAGATCCAACTGCCCAGGAATATCGCATTTGCCTTTTTCACTGGATGCACCGAAGAGGCGCTTTGTCAGATAGTCCATCTGTTCCTTTAGGTTATCCCGTTCCTGGCACAGGGCGGCCTCACGCGCATTAGCAGCTTCAATCGTCTGCTGCAGCGTTTTAATCAGCTTATTCAGTTCTGATATCGTATCCTTCAGCTCACGCATCTGAATGTCCCGTGCACTTCCTGCCATCGCGTTTCTCCCTGTTTTTGATGCTCTAAGTATAGCACGAAACAAGGGATTTTAACAGTATCTTCACTGCCGAAAACATGTGGTTTTCAATAGCCACAGTACCGCTTCCCATATCTTGTAAGACGGTTTTCATGATGGGCGGATTGCCTTTGGCTGGTCAATATCAATGCCCGACATCAGCCAGTCGAATTCCTTCCATGTAAGGTTCCGCACCTCAGACTTGTCCCTTGGCCAGCGATAGCGTCCCTGCACAGTCAGCCGCTTGTAAATCAGGACGATGCCGTCCGGTTCCTTCAGAATAGCTTTGATACGGTCGCATCTGCGGCCGCAGAAGAGGAATAGTGCATGGTCGATATCCATAGAGAACTGTTCCTGTATGATTGTGCAGAGTCCATCGATTGACTTACGCATATCAGTTCTGCCGCAGACGATATAGACCGCGTCCACACCAGAGATGTCGGCTAGCATGACTGCGCCTTCAACATCTGGAATATCATTGTAAGCAGATCTGGATTAGCTGAATTACTGATTTTTATCCGAATGTCACCCATCATAAGTTCAATCGTATGCGCAGTGTCAGGATCTGCTGCAGTCATATGTGCCCCGGCTTCTTCTGGAACCGGAGCCGGGTCTATGCCAATCCTGACCACATCCTGGTGTGAAGTAAAGTCCAGGTATACAGGTTGTCAGATTGTGCAGCTGAATCTGGAATAGCACAGGCTTTCTTCCTGAGTCTGGTAACCGCATTATAAAAGCTGCTTAGCGGGATATTGTGCCGCTCACACCAGGCATTATCAGCCATACCGCTCTGGCGGCATTCAGTAATAAGCTGGAGCCATTCTTGCTGAGAACGGCGGGGATTGTAACTGGCCATGATTGTCCTCCAAAATGAAAGTATAGTGAAATACTACTTGATTACCATTATGGAGGAATTGGAGCTTATTTACAACACGCCCAATATTTCGGCGCTTACTCTGTGTTATTCATTTTATGGGCGGTGACTTTGTTGATGCAGGTTTGCAGCGCAGATATGACTGAATCTAACTGTGTTGCCTCCGTTTTCATAGAGTTGATTTCTGTGTCACGTTTATTATTATCATTCTGCAAATCAATAAAAGCCTGGTCATTAAAGTTCCTATACTGGCTAAGACGAAGGTTTATATTGTTCCAGACTGCTTCCTTACTGCTTATATTCGATAACATGTTGTTTTTTAAAGTCTCCGCGGTATTCTTTTCGCCTTCCAGTGCAGTCAGGGCATCGTTGGCCTGCTGCTCTGTATACGAGGAAGGCAGAGAACTCTTAATGCTGTCCAGATTTTTCAGCAGAGAGCGGTGGAAAGCTGCGCAATTTGATGAAAAAGTGAAACTGCTGATATCTGTTTTGCAATCATCAAGTATTTTGGTGATTTCTGTATTACTTTCTGATGAATGGCTGACAAATGGAACGCTGCAGTATGCATCCATGGCCTCTTTTGCGTAGATCAGGTAATTATCCAGGTAATTCTGGTACTGATAGCATTTTTTGATGGTGAACTCATCCATGATACGTTCAGCGTCACTGTAGTAGAGACTTGTGTTATATATTTCATTTGAAATAAATACAAAGCTGAACAGCGAGGACGATATCAGCATTGTTGCCCATAGAATCAGGACGATTCTGGGGTTTAATGTGAAAAAATATATTAGCTTCAGGTTTAATATAAATAGTGCAGTCTGTATGGCTGCGGATACTAGAAGTGCCTGCCACATTTGAGTAAATACATATTCATGGAGTCCCTGGGCGGTTGCATAAAATTGATATGACAGCTTTTTATATAGTTACTATTTCACTACCCGCGCCCCGGACTCCGGCGCAGCCGTATCCTTCTCAGTATTC
>QFCH01000106.1_pt1 | contig 86484 bp, 68 predicted proteins | sample 5346071 | NCBI WGS metagenome assembly QFCH01 (sample SAMN09062255, study PRJNA434731) | Human gut metagenome, whole genome shotgun sequencing project. | isolation source: stool timepoint B chromium assembly | host: Homo sapiens | collected 2015
GCTTCCTGCTTCACAGACCTCGTGACCTACTATCTCCACAGGCGTAAATTTGGGCAGTCCCTGCCCTATATAGTTATTCTTCTTATGCTATTTGTCGTAATCCCTCCGCCAGTATATTTTTTGCAGCGTTAATGTCTCTATCATGTTTTGCACCACAAACAGGACACGACCATTCTCTTATTGATAAATCTTTTATCTCTGTATTTTGGTATCCGCAAACCGAACATAACTGGCTGCTGGCATAGAATGTATCTATCTTTATATATTTTCTACCATTCCACTTTGCCTTATATTCTAACTGTCTTGTCAACTCATACCATGAAACATCACTTATAGCTTTTGCTAAATGATGATCTTTCACCATGTTCTGTATCTGCAGATTTTCCGAAACTATCACTTGGTTTTCGCTGATAATCTCATGGGATATCTTGTGCAGATAGTCTTTTCTGCTATTTGTTATTTTTTCATGGCATAATGCTATCTTTTTTTTAATCTTGTTGTAATTTTGGCTTCTCTTTTTTTTATGTGCTAACTGTCTTTGCAGCTTTGCCAGTTTCTTTTCATATTTCCTGATGGTTTTTGGATTTTCGTATTTCTTTCCCTTTGAAGTAATACATAAATCTTTAATGCCCAGATCTATTCCTGTGTTTTGATCTGTATGTGGCAGTTCCACATGTTCCGTTTCCACCAAAATTGATACATAATATTTTCCGCTCGGCATCTGCGATACCGTTGCAGACTTTATCTGTCCGCTGAAATTTCTATGCAGTTTTGCTTTTACTTCCTTTAGTTTAGGCAGCTTTACTTTTCCTCTGTCAAAATCTGCAGTTATATTCCCATTGGTAAAATTCGTTGTGTATGATTGATGACCGTCATGTTTACTCTTAAACTTCGGATACCCTGTATGTTCTTTAAAAAATTTTTGATAGGCAGCGTCCATATTATAAATTGCATTCGTAAGGGCAAACTTATCTACTTCTTTTAGCCATCCATATTCTTTTTTTAGAACCTGGTTACAGTAATTGTTGCAGTTGGTTTTATTTACAGTTTTTTTCTCTTTCTCATATGCTTCTTTCCGATACGCCAGTGTCCGATTATACACGAAACGGCAGCAGCCAAATGTCTTTGCTATCTGTTCTTTCTGCTCATTAGTGGGATATATTCTGTATTTATATGCTTTTAACATCTGCTGCCACCGCCTTAACCTTGGTTTTCTATATATCTTTTAAGCATTTTTTCTGATACATTTCCTACACTACAGACAAAATATCTATCTGTCCAAAAGGTATGTTCTTTCCAAAAATGTTTCCGCAAATAATTCGGATATCTTTCCCATATATGATGTGTCGTATAACTTTTCATCAGGTTTACAATCCTGCTGACAGACATTGTCGGTTCTGTTTCTATCATATAATGAATATGGTCTTTGTCAGTTTCCATATATTTGATGATCACTTTGTGCCTGTTTTTAGATTTCCATGTCCCCATGCCATAAGTATACAATAATATCTAACTTTTGGCTACCTTAACCCACCGTCTAAAGCCAGTGGGATTGCGGTAGCCTCATTTTCAATAGGACCAAATACCTATATCTCTTCCACTTTGCAGGCGTGCTCTTTTGTCACTTTATTGTACCCGATACCAACTGCCAAAATACGCTCTGTGTGCACTGCTTTCTATGAGTATATCCTTTTTTGTATCATGGTGCAAGAAGATAACTTGTGTTCTTCACAACTCATTTTTGACCTTTTTATTTTTAAAAATATATTTGACATTTCCGGTAAAATATCCCTATTATATAGTTGTTTTTGATTTACTGAAGAAAGGATACACTAAAATGATTCATATAAGACTTGCCAGTAAAGAAGATATCCAGAATATCATGCCCCTCTACGCCTATGCCAGAAAATTTATGGCTGCCAACGGCAATCCCCATCAATGGAACGGCAATTATCCAGCTTCAGAAGACATCCTGAAAGACATTGCCAATGGCAATTATTATGTCTGTACGCCAGAGAATGCGCCGGAGAAAATTGTGGGCGGTTTTGCCTTCATTATAGGAAGAGAACCGAATTATGCCGTCATTGAAAATGGTACCTGGCACTCCGATCAGCCTTACGGCACGATTCACCGGATTGCCTCCAACGGCCAGGTCAAAGGCATCGCCCGTGCCTGCTTTGACTTCTGCCATCACAAAATCAATTATCTGCGAATCGATACGCATGCAGACAACCAGCCAATGCAAAAGGCCATCGGCAGTTATGGCTTCCGCTACTGCGGAATTATCCATGTTGCCGACGGCACACCAAGAAATGCCTATGATTTAGTTTAATCTTCATCTTGACGTATTCGCATGTAAAATTGCTGTGCAGTGCCCTATCCGGCAATCAGCATACACAGCGGCATTGTCAGGATTGAAAGCAGCGTTGTCACTGTAAAAAGCTCTGTCGCATAATGATCATCACGCTCATACATAATCGCCATCGTAATCGTCATGGCACCGGCCGGACACGCTGCAGTCACTGCGGCCACTGTCCGCATCTGATCATCAATCGGCAGAAATCTCAGTAACAAACAAAACAGACCTGCCGAAACGATCAGGCGTAGTAACGCCACGAAAAAGAGTCTTCTTTTTGTCAAAACCTCCTTAAAATTCAGCTGTGTCATAATCGCGCCGGACAAAAGCATCGCCAGCGGCGTATTCATATCGCCAATGGCACCCATTGCAAAATCAATACTTTCCGGCAGACGAATCTGAAAAATAAAGAATACCATACCTGCGATGACCGCAATGAGGCACGGATTAATCAGCTTCTTCAGCTGAAAACCGCCTTTATCCAACAGCATGATGCCATGTGTCCAGCAGAAAATATGAAAAACAGCGACAAACACGGTTGCATAGATAACACCGATATTTCCAAAAAGCGCATAACCAAGGGGGACCCCTATAAATCCACAGTTATCATAGGTCACTGCAAACTTCTCGATTGACAGATCATACCCTTCTCTCTCTTGCAAAAGAAAATGACCGATCATAATGGAAATCAGATAACTGATGACGGCCAACACAAAAAGAAGGCCCATTTTTTTCAGCAACTCACCGTCATACTCCATCTGAAAGGAAGTAAAAATCAAAATAGGATTCACAACCAGTGTACTCAGTCTGGATAAACGCTGTTTTGTATAATCATCAATGATTCCTATCTTACAACAGATCACGCCTACAATCATAATAATAAAAATAGAAATAATCTTTCCAAATACCGTTGCAACTATCATTCGCTATGCTCCGCCTTTCTCTTTAACAGTCCATTTTTTCAACTCATATAATACTACATACCGGTATACCGGTCAAGAATGAACTGATTGACCATTCGTTTTTTTTATTGTATGATACAATTATATTCTATTTTTGTTTGATGATTAAAGGAGAAGTTATGCTGCCATTAAACGAACAAGCCTATCAGCACCTGCAGAAGCTGATTTTAAGCAATCGGCTATCCTACGGCCAGATTTACTCTGAAACCCGACTATCCAGAGAGCTTGGCATTTCCCGCACGCCTTTCCGCGATGCCGTCCACCGACTCGCACAGGAAGGTTATATTGATATTATTCCAAGCAAAGGTTTTACCCTCCATCAGATTAATGTCGATGATGTGAATGAAACCTTGCAGATCCGCTCCGCATTAGAGAGCTACTGCACCCTTCAGATTGCTAGGGAATCTGACACTTCCAGAGCACAGGCCCTGTTTGCCGAATTGAATGAATTACTTTACAAAATGGAAACCGTTGCCTCGACTTCTCATTCCATTGAAACATTCTGTCAATATGATTTTCAGTTTCACACAAGCATCATCAACTCTCTGAACAACAAACAGTTTACATCTTTGTTCGCCGCACTGATGTATCGCATGCGTAAACTCGCTGAGTTGTCCCTCCTCCATGAGGACCGCATGACAGACACCTGCGCCGAACATCGGGCAATCTTAAATGCCATGCAATCAGGTGATACTGCACACATTTATGAAATAACGATTTTCCATATGGAACAGCCAAAAACCATCAGCCTGGAAGATTTATAATCCTCCGGACTGATGGCTTTTATGTCACCTTATGGGTATCCGTTCTGTCACAATCATAACCTTTCCTCCCCTCTTTGCCCACAAGATTCGACAACTTTTCAACCACATCTATATAAATTGACTTTTTTATCCACCAAAAGGCTCTATAACTCGAAGTTTTAATCTTATTTCATTTCGATCTATAAAGCCTTTGCATTATTTACTATTCAATTTTCTAATTACAATGTTGTTCCATGGTCCACAATCAGGTACTGACCTGTCACTGCGGCTGATGCGTCCTCTGCAAAGAACAGAATAGCATTGGCTTGATCCTCCACACTGGATTCCGGCAAGGACATATCCATATGCTGCGCACAGCGTTCTGGTTAGAGCGCGCCCGTGGCGCGTAAACCACAAAAGGCCACAGCCCGAATGGGCTGCGGCCTTTTTGATTCAGGACTTGCTTACAATTCCTGCGCTTCATATACATTTATTTTTTACTGGATAGAGATATATTTCTTCTCTTCTTCAGCAGGTTTTGCTTCTTTCTTAGGAACGAACAGTGTCAGAATACCATGTTCAAAGGATGCCTTGATATCCTCTTCTGTGATATCTTCACCGACATAATAGCTTCTCTGGCATGCGCCTGCATAACGCTCACGTCTGATGTACTTGCCTGTCTTCTTGTCTTCCTTATCTTCATCAAGACCCTTTGCTGCACTGACGGTCAGGTAACCATTATTCAATTCAGCCTTAATCTCGTCTTTCTTGAAGCCCGGAAGATCAATCTCAAGTTCATAGCCATTGTCCAGTTCCTTGATATCTGTCTTCATCAGATTTCCTGCATGGTGACCATACAGTTTCTTCTCTGCCTTATCTTCTGCTCTGTTGTCATAATAAAATGGGAAACCAAAGAAATCATCAAATAAATTATTGTTAAAAATGCTAGGTAACATAAGTCATATCTCCTTTTCAATCAAATATCTATATTCAAATCTGTTAACTGTTATTGTCTAAAAACATCCGAGCCGATGAATCATTATCCCTCAATGGATATATATTTCTTCTGCTCTACTGCAGGCTTTGCTTCCTCTTTCGGAATTTCAAGCTTCAAGGTGCCATCCTCGAACTTAGCCTTGATGTCTTCCTGTTTAACACCTTCACCAACATAGAAGCTTCTGCTGCATGAACCGCTGTAACGTTCACGTCTGATGTACTTGCCTTCCGAGTTCTTCTCATCTGTCTGCTTATTCGATACAGCACTGACGGTCAAGTAGCCATCCTTCAGTTCAGCCTTCACATCTTCCTTCTTAACTCCCGGCATGTTCATCGTTACTTCATAACCATGATCTGTGTCTTTCACATCTGTGGTCATCAAACCTGCTGCGTTATAATCATAATCTCCATCAAATGGAAATCTAAAAAAGTCATCTAACAAATTTTCTCCAAAAATACTAGGCATTAACATAAGTCATATCTCCTTTCAAAAGATATCTTAAAATCTAATCAAGCACTTTCGGATTGCTCCTGAGTGTTATCAACATCTCCAACTCCGGATTCGGAACGCTTCTTTTTGTTCCCCTTCCTTTGTTCTACATGTAATATAACATACATTATTAGCACTGTCAAGAGGTGAGTGCTAATTATTTTGTGAAGATTTTGTGAACGCTACGAGCCATGCACAATCCTGATGTTACAGCATCTGGATGCATGGGATTTGCCACCCGAATCAACCCTGAAAACTTTGCATTTATTCATTTTTAATATTATATTGTTCCAAAAAGTCTTTCATTGTGAGAATCTCTGGTGTTTCGACATCCAACACCAAAAAGTCTTTATCCCCGGTCAGAAATACATCAATCCCTTCCATAATTGCAGTTGCAAGTATCGGGGAATCTTTTTCATCCCTCCTTTCCGGGAACTCGTTCAAATCCAGTTCTTTCGGTGTATAGACCAGTTCAAATGGTAATTTCATGAAAAATCGGTCAAGGAATTTTCTCTTTGCCGGAAATTTACGTTCCGTTACAAGCCGTAATTCTTCAATCACATAATCGCAAACTACTATCTAATGGCTTTCTGTTATATTAGCTAAAGAACTTTCTCAAATAAATCGCCAGTTCCAACAAAATTCGATCTTCTTCTCTATGTAATGACAATCCGGTCACATCCTGAATTTTATTTAACCTGATTGGAACAGTATTATAGTGAATATAGAGCGTCTCTGCCATTCTTCTTTGATTTCCGTTCACAGCAAAATAGACTTCCAGCGTATGCAGTAACTCTTCCCCCTGAGGGAAACCTGCATCTACTATTTCTTTCAATGTCTCTGCTATAAATTCTGCAATCGCTTTTTCCGTATTATTAGCATACAACAATCTTAAAATACTCAACTGGTCAAAATAGAGAATTGACTTATTCATCTGTGAAAATGACGCTTGAAACGCAAGTTCCGCCTCGTGATAGCACTGTCCAAAAGTATTGATGCCTGTATGTACCCGACTAATTCCTGCATGTATTTCAAGTGTTGCCGAACATCCATATAACGACTCAAGAATAACGGGTAACATTTTGCCGCTTTCCTGAAGTATCATTTCGTTTTTTGCACTTAGAAATAAAATATCTTTTTCTCCATGCTGAATAATCCGCAACGATAACTGTCGTTTTCTCAGTTCTTCTTTCAAGCCATGAAAGTAAACCGTTCGCTTGATTCCCCATGCCGAAGAAAAAGGATCCACATCTGCCATTTGTAATTTAAGATTGATAAAAATATGTGCTTCTGATAAATCAATGCCAAAACTTGCCGCGCGGATCTCTTCTTCTTCCAAGTTCTCTATTTGTCCTGACGTCAAATGTAAAAAATATTCCGTAAAAAGCCTGTCTTCATTCTCCAAAAGTGCATGCATTCTTGAAATTTCCAGAGGAACGATTTGAAGGATCTGCTGCATGAGTGCTTCATTCATTTTCTTTAATTCAGTATTTTGATGAAGATAAATATTTCCAAAATACTGTTCGCCATGATTCATTTCGTATATATTCGATTCATCCATCAGTGCCTGATATACTTTTATTCCAGGCCACGCATCAAAACGTTCTTGATCACTGGCATTCAAAAAAACTGCCTGCCGACGGTTGAGATGATCTACAATCATCGTGCTACAACCCATAATTTTCCCAATCATCTGCGTGATTTCATCCAGTGTTGCACCTGCAGTAATTGTTTGAATTAACATCTGGTTAATATACAAACTACTCCGTAAAAGGCGTGTCTGACGCCTTTGCAATTCATCCGCTACGGCCTTTGTAATATCAGCAAAACGAATCTCCGGTTTCAATTCAACTAAAGGAAGTTTTAACATCTTCGCCTGCTGAACCATATAATCCGGTATTTCCTCCAAATAACGTTTTGTCTTAATACACACTGCTGACAGCTTTTTCTGAGCAAGCGCTGGAATAAATTCCTTTAATGCATCTTCATCTTTATAAATTGAAAAACACGTTGTAATAAGCATCTCTGACTTTTCGATCCAATTCATATAATCGGGTGTATCTGTCAGATTCACGCCACAAACCGGCAAATCTAAAGAAATAGTTGGCGTCAATAATCGACTTCTTTCAAAAACAGAAAATCTCAGTACTTCTTCGACAGTTGGATAACAATCCATCAAAAAGTCTTCTTTTCTTATATTTTTCATCATACGTCCCCCCATATAGCTATGTGATATTACCACATTATAAATTCTTATTTATATGATTATATTACATATTATATTTTTATATTGTCAAGTAAAATTAAAGCATAAGAAGTCATTATTCTGCAAATTTGAAAGGAGTTTTAATATGTACGAACTTAAAATTAAAAGCAAAGACGGTAAATTAAATTTAAACAAAGAAAAAGAAGCCATTATCACCTCAGAAGATTTAGCACAACCTTCGTCACAAAAGCAAACAGATACCGAACCGGATCATATTGTTTATGACATGTTTTTTTCCCGAATCTACGGCTAACATGCCGCAAAGGGCTGTCTCACTTTGAGGCAGCCCTTTCTCTTAGCATTCAGCTATGAATGATTTTATTTTTATATCGTTGTTCCATGATCTACAATCAGATACTGACCTGTCACTGCTGCAGATGCATCTTCCGCAAAAAACAGAATCGCATTGGCCTGATCTTCCACACTGGATTCCGGCAGAGACATATCCATATGCTGTGCACAGCGTTCAGCAAACCATGTAGAAAACTCAGCAACTTTTTCCGGTGTATTCAGCGGTGTTGGTCCCGAGCAAACGGCATTGCAGCGGATACCATTCGGTGCCAGCTGAATAGCCACATTCTTTGTCATGGCCAGTGCCGCTGATTTTGCTGCTGAATATGAAATACCACCGTTGCCGAACACACCGCCGATGGAAGAAACATTGATGATCGAGCCTTTGCCGGCCGCCATCATATGAGGAATCGTATCCTTCATCATGTAGAACAGAGAACTCTGGTCAATGGCGATAATCTCATCCCACCACTCATCTGTACACTCTGTAATCGGGCGGTGCTTATCCACAATACCGGCATGGCCATTCCCGTGATATGCCCAGCCATCTCGGAACACAGAAATACCACTGCATTCGCAACATCTTCCATGCTTCCCATTTTTTTCATAGGTATAATATGATTTTTCAGAAATTCCGCATCCTGCGCACCGGCATCAATACTATCCTGCATGAGTCCGGTTCCTTCCGTCGGTCCCGGACAGATTACATTGACACGGATACCTTTGTCTGCATTTTCCAGAGCTGCCGTCTGGGTAATGGCGATCACTCCGGCCTTTGATGGACCGTAAGCACCAAATCCCGGTGCCATCCTAAGTCCACCGATAGATGCATTATTAACAATGGCGCCTCTTCCCTGTTTCTGCATCTGCAGAAGTTCATATTTCATACAATAAAAGACGCCGGTCAGATTGGTATTGATCACTTTCTGCCAGTCGCTTTCCGTCACCTCTGTCAGCGGCTGAAAAAGATGCGGATATAAATTCTGATTCATACTCATCCCCCATGATTCATTGTCAAATATAACGTTATTATCTTCACTTTTACTATGAGTATAGCAATCGGAAAATACAATGTAAAATGCCCATTTTGATATTGAGGTATAACCGCAGCGACATAATAACTTCTCTGGCATGCGCCTGCGTAACGTTCACGTCTGATGTTCAGCTAATGGTAATCGAAAATTTATATATTTTCGTAACTGTTCAGAGCCAACCTCCAAAATGCTACGCATTTCGTCAGTATGGCGTATCCGCCAAATAAAATTTCAAAAAAACAAAGAAACCTTTACCATAAAAATTGTTTTTAGGGGGGGTTGTCTTTTCCAGATTTTTCTGTTATTATTCAAAAGGATTATCTCTATGCGAGATTCCCCACTTCTATAAGTGGTCAATCATTGACGAAATTTGAAAGTTAAACGGAGGTGAGTTTTCATGGACAGTTGCATAGGTCGAAGTAAGATATGCGGTGAACAGAAGTATACAGTCAGAATGCGGCTATTTGGAAAGCTCAGCCTTAGACCCATAAGCAAACTATGAGAAACACGCTCCGCGAGTTTCTCAAGTTATCGCGGCAGTCGCCAAGGTCTCGTGCAAGCACGAACTTTGGCTCGTTGCTCGCGTAAATCTTAATACAATAGTTGTGCCTGCAAAGCAGACACAACCTATTCGTATGGAATTTGCCTCTGCTTTGCAGACATGGTGCCTTTGGGCAGCCTCTTCTCTATACACATTCGTAACTGTTCTATATTTTCGTGCATTCTTTTGTACATCGCATCCAACAGTCTATGCTATTAAACTGAAACGTGAAGCGATGTATTTTTTATGCCCTTTTTTGGGGTGACAAGGAGGACGACATGAAAAAAAGAATGTTTTACAAGAAAGATTATGTAAAAGAACTGTTAAAGATTATCCGCACGGAAACAGATACCACCAAATTGCCGAAGCTGCTTTCCGATTACCATGAGAAAGATATTGCTGAAGCGATCACCTTGCTGAGTGAAAACGAAAGAAAGCAACTCTATCCTGTCCTCGGCGCACAGAAAGTAGCTGAAATCTTTTCTTATCTGGATGATTCTGAAAAATATATTGAAGAACTTCCGATTGAAAAGGCTGCCAAAGTGGTTTCTTACATGGATGCCGATGATGCACTGGACATTCTGGATGATCTGACCGAACACAAAAAACAGGAACTTGTCAGCCATCTGGATGAAGATACCCGAAAGGACGTCCGCAGACTGCTTTCCTATGATGATGACGAAATCGGAAGCTGTATGACCAACAACTTCATCTGTATTTCCGACAAATTATCCATCCGTGAAGCCATGAGCGCTCTCGTTCGCCAGGCTGGTGAACATGACAATATTTCCACCATTTACGTTGTGGATAAGGATGAGAAATTTGTAGGTGCCATTGATCTGAAGGATTTAATCATTGCCCGCGAAAATGATGCCCTGTCCGACATTATCAGTCGTTCCTATCCTTATGTCTGCGAACACGAGAAAATCAACGACTGCATTGACAAGATTGCCGATTACGAAGAAGACTCTCTTCCTGTTCTGACCAAAGAGGGCCGCATCGCCGGCATCCTGACCGCAACGGACATTGTGGAACTCGTTGACGATGCCATGGGCGATGATTATGCAAAGCTCGGTGGTCTGACATCTGAAGAAGACTTAAATGAACCGACCATCACCAGCATGAAGAAAAGACTGCCCTGGCTGATCATCCTGTTATTTCTGGGCATGGGTGTATCCTCGGTTGTGGGTATCTTCGAATCCGTTGTTGCCGTTCTGCCGATTGTTATCTGTTTCCAATCACTGGTTCTTGATATGGCAGGCAATGTCGGCACACAGTCCCTGGCTGTTACTATCCGTGTTCTGATGGATGAAAACCTGAACACAAGAAAGAAACTCTACCTTCTCGGCAAGGAAATGAGAATCGGTTTCTTCAATGGCATCAGCCTTGGCCTGATGGCCCTGGTATTTCTCGGTGTTTATATCCACTTTTTCAAGAAATACGCATGGCTTTCCGCTTTCCTGATCTCAGGCTGTGTCGGCCTCTCACTGGTTGTGGCCATGGTCGTTTCCAGCATGATCGGCACCATTGTGCCAATGTTTTTCCACAAAATCCACGTGGACCCGGCGGTTGCATCCGGCCCGCTGATTACAACTGTCAATGATCTGGTAGCTGTCGTTACATACTATGGACTGGCAATGGTATTCCTGATTGATGTTTTCCATATTTGACAAAAGTCTCCTTATGGTTTATATTAGTTCATAAATAGATATTTCAAATTTGAACTAATTATTCTATAAGGAGGCTTTTTGTGAAATTAGGTATTGAATTTCCAAGGAAACTGTCTCTGGCCTATGAAAGCATGTGCAAACCGCTCTGCCATGAACTGAAACTGCCCCAGACAGCTTTTGATATTCTTATGTTTCTGGCTAATAACCCTGAATTCAAAACAGCCAGAGATATTGTCGAAGTCCGAAAGCTTAAAGCGAATCTTGTCTCTGTCAACATTGATAAGCTTGTAAATGAAGGTTATCTGGTCCGAAAGAATGTAGAAGGTGACCGACGTAAAGTCCAGCTTCTCTGTACCGATAAGGCACAGCCTATCATCAGCAGAGGCCAGCAGCTGCAGGAACACTTTGTTGAACAGCTTTTTGCAGACATCGACGATACCACACGCCAAACCATATTCCAGGGTATGCAGCAAATGGAACTCAATCTGAATCTTATTCTGGAGGACAACTAGTTATGCATTTACTTTTTACGATTATTGTTACTTTTTTTGCCGGCATGGGAGCCGGTCTGGGAACAGGTTTTGCCGGTATGAGTGCTGCCGCCGTCATCAGTCCGATCCTCATCACCTTTCTCGGTATTGACCCCTATACGGCCGTAGGCATTGCATTATCATCCGATGTACTGGCCAGCGCCGTTTCTGCTTATACTTACGGCAAGAACAAGAATCTGGATATCAAAAACGGCTTGATTATGATGGTTACTGTCCTGATCTTCACTGTTGTGGGCAGCTATATATCCAGCCTGGTTCCATCCGCAACCATGGGCAATTTCTCCGTCTTTATGACTTTCCTGTTGGGTATCAAATTCATTGTGAGACCGGTTATGACTACCAAGGAAGCGATGCAGGGTGTATCCGCTAAGAAACGTGCCATGCAGTCCGTTATCTGCGGTATCATCATCGGATTTATCTGTGGCTTTATCGGTGCCGGCGGCGGTATGATGATGCTTCTGATTCTGACTTCTGTCCTGGGATACGAACTCAAAACAGCCGTTGGCACAAGTGTCTTCATTATGACTTTCACCGCATTTACCGGCGCTGTCTCCCATTTCGCCATCGGCGGCCTTCCGGATCCTGCTGTCTGGATTCTGTGCATCATCTTCACTCTGATCTGGGCCAGAATTGCTGCGGTATTGGCCAACAAAGCCACACCAAAGACATTGAACCGTGCAACCGGTGTAATCCTTGTTATTCTCGGTGTCGTTGTTATGGCGTTCTCATTATTATCTTAAGCTCAATAATGAAAGGAAACATCACTTGCGAGTCCCGCTTATAATCTGCAAAAAGCAAGAGGTTGAAGCTGCCCAGAAGCACGTGGCTGCCTCAACCTTTTTTTGCATTACACGCACTGCAATCTGTCTAGTAAATCCTTCCTGTTTACAGATAAAATCTCTCAATAATATATTTTGCTTTTCTCCTTTCAGGCAATCCATGGTATACTATCTATCAGGCTTGATTAGTTTTGACTAACCATATAAAGGAGATGTTCTTATGCCTTTAAATCTTACAGAATTCAATCATTTTTATATTATCAGCAAAATATGCGGCCAGGAAAAACATCGACACTATCTTGAGGCTCTGGGATTTGTTCCCGGCAGCGAAGTGACCATTTTATCCGAGCTTCACGGCTATTATATCGTTATGGTCAAGGGAAGCAAAATCGGCCTGGACAAAACACTGGCCAAAAAGATCATTGTCTATGCCAATTAAGGCTAACAAAATTAAAGAGGGAATTATGGAAAAAAATAAAGTTATTTCGAAATTGTGCTGTCTGGAGACAACATTTTATATCGTTTTTCTGACGATTTTGATTCTTAACTATAAAAAAGGACTGGGAAACCGCACCTTTGCTCTGCTGATTTTTCTTTCTTTTCTTGGCTGTGCCGTATCACTGGCATTGAGGGATTATCTGAAAAGTTTGCTCCGAAATGCCGATTTTGACGTAGCCGGGATTCACGACAAAAAATCATTGGAAAAAGAATTGCTGAAACTTCAAAATGCCGATGATACACTGGACATCGGCGTCATGATGTTCGATCTGAACAATCTGAAAAAAATCAATGACACCTACGGACATGAAGAAGGAGATTTGTTTATACAGACATTTGCTTCCTATCTTACTCGAATTCTCACAGAAAACAGTTTTCTGGCAAGGTTCGGCGGCGATGAATTTGTGATTATCCAAAGAGAAACTTCCTGGTCGGAACTGGAACAAATGAATATGCAGCTTCAGTCCCTGCTTGATGCCTACAATCAAACAGCCATCCATCCCATCAGCTATGCTGTGGGCTATGATATCAGCTGCAAAAATCATTATTATCTGATTATGGATCTGCTGAAAATGGCCGACCAGAAAATGTATCAGGATAAACATTATAAGAAATCGCTAACGGCCCATCCGAAACGTCTTTACAGCCAAAACCGTCTGGTGGAAAGCATTTCAACAGATTCACTGAAAGAAAAAATTTCTACAATCCTGACCAACAGCTGCCGGGATAAACAATACGCTTTCCTGATGACGGATATAGATAACTTTCACCTGATCAACGATTATTGGGGATATGAGACAGGCACTGATATCCTGAACTTTCTTTTTAAAAAAATAGAGCTTTTCCCTCAGACAGTCTTCGTCAACCGTTATCATTCCGATGTTTTTGCCTGTATCGTTGATATTACCGGACAAAATCAGCAAAGTTTCAGGGAAAAAGTCATCCGCTATAACAAGCAGACGTCTTCCGAAATATTGGAGGCCTATCCTGTCAATTATCTTTTTCTGAACACAGGTATCTATTATCTGGAAAATAGTGCTATTTCATCGGAAGATTTGATTTCTCATACCAATATTGTCCGACGAAAAGCCAAAATCGAACTTACAGGCGTATGTGAATACTCTGAAGACATTGCACGGGACGAACAAAAACGTGCTGAAACCATTCATACCTTCCGCAATGCACTGGAGCAAAAAGAATTTCAACTCTATTTCCAGCCCAAAATCAACGGAAAATCCCAACAAATTTCCAGTGCGGAAGTGCTTGTCCGATGGCAGAAAAATGACGGTTCTCTCTGGTTTCCCGACAGTTTTCTGCCAATCCTTGAGGAGACCGGTGAAGTGGAAGCGTTGGACTATTACGTTTATGAAGCTGCCTTTTTGTGGCTGTCCGAACGCATGAAGAAACAGCAGAAGATTATTCCGCTGTCCCTCAACGTCTCACCTATCCATTTTCGGAAGATCAATACTTTTATTCATAAAGTATCCGACCTGATCGATAAGTATAAGATTCCCTCACAGTATCTGATCTTTGAGATTACGGAAACAACTTACATCCATAATATCGATGCTGTCAATCAGATGATCCGCTTTTTCCAGAAAAAAAATATCCGGATCTCCATGGATGATTTCGGTTCCGGATATTCTTCGCTTAATACTTTAAAAGATATTTTATTTGATGAAGTCAAAATCGATAAACGTTTTCTGGATGATGACCTGTCTGAAAAAGGCAAAATCGTCCTTCAGGAAATCTTCCACCTGCTGAAGCGCACCAACAAACTCATTGTCTGCGAGGGCGTTGAAACAAAGGAAATGGTTGATTTTCTTGTACAGGAAGACTGCGACGAACTTCAGGGATACTATTATTATAAACCGCTGGAAATGCAAAAATTTGAAGCACTCATTGCGTAAATGGGTGCTTCATTTGTTTTTATGGAGTTAACATTTTCTTTCACCGATTATCTGTTTTTAACCGAGAATTTTCACCGAATCGTTTATCTTGTTCTCTCAAAACAATTCCTTTACAGTCGGATAAATCTTTCTGAAATACTGATAGCGTTCTTCGTATTTCCTGGTCAGCTCAGGTTCCGGTGTCACTGTGTCCACCACCTTGACAATCTTTGCTGCTGCAGTCTCCACATCCGGATATTCTCCGCATCCCACAGCCGCCAGCATAGCACCTCCGAGTGCCGGGCCTTCTTCATTCTCAAGAACATCCACCTTCAGATTCATTACATTGGCAATGATCTGACGCCACAGAGAGCTCTTCGCACCGCCGCCGCAGATTTTCGTTCTCTCAGGGCTGATACCGAGACTTCTGGCTACCTCCAGAGAATCTCTCAGACCAAAAGCAACACCTTCCAGCACTGCCTGGGTCATTTCTTCTCTTGTCGTATCCATAGACATGCCAATGAACATGGCTCTTGCGTCCGGATTATTGTGGGGCGAACGCTCACCCATCAGATACGGAAGAAAATAGACATGATTTTCACCCAGCTTCGTAATTCCCACCTGCTCTGCGCTATAATCTTTGGTTTTCAGAATTTCTTCATTCCACCATTTATTGCAGGATGCCGCACTGAGCATGCAGCCCATCAGGTGGTAATGACCATCCGCATGGGCAAAGGAATGCAGCGCATTGTATTCATCCACACCGAAATGTTCACTGGAAATGAAAATTGTTCCGGAAGTCCCCAGCGAAATATTGCATTTGCCTTCTCCCACTGTACCTGTTCCCACTGCCGCTGCTGCATTATCGCCGGCACCGGCAATAATTTTTACATTTTCAGAAAATCCCAGTTCCTCTGCGATTTCCTTTTTCAGTGTACCCACCACTTCATAGCTCTCATAAAGTTTTGGCAGCACTTCTTCTGTAATACCGCAGATATCAAGCATTTTCTTCGACCAGCAGCGATGCTTCACATCCATCAGAAGCATACCGGATGCATCGGACATATCTGTACAGAAAGTACCAGATAACCGATAAGCCAGATAATCCTTCGGCAGCATGATTTTCACAATCTTCGCAAAATTCTCCGGCTCATGCTTTCGCATCCACAAAATCTTTGGCGCTGTAAAACCGGCAAAAGCAATGTTGGCCGTGTAAGCAGACAACTTATCCTTGCCGATCACTGTATTCAGGAACTCTGTTTCTTCACCGGTTCTGCCGTCATTCCACAGAATCGCAGGACGAATTACCTGATCATCGGCATCCAACGCAACCAGACCATGCATCTGTCCTCCGAAACTGATGCCAGCCACCTGAGACTTGTCACACTCCGCCGTCAGCTCCTTCAAGCCATCCATCGCCTGGGTAAACCAATCCTCCGGACGCTGCTCAGACCACCCCGGCTGCGGAAAAAACAGCGGATACTCTCTGGACACAACCTTTTTAATATCGCCAGACTCATCCATCATTAGCAGCTTTACCGCGGAAGTTCCCAAGTCGACTCCTATATATAGCATCTCTACATCTCCTTTCAACTGAAAACACTCGGGCAGTGTAAACGTGCCTGCTTTGAACTTTTAATTTTTCACAACGCCCTGGACACATGAAGTTTCGCATTCTGGTATTTTTATTAGCCCCAAGGGTTTTCTGTTGGATAGCGCACGCCTGCCGGCTGATTATAGCCAATCTCCTCTACAGGCACGCCGATATACTTAAATACCTCAAACAGCGCCTTGCCGTAATGACCGAATGCTACTGCGCCATGATGCGGGAATCCTTTCTCAATCAGAACGTGACGATAGAATCTGCCCATTTCAGGAATGGCAAAGACGCCGATGGAACCAAAGGAACGTGTTGCCACAGGAAGGACTTCGCCCTGAGCCACATAAGCACGAAGCTTATTGTCTGCTGTGCTCTGCAGACGGTAAAATGTGATGTCACCCGGTTTGATATCACCTTCAAGAGTACCCTGTGTTACTTCTTCAGGCAGTGTTCTTGCCATGATCTTCTGGTACTTCATCTCGCAGAAAGACAGCTTACTGGAGGCTGTATTGCCGCAGTGGAATCCCATGAATGTATCTTTCTGAGTATAGTTATATTTACCCTTGATATCGCTGTTGTACATATCAGATGGAACGGAATTATTGATATCCAGCAGTGTAACAGCATCCTGGCTGACAACTGTTCCGATGAACTCACTGAGTGTACCGTAAATATCCACTTCGCAGGATACAGGAATGCCCTGCGCTGTCAGACGGCTGTTCACATAACATGGCACAAAACCGAACTGTGTCTGGAATGCCGGCCAGCATTTGCCTGTCAATGTTACATACTTGCGATAACCACGATGCTCTTCGATCCAGTCTTTTAATGTCAGTTCATACTGAGCCAGCTTAGCAAGAATTTCAGGCTTCTTGTTACCTGTGCCGAGTTCTTCTTCCATCTCTTTCACAATGGCAGGAATTCTCTCATCACCGGCATGTTTGTTAAAAGCTTCAAACAGATCAAGCTCTGAATTCTCTTCAATTTCAACGCCCAGATTGTAAAGCTGTTTGATCGGAGCATTGCATGCGAGGAAATTCATTGGTCTTGGTCCAAAGCTGATGATCTTCAGATTCTGGAGTCCGATGACTGCTCTTGCAATCGGCATAAATTCATGAATCATATCGGCACATTCCTCAGCATCACCCACAGGATACTCAGGAATATAAGCCTTGATATTGCGCAGCTGCAGATTGTAGCTGGCATTTAACATACCACAGTATGCATCACCTCTGCCATCCAACAGGTTGTCCCCGCTCTCTTCTGCAGCGGCAATAAACATCTTCGGTCCGTCAAAATGCTTTGCAAGCAGTGTCTCTGAAATCTCAGGGCCAAAGTTGCCGAGATAAACACAAAGGGCGTTGCATCCCGCTTTCTTGATATCTTCCAGTGCCTGCACCATATGGATCTCGCTCTCCACGATACAGACAGGACATTCATAGATTCCCTCTGTACCATACTTCTCTGTATAAGCCTTCATCAGATTCTGTCTTCTGCTGACAGAAAGACTTTCAGGGAAACAATCACGGCTGACAGCCACAACACCTAACTTAACTTCCGGTATATTGCTCATAATAAAAATCCTCCTAATAAAAATGATAAATATGAATTTCTGCATCAAAAACACAGTGAAACTACTCTTCAAAAATGGGATTCGTAAGAAGCATATTCACACACAGACCGCAGCGAGAGCGGCCTGTGTTGAATTGCTTCTTTCGAATCCCGTTATCGATATTCCTTAACTGCACTCTACGCATACGCTTTATGTGCAGCTCCACCTTTTATTCGCCAAATACAGCCTTGTAATCTGCCTGGAATTTAGCAATACCCTGATCTGTCAGCGGATGATGTGTCATCTGCTCGATTACCTTGTAAGGAACTGTTGCGATATGCGCACCTGCCAGTGCACAATCTGTTACGTGCATTGGATGTCTGATAGATGCAGCGATGATCTCTGTTTCGAGGCCATAGTTGTCAAAAATTGTTACGATATCTTCGATCAGGCTGATACCTGCTGTGCTGATATCATCCAGTCTGCCGAGGAATGGGGATACATATGTAGCACCTGCTCTTGCAGCCAGTAAAGCCTGGTTAGCTGTGAAGATCAGTGTGACGTTTGTCTTGATGCCTTCTGCAGACAGAACCTTAACAGCCTTTAAACCTTCAACTGTCATAGGAATCTTAACAACCATGTTTGGATGGATAGCTGCGATTTCACGGCCCTCTTTGATCATGCCTTCTGCATCAACAGTTGTAGCCTTTACTTCGCCGCTGATCGGTCCATCAACGATCGTTGTGATCTCTTTGATGACTTCCTTGAAATCTCTGCCTTCTTTGGCGATCAGGGATGGGTTCGTTGTAACGCCGCAGATAACGCCCATGTCATTTGCTTTTCTGATATCTTCTACATTCGCTGTGTCAATGAAAAATTTCATAATTTTACCTCCTGGGGCCTTTCGCCCTTAATTATATGATAATTTGTAACTGTTCAGAGCCAAGCATAATTTCAAAAAACAGGTATAAAATGCTTGCATTTTTAAGTTACGATAATTGCTACCTCGTTTAACGGAAATCTATTTACCCGGCTGACCATAGTACGCATTGGCACCATGTTTTCTGAAATAATGCTTATCCTGAAGTTCCTGCGGTGCAGGCTGAACCTTCGGATTGATCAGCTCACATCGGGCTGCCATCTTGGCAACTTCTTCCAGAACAACGGCATTGTGTACAGCCTCATGGGCATCCTTGCCCCATGTGAACGGTCCGTGATTCTTGCAGAGAACGGCAGGTGTTGCAATATAATCCAGACCCGGACGTTCAAATTCATCTGCGATCAGGACACCTGTATTCTTCTCATAGGCCTCATTGATCTCTTTCTCTGTAAGGTTTCTCACACAAGGCACCTCGCCGTACAGATAATCGGCATGGGTTGTCCCGTAACATGGAATACCACGGCCGGCCTGTGCCCAGCTTGTGGCCCATGGTGAATGAGTATGTACGATACCGCCGATCTTCGGAAAACGGTTATATAAGACAACATGTGTCTCTGTATCAGAAGACGGATTGTAATCGCCCTCTACTTTATTGCCATTCAGATCTACAACAACCATATCTTCCGGTCTCAGTTTGTCATAATCCACACCGCTCGGCTTGATGACAAAAAGGCCCTTCTCGCGGTCAATCCCGCTGACATTGCCCCATGTAAAAGTCACAAGCTGATACTTCGGAAGCAGCATATTGGCTTCGTAGACTTCTTTCTTTAATTCTTCAAGCATTCGACTAACACCCTCTTTTCTGCCATAAAGGCTTTTTAGACTTCCCGCATCAACATTCCCTTGTGAGTCCCGATGCAAAATGACATGTTTATTTTATCACTTCTGATGCTGTCTTTTCAACTGCTATTGCACCTTTATAATTCTCAATAAACTTCTCAAAACCTTCGATATCCTTTGCATCCGGTTCTTCACTTGTACCTGCATTTCCGGCAAATACTTTGCCCTCCAGATAATTCTGAAGTGTTTCGTCTTCACCCTTCCATGTCAGATAAGATGCCAGCAGTGCCATACCCCATGGACCGCCCTCGCCGGCTGTCTCCATAACGGATACCGGTGTATCAATGGCAGCTGCCAGAAGCTTTTGTCCCACACCTTTTGTAGTAAAATAACCACCGTGACCGTAAATCTTATCAATGGCCACATGCTCTTTCTTGATCAGAATATCCATACCTACTTTCAGGGCACCCAGGGCACTGCTCAAATGCAGACGCATAAAGTTAGCAAGACTGAATCGGCTGGTTGGTTTTCTCACAAAGAGCGGACGGCCTTCTGTGATATCGGTAATATTTTCCCCTGAATAGTAACCGTAAGACATCATATCACCACAGTCTGCATCACCCTCCATGGCCACTTTGAATAATTTCTCAAAGAGGTCATTCTGACTGATATCCATGCCGAACAGCTCCGCAAATTCTCTGAAAAGGCCTACCCAGGCATTGATCTCGGACGTACAGTTATTGGCATGCACCATCGCTACCGGACTGCCCACAGGTGTTGTCACCATATCGATCTCCGGATAAACGGCCTTTAACTGGTCTTCCAGAACCACCATGGCAAAAACAGATGTACCGGCAGAAACATTACCTGTACGAACACCAATGCTGTTGGTAGCTGCCATACCTGTACCTGCATCCCCCTCCGGCGGACACAGTGGGATACCTGCCTGCAATTTGCCGCTTTCATCCAGAAGCTTGGCTCCCTCTTCTGTCAGCACACCGGCAGATTCTCCGGCCACAAGGATTTTCGGAAGAATACCTGTTAATGTCCACGGATAATGTTTATCTTCAATAAGCTTACCAAACTTCTCAACCATTGTCTCATCATACTGATGGGTCTTGTCATTGATCGGAAACATACCGGAAGCATCGCCGATACCAAGGACTTTCCGCCCTGTCAGCTGCCAGTGGATGTAACCCGCCAGCGTTGTCAGATAACTGATCTGATCGACATGTTCCTCACCATTTAAAATCGCCTGATACAAATGGGAAATGCTCCATCTCTGAGGAATATTGTAATTAAATAATTCTGTCAATGCTTCAGCCGCCTGACCTGTTGTACTGTTTCGCCATGTACGGAACGGTACAAGCAGCTCGCCCTTCTCATCAAAGGCCATATAGCCGTGCATCATGGCACTGAAACCGATGCTGCCGATCTTCGTCAGCTCTGCACCGTATTTTTCTTTCACATCTGCTGCCAGGCTCTTATAACAATCTCTTAATCCCTTCCAGATATCATCCAGAGAATAAGTCCAGAAACCGTCGATCAGCTGATTCTCCCAGCTGTAACTGCCGGAAGCGATTGGTTTAAATGATTCATCGATCAGCACTGCCTTGATTCTGGTTGAACCGAATTCAATACCCAGTGCTGTTTTGCCGCTCTCAATAATTGCTTTTAAATCTGCCATTCTATCCTCCTGATTCATGGATTCGCTGTCGAATCCTGCTTTGAAATGGACACTCTGTCCAATTCAAACATTGTCTATCTCTATAACCACAGGCAGGCAGCTGCCTGCGGTTTATACCACACTATCGCAGCTGCCTGTCTTTTAATCAATTTAACGATAGTAAATGGAATTCCATTTCAGCTCATTGTTAAACTGTCTGATTGTTGTGTCTTTGTCGATATAAACAGCTTCAATACCCATGCTGTTTGCCCAGTCACCCATCTGTTCAGCCGTCAGGTCATAGGAGAATGCTGTATGATGTGCGCCGCCTGCCAGGATCCATGCTTCAGCACCTGTCTGAAGATTTGGTTCCGGTGTCCAGAATGCAGTTGCAACCGGAAGCTTCGGCATTGGTTTCTCTGTCTTCTTGCAGTTTACGTCATTGATGATCAGACGGAAACGGTTGCCCAGATCAACAAGGGATGTGGCAATAGCCTTGCCCTCTTTAGCTGTAAATACAAGTCTTGCAGGATCTTCTCTGTCACCCATGGATAATGGCTGCTCTTTGATAGAAATAGGGCCATCTGCAATTGTCGGGCAAACTTCCAACATATGGGACTGAAGAATACCTTCTTTGCCCGGTACAAGATTGTATGTATAATCTTCCATAAAGGATGTACCTTTGGCACCTTTCATGCCCTCTGTCATGATCTTCATCAGACGCACCATGGCTGCTGTCTTCCAGTCGCCTTCCGCACCGAAACCATATCCTTTGGCCATCAGTCTCTGGATAGCCAGACCCGGAAGCTGCTGCAGGGCACCTAAGTCGCCAAAGTGCGTAACAATGGCCTGATAATTCTTTTCCTCAAGGAAACGCTCAAAACCGATTTCAATACCGGCCTGAACAGCCACATGCTGACGGAATTCCTTCTCATCTCTGCCTTCAAGTAAAATATTATATGTGCTGTAATATTCTTCTACCAGTGCATCAATATCTGCCTTTGAAACTGCTTTCACTGCTTCTGCAATTTCATTTACCGGATAAGCATCCACTTCCCAGCCGAATTTGATCTGTGCTTCAACCTTATCGCCCTCTGTAACCGCAACATTTCTCATGTTGTCAGCAATACGCATCACACGGATATGGCTGCTTTCAAGAACGCCTACAGCTGTACGCATCCAGGAACCGATTCTATCCTGTGTAGATTTGTCTTCCCAGTAACCCATAACCACTTTGCGTTCCATATGCAGACGTGAGAAAATATGACCGTATTCTCTGTCACCGTGAGCTGCCTGATTCTCATTCATGAAATCCATATCAATGGTATCGTATGGGATTTCACGATTATACTGTGTATGCAGATGAAGCAAAGGTTTTCTCAGTTCCTGAAGGCCGAGTATCCAGGATTTTGCCGGTGAAAAAGTATGCATCCATGTGATAATGCCGGCACAATTATCATCCATATTGGCCTCATTCATCGTTTTACGGATTAATTCATTGGTGATCAGGGTTGGTTTCCATACAACCTCATATGGAAGATTGCCTGATGCATTGAGTTTTTCTACGATTTCTTTGGAATGTGCTGCCACATGGGACAGGCACTCATCACCGTACAGATCCTGTGAACCTGTACAAAACCAGAACTGATAATTTTTCACCTTTAACATGTTTTTAATTCCTTTCTGTGTATGTTCAAGTTGAGTATATACGAAACTTGGCGCGGAATTCAGGTCTGCCGTGCAGACATATTTCTTACCTGAATTCCTGCGCATGCTTAGGTCAATGTTAAGCGTTTTTCTTCTTCATGCGGGCAAAAATTGCCTGTAATACGATAAAGAAACAAAGCAGTGCGGAAAGTACGATACGTACCCACCAGCTGGACAATGTCCCCTGTGTGGTAATCAAGCTTGTGATGGTACCTTTGATCAGAACACCGAAGATGGTGCCGAATGGTGTACCCACACCACCGCTTAACAGTGTACCGCCGATAACGGATGCAGAAATGGCATCCATTTCAAGACCTTTGGCCTGTTCTACGAAACCTGCACAGCTGTTTAAGCAGAATAAGAAACCGCCGCAGCCTGCAAGCAGACCTTCAAGCACATAAGCTTTAAATTTGATTCTCTTAACATTCAGACCCATCATTAACGCGCTCTGTGCATTGCCGCCCACAGCGTAAACTTCACGGCCGAATTTGGTATATTTCATAACAACTGCGATAATCGCTACGATAATCAGAGCAATAATAACCGTCGGATAAATATATGCCGGATGGAACTTACCGCTCTTGCTGTAGGAACCAATAAACGGCAGATAAATCTTTGCATTGGCCCATGCAAGGAATGTTTCATTCTTGATAGAAATCATCTCTGTGCTGACCATGGAAGTCATACCACGTCCAAAGAACAGACCTGCCAGGCTGACAATGAATGGCTGGATCTCCAGATAAGAAATCAGGAAGCCCTGTACAATACCGAAAGCCAGACCGATAACCAGTGCAACAGCAATCGCTGCATAAGCACTCATGCCGTGATTCTCCATCTGATTGGCCATAACCATACAAACCAACGCTGTAATAGAACCAACAGAGATATCAATACCGCCTGTGATCATAACGATGGTCTGACCAACTGCAATAACCAGCAGACCGGCATTGGAAATGAACAGGTTCAGAAACATCTGTGGTTTTGCAAAACCCTTATCTGCGAAAATAACCATACCTGCGATATACATGATCGCAAAAAGTGCAATTGTGATAATCAAAAGGAAGGTATTGCCGTTAATCTTTCTGTTTGAATCTGTGGTTGTTTTTAACTTAGCCATGATTATTTACCTCCCTCTACTGCTGCTGCAGCTTTTTTTGCACGCTGTTTTGCAATGAAACTCTGGAATACAGGGCTCTGCAGTGTAACAATAATAACGACAACGATAGCCTTGTAAACCGGCAGCTGATCGGCTTTAACATTCATCGCATAAAGCGTTGTTGTCAGAGCCTGGATCGTATAAGCACCGATAACGGAGCCCATCAGACTGAACTTACCGCCGCCCAGTACATTGCCGCCAAGAGCAACTGCAAGGATGGCATCCATTTCAAGGTTCAGGCCAATGTTGTTAACATCGGCTGAATAAATACGGCTGGATGCGATAATACCTGCGATACCTGCCAACACACCGCAGATCACATATGTCAGGAATTTGATCAGTGTTGAATTCAGACCAACCAGTCTGGAAGCCGTACCATTGATACCAACACTTTCAATATACAGACCAAGAGCTGTTTTCTTCAGGATCAGATTCACAATGATAACAACGATAATCGCCAGGAAAATCGGTGTCGGTACAGGAATCTTCCCGATATAACCACCAAATACCTTATAAGAATCCACACGGACATATGTAATCTGACCTGCTGTGATCAGCTGTCCGATACCACGTCCTGCTGTATACAGAATCAGTGTGGCAACCATCGGCTGAATATTCATCTTGGCTACAAGGAAACCATTAAAGGCACCGCAGAGTGCAGAAGCCAGAATAGCTGCAATAATTGCCAGACCCATCGGAGCAGCCAGCTCAGTAACAGATACTTCACCACCGGAAAGGATCTGACAGCAGACAGCTGCTGCAACAGCCATAACTGCACCAACACTGATATCCTGACCGCCGGAAGCAGCCGTTACCAGTGTCATACCGACAGCCAGAATAACCAGCTCGGATGCACGGTTGACAACGTCCACAATGTAACCATATAAAACACCATTATTAATGGAAATCTTGAAGAATCCCGGTGTCGTAATCAAATTCACTAATAAAACAGCAACCAGACATACGATTGGCAAAAACAAGCGCATGGATGTTATTTTCTTAATCGAATCCTTATTCATTGCTGTCACCTCCTGCTATTGCTTTCATAACGCCTTCCTGTGTCAGCTGGTCGCCGGAAATCTCGCCGACCTTCTTGCCGTCTCGGAGAACACCCATACGTGAACATGTACGAAGCATTTCCTCAACTTCGGAAGAAATAAATGTAACGGCCATGCCTTGGTCGGCCAGGTCAAGCACCAGTTTCTGGATCTCAGTCTTTGTACCGATATCGATACCTCGTGTCGGCTCATCCAGGATCAGATAATCCGGATTGGTCAGAAGCCATCTGCCGATAATCACCTTCTGCTGGTTACCACCGGAAAGACTCTTGATCGGTGTCTCTCTGCTGGCTGTCTTAATCTGCAGCATATCGATATATTTGTCTGCGGCTTCCTCCATCTCTTTTCTGCTCATCGGATGGAACATGCCTCTCTTCGCCTGAAGTGCGATAATGATGTTCTCACGTACAGACAGATCAGCAAGGATACCATCTTTCTTTCTGTCCTCAGGCAGATAAGCCATACCCTGTTTCATGGCATCCAGCGGAGAATTGATCTTCACTTCCTTGCCGTTGACCTTGATCTTACCTGTATCCGGCTTGTCCGCACCGTAAATGGCACGCACCAGTTCGGAACGTCCGGAACCCAGAAGTCCTGTCAGGCCCACAACCTCACCTTTGTTGACAGCAAAATCAAACGGTTTGATACTGCCTTTTCTTCCAACCTGTTCAGCTTCGATAACCGGTTCAAACTTCTCAAGTACTTTATGATCTCCCTTGATATCTGCCAGATCATCAAAGTTCTTGCCCATCATCTTGGCAACCAGTTCTACTCTAGGCAGTTCCTTTACAGGATACTCTCCAACCAGTGTACCATTTCGAAGAACAGTGATCCGGTCACAGACCGCATATACCTGCTCAAGGAAATGCGTAACAAAGATAATACCAACGCCTTCTTTTTGAAGACGTCTCATCAATACGAAAAGTTTCTCAACTTCTTCATCATCCAGAGAAGATGTCGGTTCATCCAGAATCAGAACCTGGCACTTCATATCTACCGCTCTGGCAATGGCAATCATCTGCTGCTTCGCCAGAGAACATTCCTCTAATTTATCAGTTGCTCTTGCATCAATATCCAGACTCTTCAAGAGCTCTGTTGCTTTCTTATTCATTGTATGCCAGTCAATAAAACCAAACTTTCTCGGCTCACGTCCGATAAAAAGGTTCTCCGCCACTGACAGATTCGGACAAAGATTAACTTCCTGATACACGGTACTGATACCGTGGCTCTGGGCATCCTGCGGGGATTTATTGATAATCGGCGCACCAGAACCCGCTAGTCTGATCTCACCGCCGTCTAAACTATGTACTCCGGTAAGCACCTTGATCAGTGTGGACTTGCCGGCTCCGTTCTCTCCCATTAACGCATGGATTTCACCTTTGCGAAGCGTAAAATCTACATGCTGCAATGCTTTGACACCCGGAAATGTTTTCGAGATATCTCTCATACTTAAAACAACATCATTGGACATATAGCATTCACCTGCTTTCAAATTCTCTCTCTAAAATCTCTCCCATTTCGGGTAAGTTGACATGTAACGTATAAGCATAAAATTGGCGTGGCAGCATTCCAGGCTTCTGCCTCTTTCTACCACGCCAATCATTATGTTCCCGGAAAATTAATTCCTATAAATTTTAGTATGCACGAGCGTCTACAACATCCTGTGTTACTTCTGTAACTTCATAATCTGTACCGTCGATTGAAACGGATGCTACATCAGAACCATGAGCGTAGATACCTTCTTCTACATATGCCTGTTTCTCTGGTGTTTCGCCAGCCTGAAGCTGTTTGATAATCTGTTCTACACGTGGGCCGTGAAGAGGATTACACTCTGTGTTAACAATGATATCACCTGATAATGTATCTGTAATACCCTGTTTTGTTGTATCGAAGGACATTACAAGGATGTCACCGTCAGGACCAACTGTCTTACCAGCTGCTTTGATTGCTTCGATTGCACCAAATGCTTCGTTATCGTTCTCGCAGTATACAACGTTGATGTTGTCATACTGTTTCAGCATAGATTCCATAACTTCCTGGCCTTTAGCCTGTGTGAATTCACCTGTCTGCTGAGCTAACAGATTCCAGCCATTAGCTTTTACTGCTTCGTTGAGAGCTTCTGTACGTCCGATCTGAGCGGATGCACCGATTGTACCCTGAATATCTACGATATTAACTTCGCTCATGCCTTTAGCTTCTGCATAAGATTTCAGCCATTCGCATGCTTTCTGACCTTCCAGTTTGAAGTTGGAACCAACCCAGGCTGTGTAAAGGCTGTCATCAGAAACATTTACCATACGGTCAACGATAATAACAGGAATTTCTGCATCTTTAGCTTCCTGAAGAACTGTATCCCAACCGGATTCTGTTACAGGTGCAAGAACGATATAATCAACTTCCTGCTGGATGAAGTTACGGATCGCTGCGATCTGATTCTCCTGTTTCTGCTGAGCATCATCGAAGATTAAATTGTAACCGTTTTCTGTGCTGAATGTAGATTTCATAGATTCTGAGTTAGCTGTACGCCAGTCAGATTCTGCACCAACCTGTGAAAAACCAACTGTGATCACGTCACCTGTGTTGCCTGCTGCTTCTGTTTCACCAGATGCTGCTTCGCTTGCAGCTTCTGTTTCGCTGCCTGCAGGTGCTGCTGTTTCTTTAGTACCTGATGAGCCGCAGCCTGCCAATACTGCAGCAACCATAGCTACTGACAATAATACCCCTAAAAATCTCTTCTTCATAAACTCTTCTCCTCCTAGTTATGAAATAATAAGTATCTTATGTGAAAAGCATACCGTATTCCCATAATTTTGGAAACAGAGGATTCTTTTTTTTAGGTTAATATTTTTTGAACTTTTTGTGAATGTTTTGACCCATTCAAAAAAAGTGTACTTTTTTATGATAAAAGTGTATTTTTTTATGAAACATTTCTGGCCGGTATCAAAACCCTTGCTGTGGTGCCCACATCCGGTTGACTTTTGAAAAATAAACCATAATTTTCGCCATAATAAATATGGATCCGCTCATTGACGTTGCCCACGCCAAAGGCCGCTATATTGGCTGACTGGGTACTTCCGTCCACAGAAGCCTTCCTGAGATTATACAGTTTTTCTTCATCCATGCCTACACCGTCATCCGTCACACAGAAGACAATATTGCCCCCTTCCAGACGGCCGGTCACAGAAATCCTTCCCTTTCCCCGCTTGCCGCGAATCCCATGAACCAGAGCATTCTCAACTAACGGCTGTAAAAGCAGCTTCGGGATCGTAAAATTATATAACGCCTTGTCTATATCAATGTTGTAAGCCAGCGTATCCTGGTAACGGAACTGCTGGATCTTCAGATAACTTTCAATATGCCGCTGCTCCTCCTGGATCGTGATAAAGTTCTGCCCATTGCTCAGAGAAGTCCGGAAGAAATCAGACAAATAGGTCAGAAGACGGATCACCTGATCATTCTGTTTCGCCTCCGCCAGCCACACTGCCGTATCCAGTGTGTTATACAGGAAATGGGGATTGATCTGCGCCTGCAAAAGTTTCGTCTCGCTCAGCCGCAATGTCTCATGGTTGCGCTTCATATCTTCCACAAGCTGACCGATCTCCTTGGTCATATCGTTGAAATTATCCATAAGCAGAGCAATTTCATCCTCTGACTCCACATCCTTCGTCTGTGCCGTAAAGTCACCTTCGGCGACCCTGCTGGTCAGTGTACAGAGATTACGTATCGGGCCGGTAATGTTTCTGGACGCCCTGACAGAAAGTCCTACCGTCAAAATGACAACAAAAAGCGACGCCAGAATCGTAAAACAGAAAATTGTCCGATTATTCTCATCCAGCTGTGCTTTGATCTGATCGAAATTCAGGGTTTCTGCATAAATATAGTCACGGATACATGACTGCACCAGAGATGTCAGTGCATAAACATCATTGTCCAGTGTGGCCATATTCTGATCATAGGAATTCTCCCGGCCAATATTATTCTCCAAATCATGAATACAATTTGACAGTGTATTCAATGTATTCTTCAGGCGAACCATCTGACTTTTGTTCAATTCAACCGTTGCAGAACGCGCCAGATCATTGCAGACGCTTTTCAGTTCATCGATATAGGCATAGGGATCCACCGTCAAAATACCATTGACCGTCACAGTTCCCACATCCAGCTCATCAATCTTCTTGTTGTTGATGACCGCCAGGTAAGTGGTATAGTCAATCCGCTCCTTGAAATCCCGGACATATTCATTGGCCTCTGCCACATTGTTCGTGATGTCCGCATACACACCGGTCGTATAGGAAATTGTCCAGAGCAGATAGCAGACAAGACAAATCATCGGTACAATAGCCGCCACGGCGATCATCATAATCTTTCGATTCAGGGAAAGCTTCTTATATCCAAACATAGCTTACCCCTTTCTTGCCGCCCTGTATTCTTTCGGCGTACAGCCCTGGGTCTTCTTGAAAATATAGCTAAAATAATGCGGGTCTTTGTAGCCCACTTCATAGCTGATCTCCGATGTTTTCATAGATGAACAGGCCAGATACTGTTTCGCCTTCTCCATGCGGACTTCCGTCAGATACTCAATGAATGTCTTGCCCATTTCCTTACTGAAAACGGAACTAAAATAGCTTGGACTCATGCAGACTTCTGCCGCAACGGAATTCAACGAAATGTCTTCCGACATATAATCCTGTTCAATCCGTTTCTTCGCCGTCTGGATAATGTCTGAATACCGTCTTCCACTGACCGTATTGCGCAGTTCAATGGCATGATCCAAAAGCGTTCCTATGTAGGCCTTGATATCATCAACAGATTCCGCAGTTGAAACAGCCCGCTTCAAAATCTCTTCGTTCTCCCGAAGGCTCTCCATCTGACCCGCAGCCTCTCCATCTACTCCGGCATCTTTTCTCAGCTTCTTGCAGAAAGTCAGAACCGTTGCATAAATGTTCATGATAATATATTGCCTAATCATCAGCGATCGGAAATGATCCTCTGATATTTCCGTAAATAATGCCCCGACAAAACTCTCCACTTCCTCCAGAGAACCGCTGCTTAGGAAACGGGTAATAATTTGATCAAACTGATTAATCTCACCAAAAATATTGGCATCAAATTCATTGTCCTGCTGTTCAAAGTTCAATTGTTCAACCGATATGATCTGATTCGGTTTCTGCACAAAACGGCCGGCAAATGCCTTATCCGCCTCCCGAAATGAATATCGCAGTTCACGGATTCTCGCCACCTCACTGCCGATACCGCCAAACCAGGTCAATGTGTCAAAAGGTGCGATCACTGCTTTCAGCCCCTCAATAAAGGCTTTTGTCTGAGTCTCCATTTCTTCTTCCACAGATGTCAGAAGAAATGCCCAACCTTCAACCCCTCTCTGGAATCGAAAAACATCCCTGAATCGGTCAACGTAGCCTCCGACAGCCTCATAGGCTCCGGCCAGTACCTCAGACTGCTCTGCCTGCACGTGATCCTCCTGGATAAATTTGAACAAAATAATCCTGTAAAAAGGGCCACTAAGATTCATATGGAAACGCTTTCCTTTTTCCATGGCATCTGCCAGGGACAATTTACCCGATATCAATTCCCCCAGGAATTTCATCTTGATCAGTTCTTCATTCTCCTGCATTTCCTGGTAATAAACTTTCTTCAAGGCCAGATCTTCCCGCTCATCTCTGACTTTCTCGGCAATCTCCGACAAATGTTCCAGCAAAACTGCTGAAGATACCGGCTTCAGCAGATACTCTGCCACGCCGATCTTAATGGCCTGCTTGGCATACTCAAAATCGTCATACCCGCTCAATATCACAATCTTGATATCCGGCAATTCCGCTTTAACCATACGGCTTAACTCCAGTCCATCCATAAACGGCATACGGATATCTGTGATCAGAATATCCGGCTTCTCCTTCAAAATCACCGGAAGTGCCAGCTCGCCGTCGCTGGCATCCCCCACAAATTCATACCCTTCTTTTTCCCAGTCGATACTGTTCTTGATACTCTGGCGTATAATAATCTCATCTTCGACCAAGTATACTTTTACCATCTTTATAATCCTTCTTCTCTATATTCCTGCCCGCTATAAGTTCCATCTAACCGCGGCGATAATTTCTGCATTTTTGTTTATTTCTAGCTTACCATATAAGCGGCCGCCTTGCAATTATCGAAGAAATTTTCCTCTTTACACACTGCTTCCAGTCTTCATCCGCCAATTGTATACAAAGCCTCTTCGCGTTTTCATATTACCATGGTAAAATTTTACAGTTTTTTCTTTTTTTCACAAAAATACATTGAATTTCCATTTTCCCTATGTTAATATTTATTTCATTGTATTACTTAATTAATACTCAGGAGAGTCTCTTCACAATGCATCATGCAAAATACAAAAGAAGAGCGCCGAAGGTGTACGCAGCTGCGGAATTTTCGATCGGATACGCCCAACTGCAAGTCTCTCAGGCAAAAGGATGGAGGAAAAAGAATGTTTACACAAATCAACAATCTCATCAACTGGTTGGACGCGGTCGTATGGGGACTGCCTCTGATCATCTTAATCCTGTTCACAGGATGTCTCTTAACAATCCGCTTAGGTGTCCTTCAGATCAGACATCTTGGCAAAGCACTCAAATTCATGATTAAAAATGAAGACGGCGGCGAAGGTGAAGTATCCAGTTTCGGAGCTTTATGTACAGCCCTTTCCGCAACCATCGGTACAGGTAATATCGTCGGTGTTGCAACTGCCATTGCTGCCGGCGGCCCCGGCGCTCTTTTCTGGATGGTTATCGCTGCTTTTCTCGGTATGGCGACTAAATACGCCGAAGGTCTGTTAGCGATCAAATACCGTACAATCGATGATGAAGGCCATGTTCTCGGCGGTCCTTTCTACTATATTGAAAATGGTATGGGACACGGATGGCGCTGGCTTGCCAAAATTTTCGCTTTTTTCGGTGCCGGTGTCGGTCTGTTTGGTATCGGTACATTTACACAGGTCAACGGTATCGCATCCGCAGTAAAGAATTTCTTTGATCCGGATATGATCCATACCGTCTCCCTCTTCGGCAATACCTATTCATGGGCAACTGTTATTGCCTGTCTTATGCTGACCCTCTGTGTCGGTCTGGTTGTTCTCGGCGGTATCAAGCGAATTTCCAAAGTTGCTCAGGTTGTTGTGCCTTTTATGGCAGTTCTTTATGTAACTCTGGCATTGATCATCCTGATCACCAACATCACAGCTGTTCCGGCTGCCATCGTAACCATCGTAAAATCTGCTTTTACAGGCAGTGCTTTGGCCGGCGGCGCTATGGGTACTATGATTATGGCTATGCAGAAAGGTATCCAGCGAGGTATCTTCTCCAACGAATCCGGTCTCGGAAGTGCACCTATCGCTGCTGCCGCCGCTCAGACAAAAGAGCCTGTCCGTCAGGGTCTTGTCTCCATGACAGGTACATTTATCGATACAATCGTTATCTGCTCCATGACAGGTCTTTCTATCGTTATTACCGGAACATGGAATACAGGCCTTGAAGGTGTTGCCATCACAACAGCCGCTTTCCAGCAGGGACTTCCCTTCCCTCCGGTTGTGGCATCTTTCTCACTGATGCTCTGCCTTGTATTCTTCGCATTTACAACCATCCTCGGCTGGGATTACTATGGCGAACGCTGTCTGGAATATCTTCTGAACAGGAACCAGACAGCTGTCAAAACCTACCGTTGGCTGTATATTATCTGCGTTTTCATCGGCCCATACATGACCGTTGCTGCCGTATGGAACATTGCCGATATCTTTAATGCACTGATGGCATTCCCGAACTTAATCGCGCTGCTGGCATTGAATGGCGTGGTGAGAAACGAAACAAAGGATTTCTTTAAACGGCATCCGGAGTTATAAAGGGCAAAACTTTCCCAAATCTCAATAAACTGTAAAGAATGAACGAATTCATAGCAGACACGTTCATTCTTTACAGTTTTCTTTAGTTTTGATTCCTAATATAGTTGTTTTGAATATTTCTGAGTCGTCTCGCTCAATTCCTGAGAATATTTTTTCTGAAAGTTCTTTTGTAACTCTTTCTGTTGTTTCTGCAATGATAATGTCTGTCTGAAAGATGATTTCGTCTTCAACCATAGCGTTAATTCCGTCATTAAATCAGCCTTCTATATAAAAAATCTATAGGATAGATATAAAAACAATATTTTTCATATAGTTTATTTCATGTTATACTACATCAAGAAAAATTTGTAAATAAGGAATGATTATTTATGAAACGTATTGATTTTGAAAATGGCAATATCGTCAGCAACATTCTGAAAGCCGCTCTGCCGATGCTTGTAGCCCAGATCATGAGTCTTCTCTACAATATCGTCGACCGTGTCTATATTGCCCGTATTCCTGACGTTGGCACCACGGCCCTCGGCGCTGTTGGGCTCTGTTTCCCGATCATCGTCATTATCACAGCCTTCAGCAACCTGTTCGGCACCGGCGGTGCGCCGATCTTCTCCATTGAACGCGGCAAAGGCAATCATGAAAAAGCCGGACTTCTGATGAATACATCCTTTACCCTGCTGGCATTATGCGCGGTTATCCTGATGATTGCAGGACTTCTCTTTGCCAGACCGATTCTGGTACTTTTCGGTGCTTCTGATGCCGGGTTGGTCTATGCATACCCCTACCTGATGATCTATCTGCTCGGTACATTTCCATCCATGGTTGCCACCGGCATGAATCCTTTCATTAATGCCCAGGGCTACGCAACAACCGGCATGACCTCCGTTATCATCGGCGCTGTCGCCAACCTTCTGCTGGATCCGCTGTTTATCTTTGTATTCGGACTCGGCATCAAAGGTGCTGCCATTGCCACGATTATTTCGCAGACATTGTCTGCTGCCTTTGTTTTGTACTTTTTACACTACAAAGCAGAATATCGGATCCGTTTTCTTTCCAAAACCGAACTGACATCCTGCGGTGAAGATGCCAAAAATATCGTCAGCCTCGGAACTGCCGGATTTATTATGCAGTTGACCAACAGTCTTGTCACTATCTGCGCCAACAATGTCCTGTCCGTTACAGGCGGTGATGTCTACATATCCGTTATGACCATCATCTCCAGTGTCCGTCAGATGGTCGAAACACCGATTTACGCCATCACGGAAGGTTCTTCGCCGATCATCAGCTACAATTACGGTGCCCGCCGCCCACAAAAAGTACGCCAGGCCGGTATCACCATGGCTGTTTTAGCGCTGATCTATACGTTGATCATCTGGAGCGTGATTCTGGCTGCACCTCGCTTCCTGATCGGTATTTTCAGCTCGGATCAGGCTCTGATGACCGATACCGTACCCGCCATGAAACTTTATTTTGCTGCATTTATCTTCATGTTGCTGCAATATGTGGGCCAGACAATTTTCAAAGCCCTCAACAAGAAGAAATATGCCATCTTTTTCTCCATACTGCGTAAAGTCATCATTGTGGTGCCCATGACTTATATCCTGCCTTATGCCCTGAACATGGGGCCAAACGGCGTTTTTATGGCCGAACCCATCTCCAACGTTATCGGCGGCAGTCTTTGCTTCATCGTAATGCTCGCCACAGTTCTCCCCGAACTGAAACGGATGTAACAGACAAAAGGTATCCGCATTTATCAACACGGATACCTTTTATACACAATATACTTATTCAGTTCTGCTATTTGCTGTTAAATACATCCCGATTCAGTGCACCGTCCTGATTCGCCACAATAACTGTACACATCGCATCACCCGTAATATTAACCATTGTTCTGGCCATATCCAGGATTCGGTCAATACCCATGATCATGGCAATGGCCTCAACAGGCAGGCCAACGGATGCAAATACCATGGACAATGTAATCAGACCAACTGAAGGTACACCGGCTGTACCGATGGATGCCAGTGTCGCCGTTGCAATAACTGTCAGATAATCTGTCGGTGTCAGTGCAATGCCAAATGCCTGTGCCGCAAAACATACTGCCACCCCCTGCATAATGGCTGTACCATCCATGTTGATGGTTGCACCCAGCGGAATGGTAAAGGAAGAAATCTTCTTGGATACACCAATCTTCTCATCCAGTGTCTCAATCGCCAGCGGAATCGTTGCATTAGATGTGGCTGTTGAGAATGCAAAACTCATAACAGGGAAGTATTTGCGGATAAACTTGTACGGATTCAGCCTTGTAAAAATCGCCATCAGGGCAGAATAACTGCCAAGACAATGAATTGCCAGCGCTCCAAGTACACAGAGCATATATTTTGCCATCGGAATAAAACCTGAGAATCCGATATTGGAAAATGTTCTGGAGATCAGACAGTACACACCAATCGGTGCTGCCATCATGACCATGTTGGTCATCTCCATCATGATATCATTGAACTGCGCAAAGAAGTTGGAAACAACTTCGACTTTTTCACCGAGTTTTGCAAGTATAATACCTACAAAAAGGGCAAATACAATAACCTGAAGCATTGTACCATTTGCCAGGGCTCCAATCGGGTTGGTTGGAATAATATTCAACAAAGTCTCAGTCAGTGTCGTACTCTCAGCCACCGTGACTTCCTGTGTCTGAATCGCAGCTGTATCCAGGCCGAGACCCGGTTTTACAATCGTACCAACTGTAAGAGCAATTGAAATCGCCAGTGCGGTTGTGAAAAGATAGAACACAATGGTCTTCACACCGACTTTACCCAAAGTTTTCGTATCACCAATAGCTGCACTGCCGCAGATCAGCGAACAGAATACAAGAGGTACAACCAGCATCTGCATGAGTCGTAAGAACCCCTGCCCCACAACATAGAAAATACCATCAACCAGCACTGTATCTCTGACATATCCCGAAGGAACAAAATAATATAAAATAATACCTGTAAACGCACCAAGGAACAATCCGATAAAAATCAGCGTTGTCATTCCCAGCTTCTTCTTGCCTTTGTCCTTTGCCATCCTTCTACCCCCTTAATTCCTGAATATATTCTTTCATGGCATCCTGCCACCGAGGCATCCGATAAATTCCCGTCACTTCCATCATCAGATTTCTGAGGAATGTATTTCTCGGACTGTTCTTACCTGACTCTGATGGTACAGCTTCAATTCTGCCTGTCGGATCCTGTCCCATGAGTCTGAGAATTTCTTCTGCCGCCTCCACTCTGCTGCAGCAGCCTTCACAAGAGGCATGATAAATGCCGTACTCATTGGCATCAATCATCTTCATAATGAAGTCAGCCAGCATCTTGGCGCTTGTTGGACTGCTGTACTGTTCAGCTGCCACGCGGATCACACCGCCCTCTTTTGCCTGGCGAATCACAGAATTAACAAAACAGCTGCCCTCCTTGGCATAAACCCATGAACTTCTGACAATCAGATGCTTCGGATTCAGCTCGCGGACAAAATTCTCCCCGGCAAGTTTGGACTTGCCAAAAACCGTATCCGGTGTGGCTACATCAAACTCCGTCAACGGTGCACTTCCCTGTCCATCAAAAACATCATCCGTTGACATATGAATCAGCTTCGCTCCAACCTTACGGGAAGCTGAAGCAACATTTCTCGCGCCAATGGCATTGACTCTGAAAGCCTTCACCATATCCTCTTCCGCCCAGTCATGGGTATTGTAACCGGCACAGTTAATAACCACCGCCGGATGACTCATATCCATGAAAGCTGTGACACTGTCCATATCTGTGATATCCACATCCAGATCCGATGTCAGAACATTGTATTCCATACGGTCAAGAGCATCACTGATCGTACTGCCAAGTCTTCCATTGGCACCGATAATCCAAACCTTTGTTTTACTCATAAACATCCTCCATTCATTCATCATTTCACACACTAAGTGTTAAATACCTTATTTAATCTTTGGTCTAATTTCAATATTTTGGCCTAAAAAAACAGGGCAACAAGCCCTGTTTCGCAACTTACCTTCCCATAGTATAGCATATCCTTTGCCCTATATACAATATTTTATTACAAAAACATCTGGTAAATCAGGGCAACTGGTCAGGCAGTTTTTATTTTTTACTTTTTATTTGATTTCACTGTGCATCTGCTGCAGTGATTTGACTTCATTATTCTCTTCCATATGCGCTTTGACATAGCCGATGCCTTCAGCGGTTGCTTTGGCTGCTGCGATGGTTGTCATATATGGAATCTTTGCCTTGATGGCTGCTTTTCGAAGGTAACTGTCATCATGCACACTTTCTTTACCTGCCGGTGAGTTAACCACAAGGTCAATCTTGCCGTTGGTGATCATATCCAGAATATTCGGACGCCCTTCATAAAGCTTCTTCACCTTTTCAGCCGGAATACCGGATTCATTCAATAAATCGCAGGTCTTTCCGGTTGCAATGATCTTGAATCCATCTTCATGGAAGCGCTTAGCTACGTCCACGACTTCTGCTTTATCTTTCTTATTCACGGAAATCAGGACCGTGCCTTCAAGCGGAAGCTTCAAGGATGCAGCTTCCTGAGCCTTGAAGAAGGCTTCTCCGTAGGACTCGGATAAACCAAGGACTTCTCCTGTGGAACGCATTTCCGGTCCGAGAACAGGGTCTACTTCCGGGAACATATTGAATGGGAAAACCGCTTCCTTGACACCATAATATGGAATCTTCTGCTCTTTCAATTCCGGAACAGGTGATGGGCGGCCTGTTAATTCTGATGTAATAATATCTGTTGCCAATGGCACCATACGGATGTTGCATACCTTGGATACAAGCGGCACGGTACGGGATGCTCTCGGATTGGCTTCCAGAACATACACTTTGCCGTTCTCAATGGCATACTGCATGTTCATCAGGCCTCTGACATGCATCTCCTCAGCGATCTTTCTTGTGTATTCCTTAATCGTTGCCACATTCTCATCGGAAATATGAACAGACGGCAGGATACAAGCAGAGTCACCGGAATGGACACCCGCCAGCTCAATATGCTCCATAACAGCCGGTACAAAGGCATGTGTACCATCGCTGATAGCATCTGCCTCACATTCTGTAGCATGATTCAGGAAACGGTCAATCAGGATTGGTCTGTCCGGCGTCACGCCAACTGCAGCTGCCATATAACCTGCCATACTCTCATCATCATAGACAACTTCCATACCGCGGCCGCCAAGAACGTAGGATGGACGCACCATAACCGGATAACCGATCTTATTGGCAATCTCCAGTGCTTCATCAACGGTTGTTGCCATGCCGGATTCAGGCATTGGGATTTCAAGCTTTTCCATCATGGCACGGAACAGATCACGATCTTCTGCCAGATCGATAACCGCCGGTGCTGTACCGAGAATCTTCACGCCGTTTTTCTCAAGCTCTGCTGCCAGATTCAGTGGTGTCTGTCCGCCGAACTGAGCAATCACACCCAATGGCTTTTCCTTCTTGTATATGCTGAGAACATCTTCCAGTGTCAGGGGTTCAAAGTAAAGCTTGTCGGATGTATCATAATCGGTAGAAACGGTTTCCGGATTACAGTTGACAATAATGGTCTCAAATCCAAGCTTCTTTAAGGCAAGGGCTGCATGTACACAGCAGTAGTCAAACTCGATACCCTGACCGATTCTGTTTGGTCCGCCGCCAAGGATCATAATCTTCGGTTTATCCTCGGATACAGGATTCCTGTCCCCTGCATTGTAAGTAGAGTAATAATAAGCACTATCCTTTGTACCGCTGACATGAACGCCTTCCCAGGCCTCTTCAACCCCCAGGCTGATTCTGTGATTGCGGATCTCATCCTCCGAGATCTCCAGCAGCTGGCTCAGATACTTATCAGAAAAGCCGTCTTTCTTTGCCTGGATCAAAAGCGCATCTGACGGCAGATGTCCTTTGGATTTGAGGATTTCTTCTTCCTCCTCAACCAGTTCACGCATCTGCTCGATAAAATATGTCTTCACCTTTGTCAGGTCGAAAATCTCTTCTGTTGTTGCACCCTTGCGAATAGCTTCATACATGATAAAGTGACGGTCACTTGTCGGATTGATCAGCAAATGAAGCAGTTCTTCCTTTGTCATGGTGTCATAATTCTTCGCATGACCGAGACCATAACGTCCTGTCTCAAGGCTTCGGATTGCTTTCTGGAAGGCCTCTTTGTAGTTCTTGCCGATACTCATGACTTCACCCACAGCACGCATCTGGGTGCCAAGCTTATCTTCTACGCCTTTGAACTTCTCAAAAGCCCAGCGTGCAAACTTGATAACAACATAATCACCGTCCGGAACATATTTGTCCAGTGTACCGTATTTGCCGCAAGGAATATCCTTCAATGTCAGACCTGTTGCCAACATCGCGGATACAAGGGCAATCGGGAAACCTGTGGCCTTGGAAGCCAGAGCAGATGAACGGGATGTACGCGGATTGATCTCGATAACAATGATTCTGTCTGTCACAGGGTCATGGGCAAACTGTACGTTGGTACCGCCGATAACCTGAACAGACTCAACAATCTTATATGCCTGCTCCTGAAGACGTTTCTGGCATTCTTCGGAGATGGTCAGCATCGGTGCTGCGCAGAAAGAGTCACCGGTATGCACACCCAACGGATCAATATTCTCAATAAAGCATACTGTAATCATGTTGTTGTCTTTATCACGGACAACCTCCAGCTCCAGTTCTTCCCAGCCGAGAATGGATTCTTCAACAAGGACCTGACCTACAAGGCTGGCCTGAAGACCTCTGGCACAAACGGTCTTCAGTTCTTCCTTATTATAAACCAGACCGCCGCCGGCGCCACCCATTGTGTAAGCCGGGCGAAGAACCACCGGATAATCCAGCTTATCCGCAATGGCAAGAGCTTCCTCCACACTATAGGCAACCTCACTTCTCGCCATCTCAATACCAAGCTTATCCATGGCATGCTTAAATTCAATACGGTCTTCACCACGCTCAATGGCATCCACCTGTACACCGATAACCTTCACATTATATTTGTCCAGAATACCGGCCTTGTTCAGCTCCGCACACAAATTAAGACCGGACTGTCCGCCAAGATTAGGCAGAAGGGCATCCGGACGTTCCTTCGCAATAATCTCTTCAAGACGTTCCACATTCAGCGGCTCAATATACGTTACATCCGCTGTCTCCGGGTCCGTCATAATCGTTGCAGGGTTGGAATTGACCAGTACAATCTCGTAACCCAGTTTTTTCAATGCCTTGCAGGCCTGAGTGCCTGAATAATCAAATTCGCAGGCCTGACCGATGATGATCGGACCAGAACCAATAATAAGTACTTTGTGAATGTCTGTTCTCTGTGGCATGATAAAATCCTCCTTATTTTAATTACTATTATAGACATAGCCCGTACCTATTCACAAGCTTTTTTTCCCAGAATTGTAATTAATTGTAAGGCCGTTATTTATTAATGTACATTATAAACAGGTTGAATTGCACATTTTAATCAATAGTCCTCTCTCTGCTATCATTTTTATCAATATTTTTAATATATTCATTGATTTTTATAATAATAAACTGTATACTATTACTAACGACTTTAGACACGATTACAGGAGGTCCCTATGGATTTTAAACAATTACAATCTTTCATTTCCGTTGTCCGCTGCAAAAGCTTCACGGAAGCCGCTGAGGAACTTGGCATCTCGCAGCCTACCATCAGCACCCACATCCGAATTCTGGAGGAAGAATTAAATTCACGGCTGATTGTCCGCACAGCCAAAAGCTTTGAAGTCACCCCCCGGGGTACAGAGCTTTTTGAATGCGCACAGAATATTCTGAAGCTCAGAGACGACATGATCAACCGCTGGAACGGCCACGATTCCAAAGTCATCCGTCTGGGTGTTTCTACAATTCCATCTGCTTATATTCTTCCGGAAGTACTTCCCACCTTCGGCAAAAGCCATGAGGACATCTATTTTGTTGTCACCCAGAGCGACAGCCGAGGCATTATCGATGCAGTTCATAAAGGCAGTTATGACCTGGGCCTTGTGGGAATGAAAACCGATGACGAGCAGCTTGTTTTCCGGAAGTTCTATCAGGATCGTCTGGTGATGATCGCACCTGTCAACGACTATTTTCTGGAAATGAAGGATATAGGCAGTTTTTCCCTGGAAGAAGTCCTTCAGGAACAGCCTGTGATCCTGCGCGAACAGGGCAGCGGCACCGGCAAATCCGCTTCTGCTTTCCTTGAGAAAATCGGCATTTCCGAAGATAAGCTCCACATTGCAGCCCGCATCAATGACCAGGAAGCCATCAAAAACCTCGTTGCCGGCGGCCTCGGCGTCTCCATCGTCTCCGAGAAAGCCGTCCATGACTATATCGATGCCAAACGGCTGCTGCAGTTCGAACTGCCCGGACATATCGCCGGCCGGGAATTCTACATCATTTACCATAAGGAGTACATTTTAAAAGACTACGTCTGCGAGTTTATCAGATACCTGGAGCACTGCTATAAACAGTAACTTTTCATGATACTTATCAGGCAATTGTGAAACCTCTCACACCTGAAATAAAACTAATTATTTTGATAGTTTTACCAGCACACTGCAGGGTTTTACAATGCCTGTCAATCAATACACCAAGGGGGATTTTACAATGTTGAATTTACCAGCTAATTTTGAAACCTATGCCGAAGCCCGCAAAGCCGGCTTCATGAAGATGAAAGAGATCAAAGACAATGGCGGCCGCATCGTGGGCGTATACTGTTCTTTTGTTCCGCAGGAGCTTCTGATGGCTGCCGGTGCTGCCGCTGCGCCTTTATGCGCTTCCAGCGATGAACCGATTCCTGCTGCCGAGACGAAACTGCCCCGAAATCTCTGTCCGCTGATCAAAGCCAGCTACGGTTTCGCACTGACAGACACCTGTCCGTATTTCTATTTCTCAGATTTCATTGTGGGTGAAACTACCTGTGACGGCAAGCGCAAGATGTTTGAGCTGATGAACGAATTAAAGGAAACTTACGTTATGCAGCTGCCTCACTCCAGAGACGAAGCTGCTCTCCGTTCATGGACCGGAGAAGTCATCCGCCTGAAAGAAAAACTGGAAGATTTTTATCATATTACAATTACTGAGGACCAGATCCGCGATGCCATCCGTCTGAAGAATCATGAACGTCGGGCTATGCTTGGTTTCCTTGAACTTGGCAAGCTGAATCCTGCACCGATCAGCGGTTATGAGATGGGCACCCGCCTGGACGGCCTCGGTTTTAACTTTGACCTTGAAGAGCGCATTGCCATTATCGAGGAACGTACAAAAGAAGTTCTGGCAGACTGGGAAGCCAATTATAAAGGCAAAGAAAACAGCCGCCCGAGACTCCTGATCACGGGATGTCCAAACAGCGGTGTCCGGGACAAAATTATCAAAACCGTTGAGGAACTCGGTGCAGATGTAGTTGCCTTTGACTGCTGCAACGGTACCCGCGAAAAAGTGGAACCGGTTGACGAGAACATGCCGATTTATGACGCTCTTGCGAAAAAATACCTGAACATCAACTGCTCTGTTATGAGTCCGAACAACAGCCGTATGCAGTATATTGACGAAATGATTGACGAATATCAGGTAGACGGTGTCATCGAAATTATCCTTCAGGCCTGTCATACTTACAATATCGAATCCCATTATGTGAAACAGACTGTAACGAATAAAGGAAAATCCTACCTGATGATTGAAACTGATTATTCCCAGGCAGATAAAGGCCAGATCCTGACCCGTCTGGAAGCTTTCCTTGAAACATTGGAGAAATAAAAAAGTAATGAATACAACACCTGTTTATTTTGCCGGTATTGATATCGGTTCAACCGCCTCCAAGACTGTTGTCCTAAAGGATGGTAAAATTGAAGATTATTTTGTACTGCCCACAGGATGGAACGGCCGTGAAACAGCCAATGCCATTCTGGAACAGCTGAAAACCCGGGGCTATACCGACGCCATGCGCTGCGTGGCCACCGGCTACGGCCGCATCTGTGTAGATTATGCCGACAAAATTGTTACGGAAATCACCTGCCACGGCAAAGGTGGATGGGCCATTTTTAAGAAAAATATGACCATTATTGATGTGGGCGGCCAGGACACCAAGATGATCAAAGTCATTGATGGACAGGTGGCAGATTTTCTGATGAATGACAAATGTGCCGCCGGTACCGGCAAGTTCATTGAAGTCATGGCTACCCGTCTGGGAGCTGATTTGAATGAAATGTATGAAATGGCCGCTCACGGACAGCCATTGGCTATCAGTGCTATGTGCACAGTTTTTGCGGAGTCTGAGGTTATAAGCCATATCGGCTCCGGTGAAAAACGCGAAGATATCGCCGCCGGCGTTATCCACTCTGTAGCCAGCCGTGTAGCCAATTTGGCTGCCCGCTTCGGGCTTGAAGAAAATATCGTTCTCACCGGCGGCCTTTGCGAAAGTCCTTATTTTATTCAGACACTTTCCGACAAAATCGGATACCCCGTTGAAACCGATGCATTTGCCAGATATGCCGGTGCTCTGGGTGCCGCACTTACAGCCGCCAAAAGGAGGGATTTAGAATGATTTATCTGGATTCATCAGCCACTTCTTTTTTGAAGCCTCCCCAGGTAGCTGAAGCAGTTTTCAAATCCTTCAGCACCATCGGCAACGCAGGAAGAGGCGCCCATGCTCCGACACTGAACGCCTCCCGGTTAATCTATGACACCCGGGACAAACTGGCCGCCCTCTTCGGTTCACCGGATCCGTCCCGGATTGTTTTTGCATGCAATGCCACGGAAGCACTGAATATCGCCATTCACGGTGCCGTCCATACTGGTGAACATGTCATCACAACCGCCTGCGAACACAATTCTGTCCTGCGTCCTCTTTATTTGAAGGAAGAAACAGGTACAGAATTAACGATCATTCCCGCTGACAAAAAAGGGCGCATCCGATATGATCTATTGAATGCGTCCCTGAAGCCTAACACAGCTGCCATTGTCCTGACCCATGCTTCCAATCTGACCGGCAATGTCACCGACATAGCTTTTGTATCAGATTTCGCCAAAAAGCATGGCCTGCTGCTGATTGTGGATGCTTCCCAGACAGCCGGAAGCATTCCGATCAATGTCATGGACATGGGCATAGACATTCTCTGCTTTACCGGACACAAGGGTCTCTTCGGTCCCCAGGGAACCGGCGGCCTCTATCTCCGTGAAGGCTTAACCCTACCGCCATTCAAATCCGGCGGCAGCGGCGTTCATAGCTTCGACAGGCATCACCCGACAGATATGCCGACAGCCCTGGAAGCCGGCACATTAAATGGACACGGCATTGCGGGACTGAATGCCGGTCTGGACTATATCCAATCCACGGGTGTTGAAAATATCCACAATAAAGAAATCAGCCTTGCCCGCCGTTTTCTCGCAGGTATCACCGATATTCCTGACCTGAAAATTTACGGCGATATGGATGCGCCCCTTCGTGCACCGATTGTCTCCCTCAACATTGGCGATCTGAGCTCTGCTTCCGTCAGTGATATGCTTTGGGAGGACTATGAAATCTGTGTCCGTGCAGGTGCCCACTGCGCACCGCTGATGCACAAAACATTCGGTACAGAAAAACAGGGGGCTGTCCGGTTCAGTTTTTCGTGCTTTAATACCGAAGATGAAATTGACAGGGCGATTCAAGCTCTGCACGAGATATCAGAATAGCTATTCTAAAGAATCCGCATATTTTAATATTTACGATAAACAATAATACGTCAACAAAATAGAACAGCAGAAGGGCAATCACCCCACCTGCTGTTCTATTTTTTGAACAAACCTTTTGCAAAAAATGCAATCACCTTATAAACCGGGTTCTCCATATGACGAACCACCTGTTTTAATTCTTTGCGGACAGCAATCCCCTGCGGACAATGCTGTTCGCATTTTCCGCATTGCCTGCACAAAGACGCATTGGTCCGCTCTGCCCTGAAAGTCGTACACATCAGATACTCTCGCATCCCCGTAAAAAAGTTATCGGTGTAGCGAACATTATAACATCTGAAAGCCCCTGGGATATCCACACCATATGGGCAGGGCTGACAATAACCACAGCCGGTACAAGGCACCTTCATCTTCTCATTCACGGCACTTCTGACTTTGCGAAACAGCTGCTCGTCTGTATCTGTCATCTCGCCGGCCCTCACTGTATCTGCAATCCGAATATTTTCCCGGATCATATCCATACTGTTCATACCGGATAACACCACTGCGATCTCCGGCTGATTCCAGAGCCATCGAAGTCCCCACTCCGCCGGACTGCGCTTCGGTCTGGTTTCTGCAAACAAATCTCTCGCTTTCTTCGGCAGGCCGTTCACCAGTCTGCCGCCCCGCAGTGGCTCCATAATAATCACTGGAATGCCTTTCTTTGCCGCATAAGCCACACCCTCTGCACCGGCCTGACTGTGGATATCCATATAATTATACTGAACCTGACAAAATTCCCAGTCATAGGCATCGATTAACGCCATAAAATTCCGGCTGTTGCCATGATAAGAAAAACCAATTCGGCGAATCTGTCCCTTTTCTTTCTTCTCCTTTATCCAGTCCAGAATCCCCATCCGGACTAATTTCTCCCAGATATGCACATCCGGCAGCATATGCATGAGATAGTTATCCACATAATCCGTCTGCAGACGCTTCAGTTGTTCACAAAAAAGCTTCTCAAGCTCATCAACAGAGTGAATAAGATAGTGGGGCATCTTCGTGGCAATCTGAATCTGCTGACGCCAGTGATTCTTCGCCGTCAGTTCTCCCAGCACCTTCTCATTGCCCCGATAAATATAAGCCGTATCAAAATAATTCACTCCATGTGCAATGGCATAGGCCAGCTCCCGCTCTGTCTCCTCCATATCCACACTGCCGCCCTTTTTCGGAAAACGCATACATCCGAAACCGAGAATCGACCAGTCATTTTGTCTGTATTCCATATCCATCTCCTTCATATCACCAAAAAGAGGCCATTGTCGAAACAATGACCCCTTTTCGGTGGTTAAGTAAATATTACTTTGTAACCTTAACAGACTTTGTGCTCCAAGCTGAATAATACTTGGTTCCGCTGCCGTTCTGTTTATAAGCTCTTACACGGAAGTAGAAGCTGTCGCCTTTTTCGCAATTTGTAATTGTAATGCCGTTGCCGTCTGCATAATCTACCCATGTTTCATCTGTTGTATCTTTGCTGAAAGATTTATCTGATGAAAGCTGAATCTGATAGCCTTTAGCACCCTTAACGCCATTCCAATCTACATCAACCTCACCTTTTCTGCTGTTAGATACAGATGTGATCGTTGGTGTTGCGATTCTGTAAACGGACTTGCCTGTGTAAGCTGCAAGTGCATTGTTAGCATATGCTCTTACTGTGTAAGTATATGCCTTGCCGTTGTTGTTCTTAACTGATGTATCAGTATAAGATGTTGTGTTGGCATTAGTAATAGTAGCAATCTTCTTATAGCTGTTCTTACCTTCCTTACGGTATACGTAGTAGCCCTTTGCACCGCTTACCTTTGACCACTTCACTTCGATTCCGTTGTCCTTGTTGTTAAGGGCGGAAACATTTGCCTGAGCCAGGTAGTTGATGCTCTTGCCTGTATAAGCACTCATGGAGCTTCCTTTAAGTGCTCTTACTGCATATGTGTAATTCTTGCCGCTTGTTACGGACTTATCTGTGTAAGAAACTGCATCCTTAACTTCTGCAATCTTCTTATAGCCGCCGTTGCCTTCCTTACGGTAAATGTAGTACTTCTGAGCACCGCTGATGCTGTTCCACTTCAGAGATACACCATTTGCTGCATTTGCCAGAGTAGAAAGTGTCGGAGCTGCAAGATATGTTACCTGCTTGCCTGTGTAATCTGCAGAATCATTACCATTGTAAGGTTTTACAGCGTAAGTATAAGTCTTGCCGCTTTCTGCTGTTGTATCTGTGTAGCTTGTTGTATTACCGTTATTAACAGTACCGATTCTTGTGTAACCGCCTGTTGTCTTACGGTAAATTCTGTAGCTCTTTGCGCCTGCAACCTTGTTCCACTTAACAACGATACCATTTGATGTCAGTGTCAGTGAAGAAATGTTGCTTGCTGCAAGATAATATGCCTTTGTACCGGTTCTGTTGTAATCACTTGTGCAGATGTTCTTGCCAGCGTTCATACAACGAATTGTGTAGTAGTAAGTCTGGTTGCTTTCTACTGTCTTATCTGTATAAGTTGTACCTTCTACAGTAGCCAGCTTCTTCCATCCTGTAGAGGATGTCTTTCTCCATACGGAGTATGTCTCTGCATTCTTTACAGCTGTCCATGTAACAACAGCACCGTCTTTGCCATTTGTTACCTTTGGAACTGCAGGTGTTGCAAGGTTGTTAACCTTCACTGTATAAGCTGCTTTTGCATCCTTATAGCTTTCGCTGCCGCTGATCTGAGCTGTAATTGTAGCTGTACCAGGACCTACGATTGTAACATTACCTTCGCTGTCTACAGCTGCAACATTCTTATTGCTTGTTGTAAACTTGATATCCTTGGCAGATGCTTTGGATGTGTAAGCATTATCAACAACTGCGCCGCCCTTGTAATCTACAGTTACGGAAGATTTCGCATACTTCAGTTCAGAATCCATCTGACCGATTGTAAATGTCTTTGTAACAGTACCTTCATAGTTGCCCTTGAATGTGATCACTACATCGTAGGAACCACCTGCAACAGCACTTTCAGGATACTTCACATCATAGTTGTCAGCACTGATTGCTTTGCCGTCAGAACCTACAACTGATACTTCAGGTTTCTTCTCCTGACCATCATATACATAATGATCTTCTGACAGAGTAATTGTCTTTGGATAAGCAATTGTTGTGTTTTCTGTAACATCACCGCATCCTGTACACTTCGTTACAATGCTGCCGTCCTTGGATAATGTAGCCTTTGTAGTTGTTGTCTGGTAGTTATGACCAAGAGCGCCTACTTTTTCCTCTTTGGAATCCGTATAATCTTTGCCTTCAAATGTTGCTTTAGCTGTGTAAGTAATCTTACCTGCTTCTGTACATGTTGCGCCTTCAGATTTCTCAGTTACTTTTGCATCAACTGTTTTTACATGTTTCTCATCGTTTGCACATGTAAATGTTGCTGTTGCTGTGTAAGTGTTGTTCTCACCCTTTGCCCAGTTCCATGTCGGTTCACCGTACTTATGGCCGATAGCCTTGATGACCTCTTCCTTAGTATCTGTGTAATCCTTGCCGTTAAATGTAACTTTAGCTGTGTAAACTGTCTTACCGTCAGCTTCACATGTTGCCTTTGTTTCTACAGGATCTCCAACTGTGGCAACTACCTTCTGAACGTCCTTGCAACGATCACATGTAAATGTTGCAATGGCTGTATAACTGCCGTCATCACCCTTGCTCCAGTTCCATGTTGGTTCGCCATAATTATGACCAAGAGCTGCTACTTCTTCTGTCTTAGTATCTGTGTAATCTTTGCCTTCAAATGTAACTGTAGCTGTGTAAGTAATCTTACCTGCCTCTGTACATGTTGCGCCATCAGATTTCTCAGTTACTTTTGCATCAACTGTTTCTACATGTTTCTCATCATTTGCACATGTAAATGTTGCTGTTGCTGTGTAAGTGTTGTTCTCACCCTTTGTCCAGTTCCATGTTGGTTCACCATACTTATGGCCAAGTGCCGGTAAATCAACTTCTTTTGGATCTGCTGTTAATGTACCAATTTCTGTCTTACCTTCAGCATCCTTTACTGTTGCTGTTGCTGTATAGACATCTTTACCTTTTTCTGTACAAGTTGCTGCTTTAGAATTCTCTGTATCCTTAACAACATTAACTTTAATCTGGTCTTCTGTTGGTTCATTATCACAAACGGAGCATTTAACACCTGTTACAGATGCTGTATATCCAGTTACATTGCCATTGTCATCTTTAACTTCGTTCCATGTCCATGCACCTGTGTATGCATGCTTTCCAGCTTCCTTTGCCTCAGTAGTTGTTACAACATACTTCACACCATCAGCTGTCTTATCTGCTGCTTTGTAGTACATAGTCACGCCCTGTTCACATGTACCTGTATGGCCAGCAAGTTTAGCCGTTGCAGTTACTTTTTCTGAAAGAGCTTTCTCAATAGAATCTCTGTTAGCTTTGTTTGTTGCATTTTCATCTGATTCAAGGAGACAATCCAGTTTATTGATCTGATTTGCACAAGTTTCACATTTCAGATTCTGGAATGTAACGCTTGTGTGATCATCACTCCATTCAGCATCTGTTGCTGTATAAGTATGACCTTCTGCTGCGTTCTTCTGAGCTTCATCCCAGATAGCTTTTCTTTTCTCGTATGTAGAATTAGCCTGTTCAAACTTGGACTTAACAGGTTCTGTAATACAAGCACCGCACTCTGGGCAAACATAGTTGTCCGCTTCGTTCCAGTTACCGCTATCAGCCTTTGTATAGTATGTTTCATGGAACTTGATGTAATGATGTTCGTGTGCTGTATTCTCTGCTTCTACACGTGTGCCCTCTTTGATCAGACCACAGTCAGAACAACGTTCTTCTGTAAATGCATTACGTCCGCAGTATGCAGGTTCAGAAACTGTTTCATAATTATGAGAAGTACCTGTCAGTGTCTTCATATCAACTGTATCAACGAAGTTAGCTGACCACATGAACTCGTCATTATCATTGCTCTGGCTGCCCATGAACTGCTGATACTTCTTGTAGTTTGTGTAAGTTGGGTTGTAATCTGTTTCTTCAAATTCATAACCATAGCTGGAATGATCAAGCAGTTTGCTCTTACCGGAGATGAATGCGAAGTTTGTACCGATTGAAACAATCAGTTTATCACCCTTCACAGTCAGACCTGCGATTGGATGATTTGTAACTGTAAAGTCTGCTTTGTCTTTACTTGTTGTTGTGAAAGCCATACCGCCAAACAACTTTGTAGTGTCACGTACTGCAGATACTGTGTTATATTCCTTCACAACGGCTACTGCACCGTCTGCAGGATTGTAGGAAACGATATCGTTGGATACGTTGAAGTAAATCTTACCATCGGTGTACAGTGCTGCTGTCAGACCGATGGATGGGTAAATGCTCTGTTCATCCACAAACTGTGCATACAGTTTTGTCAGGAGGTCGTTCTTCACCATCTTACCGTCTTTGAGAACGCTTACAAATGTATCGTCATCATCGTCGTTTTCCTTGTCTGTGAAATTAATCAGTGTCTCATAATCACTGTCGCCATCGCCTGTATCCTTATTTGTCAGTTTATGACGAACGATCTTGTACTCTGCAGCCTTCTGACTCTGATTCATGCTTGTACTGTTTACTTTGTCAAACAAGTCTGTAGAATCATACATGTAGTACGCATAGCCGTCTGCATAGTAAACATTGCTTGTCGCACGCGCCATCCATGCTGTCTCATAATCCTTGACGGTTGCTGCATTTGTATAGAGAGATCTCAAAGTGCTGAAATTACCATCATATAATTTTCTAGCGCTTGTGTCACTGAACAGGAAGAATGTATGGTTCATATCACCATCTGTCTCGACACGGTCACGACTCATAACTTCTGTGTAGACATCTGTATAACAAGGGTCTACATAGTACCACTGACCATCCACCTTGACTGCATTCCAGTAATGGTCGGAACCGAAGTCTTCCTGCTCCTCGCCATACATTGTAACGTTGGACTGGAAGGAAATTCTTACAAGGTCAACTGTGTAGCCTGCATTGATATCCAGTGTCTTACCATCTGAACCATAGTACAGTTCTTTGGCTGTCTTCCAGTTGGAGCTGTCATAGCCTGCATTCGCATCTTTCAGATAAATATCCTTATCCAGACACTGTACAAGGTATGTGAAGGCTTTGGAATAACCAAGACATACGGATGTACCCATACCGAAAGCACCAAACTGAGAACCTTCCCAGTAGTTGATGACACCAGTTGTCATACCGGTTGCAGCCTGCTTCGCATAGATTGGAATCGCCTGCTTAAAGCTTGTATCCTTCGTTCCATTACCGTCCATATCCAATGCAGGATCATCGCTATCTAACTGCTGCTGAGTAAGCTGCTCAACAGTCATCGTAACGCCTTCAGAAACCTCAACGCCTTTTTCTTCAGCATTTTTGATAAATTTATCTGCTTCCTGCTTCAATGGTTCTGCTGCGTCTGGAAGGTTTTCTTTCACAAATGCTTCCGGATCCTTCTCGATAGCTTCTTTATTAGCTTCTACATATGCATTCGCATCTTCCTCAGACTGTCCAGCCTTCACCAAAGTCTGAGCAATAGCGTTTTTATAAAATTTTACAAGCAAATCCTGCTTAATGCCTGCATAAATCTGATCATGGAAATTCTGTTTGATCTGTGGTTCGTAAACCTTATAGATCTCATCGTAAACTTCATCCTCATGCTCCTGCTTCTGAGGATCCTTTGCAATCATCGGCTTGTCATCATCTGATTCCTTACCGGAGTTCATGATGTAGGACATATCAAAAGTATTGTTATGTGCCATCCAGTCATTCAAAACGAGCAGCTTCTGTGCCTTTGTCTGAGCACCGGATGCATCCACTGCTGCAAGTGCTTCTTTTCTGCCATTCTCTACATCTGTACCATAGTACTGGATACCTAACTTATCACCATATGTGAAAGTAAAGATCATACCTGTCAGATCATCGTAGCTCACCTTGCCATCTCTGACATCCTGAACAGATTTGCCGTCTAAGGCAAGCATCTCACCAAGGATACCAAGGCCATCCTTATCATCATTGAAATCCAGAAAGAATGGATTCTGAACACCCAGTACATTGGCATTGGCTGACCACTGATCCAGATAATTCTGATACTGCTTAACAACGGTATCAATCTGTTCTTTTGTCAGCTTCTTCGTTTCAGCCTGTCCATCTGCTTCATCTGCTTCATACAGGTCTGCTGTGCTGATGTTAGATTCATTGGATTCTGTGCCGGCTTCGCCGCCAACAATCTCAACCTCTTCCAGTGCTTTTCTCAGACTCTGGATAGCAGGATCTTCTTCGTCAATCTCCACGTCCTTTGTCATCTGTTCTGCAACAGCTGCATTGGCACCCTGGAAATTAATGTTGATATCACCAATTGAATAAACCGATGTCTCTGTTTCTTCTGTCTCAGTCTGAATTTCTGTTTCTTCTGTCTCAGTCTGAGCTTCTGTTTCTTCTGTCGCTGCAGGTTCTGTCTCTGTCTGAACTTCAACCGCTTCAGTTTCTGCTGCTGATTCTGCAGCAGGTGCCACTTCTTCATCTGCGGCTGTCTGAGCTTCAACCTGCGCTGCATCTGTATTATCCACACTGGCTGCCCATGCTGTAGAAGGAGCCATTGTGGCGATCATGGATGCAATAAGCGCCATAGAAACAATTCTCTTAAATCCTTGTTTCATGTTTTCATTCCTTTCTTTTTGTCATAATTTTATCCCAGTGCCATGCACCGGTTCCATCCACTTACTCACTCTATGCAAATAAGTGAAAAATTATGGTTGCTTTGTGTCCTCCCCGTTTGATTTCCTTAATCACCCTCCCTCGCTTTCTTCATTTTGATACTAATTAATCTTTCTGACATTGCTGTTCTCCTCTCTCCTCTCACTGACATCCTTCTTAAATAATGGGTTGGCAAACAAAAGGCTAAAGCTTCACAGCTTAGTCTCTGATTTTATTATAGGTAAAATCTACCTTTTTGTCAACGATGTAAACCGCAGAATACAAGGAAATTCGACACTATCAGCCACTTTTTCAGATGAATTCCCTGACTACAAAATAAGTCTGTTTATTAATAAACTTTTTTCCCGCGGAATATTAACAAATGTTAGCATCTACAATCAATATGTAATCTTTCTCTTTTTTATTTCTTTGCCATTCCTTAGCATTTTTTCGACACCACATCAATGCCATGCTATTGAATTTTTCTTTCCAAAATGCTATACTCATCATGCTTACTTATGCCTAAATAGTAAAATATAGTAACTGTTCAGAGCTAACCTCCAAAATGCTACGCATTTCGTCGGTGTGGCGTATCCGCCAAATAAAATTTCAAAAACAGTCTTAAAAATGCAAGCATTTTATACCCGTTTTTTGAAATTTTGCTTGGCTCTGAACAGTTACAAAATATAAATTTAATCCTCGATGGATTGCGAAACTCTTATCTCTTTGGATAAACCATCCTGATTAACCGTTCGCAGCAGGTGCTTCATTGCTGGCCGGTACTTAGGTGGTGTCCTTTAGCACCTTATGTACCGCTGCCAAGCAATGGCAGTGCGAACGTGCCTGCTGTGAACGGTTAATCAGGGTGGTTTTCAAAATCCCTGAAGTTTCGCAATCTCGATGAAAAAAGGAAAATCCTATGACTTATACAGAACAATGTGCCCCGCTTATCCGGCATATCCACTGTGCTATGGAGAAAGAAGCCAACAACAAGCTTCGTGAAATGGACCTGACAGTTTCTCAGATCTATCTGCTCCAGGCACTGAACCATGCCCCCGGCGGCACACACGCACTTACACTCAAAGAACTTGAACGCCAGCTGCAGATTGGCCAGTCCACCACCGTCGGTCTGGTTCAGCGGCTGCAGAAGAAAGATTTTGTCGCCTGCACCCAAAGTGTTGATGACAAACGTATAAAAATTGTCGCACTGACCACAGCAGGAGAGAGCATCTGTCAGGAAGCAGAATCCCATATGGTATGTGTCTTTGACCATATGTCAGAAGGTCTTTCCGAAGATGAGAAGAAGATTTTACTCACACTGCTGAGGCGCGTTCAGCAGAATTTCATTCCGAACCGGGACTCAAAAATGAATCTTGAGAATATATAGGAGTCACACCATGACAAATTCAAACAATACCAAAGATACACAGCTTTTCGTGGGTATTGATGTCGGTTCCACAACCACCAAAATTGTGGCCATTGATCCTGAAAAGCATGAAATTTTATTATCCAATTATAAACGTCACAATGCCGCACAGGCTCAGAGCCTTCAGAATGCCCTGACCTTTTTGGAGAGCAACTTTCCAAATGCCCGTATCCGTCTGGCCCTGACAGGCTCCGGTGCCAAGCATCTGGCTGAAGCCCTTGGCTGCTGCTATATTCAGGAGGTTGTGGCCAACTCCATCGCCCTGCAGAAGGAATATGCCGATGTAGGTACTGCCATCGAACTGGGCGGTCAGGATGCGAAGATGATTTTCTTCCGCCGTGATCCGGCCACCCAGACACTGAATGTAGCTGATATGCGTATGAACGGCAGCTGTGCCGGCGGTACAGGTGCTTTCATTGATGAGATTGCTTCTATATTAAAGGTGCCTGTGGAAGAATTCAACGAACTGGCTTCCCAGGGCAGCTGCATTTATGACATTTCCGGCCGCTGTGGTGTTTATGCCAAGACAGATATCCAGCCACTGCTGAATCAGGGTATTTCCCGTCAGGACCTGGCGCTGTCCTCCTTCCACGCCATTGCCAAGCAGACCATCGGCGGTCTTGCTCAAGGTCTGGACATCCAGAAGCCTGTTGTTTTTGAAGGCGGTCCTTTGACCTTCAATCCGACACTGGTCAATGTTTTTGCTGAAAGGCTTGGCCTGACACCGGAAGAAACGCTGCGCCCATCCCATCCTGAGATTATGATCGCCTATGGCGCAGCCCTTTCTCTGGACGGTATGTTTGCAGGCAATTCTTCATGGTATGCGCCAAAGCACTACCTTGAACTGTTGGACAATCCGAAGCTTCGTGCCCATTTGCAGGCCTCTGCCGACGGTCCACGTTTTTTCGAATCCGAAGAGGAACACCGCGCATTCAATGAACGCCATCAGCTTCCGGAATTTACACCTTATGTACCAAAGAAAGGTGAAACTGTCCATGCTTATCTTGGCATTGATTCCGGCAGTACCACCACGAAATTTGTACTGATGGATGAGAATGAGAATATTCTTGATTCATTTTATGCACCAAATGAAGGGGACCCGCTGACAGTTGCCAGGACAGCCCTACTGACCATCCATGACCTCTACGAAAAATCCGGTGCCTGCCTGGATATCATTGCCGCAGGTACCACAGGCTACGGAGAGTTGCTTTTCTCAAAGGCTTTCAGCACAGAATGCCATGTGGTGGAAACCGTTGCCCACGCCCGGGCTGCGGACAAGTATATCAAAGATGCCACATTTATCCTTGATATCGGCGGCCAGGATATGAAAGCCATCTGGATCGACAACGGCATTATCACCAATATTGTTGTCAACGAAGCCTGCTCCTCAGGCTGCGGCTCCTTCCTTGAAAACTTTGCTTCATCTTTACATATTCCGGTGGAAGAAATCGCTGATGCTGCTTTTTCATCCGACCACCCCGCTTCCCTTGGCAGCCGCTGTACGGTTTTCATGAACAGCAGCATTGTCACGGAGCAGCGAAACGGCAAACAATCCGCAGATATTATGGCCGGCCTGTGCCGTTCCATCATTGAAAATGTTTTTACAAAGGTTATCCGAATCTCCAATCTGGACAGTCTGGGCGACAAGATTGTTGTCCAGGGCGGTACATTCAGAAATGATGCCGTACTTCGTGCCCTTGAGCAGTACACCGGCCGTGAAGTTATCCGTGCCCCTTATCCCGGCATCATGGGTGCCATCGGCGCTGCCCTTATTACCAAAGAGCGTTTCGAGCAGAACCACCCGGCCAAAACATTTATCGGCATTGACGGTGTGGCTGATTTTTCCTATACACAGGAAGCCAACGCCCCTTGTCCCTTCTGTGCCAACCATTGTAAACGAACCATTGTCCGTTTTTCCAACGGCAATTCCTGGGTAACCAACAACCGGTGCGAACGCGGCGAAATCCTCGGTGATCCGAAGGATGCTTCTGTCCGACAGCAGCTTGCAGATGCAAAGAAATCCCGTGAACAGACACCAAATCTCTTCAAACTTCGACAAGAACTGCTGTTTAAAGACTACCCTTATCCGAAAGCTGCTAAAGAACGTGACATCACCATCGGTCTGCCCCGGGTGCTTTCCTATTGGGAAACCATGCCATTCTGGACCACCTTCTGGCGTGCTCTGGGATTTAAGATTCAATTGTCCGATCTGAGCACACGCAAAATTTACGAAGACGGACTGTCTGCGGTCACTTCCGATACCGTCTGCTTCCCTGCTAAACTGGTGCACGGACACCTCCGCAATCTGGCGAAAAAAGGTGTGGATCGTATTTTCATGCCATCCATCACAACAGTAACCTCTGAAAATACAGAGAGCACCAGCGAATCCATGTGTGCCATTGTCAAAGGCTATCCGATTGTCATCCGCAACTCCGATAACCCGGAGAAGCGTTGGCATATACCCTTTGACGCACCGCTTTTCCACTGGTACAGGAGTGAGGACAGAAACTGTCAGCTCACCGGCTATATGGAGAAGACTTTCGGCATTTCCCCGGCAGAAACCAGGCAAGCCATCGCAGCCGCCGATGACGCTGAAAAACAGTTCCACGATGAAATGCATCGGGCAGGAAAAGCTGTTCTTGACGAAGTCACTGCCAATGGCAGCTATGCCGTTGTTCTGGCCTCAAGGCCATATCAGAACGATGCCCTTGTGAACCATGACCTTCCGGAAATGTTTACAAGTCTCGGTATTCCGGTGCTGACGGCAGATTCTCTGGAGGAAGCCGACCATGTGGATCTGAGCATGAGCCGGCTGGATATTGTCAATAATTATCATGCCCGCATGCTGTCCACTGCTATTCTGGCTGCCAGAAATCCACATTTGGAATATGTGCAGATTGTCAGCTTCGGCTGCGGCCATGATGCTTATCTTTCTGATGAAATCATCCGCCTGATGAAGGAGATTTCCGGCAAGACACCGCTGGTTCTGAAACTGGATGAAAGTGATATTCAGGGGCCGCTGCGTATCCGTGTCCGCTCCTTTACGGAAACTGTCAGCATGAATCATGCCGTTCATCCGAAACTGGATATCCATCCGCTGGAAGACCCTTATCCGGTGAAATTTACAAAGGAAGACCGCCGCAAAAAGATTGTCCTGGTTCCGAATACCTCCCATGCTTTCTGTCGGATCATGTCAGCCGCCATGCGGGGACAGCATATTCAGGCAGAACCGCTGGAAATCGGCCGTGAAGAAGCCATCCTCCTTGGAAAGCAGTATGTTCACAACGATATCTGTTTCCCTTGCCAGATCGTAATCGGTGAAGCACTGGCTGCATTAAAGAGCGGCAAATACGACGGCAAAGAAGTAGCCATCGGTATGGGCAAATATATCGGCGACTGTCGTCTGACCCATTACAGTGCCCTTCTTCGCAAAGCTCTTGATGATGCCGGATTCCGTGATGTGCCGATTCTCACCAACGATGATGTAGACTACCACAATATGCATCCCGGCTTCCGAATGAGCCTGGGTTCCGCCATCCGTCTGGCTTTTGCTCTGCCTGTGATTGACGTACTGGAAGAACTGCTGCGCAAAATCCGACCTTATGAAAAGGTGGCCGGAAGTGCCAACCGAGCCTTTGAAGAAGGTATGGATGCCGTTGTGGAAGGCCTTGAGCTTCACGGCATCAGCGGTCTGAAAAAAGGCTTCAAGAAAGCCATCGACCTGATGAACCGGGTAGAATACGATCGCACCAACCGCCGTCCGCGGGTTCTCATTGTCGGCGAATACCTGCTGAACTTCCACCCGGGTGCCAACCACGATATTGAAGATTATCTGGAACATAACGGCTTCGAGATCATTGAAGCCCACATGACAGACGTCATCCAGAAGTCCTATTTCTATCTGGATGCGCAGATTAAAGAATATAAATTAAAGAAACCGTTAGACAAAAAGATTTGGTTTTCAACTGTAGATAAGGTTTTCGACATGGCCCACAATATGACAGACGCCATTGCCAAAAAGCATCCTCTCTATACACCCGCCTGCCGAATGCCTGACCTTGTCAAAGCCAGTGACCCGATCATCCATCACACATTTGATGCCGGTGAAGGTGTCCTGATCCCGGGTGAAATCCTGCATCATGCCAAGGACGGCTGCCGTTCCTTTGTCATCCTTCAGCCATTTGGCTGCCTGCCAAACCACGTAGTCGGCCGAGGCATCAGCAAGCGGCTGAAAGAAATGTACCCGGATGCACAGATTCTGCCTCTGGACTACGACCCGGATGTCAGCTTCGCCAACATCGAAAACCGACTTCAGATGCTGATTATGAACGCCAAAAGCGGGAATATCAAGGATAAGAATTAATATTTCGAAAACGATGTACTAGTATCTCACCATGAAAAGCAAAACTTCATGTAAACTTATTTTTTGCAATATGTGTCGAATAATGTAAGTTTTTGACTTTTATTCATGTAATTTAGTGTTAATTTATAGCATATATTCGTTGATTTTTACACGAATATATGCTATTTTTATGTTAAAGAGTCTTTTCCGCATAAAACAGCCTTCCATACCAAGGCCCGCAAACGTGTATTAAATTTCATTTTTACAAATTACAGAAGGAGGTTTTCATTGTATGTATAGAAAAGTTATCCGTTTTCTTGAGGATTGGCAAAACAGTCCCCATCGCAAGCCACTAATTCTCCAAGGCGCACGACAGGTCGGCAAAACCTACTCCATTCTGGAATTTGGCCGCACCCATTATGACAATGTCGCTTATTTTAACTTCGAAACCAATCCCAAACTCAATGAAACATTTGATGAAAATATCAGCCCTGATTACCTGATTCCTATCTTATCACATATCGCCGGTCAAACCATTGTTCGTGAAAAAACACTGATTGTATTTGATGAAGTTCAGTTATGCGAACGGGCATTAACTTCACTCAAGTATTTTTGTGAGGATGCCCCGGATTATCATATCATTGTTGCCGGAAGTCTTCTTGGCGTGGCAGTTAATCGTGCCAGATTTTCATTTCCTGTAGGTAAAGTTGATATGAAAACACTTTATCCCATGGACATTGAAGAATTTATGCTGGCTATGGGTGAAGAAACCTTAGTCCAACAAATCCGCCAATGTTTCGACGCTAATACCCCTTTGCCATCTGCCCTTCACGAAGCCGCACTGATGCTCTATCGCCAATATCTCGTTGTAGGCGGTATGCCTGAGTGCGTCCTTCAATTTGTTGAAACCAAGGATTATATTCTTATTCGTCATACACAGGATACCATTTTGGCCAGTTATCTGAATGACATGAGTAAGTATAATACTTTAAATGAAATCAAGAAAACCCGATTAACATACGACAACATAACCGTTCAGCTTTCCAAAAAAAATACACGCTTCCAATATAAATTAATTAAAAAAGGAGGACGTGCATCCGAATTTGAAAATGCCATTGAATGGCTGACCTTATCCGGTATCGTATCGCAAATATATAAAGTTGAACAAATCAAAAAGCCATTGGAAAACTACAGGGATATTGATTCCTTTAAAATATATGTCTCTGACCTTGGTCTGCTCTGTGCCAAAAAGGATTTGGCTGCAACAGACATTCTCTATATGGTGGACGAAATCAATGATTTCAAAGGCGGTATGACAGAAAATTATGTCAATACACACCTTACAATCAATGGTTATAAAACTTACTATTGGGAATCCAATCGCGGGGCTGAAATTGATTTTATTATTCAACGAGACACGCATATCATCCCTATCGAAGTAAAAGCGGCTGACAATACACGTGCCAAAAGCTTAAAATTATATATGGATACTTACAAACCAGCCTATGCCATCAAACTTTCAACCAAAAACTTTGGATTTGAAGATAACAAAAAAATTGTTCCGCTTTACGCAGTTTTCTGCATATAAATTTCAAATAAACATTGCTATCTTAAAACTAACGTCTCTTAATCGTCTCTTTTGAGGCGCATATCTTATCCGCAACACACAGAATCCAGCTCTCCCGATATTTCGGCGGGACTGGATTCAGTGGAAACATATGCTTTCGAATCATGTCCTGCTCAATCTCGTTCAGTTCAAAATCCCGCATGGCCTTCTTCAAGGCATCTCCTGCATGGGTGACACCATGCCATTTATGGCTTTCATCCGGTATATGCCAGTCGTATAAGAAATAATCATGCAGAAGTGCACCTCGCACCAGTGACCGCATATTTACTTCTCCCGGAAAATGTTTTACAATTCTCAGACACATCCGAGCCACCGCCAGGGAATGTTCGTATACCGACATCCTGCCGTGCTGTCTGAATGTTTTCTCAGACTGCATACCCGGGGATGACAGAATATCCCGGCCATATAAATTGATTAAATACTCTAAATCATCGTCTTCATCTATATTCTCGCTGTTTTTATCAAATTCAGACATCGTTATCATCCTCTGCATTTACCGCCTCACATATCTTTGATTTCTGGTGCTCGATTTCTTCACATCTTACAGCAGCGGCGCAAATAATCGCAGAATACACTGCCCAACTCTCAGTGCTGTTGACCGATGGCTTCGATACTGCTCCGTCACTTCATGACATTCTTCAAAAAGATGGTCGAAGTCCGCCTTCACGCCCGCAACTGCATCCTTATGATAAAAAGCTGCCGCATTTTCAAAATGATGATATAAACTTCTGTAATCCAGATTGATGGTGCCAACCACCGCTGCTTTATCATCCGATACACACTGCTTGGCATGGCAAAATCCCGGCGTATACTCAAAAATACGCACACCCTTTTTTACCAATCTGTTGTAATAAGAACGTGTTGCCTTATAGACAAACTTCTTGTCCGGAATGCCCGGTGTGATAATCCGCACATCCACGCCTCTTCTGGCTGCCAATGTAAAAGCCTTGTTCATTTCATCACTGATCAGCAGATACGGTGTAATGAAATACGCATATTCCTGTGCACTGTTCAAAATATTCATATACACATTTTCCCCGGTATGCTCATCATCCAGCGGGTTGTCTGCATAAGGCTGTACATAGCCTGTCTGCTTCGCTGTATATGTAATCTCCGGAAAATACGGTGCATAGTCCGTGTCCGTCTTCTTAATGGCATTCCACATTTCAAGAAACATCACCGTCAGACTCTGAACGGCATCCCCTTCCATACGTACACCGCTATCTTTCCAAAGGCCATATGGATGGGTAATATTAAAATATTCATCTGCCAGATTGTAGCCGCCTGTAAAACCAACCTGTCCATCAATGACCGTAATCTTTCTGTGATCCCTGTTATTCATAAATATATTGACAAAAGGTACGATTTTATTGAAAATCCTGCACTGTATGCCGTGGCTTTCCATCTGCTTCACAAAATCCGTATTGATAAAGCCCATACTGCCAACATCATCATAAATCAGACGAACTTCCACACCTTCCTTCGCCTTCTCAAAGAGAATACTTTTCATGCCCGCAAAGGACTGTGCATCCTCGATGGCATGATACTCCATAAAGATAAATTTCTTCGCCTGCTTCAGTGCTTCCTTCTGAGCTTCAAAGCCATCAACTGCTTCCGGATAAAATTCCAAATCCGTATTGCCATACACCGGATACCCCGCCGAATGGCTGATGTAACGGGCCATGTTCCCTGTCTGCCGGTCCTCAGCCGACAATTTCTGCAAAACATCTTCTTTTTCCGGCAATAAAAGCGTCAGTTCTGACTGCAGTCCCTGAAAATGTTTGCGGATACCGATATTCACTCCGGAATGTCCGCATAACAGGTAAATACCGACACCGGCCACCGGAAATACCATAATCAGAATCATCCATGGCATCTTCATGGCAGAATTCATATCCCGGCCGTATATTTTAATAGCTACAATTAATGCAATGGCACCGGATGCCAGGGAAATTCCGGTGGAATATTTATTGAGTCTGACAAATAATTCAATAATCCAGACAACCTGTATCAAAACTAACAGCGCCGTAATAAAAATACGGCCAATACTGTTTTTTACAGCACCCTTTTGTTCTTCTCTCAATTTATCTCTTCTTTCTTATAAAAACTCCACACTGCCGTCCTCAATGTGATACATAGCGCCAACAACTCTCAGACCTTCCTGCTCCTCAATCTGCTGGATATCCAGACTGTGTTCAATCAATTCCACACTGCGCTTCACATTCAGGCAGCAAGCCTTATAATCATCAGTTTCATCGCCAATGGCCAGCTTAATCTCATCCGTAATAAACTTGATATAGCCCTCCGGGTCACTGTTGATGGCCGCATCCACCGCACCGCAATGAGTATGTCCCAGCACAACAACCACCGGGCTTCCCAGATGTCCGGCTGCATATTCAATACTTCCCAGCTGATGATCATCAATGACATTGCCCGCCACACGGATTACAAAGATTTCACCCAGACCCGCCGAAAAAATCGTCTCCGGAATCACTCTGGAATCTGAACAAGTCACAATAATCGCATGAGGATGCTGCCCGTGTTCATAAGTAAACTTACGCAGTGCCGCAGAAACATTGCCGCTGTTATTATTTGTAAGTAAATAACGGGTATTCCCTGACTTTAACTTCTCAATTGCCTCATCGGCTGTCATAATCATATGATGGATCATCGCTAAAACCTCCTGTCTGTCGCCTGCTCTGCCCGGCAGATTTAGTTCTCGCAATGGGCACGGCATGCTGACAATAGCTGTATGTACCACTGTGCGAGACGTTCCGATGGGCCTCTGAAACCAAAATCGTGTTCAGCAAAGGCTTCCACGATTTTTGAGTCCCATCTCCACCGCACAGAACGCACATACAGCTATTGTCAGCATGCCGCGTCCCATGACGGATATTTTCTCCTGCCGGGCGATTCAGGCTTTCCATGAATGCACCGAATAAAGCTTTTCATCTGCACTTTTCTCTCTGACCAATACCAATAATGAGAAAAAGCAATTCTAAGTTTTATTCTTCATAAATTAATTATAAACCAAACATTAGTATCCAACTTTTATAGTATATCTTAGCATTATTAGAGATTCAGCTCAACCCAAAAGTGCCTGCGAAAACGACATTTTTACCATATTGTTGCCAGAATGTCCAAAACTTTAAAACTGACTCTTTTACTTCCGACTCTCCATCCCTCCTGCGCCTGCCGTGCAGATTACAGTTATTTCTACACATAAAAATGGCGGAGACTCTTTTCCCTTCTCTATTCCGCTCTGCCTGTGACTTACCTCTGAAAACGTTTCGCGATGAGCGTGTTTTCAGAGGTAAGTCACAGGCAGAGTGGATTCAGGGTACTTGAAGTCTCCGCCTATATGGTTTTATGGAAGTAAATAACTATACTCTGCACAAACAGCTTCGATGACTTTCAGCAGGCCGAATGGCACGCTGCTTTCCTGTCCTTTTGTCCAGGTTGTTTCTTTTCCGAAGAAACGAATCTTCGCTGTAACTGCTTCTTTGTCGATAACGGCAAATCCATCGTTCTTGCTGTCAGCCATATCGGCTTCTTTGGCAAATAAAGTGAATTTGTCAAGGTATGGTGCACTTGCGTATGGACAGAAGCTCTTGCAGTTGCCGCATTCGTTGCACATGTAGTCTACGTGGATGACCTGTGCTTTGGCCATACCAGGTACCTTGATTGAGATGTTGGCTCTGTTCGGGCATACATCTACACAGTTTTCGCATACGGTTGAACAGCCAAGACAGCGTTCAGATTCCGGTTTATCACCCGGTTCAGCCAGAATACCCTTCTTCGCATAGATGGAAGCCGGATCTGCTGCGATGTCGCAGCTGCCTGAGATTTCACGGCCGCAGATAGCTTCTGCTGCTGTGATGGCCTGAGCCATTGCTTTGACAACGATGGATGGGCCATACAGACCATCACCGATGACATATACATTTTCTACACTGGATTCCAGAGTCGGGCTGACTTTCACGCGGCCTCTGTCATCTACCTGAAGACCATTCGCTTCATAGAAATCTGTCGGCACTTTTTCACCAACAGCTGCGATCACGCGGTCTGCAGGTACAGCCACTGTTTCATCCGTCTCAACAATGCCTGCACGACCGGATGCATCCAGTTCACCAAGCTTCATGACACGGCAGATCAACTGACCATTTTCCAGTTTATCAGGTGCCAGCAGTTCTCTGAACTCTACACCATCTTCTACAGCCAGCACTAATTCATGTTCATCAGCAGGCATGTAGCGTTTTGTTCTTCTATAAACAAGATACACATGCTCAACACCATCACAGCGTTTTGCTGCACGAGCTGTATCCATGGCTGTATTGCCGCCGCCGATGACAACCACATTCTTGCCGATGGCCATCTTGCCATTTGTGCGATTGTAATCTTCAAGGAATGCCAGTGCATTCTGTGCTTCACCGCCCTCAAGCTTGAGTTCACCGCGTTTGTAAGCACCAACAGCAAGAATTACGCTGTCATATTCTTTCTTCAAAACATCTACGGCAGGTGCTTCTGTGTTATATAAAACTTTCACGCCTAATTTTTCAAGTAAAGCAGCATCCTTTGCAATGACACTGTCATCAATTCGGAAGTTAGGAATGATAACGCTGACAACACCACCCAGGCGTTCACGTTTTTCATAAATTGTTACCTTTGCGCCAAGTCTTGCCAGATAGTAAGCCGCTGCCATACCTGCAGGACCACCGCCCACGACAGCAACACTGCCGCTGTAATCACCAGTTACAGATACGCTGTCTATAATAGCATCCATAGCCTGCTCAGCACATTCCAGTTTTGTATTTCTGATCTGTACGGATTTCTCATAGAAATTACGTGTACAATAACCCTGACAAGGATGTGAACAGATGGTACCAGTCATAAATGGCAGTGCATTTCTGTTCAGAATCACTTTCAGTGCTTCTTCATATTTGCCCTCACCGGCTAATGCAACATAAGTCGGGATTTCCTGATGGATCGGGCATCCATCCTGACAAGGTGCTGTATAGCAGTCAAGCAGCGGAACTGTCTCATTAGACTTTCTTGATGCAGGCAATTTGGCCGGTTTCACATGATGCGCATCTGTAATGGCATCTTCTGCCAATTTATTCAGTGCCGCCACATCGATACCCTTGAATTCGCCGACGCCCATTGCCTCAAGAGAATCTGCCATCTGCTGTAATCTCTGGTAGCCGCCCGGCTTCAGAATCGTTGTGGCAACTGTTACAGGCCAGATACCACATCCGACGATTCTGTCAATATTGAAAGCATCTGCACCGCCTGAATAGGAGATACGCAGTTTGCCATCAAATTCACGTGACAGTTTTGCTGCCAGTGAAATGGACAGAGGATACAGGGATTTACCTGACATGTACATTTCTTCGCTTGGAAGTTCACCTGCCTTAACATCTACAGGGAATGTATTTGTAATCTTCACACCAAATTCCAGACCCATTTCGCCGGATAATTTGATCAGGCGCTGCAGCATCGGAACGGCATCCACATACTGAAGATCATCTTCAAAATGGAAACGGCCGAATGCAATATAATCATAACCCATCTTGTCCAATGTTTCTCTGGCAAATTCATAGCCAAGAAGTGTTGGGTTACATTTGATAAATGTATTGAGTTTCTTTTCTGTCAAAAGATAGGTTGCAATACGTTCGATTTCCTGCGGAGGACAGCCATGCAGTGTGGAAAGTGTAACGGAATTACAGATATCCGGTCTGATAGCTTCAATATCTTCTGCTGTCACATGTTTGAACTCGCTTACATGATCCAGCAGATACTTCTTACAGACTTTGAAGGTTTCTGTATCAGCTGCATTCTTCATACTTTCAATGAATGTGTTGACTTTCTCAGACTTGATACCCTCCAGATCATAACCGACACTGATATTGAACTGGAAACCATCCATACTGCCAAGGCCGTATTCCTTTGCCATAAAGGAAAGCAGGAACCATGCCTTAATGTATTCATCCTGTGCCTGAGGAACATAAAGCTCGGTAGACCACTCACAGTTGTAAGCTTCGTCATCCGCTTTGATACATGGCTTGTTGACACATGCTGCCAGTTCATCACCATCCATGATCTGAACGGTTTTCAGTTCGAAGAAACGGCTGCCGGCATAATAAGAAGCCGCAATATTCTGAGCTAACTGGCTGTTAGGGCCGGCTGCAGGACCAATCGGAGTCTCAAGGTCTCTGCCAAAAATTGTCAGCGCTTCTTCAGGCGCTTTATAAGCACGATGAAGCCCAAAAAGCGTACCATGATTCTCTAATTCTTCAGTTACCCAATTCATTAACTGGTCAAAAGACATACCTGTCATTCTATCACTCATGAGAAATCCTCCTGTATTCTCTTTCAATCTCTATTTTTTTAATTCTATCTTCCTTTTAAGTCTCTATTTCTTTTAAATCCGCGGCATCTGCCGGAACAGATGCCGCTCCTGTCCCCAATCTGATTAACCGTTGATGCTGTGCCACAGCTTTGCAGATTCCTCTCTGCATTTTGCCATTGCTTCTTCAACGTCAATCACTTTAATCTCACGATCTTTCATCAATACACGGCCATTGGCAACCGTTGTCACAACGTCTCTGCCTGTCATGCCAAACAGCATATGGCCGTTGATATTGGATGCATCCAGCTGTGTTGGCGGGTTGTAATCCACAACGATGACATCACCGGCTGCGCCCTCTTTCAGAACACCAAGTGGTGTCTTAAAGTAGCGATTGGCAATGGCTGCATTGTTCTCAAACAACATCTTCGGAACTTCTCCCCATGCCGCATTGGCGTCGCAAAGATGATGTTTGTGCAGTACATTGGCCACCTTATAAGATTCGAGCATATCATGTGTATAACCGTCTGTACCAAGACCTGTCAGGATACCTCTGTGAACCAGCTCCATGGTTGGCGGGCATCCGCAGGCATTGCCCATGTTGGATTCCGGATTATGTACCACCATTGTGTTGGTATCTTTGATCAAATCCATTTCATGAGGGTTAATGTAAATACAATGACCCAGCAGCGTCTTCTCACCGAGAATGTTGAAATCCATCAGTCTGTCCACGATACGTTTGCCATATTTCTTCAGACAGTCATGCAGATCTTCGATGCCTTCTGCCACATGGATATGATAGCCGACTTCATCCGGTTTGTTCGCAGCTGCCAGCTCCATAGTTGCATCGGAAATTGTAAACTGTGCATGCATACCCATCATACCGGCGATCATATCTGTGTCATCTTTCAGTGCATAACGGATAAATTCCGCATTCTCCATGACAGATTCTCTGGCTTTATCCATGCCATCACGATCAGAAATCTCATAACAGAGGCAGGCACGCACACCTAATTCCTTAGCCACATCAGCGATTGTAAATAAGCTGCCGCCAATCTGTCCAAAACTTGCATGGTGGTCAAAAACCGTCGTCACACCATTGCGAATACAGGAAAGCAATGTTTCAACCGCACTGTATTTCGTCTGTTCCAGTGTCAGATGGCGGTCGATCGTCCACCACTGACCATCCAGAATATCCAGAAATCCCTTCGGATTATACCCCTTAATACTTAATCCTCTGGCCATCGCACTGTAAATGTGCTCATGCGTATTGATAAATGCCGGCATGATCACGCCGCCCTTTGCATCAATGAATTCTGCATCCCCATACTGTTTCTTTATAGCCTCTGTTTCCCCCACAGCAGCGATCTTTGTCCCCTCAATCGCAACAGCACCATTTTCAACAAAGGGCATCTCATCATTTCTTGTAAATAACTTACCATTACCAATAACCAGCATCATTCCTGCCTCCTTCTTTAAAACTTAAATAAAATGTTTACCTTATATCTACATAAATCTTACTCTGCTTTTTCTTCCGTCGGTTCAACTGCACTGCCCTTCGGCTTTGGAAGAAGCAGATTCAGCACAACAGCTGTAATCATCGCCAATACAACCGGTGATTTACCAAAAATAGTTGTTACCCAAGCTGGGAATGTTGCTAATGCTGCATTCGCCTGTGTCACACCCATACCAAGGGCAATTGCCAGACCGACAATTGTTGTATTGCGGAAATCCAATGGCTGAGTTGTGATCAGCTTGATACCTGTCATTGTGATGGATGCGAATACAGAAATTGTTGCACCGCCCAATACACAATAAGGAATCGTTGTCAAAACTGCTGAGAATACAGGCACCAGACCTGCAACAAGCAGAATCACTGCCGCAATACGGAATACCTTTCTTGCTACAACCTTCGTAGATGCTACAATACCTACATTCTGACTGTAGGTTGCTGTCGGCAGACCGCCAAAAATCGCACCCACAACATTGCTGATACCATAAGCCACAATACCGCCCTTTAACTCTTCATCCGTCGGCATTCTGTCCAGACCGCCTGTTGTGGTAGCTGAGAAGTCACCGATTGCCTGAATCGCATTAATCGCAAACAGCATACCGATGGCAACACATGAAGACGGCTCAAACTTAATGCCAAAATGCAGCGGCTGAGGAATACTAATCAGTGATGCACCGGTTACAGATGAGAAATCCACCATTCCGAAGAAAATGGAGATAACGTAACCAATGATAATACCTATTAATATAGAAGCAAGCTTGAAAATACCTTTGCCGTAATGGTTCAGGTATGTAACGATACATAATACAATAATTGCTACCAGCCAGTTCTGCCATGCACCGTAATGCTCATTGGATGTACCACCGGCCATATAGTTGATGGCTGTCGGATACAATGAAAGACCAATGGCAAATACAACCGTACCTGTGATCAGCGGTGGGAAGAACTTCCTGATCTGTTTAATAAACAGACCAACCAATAAAGCAACAATACCGCCGACTATCTGTGCCCCCAGTATGGTCGCCACATCATACTGAGTCGCTATAGCCTGCATCGTCGGAACATACGCAAAACTGATACCCATAATCATTGGTAAACCCGAACCGATTGCATACGCTCTGCCATGGAACAGCGGATAAAGCTGAAGCAATGTGGTCAATGCAGAAACAAACAACGCTGCCTGGATCAGAATAACTGAATCAGAATCGGAAAGACCTGCCGCATTGGCTACAATGATCGCCGGTGTAACACATCCTACTATCATAGCAGCTACATGCTGCAATGACAATGGAAATGCCTGTAAAAATGATGGCTTACCCTCCATGTTAAATAAGTCATCAGCTGAAAGCCTTCTGCCTTTCTTACGTCCAAGATCTTCTTTACTATTCATCTTGTAACACCTACCTCCCTAAAAGTTTATACTTTTATGTATTTTCCTTTTTATCGTGTGCATATGATAAGGATATCATGCATAACCCGCGAACAGCTGCCAGACTATGTCGGGTTGTTTTGACATTTGATTAACAAACAGGGAGACTTCCACTCATTTGCTACACAATAACAAAAATATTTCCCTCCCTCATGGATGCGCATTTATTCAAGTTCACCAAAAGAAATATTCTCTGATTGTCATTTTAACATTATATTAGACAAAACACAAGCACTTTCTAAAAAAATTTTTTGATTCCTAAAAATTTTTTTGATTTTTCTCTTGCATTTTTCAGATAATCTGTTATGATGATTACAGGGAGACAAAATGAGACTTATCAAGCATAGTTTTATGGAGGTTCAGCAATGGCTAACAAAGCAGATAATCAAATCAAATGGGTATTAAACAAGATGCCGAAGAGTGATGACAAACAGGTCACTAACATGTCTCTGGAGGAGATGTCGAAAGCAAACAATTTCCACAAGAGCTTTCCTCAGTATTCAGTTACACCTCTTACAGGACTTCCGCATCTGGCCGAATATCTCGGACTTAAGAAACTTTATGTAAAGGATGAATCCTATCGATTCGGTCTGAATGCTTTCAAGGTTCTCGGCGGTTCTTATGCAATCGCACGATACATGGCACAGCAGCTCGGCAAGGATGTCAGCGAAGTTCCTTATGATGTATTAACTTCTGAGAAACTCAAGGAAGACTTCGGTCAGGCAACATTCTTCACAGCAACAGACGGTAATCACGGCCGCGGCGTTGCATGGGCAGCGAATAAGCTTGGACAGAAATGCGTAGTCAGAATGCCGAAGGGCACAACACAGACTCGTTTAAATAATATTGCAAAGGAAAATGCAACAGTTACTATTGAGAATCTTAACTATGACGAATGTGTTCGTATGGCTGCGAAGGAAGCGGCTGAGACAGAACACGGCATCATGGTTCAGGATACAGCCTGGGAAGGTTATGAAGAAATTCCTACATGGATCATGCAGGGTTACGGTACACTCGCACTTGAAGCTGATCATCAGTTAGAAGAAGACAACTGCCGTCCAACACATATCTTCATTCAGGCAGGCGTTGGCTCACTGGCCGGTGCAGTTGTTGGTTACTTCGCCAACAGATTCAAAGAGAATCCGCCGATCATGACAGTTGTTGAAGCCAAGGCTGCAGACTGCCTCTTCCGCTCTGCTTCCAAGGGTGACGGCAGCCGCGTTGATGTAACAGGCGATATGCTCACAATCATGGCTGGTCTTGCCTGCGGCGAACCAAACACTGTATCATGGGATATCCTTCGCAATCATGCAGATGCATTCGTATCTTGTCCTGATTGGGTAAGTGCCAACGGTACACGTATTTACAGCTCACCAATGAGAGGTGACGAAAGAGTTATCTCCGGTGAATCCGGTTCCGTTACAATGGGTCTGGTTGCAGCGATCATGACAAAACCTGAATTAAAGGAACTCAAGGAAGCACTGAAACTGGATGAGAATTCTCAGGTACTTCTTGTTTCTTCTGAAGGCGATACAGATCCTGACCGTTATCGTGAAATCGTATGGGAAGGCTTATGCGGCACAGACAAAGAACCATTTGCTGATCTTCAGGAAAACTAAGCATTCGTAATAACTGCCTTTGACAGTTATTACATATTACATATAAATAGAGAAACAATTTTGTAGCGTTACAATATATGAACATTATGGAGGGTAAAAAAATGTTAGACTTTAACAAAATCAAAGAAGTAGCACAGGGCTATCAGGCTGATATGACAGCTTTCTTACGTGCCATCGTTAAGAATCCTGGCGAAAGCTGTGATGAAAAGGCTCATGTAGAGACAATCGCTGCTGAGATGAAGAAACTGGACTTCGACGAAGTTGTCATCGATCCACAGGGCAACGTTATCGGTTACATGGGTACAGGCGACAAAATTATCGCTTTCGACGGCCATATCGATACAGTAGGTATCGGCAATATCAACAACTGGACATTCGATCCATATGATGGTTATGAGAACGAAACAGAAATCGGCGGCCGTGGTGTATCTGACCAGTGCGGCGGTGTTGTATCAGCTGTTTACGGTGCTAAGATCATGAAGGATTACAACCTGATTCCGGAAGGTTACAAGATCATGGTTGTTGGTTCTGTTCAGGAAGAAGACTGTGATGGCCTTTGCTGGCAGTACATCATCAACGAAGACAAAGTTCGTCCTGAATTCGTAGTATCTACAGAGCCTACAGACGGTGGTATCTACAGAGGTCAGCGCGGACGTATGGAAATCCGTATCGACGTTAAGGGGGTTTCCTGCCATGGTTCTGCTCCAGAACGTGGTGACAACGCAATCTACAAGATGGCTGATATCCTTCAGGATGTTCGTGCACTGAATGAAAATGATGATGCAGACGAAACAGAGATCAAAGGTCTTGTTAAGATGCTGAATCCTAAATACAACCCTGACTGGGAAGAAGCTCGCTTCCTTGGCCGCGGTACAGTTACAACATCTCAGATCTTCTACACATCCCCAAGCCGTTGTGCAGTTGCTGACTCCTGTGCAGTATCTCTTGACCGTCGTATGACATTCGGCGAAACATGGGAAAGCTGTCTGGAAGAAATCCGCAACCTGCCTAGCGTAAAGAAATACGGTGATGACGTTGTTGTTTCCATGTACAACTATGACCGTCCATCCTACACAGGCTGTGTATACGAAATCGAATGCTACTTCCCAACATGGGCGATTCCAAAGGATCACAAGGTTACAAAAGCACTTGAAGCTGCTTACCATGGTCTGTACGGCGATAAGAGAATCGGTGCTGCTGACACACTTGAAATGCGTCAGGCTCGCCCACTGACAGATAAGTGGACATTCTCCACAAACGGCGTTTCTATCATGGGTAGAAACGGTATCCCATGTATCGGTTTCGGACCAGGTGCAGAAGCTCAGGCTCACGCTCCTAACGAAATGACATGGAAACAGGATCTGGTTACATGTGCTGCTGTTTACGCTGCTCTGCCAATGTCCTATTGCGAATAATTTCAAAAAAGACTATACTATAAAAGTTAACGTATTATAAACCAATAAAACTTCCGTGCATCGGACAATTTTTAACCGGTGCACGGCACTTAATCAAACGGAGGATTATTATAATGGATGCTAAATTACAGGCTTATATCGACAAATTAAACGCACTTAACTTCAAAGAAATGTACAACGGTGACTTCTTCCTGACATGGGAAAAATCAGACGACGAACTTGAAGCTGTTTTCACAGTTGCTGATGCGCTTCGTTACATGAGAGAGAACAACATCTCCACAAAGGTATTCGAAAGTGGTCTTGGTATTTCTTTATTCCGTGATAACTCTACACGTACACGTTTCTCCTTCGCTTCCGCATGTAACCTTCTTGGTCTTGAAGTTCAGGATCTGGATGAGGGCAAATCTCAGGTTGCTCACGGCGAAACAGTTCGTGAAACAGCTAACATGATCTCCTTCATGGCTGACGTTATCGGTATCCGTGATGATATGTACATCGGCAAAGGCAACAAATACATGCACGAAGTTGTTGACGCTGTAACACAGGGCAACAAAGACGGTATCCTTGAGCAGAAACCTACTCTGGTTAACCTTCAGTGCGATATCGACCATCCTACACAGGCTATGGCTGATATGCTTCACATCATCCATGAATTCGGCGGTGTTGAAAACCTTAAAGGCAAAAAGATCGCTATGTCCTGGGCTTACTCTCCATCTTATGGCAAACCACTCTCCGTTCCTCAGGGTATCATCGGTCTGATGACTCGTTTCGGTATGGACGTTGTACTTGCTCATCCGGAAGGCTATGAAGTATTCCCAGAAGTTGAAGCTGTTGCAGCTGAAAACGCTAAGAAATCCGGCGGTTCCTTCACAAAGACAAACAACATGGCAGAAGCATTCAAAGATGCTGATATCGTATATCCAAAGAGCTGGGCTCCTTTCGCTGCTATGGAAAAACGTACAGAACTCTACGGCAACGGCGATACAGAAGGTATCAAAGCTCTTGAAAAAGAACTCCTTGCTCAGAACGCAGAACACAAAGACTGGGCTTGTACAGAAGAACTTATGGCTACAACAAAGAACGGCAAAGCACTTTACCTGCACTGCCTGCCAGCTGACATCACAGGCGTAAGCTGTGAAGAAGGTGAAGTTGATGCTTCCGTATTCGATCGTTACAGAGATCCTCTTTACAAAGAAGCAAGCTACAAACCATACATCATCGCAGCTATGATCTTCCTTGCTAAATTCGAAAATCCACAGGAAATTCTGAAGAAACTCGAAGAAAGATCTATGCCTAGAATCTTCAAATAAGATTAAATTTAACTTAACAACTTAACATATAAGGCGGGGATTCACCTCCGCCTTATATAAATCGCAAAAACCGTTATTTTGTTTATTTTGGGGGAAATATTTAGAATGAATAAGAAGAAAAGAATCGTTATCGCACTTGGCGGCAATGCACTGGGGAATACACTGCCGGAGCAGATGGCAGCTGTAAAAGTAACTTCCAAAGCTATTGTAGATTTAATCGAAGAAGGCTGTGAAGTTGTTGTTACACACGGCAATGGCCCACAGGTTGGTATGATCAACAATGCGATGATCGCACTGACACATGAAGATGCACAGCAGCCAAACACACCATTATCTGTCTGTGTTGCCATGAGCCAGGCTTACATCGGATACGACCTTCAGAACGCCCTGCGTGAAGAGCTGTTCAACCGCGGTATCACAGATATCCCTGTTGCAACCATGATCACACAGGTTCGTGTCAATGAAGATGATCCTGCTTTCAACAATCCATCCAAACCGATCGGCAAGTTCTTCAACGAAGAACAGGCGAAGATGATGGAAGAAAAATACGGCTACATCATGAAAGAAGATGCCGGCAGAGGCTATCGCCGTGTTGTTGCTTCTCCAAAACCTGCAGAAATCATTGAAATCGGTACTATCCGTACAATGGTTGAATCCGGAGACCTGGTTATCGCCTGCGGCGGCGGCGGTATTCCTGTTACCCGTCAGGGCAACCACTTAAAGGGCGCCAGCGCAGTTATCGACAAAGACTTCGCAAGCTGTCTTCTGGCTCAGGAACTGGATGCAGACTTCCTCATCATTCTCACAGCTGTTGAAAAGGTTGCCATCAACTTCGGCAAACCAAACGAACAGTGGCTTGAAGATCTGACAGTTGAAGAAGCAAAGAAATACATGGAAGAAGGTCATTTCGCACCTGGCTCCATGCTGCCAAAAGTACAGGCAGCCGTTGACTTCGCTTCCTCCAAGGAAGGCCGTACAGCTCTGATCACACTTCTGGAGAAATCCAAAGACGGTATCCAGGGCAAAACAGGAACAAGATTCCATCTGTAAAACAAAAAACTTCATTAACAAAGCATATTTTGCTTAGTAAATTCCTACCTTATTATTTAAGAACACCCCGATGTATGATCCTTCTCACATTTATCATACACCGGGGTGTTTTTACTATTCATCATCTATACTCTACATATACCACTTATTCCTCTGAGAAAGCAGTTCCTTCGAAATATCCGCCTCACGGTCACTCTCTGCATCATAACCGTTGGTGTTTCTTCTGCCTAACACAAGCCACATAAAGAGAACATACAACGTCAGAAGTCCCAGAATCAGCCAGGCAAAGAAGTTATGCTTCGCTGCCTCAAGAGCCGGAACAAACAACACGGCCAATAAACACACCACATCCACAATCGTTATCACCATTCGTAAAGTTTTGAAAGACTTCATCCGCATCGCCTCCTTATAAGAGCTGCCATTGTTTTCGTTTCTATACAATTAGTATACCAGAGGATGTTTCTACACTCAATAGAAATATTTATGCCTCACTTACTTTTATGAACCATTTATGACTCACTTACTTTTAGCGTCAAATTAGAAATCTTCCAGGACGACTGCCTCTCCTCCATCGTGACAACGCCCGTCACTGATGCAATCTGCTTACTGTCAGCTGCTGTCACCAACTTTGCTTCGAAATCATACATATCTTCGTTGCTTGATTTCTTCGTCAATTGAATGTCCTCTGCCAGAATATCTGACTGATACTGCTCCGCCAGTTTGATACTCACTGCAATGGTGCGATCCGTCATCATCTTGTTCAGACAATCTTCAGTCATATCATCCCCGAATCTCCCCTGAAAATATGTTTCCAGTCCATCTACAGAAACAATCCCTGTCTCATCCCCGGTTTCCTCTGCTGCCTGTTTAATTTCTTCCGATGCCGTCTCAAAATCAGCAGCCTCCTGAACTGTACAGTTCAGCACATGTTCCAGGGCACTTTGTGCACTTTGCTCTGAACCTGATCCTGCGCCCGCCTGCTGCTTACCGCATCCTGCTATCGTCATAACACATACCAGCGTCAATGCTGCTGCCATAATCATCCATAAATTCCCTGATTTTCTCATATTCATTGCCCCTTTCTTCTCATAATATGTTCGAAAGTGTTTGTATGAATAGGATATCAGATGGGCGCATCATAAGTGCATCTTCACTCCGTTTCGGTCGACGCATTTTTTGTTGCATAGGACGCAATTTCTATGCAACAAAAAACATTATTGCAATACACCGCTTTTTATTTCAAATACCTCATCACATAATATTTCAATATCCTCCCTATTATGGCTTGTAATGAGAATACATCTCCCCGGCTGTCGATATTTCAACAAAAGCTGCCTAATTTCCTCAACTCCTTCCTCATCCAATGCGTTCATCGGTTCATCCAAAACTAAAATATCCGGGGTTTCCATAATCGCTTGAGCAATTCCCAGTCTCTGCTTCATCCCCATGGAATATTTCCCTACCCATTTCTTACTGTCTGGATTCAACCCAACCTGACGTATTGCATCCTTTACCTGTGCATCATTAATTTTATTTCTAATACGAGCCAGATAACGTAAGTTTTCGAACCCACTTTGATACCAGATAAATCCAGGCGTTTCAATTAAAGCTCCTAATCCTTCTGGAAAATCCATATCCTTTCCAAGTTCTTTACCATCTATCATAATTTTTCCACTGTCCGCTATCACGTACCCACAAATAATCTTAAATAAGACCGATTTCCCAGAACCATTTCTGCCAACAAAACCGTAAATTTTATTGTCAGTTAATGTTAAACAAATATCTTTTAATACTTTTTCCTCTTTAAAAGACTTATTCACTCCTATCAGTTCTATTTTTTCCATGGCTCAAACTCCTTTTCAGCAACTTCTTATCCACAAAAATCGCAGCATTTAATACTATAATAAAAACAACTGACAACACAATAGCTTTTTCTATATCATACCCTTTATTTGGATATGTCTGATTACATACATTATACATCCCCCAGACAAATGGACAGTATTTTGGACTAAACCATTTTTGTGCCGAAGCATAAATACTCAAAATTTCTAACATCAAAATACAAGTAAAAGAAGCCAGCATATTATTAACGACAATTCTTATTAAAATCATTATTGTTAACATAAAAAGTGAATGTATCAAAATCATTAAAATCTCTAAATACAAATTAGCCGTCCAATATTTCTGTATTCTCAATTTCAAAACCACAAACATTAAAATATAATACCAGCTATGTAATAAGTACACTTCCTTTATCTGCTGTTTCCACCATACACCTATATTCCCATATCGAAACACTGTCATTTGAACAAGTGCGAATTGATTATTTAGCCACCAACCACATATTGTCCAAACCGGCGTCACTATCAACAGCCACTCAATCACCTTCTGAGGAACAATACCATCACTCACAGGTCCTCCAAGATAACGCCAGACATTTCTATGATAATCTAAAGCAATACTTGAAATCAAAATTAAAATTATACTCATACATATTGTGATTAGTATGCCGAAAATCCATCGATATTTCTTAGTCATTTTCTTCACCTACTGAATACCTGAAATCTGCATGTTTTAATATTATCGGACCAATAAACAAAATGCAGACATAACACAATAAAAAGAGAGCATATGAAAACACTAAATCAAGTTTTGCCTCAAAATGCCAAAGATAGCTACTGTTTTTCAGCAATGACCACCTTGTAATCTTATATGAAACATTTAGATTCATTAAAATTATGCCGCTTACATGAACAGCTGCTGCCGCGATGGTTCCTATTGCCTTGTTTATTCCAGCATTGAGTACATATAATAGCATTCCAAGCACCAGACTGTACAAAAGCATCAACAAAAATGTATGAAAAACCGATTCCCACGGAAGAACCCCTTCAATCAAAGTTTTATCCGGTGCAACAAGATGCCATGTTATGATTGCTTTGTCCGACGGCCACAAAACTAATTGCTTCATTGCCACACTCCATTGATTTTGAATATAACCATGAGGAATCGTATAAATACAGCTTGCCGTCAATGATAGTGCAAAATAGATAATTCCCTGCACTAAAACATACAAACACAGCCCATCATACCAATTTCCTCTCGAAGTGCGGTATATTGTCAAAAGTGACCTTGAATCTACAAAAGGAGCATCTGCCACAACAAGAATAAATCCAACTAACATAATTGTAATATCAGCAAGACTTCTAAAATTCATCAGCCATGGTTCAAATATTTGGATTGGATGATTCGACGCATACTCTCCATACAAATACGCCGCCTTTAATGCCGCCATTACTCCAATCAAATATCCAATCAAAACTCTTTTCGACATCAAAGCAGCTCGTAGCTGCCCTGATAAAACAAGTATTATTTGACGGAAATTTATATTCATTGCCGCCCCCTCCGCTTCATTAACACCATATTGATTAAACATAATATTACAATATACCCCATATCTACTAAATATGGTATAAATACCGGAATATCACGACCAAAATCACTTCTGACAAGGTATACCGGATTCCATATTCCAACTGGAAATACTAACCACATTAATTCATAGGCTAAAAAGGGTAAAACATAGGCCACATATCGATTTTTAAAAATATTTGAAAATAATAAAGCTAATTCGGCCCACATTGCACCAAATAAAAACAATAATATTGCTTTTAACAACAACACAAAACGACCACCCCAAATATACATGTACGGTGCCCACATCAATTGTTTAAATATATGTCCATTATCACCAGGAATGACTTTTCGCCCAATCAAACAAATAACTGCAAAAATCATAACCCCAGGAATCATAACAGATAATCCACCTGACAATCCACTAAAAAGCACTTTATATTTTGCATACTTTCCTATATTAATTCTTGTCCGAATATACTTCAAATATCCACTATTACGTTCTTCTAAATAACTAAACGCATATGGTAGCCCCGGAAATATCCCTGCAAATATAATAAATGAAGAAATTGCAAAGGGAATTGTATACATAGTCAAAATATCATATGTAGTGCCCGGAGTCTTCCCATCCACTGTTATAATTCCATATTCAAATAGACTTACAAACAAGATAATAAAATTGGTAACAATAACAAACAGCATTCGGATATTTAATATTGATCTTTTTAACATTATTCTTTTCATCGTTTATTATATCCTTCTTTATCCCATATAAATAACAGCACCATTTCTTGCATCCAGAGCCAGTAATGTAATACCTTTTTCACCCAATTTACATTGAAAATACCATACTGGGAAAAAGTGCATTGCTCCATCTTCTATTTGTGTCATATATCCCATCCGTATGGATTGTATTGTATAATCAAAGCCTTTTTCTTCCATTATATATGTGTGAATATTTCCGTTCTTTACCCCATCATCAATAATCTGCATGATTTCATCAATAGATAATACGCTTGCCTCTTTAACATCCTTTGTCGTATATTGTTCTGCTACTGACAAAACATTAATCCCCGGTTCTGCTATTTGTATCGTATCACAAACAGGCTCTCCGCCTGCATCCAGCCAGGAACACCCATCTAAAGTTCTTAACATTTTTACACTGCAATACTGTTTTTCATTTGAAACTGTTAAATCTGTATTTGCAACTTCCGCTTCTATACCCAATTTCGAATACAAGTCTAAACTATTTTCTTCCATTTTCTTTACAAAATTTTGCTCTGATTCTGTCCATTCAGTCTCCTTTACTAATTCAAACTCCTCATTAACAAAATAATCATCTAACTTATAATTACAATACGTCAATGAATTATCTAATTTTGAAATTTCAAAATATATATCATAATCCAAATCATTATAAGCAGATCCACCAATATAACGTGTATAGTCGCTTTGACTGTTCTGCTCTAAAATCATATCTGTCCCTGGACACAGCACATTTTCCAACATGGAAATATCCCATTCTTTACTTTGTATAACGCCTTCTTTCAACGATATATCCGGAATATCCACAACAGCATTTATATCAAGCACACCATCTTCTCCTTCATTTTGAAAATGCTTTTCTATTTTTCGGCCATTATCTTGCATAATTTCATCTGAGCTGTAAGAACCCATCATTGTTTGCTCTGTTTCAACTTCTGGTGCCGCACAGCCTGTCAGCACTAAACCTACTAATCCCAAAATTCCTATGATTTTTCTGTTCATAATATTTATCCTCATCATTAAAAAAACAACCAGGTCGAAAAACGACCTGGTTGCCGACCTCTAATTATTTGATTTGAATAGAAACTAGTTAGAATTCCACGCACCCTGTGTATAGCCATAACCACTACGGAAAAGATTATCCAAACGTGCACATAAGGTATATGTTGTTCCTGCTTTTCCCTGTCCGCTTAACCATCCAGCATAATCCAAATAAGAAAATGTCGTTTTTGTCCACTGTGCTTCGCCCTTTGCCTGATATATTTCATTAGCATGAGAATATAACCCCGGTACATGCATCATGCCTAAAGTTCCATCTGTACTCCGCGGAAATGAAATAGCTGTTACATAATAAAACCATTTTGCATTTGTTGTCGCTTTTGTGTTTCTTGAACTGGTAGATGTTAATTCCGTTCCAGTACTCAACGTCTGATATTTGACTTTTGTTGAACCAAAACTCGAATTTCCTGCATAGACGGTAGACGCCAATAAACAACATAATAAACACGTAACAATTCCCATCTTAAATAATTTTCTCATTTTCCTTCCTCCTTCATAAAGCAATTTTCTTTCCATCAATATACTTCAAAGCAACATTTTTAGCAATACTATATGAATCAAACGACATTTTTCAGCTATTTTTGGTCAATTTTAAAAGAACTACTGTCTTCTTGAAATCTAATGGATTATATAAAACCCATTCTGTCTTCCAATAAAACAGCAGTGCTTTAATCCGCTTCTATTAGATTATTATTTTGCACTCTCTAAGTAAAACAAATACGCATCTTTAAATTCTTTGTATTTTCGTCTTGTCAAATAAGCCACTCTGTCACCAGCCAGAGAAATAAGATGGTTATCAAATTTCTGTACATATTTCAGATTCACAATAAAACTCCGATGTGGCTGACAAAAGCATTTATCTGTTAGTTGTTCCGCCCAATATTTAATTGGATGAACACATTCAAATTCACGTTTTAATGTATACAAGATTACCTTCCGATTGACAGCCTCCACCATCACAATATTTTCTGCCGTAAGACTATACGTCCCATCTTTTGTCTCCACGGCTATTTTACGATTAGATACCGTATAAATCTTCAGTGCTGCTTCCAAATTCCGATACAGTCTAGCCTTGTCAAGTGGCTTTGACAAATATCTGAAAACCCTGAATGACATGGCTTCATCCAGATATTCCGGAAAAGAAGTTACAATAAAAATGAGAATTTTATCATTCTTCTTTTTCAGATACTCACCGGCATGAATACCACTGATGCCATCCATTTCCACATCCAGAAAAGCCATATCAAATATTCCTCCGGCTTTCATCATTGCTTCTCCACTGGAAAAACAAACATATTCCGGCTGCTTCAATTTCTTCTCTTTAAAATAACCTTGAAGATACTTCAGCATTTCTTTACAAAAGTTCTGATCATCATCACATACAGCAATTCTCATTTCTATTCTCCACCCCATCACTTGTTATTCGTCAGCAAAACCATCATATGAAAACATTTCGCTTCTTTATCATAATGATAACTTACTTCTCCCTGATAATGTTCGGCCGCACGCTGAATACTCTTTATTCCTACCCCATGCAACTTGCCATCATTCTTCCGTGAAATAAGTCCGCCATCTCCATCAAACCTCGGTGGATACAGTACCGAATTTTCTACAGATATAAATGTCTGCTTTGACTTATAATTATAATTCACCGTCACATCTATATAAGCTTCTGACACACCTGCTGCAGCTTCCACAGCATTTTTCAGAAGATTGCCAAACAGAGCTGTTAAATCATCCACGGTTATATAATCTACACTATCCTTTCGGATGTCAACCCCAAACTGAATGCTCTTCTTCTTACAAATCTCCTGATATTGTCCCAGAATCACATTCAGCACCGGCTGACTACAATAAGTCACCGAAGATTTCATCTCCGGCATCTCCATTAATTGCTGCACATATTCATGAATCTTCGATTCTCCACCATCTTCACTCAAACCTGCAATCGTCTGCAGATGATTCTTGATATCATGAATTAAAATCTTCTGATTCTCTGTCTGCTCCACCAATCTGCGATAATACTCCGCTTCTGCCTGCTGCTCTTTCAGATCAGCCTGCATCATCAAATAGTTCCTCATAAATTTCTGATCAGAATCATAGGCCCAAAATACAACAAAATTCATAACAAGAAGAAGCGCCATACTCGCCAATAGCATTCCACCCATTATGAAATCTATATGGCCATTCATACAAATCACTACAATTACAAGAGTAAGCCAAACTGATATCAATGGAGTGACACTCAATAAAACTGTAAAGCCGCTTTTGGCTTCCAATCTCTCTTTCTTCGGTGCAAAAACTACAATAATAATTCGTATAACAAAAAAATAAAATATACGGCTGCCAATAGATACAATAGCATAAGAAATTGAATTCTGCGTAAAAACAAGAAATCCATCTAATAATCGCATACATACCAACTCTATAATTACTTCCGTGACTACCATTGCTACAGTTAAAATCAATGCATGAAAAACAGAAGATGACATCCTTCTGGAAAATAAATAAAAACATAAAAAGCAATTAATAATCAAAAAGTCAACGGCATTAAACCAGAATATCTGAAGCCAAAACAAGCAAAACATCATTACATATGCGCTTACCATAAACATACACTCTGTCTGTTTTGAACATTTCGAACTGTAAAAACTACGAAAATATTGCCATGCAGCAACCATCTCAATGATATAATTTACCCCTATATTTATAATATCAATCATCTTATGTTTCCTTTCACCCCTGCTATTCTCAAATTATATTCATTCAAAGTATATAAGTCAACTGCGAAGGCGCTATTTAAAATCATGTGTTACAGAAATCTTCTTTTATATTCTCTTTAACGACTAATATTCTACTTTCTAACACAGTTTTTATCTTTTTCTTAACCATCTGTCATGTTCTCTAGACATCTTGTCACCACTCACTGTAATATAGTAAATAAGATATTACAATATAATAAATCTTAATTCATTTAGCAAAGGAGATCTACTTTTATGAAAAAAGATAGCAATTATTCACTTGCCAATGTAACCTCTAATTTTCTTAAAATAGTCATTCATACAGAAGCGCATTCCAACTCTACACTGCTCTGTCACGAACCTTCAGCTCCAGAAAGTTTAACTCAGTTCAAAAAGGATCTTTTTAAGAAGAAAAAATGATTACCACTATTTCAAATCACTTAATTGACTGGCTGATTCGCGAAGATACTCTTCAACCAGCCGATCGTGAGCTTTATGTCTATGCTGCATATTGTTTTCTATTTGCATGGACACCGCTATTTCTTTTATTTATCATTAGTGCATGTATCGGAAGGCTGCCGGAAGCTCTGCTTCTCATTCTTCCCTTTATGACTATCCGAAAATTCAGCGGTGGCTTCCATGCTAAAACAGCACGGACATGCCTTATCATTTCCTGTACACTGCTGTCTGGCTTTTTGTATCTGGCAATTCATATTTCAACTTGTCTGGCACTGTATATTGTACTGGCACTGGCATCAATTAGTCTAATGATCAACAGTCCCATCGTGTCACCTCAGCGTCCGGCAACACTTGATGAGCAGAAACATTTTCGGCATGTTGTCATTGCTGCAATGATATTGTATAACAGTATCATTCTGCTTCTTAGCTGTACAGGATTCAGTCATTGGGCGGTATGCCTTGCACTGGGACTTATTTTATCTGCTGCGCTGCAGATACCATGTATCATTAGCAAAATGAAAACATCCTGATTAGGTACAAATATCTCAGATTTGCTGCTTCTTCAGGACAAAACACAGGGAGGATATGATTCCAAATGAGTCATATCCTCCCTCTTTAATTATAGTGCTTTTATCTTTCGTAAACAGGATTCCTCTTGCCCCATACTTCAAGTAAACTGTTTACTACTTTTTTATACATTTTATTTCACTCTCATTCTGTATTTTATCTTATGTCCTCAAGTAATTCTTCTTCATCCATCAGATACTCGCACAGTATCCCTTTACAAGTTAAACTCCTTGAACAGTTGCTCCTGATAATCTCTGTCTGCAGCTGCTTTGGCAATATCTTCATTCCTGTTCTGCTTTAACAACAACAAAATCAGCTGACTCATTCGCTCCTGACCTTCCTGTCTGCCTTCTTCTCTGCCTTCTTGTCTGCCTTCTTCTCGCTCATCGCGCATCATCTCTTCTAACAGCATATACTTTCCCTCCCAGTCACGGTTTTGTTTTATGCGTTTTATCTGTTCCTGCAACAATCTCACATAATCATCATTCGTTTCTGCTTCATCCGTATCCTGGCCAACATATTTCAGAAAATTCACCAATTCCACCGGTACTTCCGATGGATTCGTTCCTTGTGTACTCAAGATAATTGTCTGATTACCATCCGATCGAGTAGGAGGCGGTTTTTGCCGCCGACCTCTCACACCACCGGACATGCGGTTCCGCATCCGGCGGTTCAGTTAACTTGACATCTTGTTTTACAAAAATATTCCTCTGCTGAGAGTAAGCCAAATTTCTTTAGACGTGCATTTGACATTGCATAGCAAACAGTCTCTGTACGACAAACTCGGGCATACCCATGAAATCCAGCCGCACTCCTTGCATTCTTTTTGCTAACACCTAATTTTACCAAATTTTTATATCTGGTTTTAGGGTTTTTCCAATGTTTCCATATACACATTCTGAATCTATACCTAATAACTGTATCAAGTTTTCTGGTTGCTGTAAGAATCGAACCAATCTTAAAGTAATTAATCCATCCTCTTACAACCTCTGCTATCTTTTCCGCTTTGTATGAATTACTCACACTCCACTTGCGGCTCGTAAGTTTTCTGACTTTCTTCATTACTTTATCCAATGACTTTTGTGGGATTTTAATCCTGTATTTCTTTTCCTGAAATTGATAATAAAAAGCAAATCCCAGATATTGTATTTCGGTAGGTCTGCCGATTCTGCTCTTGTCCTTGTTCACTTTTAACCGTAGGACATTTTCAATATATTTCGTGACTGATTTCATTACTCGTACAGCGGCTTTTCCGCTTCTAACAAGAATGATACAGTCATCCGCATATCGTACAAATCTAAGTCCTCGGCTTTCAAGTTCCCAGTCCAGTTCATTGAGCAATATATTCGCAAGAAGCGGCGAGATATTTCCTCCTTGCGGAGTTCCAACCTCTGTTTCCTCTATCTGTTCTCCGACCATGACTCCACTTACCAGAAATTTTCGGATTAACGAAAGTGTTTTTCCATCCTTTATTTCTTTATTCAAAATAGATATCATCTTATCATGCTCTACCATATCAAAGAACTTTTCCAAATCAATATCAACAACCCAGTTATACCCCTCATTCATGTATTCAACCGCTTTTAGAACTGCCTGTTGCGCGCTTTTTCCGGGTCTAAATCCGTAACTGCCCGCATGAAATTTTCTTTCATATATAGGTGTTAATATCTGTGCAATTGCCTGTTGAACCATGCGGTCTGTAACTGTAGGTATCCCAAGTTTCCGTTTGCTTCCATTCTCTTTAGGAATTTCCACTCTTTTTACTGGCATTGGTTTATATGATTGATTTCTTATACTCTCTCTGAGCAGCTGACCATTTACTCTCAAATGGGAAAGCAGGTCTTTGCACTCCATTCCATCTATTCCTGCCGCACCTTTATTCTTTACTACCTGTTTATAAGCACGGTTCATATTTTCATTTGACAGAATGTCCTCTATAAATATTCTTTGTTTCTCCATGCGTTGTTTCCTTTCCCTTTCGTGAGCTTCGACCACATAGTACTCGTGGTACTCCTCTCGGCATGTGTATTGTCTAGACTCTCAATTGGGACTTACTCCAACTGATTAACTGTTCCGTCCTTCGCTCCATCTCCATTACAGAGACTTCTTCACTACTATGACATCTGCTGACTTCCTATGATTCGTTGTTACTATGGCCAATGATACCACTCCTAGGATCTCCCACGGTTAAAAACGTTATCTTTCCCATCATCTATCCGCCATGTCTACTACCAGTCCCTTGTTAGCTATCGGACTTCAACCTGTCCAGCGGTCTTATCCGGACTGTAAGCCTTATACATGATTTCTGTTCGTCGGACCAATGGTTTGCCTCAGGCTTCCTTCAGATTCCACTTTACAGTAGACACCCTTGCCATGTTGACTATGCGCTTCCCGCTAACGGGCACGCTTAGGACTTTCACCTTTAAGAATAACGTTCGCGCCGGGCGAACTGAACTACCCATTGTCTAAAGCCAATGGGCTTCCTGCTTCACAGACCTCGTGACCTA
>QFCH01001079.1_pt1 | contig 86365 bp, 106 predicted proteins | sample 5346071 | NCBI WGS metagenome assembly QFCH01 (sample SAMN09062255, study PRJNA434731) | Human gut metagenome, whole genome shotgun sequencing project. | isolation source: stool timepoint B chromium assembly | host: Homo sapiens | collected 2015
ACGCTTCGTATAGCTTTCCCTCTCCAAAAAAGAGTTTCTCAAATTGTTCCACCTTACCGTTAGTAAAGTCGAGATCCTCCCTTGTCACCTCATTGCCGCTGGCGATGGCCTCTTCGACCGCGCGCACCAACTCAGAACCGGTCAGCTCAAATACCACCGATTCACTGGTGCCGGCAAATGCCACGCTGAGATCTGAGCCAACATTGGTCAGAATCATCGCTGCTGCCAGCAGGAAGGCCAACAATCTCTTTTGAGCGCTATAGACATTTCTGGCAAACGCTCTGCGCCTTGTTCGTCTTTCCATACTTTTGTTCTCCTCTCTTACTTTTACCGCACAAAATCCCAATCATCCAATGTGCTGACTCTACTATACCAAATAGTGGTTACAAACCGGTTACATTTAATTGGAAAACAAAAATAAAACTTACAACATCTTTATTTTTTTCCTAATTTTTCTACATAATCCGGCCGGAGCGCCATCACAGAAAAAGTCCCGGCCGTTCAGCCGGGACTTTCGCCTTTCATTCAATCATTTTCGATATTTGTTTGCTCAGGAATTTTCCTCTTCCCGTTTTCTCTTGCCAACCGCTGCGAACGCCAGGAGAATTCCCGACACCATCATGGCCAGCGTTCCTCTCATGGCTCCCTGACCGGTCTTGGGCAGCGCCGCAAGCGGCACCTCGCCGTCGTCAATCATTGTCAGGTCAGCCGGCGCTGTATCCGGCAGAACCGCCAGGGGCACGTCGTCGGGAGTAATGGTTGTCAGCGCGCCGGGACCTCCGGTCTCAGGTTTAGCGCTGTGGGATCCGTCTCCGGTTCCACCGCCGCCTCCGCCGCCATTACTGCCTCCGCCCGTATAGCGGAAGTTCGCCGCAAAGGTAACGTCCTCAACAAAGGTATCCTTCATGAGATCCGCCGTGCTTGCATAGCTCTTGTCAGCGTTGCCCCGGATACTCCAATGGCTGAATGTATACCGGCTGTTGGCTGTCACCGTAACGTCTGCGTTTGGAGACGCAGGCTTCACAGCGCCTGTTTTGATGATCTCGCCGGTTTCCGCATCCCGCACAAAGTCCTGAATCGTATGGACTTCTACGGTTGTTCCGCCTACGCTTCCATTGGCGTTGGACTCATACCGGATAGTAATTTGGAACTGATCTGGTATACCGTCCGGTGTGCCGGGCTGATCCGTTCCCGTTGCATCCAGGGTATAATAAACCTTCAGAACATTTTCGTTGTTTACTCCGCCGACCGTCTTGGGTCCCTCAGTCCTCTCAAATACATAGTTACCGCCCTCGTAGGTTTTTGCGGTTGTGGTGTAGGCGATGGGCGTTCCAAGCTTGACATTGTTCTGACTTACGGTTTCACCAAGCTTGCCGTCGAAGTAATACTCCACCTTGTAGCTGAGATCACCGCGCTCGGCAAAGTGTGCGGTATAGGTATCCGCCTCAAATACTTTGCTCTGAGCATTTTTCACCGGCGTATAATGGCGGTTCTCTTCGCCGCTGGCCACCGTATCCCCATTGGCGTTGGTCCAGTGGGTAAATACATAGCCGTCGGCAGGTTTCGCCTCGGAACCCTTGGGGGCTCCCGTAGCGGGGGCCACGGACTCCGCGTCAAGGGTCACAGTACCCTTTGTGGGATCTTCTGAACTATAGTTGATGGTAACGCCTTCATTTTCCGCCGCTTTGGCAATGAAGGTCATGCTTGTGGTATAACCAGTGTTTTGCAGTGCCGCATCCGATTCGAATGCTTCGCCGTTTTCGTCCCTCCACTCAGCAAAATGGTATCCGCCGAGCTCCTTTTTGGTAACGTCAACGCTCGGATAGAGCTTCTCTGTGGTATCATACTCATCTCCCTTTTTCGGGAAAGTCTGCCATTCCACCAGAGTTCCACTCAGAACCAGTTTCGCAGAATCTTCGGATTTGTATTCAAAACGTACCTGATACTTATCCGGTATATCATCCGGCCCGCCGTTTCCTTCATCATCCAGCGTGTACACTACGTCCACCGTCACATTGGACGTCACGGTTCCGCTCACTTCTCCGGTTACGCTCTCCTTGATATAGTGGTGCCCCTCAACGTCCAGAGTACCAAAAATCTGGTCGCCGACATCATAAGAACTGCCATAGGTTGTATTCCGCGTAAATGCTTCCTGAAGCTCCGCTCCCTTATCGTCATGGTAGGTCACGGTTACGGTCCGCTGCTGAGCCGTGTAAGTTACCACAAATTCAGTCGCAGCCTTAATCGGATAGCTGACAGTCGGCATCTCCGGGCTCCAGCTTCCGCCTTCGTACCCTTCACCCGCCTGCGTGTCAGGAATCTGATCTGCTTTCAGATATCCGGTTCCGCTCTCCGATTCATTGCCGTTCTCATCATACAGTGTCACGTACTTGGGACCGTTAAAACTCACGGTTCCGTTCACCGCCTGGTAGGTCACTTCGACCTGGTACTTATCCGCTGTTCCGTCCGGGCCATTATCTCCCTTGTCGTCCAGCGTGTACACCACGTCCACCGTCACATTGGACGTCACGGTTCCGCCCACTTCCCCGGTCACGCTCTCCTTAATGTAGTGATGCCCATCGATATCCAAAAACTCATAAATCTGGCCGCTCACATCATAGGAGCTGTTATAACTGGTATTCAATGTAACCGCGTCCTGAAGTGCCTTACCGTTATCGTCGCTGTAGGTTACGGTGACCGTTCTCTTCTGAGGAGTGTACGTCACGACAAATTCCGTTGCGCCTTTAATTGCGTGATTGACGGTGGGCTTTGCCGGGCTCCAGCTTCCGCTTCCATACCCTTCATTCGCCTGTGTGGTCGGGATCTGTTCGTTTCTCAGATATCCGGTTCCGCTCTCCGATTCATTGCCGTTCTCATCATAAAGTGTCACATACTTGGGACCGTTAAAACTCACAGTTCCATTCACCGCCCCGTAAGTCACCTCGACCTGGTACTTATCCGCTGTTCCGTCCGGGCCATTATCGCCCTTGTCGTCCAGAGCGTACACTACATCCACTGTCGCATTGGACGTCACGGTTCCGCTCACTTCCCCGGTCACACTCTCCTTAACGTAGTGATGATCGTCAATATCCAATATGTCAAAAATCTGGTCGCCGACATTATAAGAACTACCATAGGGTCTGCTCATCGTAAACGCTTCCTGAAGCTCCGCTCCCTTATCGTCATGGTAGGTCACGGTTACCGTTCTGGCCTGCGGTCCATAGAAGAGCCGGATCGTCCTGGCATTTTCCCGCACCACCAAGGACTCGCCTACTTTAGGATAGCCGTATCTGAATTCATAGCCCTTGAATGTATCCGTATTCAGAACGTAGTTCACCATCTCATTGGTCACCGGAATGGTATCCCCTGTAAAATGATACCCGGGAACCGTCTGAATGGAGGCGGGATATTGGGGTTCCACTTCTTCGGCGCTCAGCTTATAATAATTGACACCCACAACAATCGGCGACTCAAAATACACATGGTATCTGAGTTCATAACCCGACTTGGTCTTGATATCTTCAAAATTGATCGTTTGCTCCGGCTCGCTGGTATCATAAAGCTTAACCCACGGTGCAGCGTTGTTCCCAGACTCCACTTCCCATATTTCAATGTGACCGGCATATTTTAAATCCAGTTTGCCGTCAATAATCCGCTCCGGCGGAATGTTCACCCGGTAAATGTCCAGAATATCCTGGGCATAGCCGTCGATCTGAGCAACCGTATAGGGAAGATCGGAACCGCCCGGCAGCGCCTTACTTAAATTGATATTTCCAACCCACTCTCTGTCGCCGGGAATACCGTTATCAGGATAAATGCTTTCCTGACCGTCAAATCCGTCTCTCAGGTTTGTGCCGCTGAACCATACGCTGATAGTAGAATCATTTACCGTCACAAATTTGGCTATAAATGTCAAATCCGTCTCAACCGGCAGGTCTGCATAATGGCTCAGGATGGCCTCTGCGTCGCTGTACTTCCTGGTCTGGCCATTAACAACGATCTCCCATCCCGTAAAACGATAGGTGTCGTTAGGTACAGGCACCGGTATATCCGCTGTGGAAACGATCACTCTGCCAAAGGCTGAGCCACTGAGAATCGGGAATGCAAATGTGTCCGCAGTTTCTCCGGAGAGCGACAGCATTCCGTTGGTATCCGCTACAAACTCAATCTTGCGGACGTCCTTTCTGTTTCCGACAAAAACCGGATAAAAGTCCATATCCTGGGTGATGTCAAACGTATCTCCCGGATAGTAAAGATTGTTCCGCCCGGAGTTTACATTGGACTTTTCCGTAGTCCAGCAGATGAAATCCGTGGTGAAATTTCCGCCATGGGCGTTATTACCCACAAGATTCGTGTTATCCATCACCGTCACAGTGGAACCGGCCATATACGGGCTGTTCTCATCCACCGGCGCAACCGGTTTGTTAGAATTGGAAGCTCCGTCCGTATGGTAGGTCACCTTGTACGTTACTTCAACTGTATGGCGGACAAAGACCACGTTTGTGGTGATGCGCTCCTGGCCCGGGATGACCGGGGATTCGGAACCTTTGTAAGTCCAATGCTGGTTTGACGTGGTGGACGGGACATGCTTGGGAGTCAGATTTTTCTCCACCACTTCATATCCCAGGACATCGCCATTCTCATCTTCGTATGTGACCAAAAACGTATCTTTCTGATCATCCGGCTCTTCCGGCAGCTCATGGAAAATATCACACCGCACATAAACCAGCGCGTTTAAATCATAATCCTTGCCGTTGCCCATATCTTTTACGATCACATAATGCATATTGCGGGGCTGATCCTGATCCGAACCCGAACCCACAATTTTATTGATACAATCATAGTTCGGATAATGGTCGTACTTGGTAAAGCCCAAATCATCCTGGTAGAACTCAACTGTCAGATACTCCGGTCTTTCGCCGCTAACCCGCTCATACCACAGATAAATTTTCACCTCGCGGTTCCCGGTTACCTCCAGCATGTGCTGCCCGCCGTCGGCGTCAAAGTAAGAGAGCTTACTGCCGTCCCGGAACAGGCTGACGATTTTATCGCCGCTTTCAAAATTGTCCGTTGCTGTGGCTTTGATAAAACGGTACTTGTTGCCGTTTACATCCGTATTGGTATCCTTAACATTTCCCTTCAAAAGCGTTTTGACGTCCACCCGCTCCCGGTTTCCCAACTTGCCAAGAAACGCGTCCGAACCGAGGTCGATGACATCAGCTGTTTTTGTGTCCTTCAGCTCTGCTTTTATGGTGTAGCTGACGGACGACTGTGTAAACGTAATGGTAAAGATCGAGAAGTGGTCCGTCGCAAACTCCACCTGACGGATGCCGTTCTGATCCGCCACATCGATGGCTGCTCTTCCCTCGCTGTCAACGATCACTTCCTGAGCCGTCACGGCATCCAGCTTCGCAACCTCGACTACGGTCTTGGCCTCGCTGTTTTCAGCAATCTCTTCTACGCCCTCATTCTGCGCCTTCTCCGCTTCCATCACTACCTCGGCGGACAATGCCTCAACCGTCTCCGTTTCTCTGGTTTTCATATGAAGAATCTCGACCGCATCCGCCTCAGCGCTGTTCTGCCGAATCTTCTCGCCGGAAATCATCACGCTGACCAGGCTGTTTTCGGAATTCGCCCAGCTGTTATCTAATTTGACACCGTTAAACATCAGGTTAATGTCGTACGCCAGAACCGCATTCACCGTGGTGGTCTCGCCGGACTGGGCCTCGACTTTTTCTTTAACAGCTTCCGCCACTTTTTCCGTTACTTCCTGTACTTCAAGCTCTGTGCCCTCGGGAAGCACGCCGTCGGGTGCCGTCACGCGGATGGACACGCCGTCGATTACCACAGTTTTGTCAAAATCCGGGTGAGGCATGGTTTCTACCATGGTCACCGTTACTTCCTGCTCCTCATTTACTTCCGCAACCGTATACCAGGCTGTCTGGGTACCGTCGTCATTGTCTGTCACGGAGTCGGCTTCCAGAGACTCGCCGTTGGCGGTCACCGCGCCGATTGCGTATCCGATCTGGTTCTTGACTCCGAACACCAGGGTCCCGCCCTCTTCAACGCCTCTGGGGCCGTCGGTAATCCGGGCGCTGGCCTTGGGCGCGATATCGTATGTTACCTTATATCCTTCGAAATCCTCCAGCGCTTTCAGCTGGTTCAACGTAGCGGAATATACCTTCGCTGTGCTGCAGTATCCCATTCCCACCAGATCGGAGGTGCTGGCCGCCGCAACATTGTCCTCAGGCTTCTGCTCTTCCGGCTTAACCTGCGTTCCCTCGGACGGGGTCGCTGAAGGAATAATCGTCACAACCGATTCCTTGGGAAGCTCTTCCTCAGGCTGAGTAGCCTGACCGTCACCGTTCACACCGGCATCCGGCGCGGGGGTCTCGCCAGCCGGTTCCTGCGGTACATTTTCTTCCGGTGCAGGATTCCCGTTGGGAACCGTCCCTTCTGAATCCACCGCGGGGCCCTGACCTGCCGGGGTATCCACTGCGGGAGTGTCAGCTGCCGGGGTATCTACTACCGGGGTGTCCACTGCGGGGGCATCCGCTACAGGGGTATCCGCCGTCGGGGCATCCGACGCAGGGGTATCCGCCGTCGGAGCATCCACTACAGGAACATCCGCCGCGGGGGCTTCCCCATTCGGCTCCGCCGCCTCAGGCGCCTTCTCGTTTTCTTCCTGGGCTACCGGTCCCTCTGTGGGCGTTTCCACCTCACCGCTGTTGTCCGGCGCTTCCGCCGCCTGTTCTTTCTGGCTGTCATCTGCGGGCGCCGCCTCGCCGCCTTCGTTTTCTGCTACGATGGGAGCGTAGTGCCGTGTAACGGATGCCACCGGCTTGCCTGCTTCTTCGGCCTGCTCCGGCTCAGTTGCTTCTTCCGGTTCAGCCGCTTCTTCCGGCTCGGAAGCTTCGTCCTGTGAATCGGGCGTTGCCGCCTCATTGTCCTGTCCGCCCGCATTGTCCTCCTGCGGAGCCTGTGCATCGTCTGCCGGCGCATCGGCGGTTTCCTGCGTTTCCTCCCCGCCGGTCTGCGGAGCCTGGATCTCATCCTGGCCGCCGTTTACATTCTGATCCGGCACGGCACTGTTATCATTTGCAGGATCATTCTGTCCGGCGTCTCCGGTTTCCTGATTTTCTCCGGGAACCGTATTGTTTTCTGTCTGATTCGATTCGTTGGAATTTATGGTTTCTTTTTCAGCAGTGGAAGAAGTTGCCTCGTTTACATCCTGCTTTGGCTGATCCGGGATTATATTCACTTCCTCATCGCCGAATGCGGACTCATAGCTGCGGATCGTAACGCTCTTTGTCTTCTTCACCTTCTCCTCGCCGTCAACCATACGTGTGATATTGGTAGAGCAGCGAATGGTCTCATCCCCGTTGTTGATATACAGGAACAAAATCTCCTCGTCGCCGGTCACCATATACATGTCGTCGGCGTCTTTGGGAAGGCGGACAAAGATTCTCAGCTCAGAATCAATCCCCCCCCCCGTCAATTTCAGGGTACGCTTCGTATAGCTTTCCCTCTCCAAAAAAGAGTTTCTCAAACTGCTCCACCTTACCATTGGTGAAGTCGAGATCCTCCCTTGTCACCTCGCTGCCGCCAGCAATCGCTTCTTCAATCGCACGCACCAGCTCCGAACCGGCCAGCTCAAATACCACCGGCTCGCTGGTACCGGCAAACACTACGTTAAGATTCGAGCCAACATTGCTCAGAATCATTGCCGCCGCCAACAGGAAGGCCAACAATCGTTTCCGGGCGCTGTATGCATTTCTGGTAAACGTCCCTCTTCTTGTTCGTCTTTCCATACCTTTGTTCTCCTCTCTCACTTCAGCTGCCAAAAACTCCTAAATATCGAATCTGCTGGTTCTACTATACCAGATACTGGTTACAAACCGGTTACATTTACAGAATTCGTAAAAATTCACCTGAAGCTATTTGAGGAGTCAAAAAAATCCGTCCCCCCACGCGTGTTACCTCAAAATCACACCGCGGTTGAACGGACTTTCTTCCTATTATAATATTGTCTCAGACGAAACGTCACCTCACCAGTTTCCCGGGGACGCTGTGGCGCAGTGCGCGCAGGATCTTTTCGTTGGGTTCAAACAGGATCTTCACGCAATCGGCGCCCTGCTGATAAATCAGCGCATAGGTCTTGGACTCATTGCGGCCGGAGGTGCAATCCTTGACCTTCATTCCGGTCTTTTCGTAGTCCTTCAGCATATAGGAATCCGAGGGGGCCACGATCTGAATTTCCTCTTTTTTACAATCCAGGACTTTTTTCCGGCGGGAGCGGGCCAGAATCCGGTCAATGGAGACATCCCCCTCCACCACCAAATACTCGAATTCCACGCTCAGGTTGATAAACACAAAGTAGGCGGCTATTCCAACCGCGATCAACAGGATCGCACCAAAAGCGGTCTGCATGGCGATCAGCAGGGAAACCAGGCACAGCACCGCCATGAGAATCTTCACAGGGATCGCGTAGATCGGATCTTTGCGCTTTACCAGCCATTCTGCGTATGCGTCGTCGTTCATTTGCATTTCTCCTTCTTATGTTGTGACTTGGGCACGGACCAGAAAACCACAAAAGGGCGGCCCGGTTGAGCCTTACTGCTCCCGGGCCGCCCTGATATCATGGTTTTTATCTGATTAGTACATTCCGCCCATGTCCGGTGCGCCTGCGGGTGCAGGTGCTGCTTCTTTAATATTAGCAACTACGGACTCAGTTGTCAACAGGGTGGAAGCTACGCTGGTCGCGTTCTGCAGAGCGCTTCTGGTAACCTTGGCGGGATCCAGAATGCCAGCTTCGATCATATCCACATATTCTTCCTTGTATGCGTCGAATCCTGTGCCGATGGGGGATTCCTTTACTTTGTTCACAATCACGGAGCCTTCCAGACCTGCGTTGGCTGCGATGTGGAACAACGGAGACTCCAGAGCCTTGAGGATCAGTCTTGCGCCGGTCTTCTCATCGCCTTCCAGGCTATCCACAACTTCGCTCACCTTGCCTGCGGCATGGATGTAAGCGGAGCCGCCGCCTGCGATGATTCCCTCTTCCACAGCCGCTCTGGTCGCGTTGAGAGCGTCCTCCATACGCAGCTTGGCTTCCTTCATCTCGGTCTCGGTAGCAGCGCCAACGCGGATTACCGCAACGCCGCCAGCCAGCTTCGCCAGTCTCTCCTGCAGCTTCTCACGGTCGAAATCAGAGGTGGTCTCCTCGATCTGCTTGCGAATCTGGGCAACTCTGGCGTCGATGTTGCTCTTCTCGCCAAAGCCGTCAACGATAATGGTGTTCTCCTTCTGAACCTTAACGGATTTTGCGCGTCCCAGCTGATCCATGGTGGCTTCCTTCAGATCCAAACCAACCTCGTCGGAGATCACGGTGCCGCCGGTCAGGATCGCGATATCCTGGAGCATCTCTTTTCTTCTGTCGCCGTAGCCCGGAGCCTTAACCGCAACTACGTTGACGGTGCCTCTCAGCTTGTTGACGATCAGGGTGGTCAGAGCCTCGCCCTCCACGTCCTCGGCGATGATCATCAGTCTTGCGCCGGTCTTAACGATCTGCTCCAGCAGGGGCAGGATCTCCTGGATATTGGAAATCTTCTTGTCGGTGATCAGGATATAGGGATCGTCCAGATTGGCTTCCATCTTATCCATGTCGGTGCACATATAAGCGGAAACGTAACCTCTGTCAAACTGCATGCCTTCCACCATATCCAGCTCGGTCTTCATGGTCTTGGATTCCTCGATGGTGATTACGCCGTCCTTGGAAACCTTCTCCATCGCGTCCGCTACCATGGTTCCAACTTCGTCGTCGGAAGCGGAAATTGCGGCTACCCTGGCAATCTGCTCCTTGCCGGTAATGGGCTTGCTCATCTCTTTGATGGCCTCAACCGCAGCGTCGGTGGCTTTTCTCATGCCCTTTCTCAGGCCGATGGGATTCGCGCCTGCAGCCAGGTTCTTCATACCCTCGCACACCATGGACTGGGCCAGCACCGTAGCGGTGGTGGTTCCGTCTCCGGCAACGTCGTTGGTCTTGGAAGCAACTTCCTTGATCAGCTGAGCGCCCATGTTCTCAAAGGGATCTTCCAGCTCGATCTCCTTGGCAATGGTAACGCCGTCGTTGGTGATCAGCGGAGCGCCGAAGGACTTGTCGAGCACAACGTTGCGGCCTTTCGGTCCCAGGGTAACGCGTACGGTATCTGCTAACTGGTTAACACCGGACTCCAGCGCCTTGCGGGCGTCCACACCATATTTAATCTTCTTTGCCATGACTCATCTACCTCCAAATATTGTTTTCTATGTCGCGTATTTTAAATTTATTAGAATGATTGACGGTAACTGTTCAGCAGGTCTGCGCACTTGCTGCGCTGACCCTATGAAAACCTGAGCTTGCAGGCAAAAATCCAACGACGAAGTCGATTTTAAATGGATTTTTGCTCGTATCTGTGAAGGTACTGAACAGATACGATTGACGGATTATTCAACAACAGCCAGGATGTCGTTCTGCTTTACGATCACGTACTTGTCGTCCTCGATCTCCACTTCGGTGCCGGAATACTTGGAATAGATAACCTTATCGCCGACTTTCACCTGCATGGTCACTTCCTTGCCTTCGATCACGCCGCCGGGTCCAACTGCGATTACCTCCGCCTGCTGGGGTTTCTCCTTTGCCGCTCCGGGAAGCACGATACCGGATTTAGTGGTCTCTTCCGCTACTAACTGTTTTAACACTACCTTGTCAAACAACGGTACTAACTTCATGATGAATTCCTCCTTGCAATCAGTTCTGTTTTTTCTTTTTCAGGTTTGTGCAACCCCTTTATTTACTCACATCATATGTTATAACACCAGTTATTAGCACTGTCAAGAGTTGAGTGCTAATTTTCTTAGATTTTTATTTTTTTTTACATTTTCCTGCAATTCCCTGCCTTTTGTTCTGCTTTCGTATTACAATAATACTAATGTAAATATAATAAAGACTGAATCACAGTGAAAGGGGTTTTCAATATGGCTAAGAAGGGATTCGGAAAATTAGTCGCATTCGCGGCAGTCACAGGCGCTGTAGCGGCCAGCGTCTCCTACGCGCTTCGATACAAAACATTCCACAGTGAACTGGAGAAGGACTTCCGTGAGTTTGAGGACGGAGAGGATGAAGCCTGCGAGGACAGCGAGGAGCGCACCGTGGACCCGCGCCGCACCGACCGCAATTATATTTCCCTTCACGCCAGCAAGGATGAATTCAAGCTGGCTGCCAAGGACATGGCGGAAGCCACCAAAAACGTGCTGAAGGATGCAGGGGCCGTCATTTCCGACACCGCCCACGAGGCCGTCTCCGCAGCCGTGGACACCGCCCACATCGCACTCACCGCAGTGAAGAACAAGCGCTCCGAGTTTGAGGACGCGATGGATGAGGACGAGGAGGAAGACTCCGAGCTGTTTGAGGACGAAGGCTTCCTGGACGACGATTATGTGGACGACGACGATCTGTTCGACTACTCCCGCACAGAGAGCGATGGAATTCCCGCCTGGAAGAAACCGCTTCCCGAGGAGACGCCCGCTCCCGCGGCCCCGGCGGCAGAACCCGTTCCCGCAGAAGAGCCCGCAGAGCCGGACCAGACCGCCGGCGCTGAGAAGGTGACCATCGAGGAAGATACGATCTGATTTTCCCCAAAATATGGTATTCTATGCAAAAGAAATGCCGGTTCCTCACGATACCTATACTTTACCCGCGAAGAGACCGGCAGATTTCGGTTACCGCCCGCAAAGTGCGGAGCGGACCGCTGAATCAGCTCATAAAATCATGACCCCCGTCTTTTTTATAAAGACGGGGGTTTTTGGTTGGAGGCAGCGGGCTGCTGGCGCAGACTGTGATCGATCGCCGGATGGAATGAGCCCTTTCCGCTCATTCCTCAACATCCCACACCAGCAGGTTCACCCACCGGGGCTGCTTCATCTCCTCCTCCGTCAGGGCGTAGGCGTAGGCCGGATTGTCGTCGGCTTCCAGGTGGTAAATCCCCTCTTCCGGGCCCGGGATCCAGCGGTCGTCCCGCTGAGTCACGCCCTCCTTCACCGCCATGGTGTAGGTGGCCGTCACGCCGTCGGAACCGGTGTTCCGGTAGGTAATGGTTCCCTCCATCTTGCCGCGCACAAACCGTCCCTCCTTGCGGACCTCCTCGGCTTCGCCCTGGGGCGGGCCCTGATAGTAGCGGTAGCCGGAGACTCCGGCGCCGTCCATGCGCCCGTCCTTCCAGGTTCCCTCCGAGTAATCATATCGGGGTTTTTCCAGCTCCACCGCCTGCAAGGCCGTGCAGCGGCCTTCCGGCCCGTTTTCCCCGAAGCTTCCGTAGAAAACGCTGGCCGCGCCGGTCAACACCAGCCCTTCTCCGGCCAGATCCGCCCTGAATTCCGTCCCGTCATAGCGGTACCGCTCCTCCCCAAACGTCTCATAATAAAGCCAGCTGAGCGTGTCGCCGTCCGCCAGCAGTTCTGCGGCAATCCGCTCCTTACTCCCGCTTTTCACCGCCGCAGCCAGCCGCCGCACTGCCGCCAGCTCCTGCTCGTTTAATTCCGGCACCTCGGATAGGGCGGAAAAATCCGTGCCGCTGCTCCCGTCTGCGCTCCGGCCCGCTCCAGCCCCCCCGCTTCCATCCACGCTTCGGCCCGTCCCCGCTAATCCGCTTCCGTCTGCGCCAACGCCGGTTCCATCCGCGCCCAGCCCGCCAGACCCGGCCGCCGTGTTTCCGGCTGCCCCCGCTCCGCCTCCGGCGTCCGCCATCCTTCCATATCCCGCGTTCCCGGCCCCGCCGTCCGCTGTTCCTCCGAAGTTCTGGGCGGCTGCCCATATGCCGTAGCCCAGCAGCACGCCCGCGGCCGCGGCTATAATCTGTCTCTTCTGAATCATCTGTCCGTCCTCTCTGTCATTGCTGCAATCCACCGCTTCCCGCTTCCCCCGGTCACGCTCCCCAGGCCTCCCGCAGAAGGCCGGTGCCCAGGCGGATGTCGTCCTCGGTCAGGCTGGCGTAACCCAGCAGCACCGTGGAGGGACAGCACCTGTGCTCCGGGTGGATAAAATACCCGGACATCCCGTATACCTTGACCCCCAAATCTGCAGCCCTGCGCACCAGCTCCTCCTCGTCCAGGCCGCCCCTGTGGGTCAGGAGCACATGCAGTCCCGCGTACTCGCCGCGTATCTCAAACCGGTCCTCCAATTCCCGCAGACCGGCTAACAGCGCGTCATGCTTTCCCTTGTAGACCGCCCGCATCCGGTTCAGATGCCGCTCATAATGGCCTTCTGTGATGAACTGGTACAGAATATTCTGATCGATCCGCGACACCGTGGAGGCGTAAAATCCCGCCCTCTGCCGGTAAACTGCCACCATAGCGGGCGGCAGCACCAGAAAACCAACGCGGATGGCCGGAGCGATGGATTTGGAGAAGGTGCCGATGTAGATCACCCGCCCGGCCGTGTCCATGCCCTGAAGCGCCGGTATGGGCTTTCCCTTGTAGCGGAACTCGCTGTCGTAATCGTCCTCAATCAGATACCTGCCCTCCCCGCCGCAGGCCCAGGCCAAAAGCTCCTGGCGGCGGCGCACCGGCATCACGATGCCCGTGGGATACTGGTGGGCGGGCATGACGTAGGCCACGTCCGCGCCGCTTTTTTCCAGCTGGGCCACATCCATCCCATAGCGGTCCATCTCCACCGGAGCCACGGGGTAACCCATGCCGTTAAACACCCGGTAAGCCTGCTTGTAGGTGGGATTTTCCATGGCGATCTTGTGATTCATTCCCAGAATCTGGGATAGCAGCAGCCACAGGTACTCGCTGCCCGCGCCGATAATAATCTGCTCCGGCCTCACGTTGACTCCCCGTGCCGAGTGCAGATAACTGCCGATGGCCGCCCGCAGGGACCGCTCTCCCTGGGGATCTCCGCCCGCAAACATCTCCTTATTGTCGTCCACCAGGGTATTTTTGCTGATCTTCCGCCAGGTATTGAAGGGAAAGCTGTCCAGATCAATGCCCCGGGGTGAGAAATCCACCCGGTACTGCTCGCGGCTCCCTGCAGGCTCCGGCACAAAACTCCCCGTCTCCTGGCCCTTCACCTCCACCAGCTCCTCGATGCCTGCCACAAAATAACCTCTGCAGGGCACCGCCTCAATATACCCCTCGGACAAAAGCTGTTCATAAGCCATCTGGGTGGTGCTGCGGCTGACCTTCAAATTGTCCGCCAGCACCCGTGTGGAGGGCAGGCGGCTCCCGGCCGTCAGGCGTCCGCCCCGTATCTCATCCTTGATATACTGATAAATCTGCTCGTACAGCGGGCGCTTGTCCTGGGCGTAGAGCGGCACCATCAATTCCATTTTTTTCCTCCTCCCAACGCAAAAACCGGCGGCAGCTCTGCGCATTGCGAGCGAAGCTTCCGCCGGGTTCTCATTCAATGTGACGCCCCGCCGGCGCAGCCTGCGGGTTATTGCTGGTTTTTCTGGTTATTTGGGCAGCTTGAAGGAACTCTTAAGGGATACGATCCGGTTGAACACTGGCTTCTCCGGCGTGCTGTCCTTGCAGTCCGCACAGAAATAGCCGTTGCGCACAAACTGGAAGCTGTCGTAGGCTTGAGCCTTTGCCAGCTCCGGCTCCACATAGCACTCCTTTAGCACGACCAGGGAGTTGGGATTTAAGTTGAGGGAGCCGTCCTCGTTCAGCTTGCCCTTCTCCTCGTCCACGATGTTCTCGTACAGACGGCACTCCACCTGCTTTGCGGTGGGCACCGCAACCCAGTGGATCGTACCCTTTACCTTGCGGCCCTCGAAACCGGAACCGCTCTTGGTCTCGGGATCATAGGTGCCGTGCACCACGGTCACGTTGCCGTTCTCGTCCTTCTCGCAGCCCGTGCATTTCACGAAGTAAGCGCCCATGAGACGCACCTCATTGCCCGGGAACATGCGGAAATATTTCCTGGGCGGCTCCTCCATGAAGTCCTCCCGCTCGATGTACACCTCGCGGCTAAAGGGCACCAAACGGCTGCCGAGCTCCGGGTTCTCCAGGTTGTTGGGAATCTCAAGCTCCTCCACCTGGCCCTCGGGATAGTTGTCGATCACCAGCTTCACCGGGTCCAGAACCGCCATCATTCTGGCCTTTTTCAGCTTCAAATCCTCGCGGATACAGTATTCCAGCATGGCGTAGTCCACGGAGCTGTTGGCCTTGGAAACGCCCACCAGGTCCACGAACATGCGGATGGACTCCGGCGTGTAGCCCCTTCTGCGCAGGGCAGCGATGGAAACCAGACGCGGATCGTCCCAGCCGTCCACGATCTTGTCCTCCACCAGCTTCTTGATGTAGCGCTTGCCCGTGACCACATTGGTCAGGTACAGCTTGGCAAACTCGATCTGACGGGGCGGATTCTCAAATTCGCACTCTTTCACCACCCAGTCGTACAGCGGTCTGTGATCCTCGAACTCCAGGGTACAGATGGAGTGGGTGATATTCTCGATGGCATCCTCGATGGGATGGGCGAAATCGTACATGGGGTAGATGCACCACTTGTCCCCGGTGTTGTGGTGGGACATGCGGGCCACGCGGTAGATCACCGGGTCGCGCATGTTGATGTTGGGGGAGGCCATGTCGATCTTGGCCCGCAGCACCTTTGCGCCGTCCTGGTATTTCCCCTCCTTCATCTCCTCGAAGAGCTGTAAATTCTCCTCGATGCTGCGGTTCCGGTAGGGGCTCTCCTTGCCAGGCGTGTTGTAGTCGCCGCGGTACTGCTTGATCTCGTCGGCGCTGAGGTCGCAGACAAATGCCTTGCCCTTTTTGATCAGCATCACCGCGCACTCGTACATCTGCTCAAAGTAGTTGGAGGCGAAGAACAGCCGGTCCTCAAAGTCGGCGCCCAGCCACTTCACATCCTCTATAATAGACTCCACGAACTCGGTTTTCTCCTTCGTGGGATTGGTATCGTCAAAACGCAGATTGAATTTCCCGCCGTACTTCTGGGCCAGGCCGTAGTTGAGCAAAATGGACTTGGCGTGTCCAATGTGCAAATAGCCGTTGGGCTCCGGTGGGAAACGGGTTTGGACGTGGTTGTATACTCCGCTCGCCAGGTCTTTGTCGATCTCCTGCTCAATGAAGTTTTTGGAAACCACTTCTTTCTCCTCAGTTTCCATTACGGTATCTTTCTCTGCCATAAACTGTTCCTCCGTTATCTGATTCCCTGCTCCGCTGTATTCCCGGCGCGGACAGGCGTATACTCTGCTATCATAGCACATTTCTCCATTCCGGGAAAGGGGGCGGCCGGGAAATTTTTAAAATACTTCCCGGCCGCCGGTATTTTCATACACCAGTTTCTCATATTCGCCGCATGGCATCGGCTTGGCGCAGTAGTAGCCCTGGATGTAATCCACGTTCATGCGCTTGAGCAGATCGTACTGGTCCTTGGTCTCCACCCCCTCGGCCGTCACCTGGATGTTCAGGGACTGAGCCAGGCCGATCACGCTGGCGAGGATCTTCTGCAGCTTGGGCCGCTCGGTGGAATCGTCCACCAGCCCCTTGTCGATCTTCAGATTGTCGATGGGCATGCTGCGCAGAAGCTGAATGGAGGAGTATCCCGAGCCGAAATCGTCCATCAGGATGGGCACGCCCTCCCGCCGGAAGTCCTGCAGCGTTTCCCCCAGCAGCTCCTCGTTATCGAACATCACCGTCTCCGTCAGCTCCAGCTCCACCAGCCCCGGCGGCACGTGCCATCTGCGGATCAGGCCCAGATAGCGCTCCACAAACCCCTTCTGGTACAGGTGGAGGCGGGAAATGTTCACGGAAACCGGCTGCACCACAAAACCGCGGTCCAGCCACTGCCGGATCTGGCGGCATACCTGCTCGAAAATGTACTCATCCAGCCGGATTATCATGCTGTTGCTCTCAAACACCGGTACAAACACCCCCGGCGGAATCATACCCTCTACAGGAGAATTCCAGCGCACCAGCGCCTCCGCGCCGTAAAAGCGGCCGCCCTTCACGTCGTATTTTGGCTGGTAATAGACCTCGAACTGTCTCTGGCTCACCGCCTCCTCAAAATGATTCTCCAGCTCCTTCTGGCGGACCATCCGCTCCCGGATTCCGGTGTCGTAAAAGCCGCAGTTCTCGATGGCCCCCATATTTTCCCTGGAAAGCGCCGCCTTGGCCCAGTCCAGCATCTTGTCGAGCACCTCCGTCTTGTCCTCGATCTGATAGATTCCGGCGGTCATCCGGACGTCGTAGGCCATCTCCTCCATCTGGCTCCGGTTCAGCCGCTCCATACCGTGGATCATGTTCTTTACGCGCTCCCGCAGCTGTTCCTTGTCCCGGTAGGACAACAGGGCGGCGAACCGGTCCGCGTTTAAGCGGGCGCAGGCCTCCTGCTTGCCGATATGGGCGCTTAAATAGTCCGCAATCACCCTCAAAATCCGGTCGCCCTCGGCAAAGCCGTGCAGGTCGTTGATGTACTGAAACATGCGCACATTAAAGCAGACCAGCGCATAGGGCGTTTCCCGGGAACCGGACAGGATTTCCTGCACGTCGAGGCGGAATTTGGCAAATGAGGCATGGCCGGTGACCGCGTCCGTCAGCGCCGTATCTTCCACTTTTTTCCAATAGCGCTTCTTGATCATCCAGATCTGGTACGCCATCAGGGCCAGTATACCCAGACAGGCGGCCATCATGGTGTAGGCCAGGCTCAACATGCCGTTGACATTTTCCTCAACCACCCAGGAGGGGACGACGCTGAGCAGATACCACTGGTTCACCCCCAGGGGCTGGTAGTAGACGTAGCGCCGTCCGTCCTCCCGCTCGTACCGGAGGGACCCGCTCTTATGGGCCGCGATCTCCTCCCGCAGCAGGTCCATCTGCTGCGCGTTGGTATCGGAGATGGCGCTTACCTCCTTATAAAAATTGTCCAGATTCCCCAGGCTGGCCGGATTGCGGGAGCCGCTGACGCATTCCCCGTCCTCCTTGATAATGTAGCTGTACCCGCTGCCGCCGAAGGTGGAGACCGAGAGACTGTCCTCGTAAAAATCCGTGGAATACGTCCCGAACAGCGCGTACGTGCCGCCATCCCCTGCGGTGAAGGGCACGCCGTACACGGTTACCGGCTCCCCGTCGATCAGGTCGGGCACCCGGTCGGACACAAACGCGCTGCCGGCAAACGCCGTTTTGAAGCGCTCCCCCACCTGCGTGGACCTGGCGTCCACATCCGAGCCGTCGGTGGCGTAGCCGGTGCCGTCCTCCCGGACAATCCCCATGCGCTTGAAGTTGTTGGCCTGATCCACCGCCGTCAGCTCCCCCACCAGTTCCCGGATATCGCCGGAAGGGTTCTGGGCCAGCAGGATCGCCAGACTTTCCAGCATCATCTGGTTCTTCTCGACCTCCTGGCGGACCACCTTGGCGCTCTGATCGGAAATCTCAGCCAGTGTGTTGACCATCTTCGCCTGGGACGTGCGGTAAAATAAAACCGCATACACGAGAACCAGCGCGACCATTACAAAGGCCGCGATGCCGATTCCCGAAAACATTTTCTTTGTCGACTGCTTCATAGATCGATTCCTCACTGTCCGGATCTGCTCATGACCGCTATTATATATCAAATGCCGCCGGGCTGTAAACCCCCGATCTGGCCGCCCCATGTCCCCCCAGAACAAAAATCCGGTGGAAATTCATGGCAAATTTTGCTATACTGTTTCTAATTACGGCCTATATTCCGGGTATACCGGCGGCCGCACTGGATATTCCAGTCAAAAGCTGAAACAGAAAGCGGGAGTTATTATGAAAAAAGCAGCAAAATTTGCATTTGTCAAGAGCATCCCCATCATGCTGGGGTATGTGTTTCTGGGCATCGCCTTCGGGCTGGTGCTTCAGAAGGCGGGCCTGGGACCTCTGTGGGCCCTTCTCATCAGCGCCTGCGTCTACGCCGGTTCCATGCAGTTCGCCCTGGTGGGCATTCTCACCGGCGGACTCAGCTTCGTCACCACCGCTGTGATGACCCTGTTCATCAACAGCCGCCATGCATTCTACGGCCTGACCTTTATCGAGCGCTTTAAAAAGATGAGAAAAGCTTATCCTTATATGGTATTCTCCCTGACCGACGAGACCTACTCCCTGCTGTGTTCCATGGCAAGGCCCCGGGACTTCTCGGACCGGGAATGGGACATGGCTACGCTGTTCGTCTCCCTGTTCGACCAGTGCTACTGGGTGGCGGGCTCCGTCCTGGGCGCCCTGGCCGGGCAGCTCATCACCTTCGACTCCACGGGCATCGACTTCGCCATGACCGCGCTGTTCGTGGTCATCTGCGTGGATCAGTGGAAGCACGCGAAAACCCATATCCCGGCCCTGGCGGGCTTTGCCTGCGGCATTTTCTTTCTGGCCCTGATCCGCTCGGCCAACTTCATTCTGCCGGCCCTGGCGGCCGTGGCGGGCGTGCTGCTCATCTCCCGCCGGATCATTGAACGGAAAATGGAGGATTCATCATTATGACGGAAAAATATGTACTCATCACTGTGATCATCTGCGCCCTCTGCACCCAGGCCACCCGCTGGCTCCCCTTCCTGCTCTTCGGCGGCAAAAAGGAGGTGCCGCGGATCGTGCGCTATCTGGGCGCGGTGCTGCCCGCCGCCATCATGGCCGTGCTGGTGGTCTACTGCCTGAAGGGCGTCACGCCGCTCGCTTACCCTTACGGGCTGCCGGAGTTTTTCAGCGTGGCCCTTGTGGTGGTGCTGCACCTGTGGAAGGGGAACACCCTGGCAAGTATTGCGCTGGGCACGGTGTGTTATATGGTGTTGGTGCAGGGGGTGTTTTGAGGTTTCCTGCCTGGGACTTGCGGTACACAATATTTAGAATGTTTCCGGGGTCATGTTCAGTTCACGCCTGGCTTCCAGCCAGTCCTGGTCCAGTTTGATGTCCAGGCTGCGCCGGAGGCCTTTTATTATGATCTGGGTGTGCAGTACCTTCATATGGCGCTCCTTTTCATCCAGGACATTTCCTCCGAACAGCGCCGCCTCGCTCAGGGAGTCCGGCGGAGTAAAATAAAACCGCCGCTCCCGCTCGTCCCCGGAAAATACCAGATAAAACCGGGTCTCCTGTCCCGTCAGAACATAGCGGACCCGGCAGCGCGCCTCGTCGCGTTGGCCGAACAGTTCTTCCGGGAAGGGTTCCTTCCCCAGGAAATGCAGCAGCACCCCGGTGTCCGTGGAGGCCAGAAAATTGGTGTGGATCTCCCGCAGGAAATCCCCCAGCTCCTCCAGCGCCTGACCCGCGCTGGGCTGCAGGTCAAAATCCCAGGCGAACTCCTCGCCCGTTTTCTCCCCTCTGAGCACCATCTCGAATTTTTCCATAAAATCCTTCCGGCCGCCTCTGCCGCTCTCGGAGAGCTTGGCGGAGGATATGTATTGTTCCTCCAGCAGAAGAATCCGGTCCTTGATATCCGCGATAGCCAGATTGTTCCGGTAGGAAATGGTCCGGATTCCGTGGGCGTAGGCCAGCTTTTCCGCCTCCGGGTTAAACCCGTTGGCTGCGAAAAACGCTCCCAGCTCCATCCTGCGCCCCCGCACCATGGAGTCCGTCAGGGAATCGTCCACAAAATAATTTTCCTGTATATCTTTCAGCACGCCGATGAAGCTGCGGATCGAGTTTTTCTGCACCTCTTTCTGCAGGAACTTCGCCTCTCCCAGAAGCCGCACCGGATATAAAAAGGGGATAAAGCCGTCGTAATCAAAGGGGCAGTCGATCTGGTGCCATCCGCCCCGGCCCTTCAGCTCCACAAAATTCGCCCGGTTCATGCGCACCTTCCCCGCATGTTCCGCCCCCGGCCGGACCAGTGAAAACCCGCTCTGCTCCAGAAGAATCCGCAGCACCGTCTCAAACAGGCTGCCGCGGACCATACCCCGCTTTGTATTGTTCTCTCCACGCATCGGTTTACCTCCCCGTCTTGTCTGTCATTGTATAAACAAATTTTAACATTTTTGTTGGGAAATAACAAGGAATCCCGCCATGTTTCCACTGTACCCTTTCGCCGGATCATCTCCGGAAAACCGCCGTGAAAATCTTTTTGAAAATTATTTTAAAAATGCTGTTGACAAATCTGATTCCCCATGATAATATATACAAGGTTCGCGAGAGCGACCAAATGAAACAAGCTGCTGTGGCTCAGTCGGTAGAGCGTCGCATTGGTAGTGCGGAGGTCACGGGTCCGATTCCCGTCAGCAGCTTTTAAAAACCCTTGATTGTTCAAGGGTTTTTTATTTTTGTGTTGCATTTCGTGTTGCATAATTAGCGGGCCACCGGGAGACCGGAAGCCCGCTATTATTATGCCATGCTGTGCCAGGGACACGCTGTCCTTAACGCCCCAATTCTGATCGGGGATACAAACCGGGCAGCCGCAACGAGGGGTAGCCAAAATAGACACCCCTTACCCCGTGATCATCTGTACGGTCGAAAATTCGGCCGTACAGTCACAGTGCCTCAATGAATTTCTTAACGCCCTGGTACACTTCCTTATACGGCAGTTCCTCCGCCATCAGCGTAGCCAAGTGCAGCTCCACCACTGTCTCCAGAGATTTCAAGCGCATAAGGGTCTTCTGATCAGCCTTATCCCTGCCTCCAGGCTCAATGTCCAGCCTGAGGTTAATCAGGTTCGTCAGCAGCACATAATATCGGTCAGCGTGCTGGCTGCCCTGTGCCCTGGCATATTCCACAAATAGCTTGATCTGATCCGTTTCGGCCTTGCGTACCTCCTTGGTCTCCCGGCGGATCCCCAGCCACTTCTCATCTCTCTCAGAAGCGATATAGTAGCCGTTCTTCTTGATGGAGAGAATGACATCATACACCCAGTCGTTGAATGCGTCTGATACTGGCTGCCTTGAACGCCTGCATACTTCATATATACCACGTTCTTCATACATATAGACTTTGGCAGAATTCTGATTGAACTTTAACGGGGGTTCAAATTGAGCACCCGCTACCTCTACGCTGAACCGGTCAAAACGGTCATGATACTTATTATGAATATTCTTTACCGCGTTGGCTGGGTCTTTATATTGCAAGGCATACCCAATCTGTGTCCTGCTCATAAAGATATCGCCAGTCTCATTTACATAAAAATCACATTTAGTTCCTAAAAAATCTCCCTGTTTAACAAGTCTTAGTCTCATAAAATCATCCTTTCTGTTAGGCTTTTACAATGGTTGTTTCAACGATACCAGAAATCAATTTCCGATGCCCCCACCCCATTTTTGTGCACAATAAAAGCCCTGGGATATCCCAAGGCTTAGACACTTCATATCGATTTCTTTGCGGACTCCGCAAAGTATTCTTTTTCGGTTATGTTCTACCAATCAAACTTATACCGCCGCTTCTCCATGTCGTACTCCCCGACAATCCGCAGCGCGCCACGCGCGTCAGTGATCATGCACTGTCCCTCGTGGATTCCCGGAACCGGACAGAGGAGGAATGCATCTCCCGCCGGATCCACCTGATAGCCGGTCAGCATGTAACCCTCGGAGTCGAACAGGTACCAGCCGGAGGTGCCGCCGGTGCGCTCCGTGAGCCAATACCAGCCATTGCAGGCATATGTGCCGTCGGAATACTGATACCACCAGCGGCGGCCGTCTGCGGCCCGCTGGAAGCCCTCAGTGTATGTAACAGCAGTCTCGGCGCTGGCCCCATCATCCAGGTTGATGGCGGTGTGGTGTCCCTCGTACAGCAAGACATCCCCGGCCAGCAGGTACTTGTCGCTGGACAGGTACTTGCTGGCTGTCAGCACCTCAAAACCTGCCGCCTTCAGGGCTACCCGCAGATTGCCGGTGTAGCAGTAGATATTGACACCCTGCAGCTTGGTATTGCCCGTCAGATACCCGACCGCCTTAACGATAGCCGCCACGCCGGCGCTGCAGTCAGACTCACAGGGGGCCGTGATCTTGGCCGGATCATAGCCAGCCTCCTGGAGTCGCTGCCAAAAGCTGTACCGATCCCCCTGATCATAGCCGATCATATCGTTATTGGCTGCCTTGCGCGCCAACTCCACGATCTTTTTTCGCACCGCAGCGTCCGGATGCCGAAGCACATAGTTCCAGGGGCGGTTATACCACGGGATCACCGCCCACTCATTACCCTTCTGGTCTCCGGCCTGGCCGCCGGAATACTTGCCACGCTCGTCGTGGCCACAATTACTTATCATAGGTTACCTCCAATCTAATAAGGCCCCGGGATCTCCCAGGGCCAAAGACTAATCGATTATTTCGCTGTACCAGGGCCGTGTTCCGGATCCTGGTTCTGCCAGATCGGGGCACCGCCCTCATACCTGCCCTTACCCTCGCCCGGTCCAGGACCAGAAACCGTATGCCCGCAATCGTCCTCTGCCGGGGCCAGATTGTCATGGTCATTGATGTCGCAATGATCTGCGTCGTGCTGCTCGCAATCTCTGTGCAATCTTTCTTCCTTTTTGATCTCTTCCATGGTTATTCCTTCCTTTCGTGTGTTGGTTAATGTGTTCCTTGGCTCTGACCCTGCCCGCGGGAGATATCATGATCACCTCCTTCAGGCTGCCTTATCCAGTTCCGGTAAGCCCGCCACCGACGTTGCCAGTGACAGGATACCTGCCAGCGCGGAGGCGGAGGCTACCAAAGGCCAATTGACCTCTCCCATAACTGCCGCCGTGCCAACCGTAGCTACAAAGGTCTGAGCTACGGTCTTTACCGCCCGACGCACTGCAGCTCTGGCCCACTGCATGGTGTCTACATCCGCCTTAAATACACAATTTTTGAACATCTCGGTACCTCTCTTTCTTATTTGATATATTGCGCCATTGTTAAAAAAACACCGGTGGCAAATGCCCCGGCTCCGGCTCCTACTACAGTATTAAAAATAGTGCGTTTCATGTTGCTCCACTGTTTGGCTGGCTCCTGCTCCAGCTTTTGCAGTCTCTCATTCTGGCTTTTTTGCTCTTCCAGCATACGCTCCATGTTCATGGCTAATTTTTGCACAGATAAAACAAGTTCATTGATCGCCCTGCTCTGCTCCTCCTGATCCTTCATCCGGTGTTTCAAGGAGCCTATTTCATGATCATGGGCCTCTAATTTTACAGCCACTTCCGTTTCCGTCACATTTCACACCGTCCTCTCCTTAAATATTATACTGCGGCCGCTCCTCGTCCCACCACCAGTACCGCAGCCAGTCATCCAGCACGATCCCCGCCAGTGACACCGGCAACCACAGCAGGCAATACTGCGGACAGATCTGGCCCAGGATGTTGCCCGGCAGGCCACTATAATCCCAGACTAACCAGCCCAACCATATATTGACAACGCAGCCGATCACGAACTCCAGTACCGTAACGATGGCCGCGCCGACCAGAACCTGCTGCCACAGCGGCATATCCCAGGGCAGAACCTCGTTGATCAGGCCCAACGCTACAAAGCACAAGCCGCCCAGCATGAACATGGTCCAATGGCTCCGGCCGCGCCAGACCAGCTCCAGGATCACATACAGCAGCCCACCAGTGGCCGCCAGGACCAAGTGCTTACGCAGGATCCACATTGCCATCACCTCCCGCCAGGGCAGCGATCTCGATCAGATATGCCTGCAGCACATCGGACTGATACTCTGGCGGCACATCGGCGCCGTAGAATACCGCCTGCAGCTCCTCGGCCGTCCCTACGCCCGCGATCCACATATTAAGGGCATTACAGTAGGTTGTGTGGTAGCTGACGTGCCACATGGCCGCCTGGATGATTGCCTGCATGTCCGCCGCGGTGTAATACCGGAAGGGCTGGCCGTCGGCATGGTACTCAATCTGCGCCTGGCCTGCGGAGACCTGGATCTGCTTGCCGAAAAGATTGAGTTGATCCTCAATGGTCAGCGCATAATGCTCCACGCTGCCGTCGGCTAGGGTGACATTGACACCAGCATAGATGATCTGCTCACAATCGGCCGCTACTTCCCGGCGCTTAGCTGCCTGCAGTTCATCCAGCGTCGGCACATATGGTTCGGGCGGTTCCCCGGGTCCCTCCGAAGTTTCGGGTGCCACATACACGCTCCCATCATTGCTCAGATAGATTGTCTGGCCCTCATCGCGGTATACGGTTTCATAGCCGACAATGACACCCCCTTTCTCTCCTTCTTTGACACCTCCAATCGACCAGGTAGTGATCTCTCCCCACTTGATCGGCACTTTATCGCAAAACACGATACGAATCACATTGGGCGTAACGGGCATGATTTCAGTAATTGAAAATACTTCATCATTAATCTTAATCTGTTCCACAGTTCTTCCTCCTTCTAATTTTTTATTTTTACTACTTCAATCATCGGAATACCGGAATAAAGCGCTGTCTTTCGATTTACAGGAGTGTACCCGGCGGGCTTTGCTCTGACAAAGGAGCTGATCAGCGTGGGAACAGCTCCTTTGATCCCTATTCCAGTAGTGAAATAAGGTCTCACACTTACTGATAAGATAAATCTCTCATTCGTAGCCACCGGGTTCTTACTGATGTCTACAGACAATATTTCAACCATCGGCCATCACCTCAATCTCGACGTTTTTTTTAGGTGTTCCTCTCCAATGTCGTATTGGATTTTCAGTGTATACAAACCTTCCATTTGAGGCTCCACCAGAACCATTATGTTAGTTCCATTTTCAACCGCGATCAGATCACATGATCCTGATGATTCCACCTTCCCCGCCGGATTGATCAGTACATATTCAGCAACCCTGACATAGAAAGGTTCGTTTCTAAATGAGTAGACAAACAGTCTCACATACTTACGTTCTCCAACAGTGAAAATCAAACCATCCATACATCCAATCGCTCCTTTCTTTTAGAAATGATATCTACTTCATACGGTTCCGGCAGCAGTTTGCAGCCGTATTGCATAGGTGCTACTTTCAGAGTTAAAGACTTTGGATCGTATGTGAACAGCGCCTTTGTTAGAAAGCTGACATTTCCCGCCTCATCTTCTGCATATAACTCCACGATATATTCACAATCCATATCGAAAGGAACCTCTGTGTTCCATTGGTCCCCTTCGATATTTTTTTGGAATACGATATCAATCCCATCAGCGCGCCCGAATACTCTCACAACCGCCATAGCGTACCTCCTTAATCAGTGACCTCCACGCTGATCACATAGGTCTTTCCAGAATCTACCGGGTTCGGCGTGATCGTCACAGACTTGATCTGCGGTGCCGTCGTGTCCAGAGTCACCGTACGGGTTACCGTTGTGGACTTGCCCGCGCTGTCGGTAGCCACCACGGTGATAGTGTTGGCTCCAGAGGCCAGCGTCAGACCCTTGCTGAATGTGCCGTCCGCATTGACGGTCACCTCCTGGGCCGCACCGGCGTTAAGCTGTACAGTTACCGTCACTGGACTGGATGTAGCGTCGTTGGTTATACCGGTCACGGTGCAGGCCGCTTTGTTGGTCACCAGGCCGTTTGCCGGAGCCGCCACATTTAACGTCGGCGGAACAGTGTCAATCTTAAAGGTTACGGTCTTCTGCGCAGCCGCATTTCCATCATTGTCGGACGCATCGATCTTAATGGTATGGCCTCCATCAGATAGGGCTTCTGGCGGCGTATAACTGCATTCGTATCCACCAGCAACTGCGCCCTTTGTGATGGCGCTACCAGTCACCTTGCTTCCTGTATCAATGATAATACCGATGGTGTCCGGGTTCACGCCGGAGTCGGCATCCGTTACCTTCCAATGGATCACTGGCTTGTTGTTGACGATCAGTGCACTGGCCGTCGGATAGGTGATGACGATCAACGGTGCCACCTTCTCTTTAACTCTCAAACGCAGAGATGAGCCCAAGATGGTGTCCGTGTCATCCTTGGTTGTGATATTTCCGGCCTGATCTTCCGCTTTGATCGTCACTGGAAAATAATGCCCATCGTTGTTATTGTAGGACGATATACTTGGTGCTGTTACCGTAGCTTCGTACCTACCCGTTGCGCTATTGTATGTGAGCGTTAATGTGGCGCCTTTCACAATCGCTTGAACTGTTTTTACTGCCATAGTTTACTTTCCTTTCGAAAAAAATAAGACCTTTTCAGGTCTGGTTTTCGGTTGATTTTTTCGGCCCGCGGGATTACAATGAGCCTATCTGATAATCTCACACCCGGAGGTGTCTAATGGTCTATAATTCTTACGTGATCTACCAATCCATTGAGGCCGCGGCTGCCAACTTAGAACTCGCCCGCCTGAAAGCCGCAATTTTGTCGTCGGCTGAATAGTGATTTAGGCGTGAAAGCTGTTTCGAATATTGATATCCGTACACTGAGTACGGGACGATATTATGCCACCAACTGTACCAATCTACCTCCTAATTGGGTTGCCGCATATTTAGACGTGGAGCGACTGGACGACTTGTGGTGTCGCATTACCGCTTGGCCGCCGTATGATGGGCTGGAGTCACCACAAATTATCAAATGTTATGAGGGGACTTGGGGGAGTTGGTGGGTTTTATTCGCAAGTGATACTATGGCACTTTTGGGCTTGATAGGTGCCGATTTTCTATATGATCCCAATACAGATGCATGTATTGTAAAATGGAGAATTAGCCATACCCTGCATTATCAAATTGTATTAAGCTCAACAGGAATTTCGTTCGACCGTTGGGATGGAACAGCCTGGATTAACGTGTGGAGAAAATGATCATTTTCGAATAAATCCATACACTTCGCATATGTTAAATGCTCCACCTGTAAAGTTTGACAGCCTTATGGTGGAATTTCCATCATAATCTAAGCGGATTTTCTGGTCCGCTGTATTGTCCAATGCATAGAATGCGCAAATATAGGATTGGTTGATAAAAAATTCAGTGCGGCTCCATCCTCCAGCACCAATACGAACGATCAAAAAGCGATACTTCGAAAAATTTGCGGATGATATTGTTCCATCTGCGGAAGTTGTGGACCCAATGAGTTGGGGCGCTAAATCACTATTTAAAGCAATATACAAATCCATCAAAGCTTTGCCCTGGGCGGCTGAAAGTGGAAGGTTTGCGTTGTCCGTCACGCAGTTATTGATAATGCTTCCTACAAGGAGCAGAGAGGTTTTCAGGTTCTTCCAATCCTCCAAAGACTTCTTTATCTTCCCGAAAAATTTACTGGACTTTTCTTTTGCTACTGGAACCGGGAAAGATTCTGTAATGTTGTCCAGTGTTTCAATCGTTGTATTTGAAATATCACCATCATTCGTCAGCAGGCTTCCAGGATTGATATATGCCGTTACACTCTGGACGCTTCCGACCACAACCGTCAGTGTCATTTCCACAAACTTGCTGATTGCGCTACCCTCCGCATAGATGTACTGTGGATCTGTGCTCATGTCGAGGTAGCAGTACAGGATTTCTCCCTCGTCTGGATCAGTCGCAAACAGTCCGGCCTCAGTTATGGTAAATCCCGCAGACACGCCGATGGAACTGACCTGGAAAATGATTGACGCTGTGTCCCCAGACGAACTACAGGAAGCTATGGCGCCATCCATCTTGTACTTATTAAGGCCTGTCATGTTCGTGGGGTCATATCCGCTTGGTACACTTCCTGTTCCCACGGCCGCACGTGTAAAACTCAGCACGGTTCCAGAAGCGACCAGTTTCGCAATTAACTGTAACCCCTTATTCGTAATAACTGTTCCCTGCATTTTTCCTCCTATTCTGCCGGGGTAAAGTGTACTGCCACTCTTTCCAGTATCGGTACCCCAGCATTGAAATTTATTTTATAGTTTAGATACTTGTTTCCAGCCTCAGGCTGCACCCGGAGTTGAATGATCTCCATACTGTTTGTTGCCAGGTACATTTTTAACTCGGCGCCATGATATGTCCGATAAAAAATGCGAATACCGATCCCGGCGCTTTTTATCCGGCACATCAGATTCGCAATAATATTGGCAACATCTTTGTGTTCCTGATCCAGTTTATCTTCATCGATATACAAATAGACTTTGGCTGGAAACACTTCTTCGCACACCACATCCGCCGCAGATACGCCAAACAGTGACGCTGCGGATAATATGATCGTATCCAGGTTCCCGGCCGCAAGCATTGCCAGGATCTTGACCTTAATCATGACCCTGTACATCTCATCACTGGCTTCGCCGCGGACAACACCATAGTTCCGCCCAAAGCTGTCTAAGGATACTCCCCGCATCTTGTCCAGTCGGTCCCAGAGCTTCACCTTGTCAGTCTGCTCCTTCAGGATATCAAATCCCCATCCAGACAGCGCAAACAATTTTCCGATATTCGTTTCCGGCGGATTATTCTTTTTGAGATTCTGCAGGTCTGACCGATTGTAGGCGCTTGTCAGCATTTCCAGCATTTTTACCGCGAAGCTCATATTATCCGTCCCCTTTCGATATTGAAATCGCTGCTGAATCAATAACCGCCTTCTCTCGGTAACCAATCACAATATTATTCTTAGTATACGCTGTGCCATTGGTACTAACCTGAAGATCAAAATCCTCCACACCAGGGAGCACAGTAATGATTCCAGGGAGCTTTATGTATGTGACATCCACACCAATGCTTAGCCCTCCCGAAGTGTTATCGCCGATATAATCAATCAACGCTTGCTTCAATACATTATTACCAGGATAATCAGCACTGGTGGCCAATCTGGTAATCTTAATATAGATCTTCTTGGACGTCGGGCGTGAGAAACGGATTGGAAGTTGCTGGCCGGAAGCAGTAAACACATTCACGGCAGTGCTCCCGATTGTCTGCACCCCGCCTGCCTTGCGGTCGTAAATTGCCTTGGCAATCTGCTCGTCCAGCCCGCCGTACACAACAGCTTCTATGCTGTGCGCAGGTAGATTGTATGTGGTGTCCATTATGTCAGTATCATTCTCATAGACATATGCCGATGAAACACCCTCAACATCGTTCATGAGCGCCGCCCGAATGGCATCTGCATTAACTCCACCAGAGTAATCAACGGATTCATAATACCTCGCCCGGAACTCGGCATCTGTTTCCTTTACTCGGCCACCTGCAATCTCTGCCTCATTTGTAATAGACTCCACTCCAGCCACTGCCGATGGGTTAGCAATCACCACAATCGTTCCTGCTTCCGTATTATATTCCGGACCTGTCTTAACAGCACGAATAAGCGCCAGGGCCGTTCCGTTCTCAGATATGACAGTATTTTCTGTGACAGTGTACTGTAATCCAGCATTGGTTGCCACCAAGTACCCTGCAGGTATCTTTGTCCCCTCCGCGCCGGTAACCGTGATGTATCCTGATGCCTTCCCCTCTGACAAGAGCTCCATCCCAATCGAACGACCAAGATTATACAGGCTGTTTCCGGCTGCCGTGTCTACAAAGTGGCTATTATACACATCCTCCAAGCAGGACCACAGGATATTCCACATCCATGCCAATATTCTTAAAAACAAACCAAGAGGCGACCTGACAGTAAGATTGATATCATCCCCCATCAGTTCCCTGGCCTTATACTCCAATGCATTTAGGAGCACGGTATAGGTTGGTCGGCAAAATCCATTCTCTGTCAGTCCCCAGTTATCATTATTCACCCACATTCACCTCCATGCTCACAGGTTCTCCGCCGCTAAGCCGTCCGGACCAGGTAACTGCCAAGCTCCGATCTGCCGCCTGCACGGCCGTCAGCTCATCAACCGCGGAAACATTATCCTCCTGAAAGATTGCTTCCCGAAGGACTTCATCAATAGTTTCTTCGTCCGCTGGCACACCAAGGATTTGCTCATAGTCAGTCCCATGTCCTGGTACCAAATCAAAATCCCCTTTCCATGCTCCCAGGGTCATTTTCACGCCCTGGGCGCTGGCAGCTGCATCCTCCAGCGTTTCCAGCAACCCAGAATCGGTAAACGACAGATCTTTTGTATCCGGATTGATTTTCCATACCTTATTTGCCATGGCTATCATCCTTTCTGAATCACTCCAATAAATACCGCATCATCCCCGGAATGAATCCTGGAAGAGTTTGGTTTACTCTCTGCTCCGGTCTTTATGGAGTTATCGCTATCAACATCCAGAAATACAACAGTTCCAATGTCTCCTGGCTTGATATCTACCTTAACAGTTGCCTTCTTTCCATCAACCTTTACTTCCAGCGGGATGTGTGCCACCTTTACGCCAAGAATAGGCGGCGGGGATACATAGGTTCCAGAAATCTCTCGCTGAACCAGCGGTTTTACATTGACCGTCATCTTGCCGGCGTCAAAGGCCGTCACCGACACGATGGCGGAGCATTTGATTTTTTCCAGACTCCTGCGATCATTCGCTTCTGCATTCGCAAGCTCACCTGCTTTTCTTCCCACATTGACCTCCTATCCTGCTATCTTAAATTCTATCTCTGTCAGCCAGGTTCCCGTCGGTGTTCCCTTGTGCTTCCCGGAGACAATCAGGAACTTCCCATTGAGATCCCTGGATTGTATCTGAATCTGGTCTCCCGGGCCCATCCGGTAGTTCAACAGGCACTGACGCTTCCAGGTATTCTCTTCAGCTGCTTTTGCTTCCGCATCCGCTCCTTTCATTTGCGGACTCTCAACGGTCGTCGTGTTTGAATCATCTGACTGGAATAGGAGCCCAGTATCCGGAGTAAGGAGATATCCCTTTGTCACCCCATCGGCTGGATTATTGATGATAATCTGGTTTGCCCGAATCAGAAGCCTTGACTTGCATTCATTTACGACAATCTCTGCAAGAATATCTTTTAGCTTCCCGGAGCATACCCGGCCGCGCGGATAAACCACATTTTCAACCAGATGAAAGACTCCAACTTCAAGGCCGAAAATATTGAGTAGGTCCCGAACAATGTCCTCCGCCTTGGTATTCTCCGCATAGGTCTTATTGATCTGGGTATTCAGCCACTGATCCAGGGCGGCTGTGGCGGTGATTTTAGTCTGCCATTCCACACCGTTCTGCTTATGGCTGCAGCTGGCCACTTGGCCGACAAATAAAACGCCCATGTCATCTTCATATCCCGCATTCAAAATAACAACCTGGTTTTTCTGTATGCCGGTGCGGGATGTGGCGCTCAGGTTGTTCACCGTAAACGACGCCGTCACCAGCTGGTCGGAATCGTAAAACGGTACCTCGAATTCAAAATAGAATCCATCGTTCATGCTGTATTTAAGCGGTCCAATCTGCAGGGTTGCTGATCGCACGAAAAAAGCCATCAGTCAGTCCTCCTCTCATGCAGATACAGCTGCACTTCTTTTCCGAAGTTATCATAAGTCACATCGTCAACTCCATCCGTAAGGCAGTATGGGACAATAACAGGTATCGGATACCGTCCATCTTCAATCGATCTGAACATGGGGCGTCCATAGCGCACCGGATCACCATAGCACAGCACATCACCTGTTGCCATGATTGAAAGATCGATGGTAAAAAAACCTCCTTGGTCGTTATATTTGACAGTCATAGTGTATGTGCGATCATCCAGCTTAATTGAGAATGTATATGGAACCTTTGAAACATCGATTGGAATATACTCCACTTCTACAGTCAATCCCATCGACTGTAATTCATCTGACACTACCACATCCCTCCCTTATACGCCATTGTAGCTTGATGATTTTCTTTGGTTTGGTCCAGAGCTGCTCCCCCCATTGTATGAGCCCACATAGGCGGCGTAGGAACTCTGGCTTATCTCTTTGCTTACTGTTGTCTTTAATCCTTCTGCTTTTAATGCTGATGTCTGTGCAGGAGCTGCGGTTTTTTCGCCTGAATCCTGCTGGCTCATCAGTGTTGTTTGTCCCATCTCTACATACTGGCCAGATACGATATTGGCTTTCTGCAATGTGGCGGTAAAAGAAAAACCTTTCTTATTAGTGGAAGAATTCTTCATCTGAAGATTAATAATTACATAGTTGGATACCCGGAATTTCCCGACATACGTCACCAAGTCACGATTCTTCCACATTGATTCCAGACGAGATTTGTAGGAGCTATGGTTTTTCACCACAACCCCTACGATCTGGAATTGCTCCGGATTAAGATACACATGATCCTCAATAGAGCTTCCACCCTCAATAGCATTGGATGTCATTTTGCTGCTCTTTGTCATGGTTTCCTGTGTAATTGTGCCGGTACCTGGCTGAAACGTAACAGTTCCGGATTTTCTTCCGGTTATCTTATAGGCCATGTCTGCACCTCCTTATGCATTTCCCTGCTGTATAGCCATGTTCATGGCATCTTCGTTTTTAAATTCCTGATACAGTTCCCGCATGGTCTGCTTTATTTCATCCTTCAGAGACGCCGCAGTGCCAGGATCCACATTACCGTATATATCAATATTGACAACCGGAGTAAATGGCGACGAAACAGAGACATTCTGCTGTCGGCTGCCGTTGATGATCTGCTCACTTTTATCTGCTGGAATAATCGTTGATCCTGATGGAAGATATGCGATCTCGCCACCGCGCTCATTGATATGTGTCCAGCCTCCGGCAAAATTATTATCACCGTCGGCATTATGCGGTACATCTGCTCCAGCAGAACTTGCAGCTTTCGAACCACCACCGAAGATGCCGGCCACTTTGTCCAACAGGTTTGCCAAACCGTTTGCCGCCCACTCCATAATCTTGGAAAGGAATCCAACCACCGTTGACAACACTCCGGCAATTCCACTTAAAACCGGTGAGATAGCAGATATAATGGGTTGGATCATCTTAAGTCCTGCAGACAGGGCCGGAAGAATAGCATTGGCAATGCTCTCAACATGGGGCATCAGCGGCGCAATCACGTTCTCACTCAGTGACTTGAGGATACTAACCAGCGGCGGGACGACTGTAGTCGCTATGCTGCTGATAATCCGGGATACCGGAGGCAGAATCGTCTGTGCCAAGGTACCAAATGTCGAGATAAGCGGAGTCACTGCCGCAGCAAGATGAGGAAGAGCCGTGGTCGCCATATCCAGCAGCACACCTCCAATAGGTGCAGCGGCTGTCATTAATTCGCCAAGCGTTGAGATCAGACCTGGCAACGCTCCAGTAGCCAGATCCATGATAACCGGTGCGCCGGCGGCGAATCCGTTGCTGAGCATATCAATCATGCCCATCAGTGCCGGCTCAATCTGCGGCCAGGACGTCATGATTGTATTCGTCAGTTCCGTAAACACTGGGGCGAATCGTTCCGCTGCTCCGGATAGGAAATCACTCCAGACACCCTTCAGGCTCTTTATGCTGTTTGCATATCCTTCCTGCTTCTTCGCGGCCGCCTGCTGAATCTCCGTGCTGTTCTGAAGCAGGGCATTCATTCGCACCTGAGCCATGGCTGCATCATCCAACTTATCAATGTTGCTCCCAAGCCCCATCTCCATGGCGGCCTGCTTCAAGACGGTGTCATTGATCTGTATCCCGTACTCGGAAAGCGCTGATGTATTCCCATTGATATAGTCCTGCATTGCGCTCAGGGCTTCGGCGTCATCTATCTTAAATGCTGATCCCAGATCATAGGCCAGGGATGTAGTGATTTTTGACAGCTCATTTGCCGCATCCCCGGTGATTCCAAGTTCGTTGTACATTGCCTTGTTGGATACCAGGAACCCCTGAACCTCTGTCTTGCTTCGGTGGATAGCAGACGAAAAGTTTTCTGACCATTCCTGGACTCCGCTGTCAGCCGCAAACGAAGCTTCGAATTTCGCCCCTGTCTGCTCTGCCTGAATGCCAGCGTTCATGACTGCGGTTCCGAACTGCTTTGCCACTTCAATGCCAGCCTTAACAATCTCAATCGCTGCTGAAATGGCGAAAAACGATTTCACAGCTCCGCCTACCGCATCTTTTATCTTCGTCCCGGCAGATTCCCCATCATGCCCCATCTTCTTCAGGTCATCACCGGTCTTGTCCGCTTCATCTCCAGTATCATCAATTTTGGTGCTTGCACGGTCCAAGGCATCGGATAATTTCCCTTTTATCGTCTGGATCGGGTGGATGAAAGCCTGCTTCACGTCCTCCGCCCCGGATTTTATCTTGCTTCCAAAAGCGGATACCTGTTTGCCTGCATACCCGTAGGCACCCTGGAATCCTGCCCTTATTGTTTTCGTAAGGGAGTTCGTCTGCTTAATTGCTGTATTACTGCTGCTTACAACTGCTTGCTTGAAACTATTTGCTTCTGCACCTATATTACGATAGGTATTTCCAACATCGGCTCCGGCATCACTCAAGCCACCGAGAGAAGCTGTTGTGTCTTCAACTGCATCCGTCGCACGTCCCATGCTTTCAGATATGGTTCCGGCGCTCCTGGCTGCCTCACTTCCCAGTTCCGACGCTGCGTCCCGGGCATCACGCAGTTCCCGACTCGCCCGACCTGCATTGCTGTCAGCCGAGTCTCCAAGACGGTCAAACTCACCGCCGGCGGAACGCGCAGATCTGCGCACATCATCACCAGCGTCAGAGATTTCCATCATCGCATCGGAAACCCTTTCACTCTGCCGCCGCGCCGTCTCTAATTCATCAGCCATCATCCCGGCGCTATTGGCTGCCTCACTTCCAAAATTGGAAGCCCCTCTCTCCGCTCCGAGGAAACCGGCCTTTATGTCCTGAATCATATCCAGGACATTGCTTAACTGGGAGATGGAATCCGTAAGACCGAATTGCATGCCCATTGTCAGGTTGCGTTGGTCATCCATATTGTCTCCTCCCATGAAAGAAGGGGCAGCAGAGGATCATGTCCTCTATTGCCCCTTCTGGTTCTTTATTTCTTCGCGGTATTTAATATAAGCCTCGCGTGCTTCATAGTATTCTGAAAGATCCATGCCTTTCCATTCGGTGTAGCTTATGCCATTCGTGGAAAAAACAAGGTTCCAAAATTCCCTATGCCGCATCGCTCTGCCCTGTGCTGCTTCGAGGTCCGTCTCATCTTCTAAGAAAGGATTCGATTTCGGTGAGCAGCTTCTCTGCGGATCTGATGTCCTCCTGCTCCTCGAAATACTGCATTCCTTTCGTGTTTACCTCTTTAGGGGAAATCACTGTATTTTTAAACAGGCTGTCCATGTACTTCGCCGTCTTCCTTCTTCCGCCCGTCATTCCGCACTCGTCGTTCAGATCAAGATACCATGTCGGAGACACACTCTGTAATTCATACTCGGTTCCGTTGATTGCTACTTTCTTTGTCTTTGCCATATATTTTCTATAGCTCCTTTCTGTTAATCCCTTTGGCCTGTCCGGCCATGCTTTACTCATGACCGGACAACCAGGTTCGGTACATAGATGTTTACGGTTACAGTTCCAGTGTTCTTCCCGCGGGAAAGATCCGGAAGTTTTGTGATGCGGCACCGCTGCGCACTGATGTTGATAGAGTCATCATCGTTCGCATCCGACACGGAAACCGAAAACTGCTTGCGGTTCGATGCCAGGTTCCGGAGCCTCGGCAGGGACGAAGATGTTGCCTGCAGCGTAATGGCAATCGTACCGCTTTCATTGGCATTCTCTTCATATACCACATCGCCCTGGCATCCCACGTTCGGGGTCACTGCGTCCTCATTCTTGGATACCGTGATGATTCCATCACTGGCGAACCCTGTCAGTATCATCCCATCAATGTTAACATTAACTTTTTTTGGATCATAGCCTGTAATATCCATTGTTACCTCCTTAACTCAGGGAAACCTTTAAGGTTCCCTTGACTTTTGTTCCATGCACGGCTCCGGCCAGCTGCGCCTCCCATGGAATATCCGGCATCTGTCTCAACGCCGCCTGCTGATCCGTGGCCGACGACCGCTTCGGCACCGTCACATTATAGATTCCTGCACCAGACTCTGCATTCGCGGTAATGATTCCATACTCCGTCGCCTCATCCAGAGTCTCAAAGACTCCGGCCGCCACTGTCGCAAAACCTGCGTCTGTGTACGGGATAACCGGATTGCTCATAAAGATGTCATACAGCTTTTCACGCATCGTAATGGCAATCCAATCGCCGCCCAGGATGGCATCAATCCACTCGCCGTCCGCGCAGCATCCGTTCTTGATGTAGTTTTTCTTGTATTCATTTGTCACAAAATTGATGTGTCCATTCTCCAGCGCGGTGATCTCTGAAGATTTCAGTTCCGGAACCGAGAGGCCAACAGGCATCTTGAACTTCCACGTCACGGCCTGCGGGTACCACGGTCCCACGGCCCCAATCCAGGCGGCATCAGCATACTCTTGACTTTCTGAGTAAATCACAGCAGTGCGCCTGCTTTTTATTGCCAACGCCTTGTTGTTGGTCTCTGCGAAATAAAACTTGCGGTGATCCTCTACTCCGGCCGTTAGCTCCGCTTCGCTGGGCTCGCTGTCCTCGGCAAATTTACCTAAAGCCACAATGTACTCATCATCTGTCTGGTCTGTCAGGAACATATACCAGTCATTATCTGTCTCCTGGTACTCCTTGATTGCCTCAACAAGCGCCTCCGGTGTGTCCGGCGTTGCCAGGCCAACAACCTTAACCTTCTGAATCAGCGATGCCGGGGTAGGCTTGGCTTTTCCCTGCCCCATCATTGCGGCAGCCTGCTTATAGATTACGCTGTCCTTTTTCCAATCTGTCTCAATATCTTCCAGCGCGGTGTAGGTCTTTGTCGCTTTTACACCTGCAGTCGAGATCAGGAGGATGTCAAGGGAATCAACGGAAGTATCCACGGATTCCAGCTTAATAACAACTACTACGTCTTTACTCATTGCTATCTCCTTCCATTCTTGTATTTACTGTTTCAATTACATTGATCTGCCGTTCATCTATGCGCTTGTATCGTATCAATACATCAAAGCCGTACCGGCGGGCTTCCTCATCCACCTGAAGGAAAGAGCGATTCTGCACATTGGTGACATCGATCACGGTAATCCCCATATTAGAGATATAATCATACCCTGTATGGAGAAACCATCCTTGAGCTTTTTCTGACAGTTCCAGAACTTCATCCTCACCAAACACCAGGATGGGATTCCCATTTCCATCAAGAGTCTCCCGGTTCATGCTGCAGACAGTGAAAGAAAATGAGCAGCTTGGCTGTTCACTCCGTATCTCGATGTTTTTACCACCATCTTCCGTCTGCAAGAGCTCTCCCATACCGGTTTCCGGAATATACGGAGACGTGACTGAGTAGAGCACATATGGAAATAATTGTTCTGGCTGTACCTGATCCGCAAGCACTACCGGGATTCCGAGATAACCGCTCAGGCCAGAGATCAGCTTGTTTCTCAGCTCTAAAAACTTCATTTTACCGCTGCGCCCTCCCTTCTTTCAATCAGGTAGCGTTTCATCGGGTGAAGAGAATTATGTCCCAGTTCCTGTGACACCGTGTAATAAGACTGATCCACTGGATCATAGATCTGCTCTCCGGTCTTAAGGGTTTTCCCGTTCGTGTATACCTTTTCACTGCATTGGGTATATGTCCCTCCGGAGTCTCGTATTAAGTCCTTATCGTTCACTGGAAGAACCACGCCTTTAAAGGCAACCCGCTCCTCCTTCCCTGGAACCCACTGGCCGCCATGTTCTTCATCAACATATCCGCCGACCATCTTAATTTCATACATATCATGCAGCAAGCCTTCCGAGATCTGTGGCTGCGCGAATGAAAAATCATACATATCATTCCCCTCCTTCAATACGGTAGGTGATAGAGTTTCGGAGCCGGCCAGTCTCAACCAGGGGATTGCTCGGCCAGTTTGACGTGGCCTTGGTGATGCTGCTCTTGCCCTTAAAATTAAATGGCTGGTTCATATATTCCTGAATCATTCCAACAATGGACATACCAATGTTATTCGCTGCCGTTTCTGCATCCCAACCTTCAAAAACGATTTTCTTTATTGCATTCGAAGCAATATCCTCAATAACTGCCCGATTATTATCGTAGCCGGCACGGATAAAGCTTCGCTCCGGAATATTAACTGATTCCATCAGGATGAACAGGAACTCAATATCCTCCTTCTTTTTCGGAATTGGCTTCTTTCCAGGCTTATTGCTTTTAGGCTTCGTGTCTGATGGACTGCTTTTTTCCTTAGGCGGACCACCTTTTCGGTTCTTGCTAACGCACCCAAACAAGTATCCACTGTCCGAACGCAAGAAAAAAAGCCCTGGAAAGTCCAGTGGGCTCTTTCCTTTTGCCTTCTTTGCAATGGGAATAGCGAGGTTCTTGACATTCTTGGCTTTGATAGTGGCGCCAAATTCATTGACATTGGCAATCGTTATAATATCCGCCGGCGCTCCAGGTTTGCCCTCGCCGCCGGCACCGTATCCTGATGCCCCCTGGATTCCAACGTGGATTTGCATTTCACTCAGTTTTTGGAGTTCTGCCTTGATACGCTCCAGCACCGGAGAGATGTTATCCTCTATTGTCATCAGGCCCACCTCCGGTATTGATCGATGACACTCTGTACCTGAGTACTAAGCTCCTTGTCAAACGTCCAGCTGACATCTGAAATAGAGAACGCGGATAATCCGTTGGCTCCGTTCTTTGCAAGATTCCACTGCTGCTGTACCATCTGCCAGATAATGTACTGTAGGTCATAAGGCAGATCCGATGGCTGTTCCTCGGTTGCATTTTGGGGAAGGATATACCCAGCAGAGTAAGTTATCTTCAAGTACCGCTTCGGAGCCACCTTATCTAAAGCCAGACCGCCAAGATATGACCGATCCGCCCACCCGGCATCCCGGTACAAGACGCCTATGTCCCCAGTGTCATCAAAGGAGTAGGAATCCGGGTCAATAATCTGCCTGTTCTCCACGTCCATGACGGATTCTACCGTTCTGATCGGATACTGGTTCAGGCACAGCTCCTGCCAGCCGCTCCCGTGGTGATTCTCAACGTATTTCTGACAACCGAATTTACGGTCCGTCATTGTCTCAATGTAGCTGGAGGATGCATTGATAAGACGTTCCAGATTATTCCTGACCGCGTCCGGTATATCCTTATCCTGCGGATCCATACCAATAAACTCCATCATAGCCTCTAATGTCGTCATTGCATTACCGCTCAGGAGGGGTACTCTTTTTGCCATGGACATCACCTTTCTTATCAGCGGAGGGCTTCCCCTCCGCCTTATTGCTGTTAGGACCAGTTACCATCTTATTCTCCCTGACATCCTTTTTCATAGCGCCTCCTTACACGGGACTCCCTACAGGATCACCCAAGACCAGCGCATAAGCCGCCGCTCCCGCCGCAGGCGATGTACCTCCTGTAAAGCTGATGGAAGGGGTAATCTTGATGTACCGCTTGCATCCAAGCAAGTCCAGGTTCATCTGCAGTGCATCCTTAGATTCGACTGCAATTTCCTTCAGCACCCCTCCCGCCGTCATATGCTCCGGGTCAAGCATGGTGTCACTTGCCAATTCAAAAGTTCCATCTGCAGTGTCGCAATGCTCCACCTTGACGGTAAGTTTTGCGCTGGTCGGGGAACCAGTAATCGCCCCAACAGATGCAGCGAAGACAGCTGACAGGAACCCATCCCTGTCAACTACCGCGCCAGATGCCACTACCACTACTGACACATTATCAAATAACTCTCTCTTCATCGTCGTCCCTCCTTAATTCATCACTTTGATGTTCTTGCAGTACATGAAGCTCTCTGGATGACGAACGCCAATATCGTCATACATAAGGGCTCTGGTTGCCGCCAGGTTCTCTTCAAACGCATTGTGCTGAGTCCCGTCATCATCCGTCCAGGTTCCGTCCAGAGTAGTGTAGGTTTCAAGACCCATCTGATCACCAATCAGAAGGTCGGACCAGTTGCCAAAGAACAGATCGGTTTTTCCGCCAATGGTCGGAATCTGGTTAGAGACCCTATACGGGATGCCACACAATTTACCCGTTGCCATTTCATCACGGTAAATGTAGGTTCCCATCTCGGTCTTCATGTTCTTAAACAGACCTTCCAGAAGGCTGTTCATTGCCCAGCCAGCCTTCACATCATCGATGTTCTTGGCGAAAGCCTTGGAACTCACAAACACCGGGAAGTCGGCGGTAATGAAGCCTTTTGCATCAACGTAGTCGGGCTTGCTGCCGTCAATCTGCTCCACCTCCTTGTTATTTGCAATACCCAGCGGCTGGAATTCTGCGCCGGCGCCATACAGACCACCGAAGTCCAGACCAAGCTGCATACGTCTTGTCAAATCATTTGCAAACATGGCATCCGCGGAGAAGGTGGACATCAGAAGCAGCTCCCTGGACTGCGGCACAATCGCCTCCAGGCGCTTTGCAGACAGTTTGATGTTTCCGAACTTCGGCGTGCTGGTCTTAATCTTGCGCTGCTCGCCGCCCCACTGCGCACGGGCACCTGCGGTCATACGCGGAAGGTTCAGGTTACCAGCTGTGAGCGGTACCTGCTGTGCTCCCAGCTCCACGATTACGGTCTTCGGATACAGGAGTTCGATAATCTGATCAGAGTACACTTCCGGGATCAGGTATCCACCATCAACCGGGCTGGTAACGGAAAGTGCCTTGAACTCCCTCTCCATATCTGCATCATCGTATTTCTTCCGTGCATAGTAAGCAGCACGCTCCGGATCCTGCCGCCCGAACACGTCAATGCACTTGATTGCCCTTGCCAGCTGGATCATCGGCGGAACCACTTTCTTTTTGGTATTGCCCATGTTGCCATTACCTCCATCTCTGTTCATATAGAATGAGCTATATTTTCTTTCTAATTTTTTCTGGGCAGCCGGCCTGCAGCCTGCCGCTTTTGTATAACGCTTCACAGGCGCACTTTTTTCACCTTTAGATTCCTCATCCGCTGCACCATCAGACATCACCTCTGCAACTGCATCCAGGATTTCTTCGACAACATCATCGCCGATTCCATCCGCCTTTTCAGACTTACGCTTCTCATTGACTGCTTCACAGGCCGCCTTGATGACTTCCTCAAGATCTGTAGGTTCATCTTCGGCTTTCTCGTCCTCGTTGGCTCCGGCCTCCGCCATGATTGCATCAATCAGCTCAGCAGTATCATCCGGATTCAGTTCGCCCGCCTTTTCAGACTTACGTTTCGCATTGACCGCTTCAATGGCGGCATCAAGGATTTCTCCCAGGTCATTATCGTCTTTCTCGGGGTCTTCTTCCAAGCCACCATCTGCCTTCTGCTCATCCAATGCTTCCTTCACTGCTGCCTTTACCATCTCCTGAAGGTCATCGGCTCCCATCTTCATGGATTTTCTTGTTCTTGCCGCTTTCCGGCTCATTTTATATCTTGACATTGTATGTCCTCCTTAATATGAAATCTCAATCTCAATTTGATCTTGGTTGCTTTTCCTGCTTACAGGACGCTGCGCTTGTGCTTTTTGATCGGTGCCGCTGGCTTCCCGGATAACTGCATCAATCGTTCTGGCAGCATCCTTCATCGACTTACTTACATCCTTTAAGGATTTCAGCCTGGTATTGCTGATCTTCCGGCCTTCCTTGACATCAAGAAGTAAGTCAGCCTTTATGGCCTGAGCCCGCTCCGCAGTCTCCTGCATGGACTTGTATCCGGTGATCACAGCTTCCGGATTCATTGCCCAAGTGACAACAGACACTTCCCACAGCTTGACTTCGCGGAGATGCCGGATCCCATCGCCATCGTAATCGAAGACGATCGGATCATATCCAATGGACAACTCATTCAAGACGCCGTCCTTCAGAAGCACCTTTATATCTCTGCCCATGGATGTATCCGATATCTTTGCAGACAAGAACAATCCATTTGTATCCTCCCGGAGCTCGATCGGGCGTCCAATCGGCAGCCAGCAGTCATTATGCAGTGCAAGGATCTTAACGCGTTCCCATCCTTCGGCCAGTGTCTTGGTGAAGGCCTCGGGCTCAATGATATCCCCGCCGCTGTCCACATTGTCGAACACGGCTCCATAACCAGAGAAGATTCCTTCTTCCTCGTTGTACGCATCCACCTTAAACTGCATTGTTTTTACTTCATGCTTCACAGCTTTCCCTCCTTTCCACAGAATTTTTATAATAAAAAGGACCGGATAAACCAGCCCTCTTTATTGCACTATGAAATTACTGGATGCCGTGCCAGGCTGTCTGAAGTAGGAACCCCAGCAGTTCCCACACCCTATCCTTGATTTTGTTCATGCAGATCTCACGCCCAACTTCCTCAGAATAGTTCCTCGAGTCCACACAGGAACTGGATTCCACAATCGCAAAACCATTTTTCAGGACACATCGGACCACCGTGGTGGACTCACCCATTGTCGTAGTTTCCACATTGGCAATAAAGTCCTCAACCATCTTAGTTCCGATGCTGACACCAGACGGAAGATCCTCATTGTCATCAACCTGGAGATAAGCCTTCTCAAATGTTTCCTTCGGGCTCCAGCTGAAGTATCCATCCGGATACTGAACGAGATATCCCAGTTCCAATCCTTTTTCCCTGGCTTCCTGCTCCGGCATCTTGTCAATGGCGAATGTTTTCCCCGTGCTGATGCATTTATATTCCGGCGCTGCCTCAACTAATTTTGTTCCAATGTATTTCTTCATCGATCAGTTTCCTTTCCGCATTTTGGACATCGGTCACATAGCCACCACACAGGCCATGTGACCGTTTCCAGTGTTTACAGTAATTATGCTTACATCTCATTGGCTTCAGCCATCCAAACATAATTCCCCTTTCTGTTGCGATATCGTAACAAGTTGTAACGTCACAACTACGAATACGTCAGGAAGCAATGACAATTCACTGTTTCATCGGCCACGCCGCAGTTCGGGTCACATGGCATCATCAGCTTATTCCCCTTCGATGTTACAAATGGCTCCGTGATCGGTACCGACTTCCCGTTCAGCTCCCGGTGTGTGTCTCTGGCCTTTCCAGGGTTCGTAATATGCCAAGTCTTCATCGAAAACCCACCACGCTGCGCCATATCAAAGTTCCCGGCCAGAAGACTGGTGTTACACTCCTGCGCCGCAATCGTGCGCGCCCGGGCGGCAGAGGCATTCATGGTATCCATGATCTCCTCGGTCAAGGTCTGGTGGCTCTTTCCCTCCGCCAAACCGTCCGTGATTATCTTTGAGATGCTCTGCTTCGTTGTCTGAGACACATACGTTACACGCTGGCCTCCGCGGATCCGCGCCGTCGAAGTGAGCGCCGGCTGCTGAATGTTCCGCAACCGGTATGTGGATATTACATTTTCCACACCCTTGTCATAGGTCTCCGCCCAAAGCGGCGTTAGGATTGATTCCAGCATGCTTTCTTCTTTCTTCCAGTCAATCAGACCATTCACGAACCGCATGGTCAGTTCTTTCTGCTGCTCCTCCGTAAGCTGAAGAAATTCCTCCTGTGTCATGTCCAAGGCATCCCAGACGGTGCCGTCTGCCTTCGTGGTCCCCAGGAGCGCACTCTGGATCTGACTCGACTGATTCCGAAGGTATTTCATGGTTGCCATCTCAAACCTCCGGGATTGGGTTCGCCGCACAGCATCCAGTCCCCTGCCTGCCGCCTTGATGCGCTGGGCTTTAATCTCTGCCGCACGCCTCAATATCTTTTCTTCATCCTCAAGGAGAATCGTATCCGGATTATCTCTGCCAACTATTTCAACATCGTTCCGATCAGCCTCTATTGGCTCTGGAACATCGGAATACTGAAGATTGGCCGCCGCAGAACTCAGTTCCACCGGATCTTCATCATCACCGATGTAAAGGTCTGCAAAGTTCATCTTAAAGATATTGCCCTTCTTCGCCGGCTCAACATCCAGCTTCTCTCGGGCTTCATTTTGTGTAAGGAGCCCATTGTTCCATCCATCAAAGGCTACAACTTTCTCAAATTCCTTGTCCTTAGGAATAATGTCATCAAATTCCCACAGCAGATCGTCTCCATATGCTGGAAGCAACTGCAGGTTGATGGCATCCTGCCGACTCATCAGACGCGGCATCAGCACGTTAGTAGCATAGATATAACGTGCAGTCTCTGCGGTAGCCCTATTACTGTTCTGGGTTATCCCCATGATCTCTCTCGGTACTCCAAAGTGTTCCAGAACTGCGTCACGGGTAAATGCCCGACCGTTGATCATATCCAGATCCTTCATATTGTCGCCCAGTTTCACCACACTCGCCTGGACGTCTTTGGGACCTCCAATGGTTGCAATTCCGTGACTATTCTGCTGTCCTCGAAACCGCTCTTTCCATTTTGCCAAGAATCGGTCTTGCTGTTTATCATCAGCTCCAGGCATTATGATGACAGATCCCGGAGTTGCATCGTTAAAAAAGAATTTCTTTTGAAACTTCGCTGCATACTCGTCAATCTCAATTTCATCAGCCAACGGCTCCGCCTGTCCGAGTCCCCGTTTGTACGGGTCAAGGGGGTTCAGATCCTTCATGACGAACACATCATCCACAGAGACATCCATCACGCTTCCATCTGCACCGCGTATCCGGTAGAACGGAAAACCCTGGTATGGTGTCATTTGTACCCAGTGCGTCGGTACTGGCCACAGTTCTGCAGGAAAGCCATTGTCAAAGCGCTCAATAATAAAATACCCCTCACCTTTCAGCAAGAGGTAATCACACTGCAGCTTCCATAATGCGCTGGCCGTGAACTCAAATAATGGGTTCGGTCTAGCCCAGAAATCCAGGAATGGGTGAACAGTTACTTCTTTCTTTTCTCCCTCCTGATCAATCCTGTACAGTTTACCTTTGGCGTAAGCCAGATCTGAGGATATCTTATTGATCACCGCCATCCTCGGATTCTTTCCAAAGGTATCCATCCATTCCGCCGTGTTCCTTGTTGGCGGGGATGTGTACCGCGGAATCATCATATTGTTATTGCCGGAGCGGCGGTCGAAATAATCACTCCGGCTCCTACGTCTAAAATTTAAAATTCCCATAGTCATCACCAATTTAATGTCCATTCGTTGTTAGGGTCGTAAAGTGCCAGGGCCAGGGCGTCCGCAATGTCCGGGGAAGGCAGCCCCCGTTTCTTCATGGCTTCCTTCCGCTCCAGCTCCAGCTTGCCGTCTTTGTTGACAATGTAGCGCCGGTTGCTCAGCTGGGAGATCAGTGCATCATCATCCGGGATCTGCAGCGCGCCATTCTGAAGGAGTTTCCTTATCTTCCCCCACATCAGGCCGGTGCTGTTACTGTACTCAACCGGATCATCTTCATCAATCTTCCCGCCGGCGGCGCCGAAATGGCACTCGATAATCTCAAGGTCCAGTCGCGGAACCGCCTGGCATTCGTTCCACTGGTTCCCATCGTCCGGATCCAGTCCTTCGCGCCGGCACCGATCGCGCCACACCTCATCGATAATCTGATCCGTCAGGTCGTACAGGTTATCGTACACCCCGACGCCCAGGCCGTCACAGTCCACCTTGACGCGGATCACTGCATCCAGGCACTCGACAGCGTACCGCTTAATCATCTGCACCACATAGCCGGATATCTCCGTTGTGCGGTTGTGATGGTACAGCTCGTATCCATCAGACTGTACCTTGTCAATCACCGGATACAGCGCGGAGCTGTCATCTCCGTACCGTGCCACATCGACTCCGATATCCACGCGCTCCCGGACCGTCTCCGGCTTCAGCTGTGTGGCAGCTTCGCACCAGTCCATCATGATAAGGCTGTCCGGGGTTGATTTGGGGAACTGGCCGGCCACACGCACCCGGAAGACATCTGAATCCAGACCGAACATGTTGATGATCTTCTGGACGAACTTCTGATTAACGTGCTGACTATCCCGGCCATCGATATGCATGGCGCTGTATTCTGACCGGCTCTTATGATGACTGTCAAAGAAGAAGCCTGACAGCCTGGTGGGATTCCCCATCATGAGCAGTTTGGCATCCTCGCCAGTCATGGCGCCAAGAACCGGCTCAAACACTTTATCCGATACACCGGATGCTTCGTCGATAATGTAAAGTACATGCTCTGCATGGAATCCCTGGAGAGCTTCCGGGTTCGTGGCCGTCCTGGGAACTGCGAACCATTCTTCCTGATATCCATTCATATAGACACGCTGCTGTGTCCAGATAATATCGTTCTTAAGCTCCGGATTATTCCTGAGCCACTTACTGATCTCCGCCCAGAGTATGTCATAGAGCTGATGCTGCGTAGGCGCCGTACATGGAATCTTTGGAAAAGGCCTGGTACATAGAAACCAGATAACCGCCCAGCTCTCCACGGCTGACTTGCCGACTCCATGTCCGGAGCGCACCGAAGTCATCGGGTAATCCCTAAGGCTCCGCAGGATATCCCGCTGCTTCTGATCCGGAGTTACCCGGATGATATCCTCAACAAAATAAATAGGCTCATCTGCGTAAAATAGGATTGCATCATCACTCAGCATCCAGACCACCTTCTTTCTCCTGAGCAGTCTTCCGTTTCTCATATGCACTCATGATATTCTGTGCAAGACCCTGCTGCCCAGTGGTTCCCATGGAAATATGCTCCGCAAGCCAGTCCATAGCCTTCATGGCGTCATAGAGTTCAATGCTCGCCCCGTTCTTTCCCATCTTCACCTTTTTTATCGCCCGGCCATCCACCTCAGAGGCTTCCTGGAACTTCACATAGTTGACTTCTTTCATCAATGGAACTTTTCCACCGGGATCAGAACCTTCTGCAGGCTTTTCCACCATGACCGGGCCGAACATGTTCATAACCTGAACCTCCTCGCGACCGAAGGTGACATAGTCCGTGATGCAGGCTGTCGCGATGTCCAGATACCACTGGAAGATGTCGTGCTCATCAAAAAGCTGGTTCTCAAAACGCTCTTTTTTCAATCGGATAATTTCTTCCTTGACCTTAGTATTTCTAAGCAAACGCCCACCGTTTACCATTGCTGTCTCATAGGCGCATCCATACGCCTTCTTATAAGACTGGGTTGCATTCAGTGTCTTTGCATAGAGCACACAAAAAAGCTGCTGCTCTGAGTTCAGATCCGAGTTTTCAAGTACGATATCCACAGTCCGCATATCCGTATCCGCAACGCTGCGTTTCTGCTTGCAACGTTGCGTTTTCTTCTTCTGCAACGTTGCAGATGTGTCATTGCCCCAACCATACCGGCTTTTCCAGCTTCGTACGGTACCGTCAGACAAGCCCATCTCCCTAGCTATCTCAACCAGGCTCATACCCTGGTCAAATAATTGCTTTGCTTTCAATGTCTGTTCATTAGGTTTTCGTGCCAATCACCTCACCTTCCAATCTTGGCTATCTTCTCCCGATAAAGGAGGCCCAGCCGGTCTAAGTTTCACCCGGCGGGGGAATGCAAATGGGTAGCAAAAAGGGCCCGCCATATCCGGTGGACCCAATTCACTGCCTATAGTATAGCACATCACCGATATGACATACTATGACATTTTCAAATTTTTCAGAGCATTTCTATGAACTCTTAGAGTGTGCCTCCAAGTCAACTCCATCTTAACTGCAATCAACTCCCACTTCATCCCGCGGATATACCGATATGTAAGCAGCAGCTTCTCCCGCTCATCCTCCAGTGACTCAATACAATTCCGCACCCGTTCGAATGCGCATATCCGCCGGTACCGCGCCGCCACAATCTCCCGCTCCAACTCGTCCACCTTGGCTGCATAACCGGACAGATCTGCGGCGTTATGGGCGTGCGGCAGGCCGTCTCCGATCTCGCAGCCGGGTGACATCTTGCCGATCCGCAGCTCTGCAAGCCGCTCCTCCAGTCTGGTCACATCTCTCTTGGCCAGCTGGTAGCTCATCAGAAACTCTTTTTTCTGTTCATTTTCCGTCTTTTCCATTTTACATCACTCCTCTATACAGCCAGCCTCTCCCTGACGCTCCGCAGCGTCTTGGGCGTGGACTGCGCATAATACTGACTTGTTACAGCGGGATTGGCGTGTCCCAGCACCTCCTGGATAATGCCCAGATCGACACCACGATTTTTGAGATTCATGCCAAGTGTCTTGCGCATTTTGTGTGGATAGACGCGACACTTCAGCCCCGCACGGCGCCCAATGGTTTTCATGACGCTACGATATGCCTCTGTGCTCATCTTCCCGTATGGTCGGCGGGACTGCGGCAGCAGATATGGACTATCATCCCTGCGCGTGGCCAGGTACATCCTGTAATAATACCGTGCGTCATCGTCCAAATAGATGGTCCGAAAGCGGCCGCCCTTCTCGCCCTGTATCAAGATGTCTCCAGTCTCAAGGTCCAACTGATCCAGGGTAATCTCCGCGATCTCACCCACTCGTGCTCCTGTGCTGCGGAACACCTCAACGATTGCCCGTTCCCGCGGGTTCCTGCAGGCGTCCCGGATCCGTGCCATTTCCTCCGCCGAATAGTAGTCAATCGGTTTTCGCGGCACCTTTTTTGCGGGAATGCTCTCCACAGGATTATCCGCGATCAACTTCGCCTTGCGCATCCACGTATAGAACGCCGACAAAAACCTGCGTTCGTTATTGACTGTGGACGCTTCGTTCTTTTTTCCACCAGAAGCGACATTTCGGCGCTCGTATTGCGTCAGATACCAGTCAATGTCCGTCTCGTCCATCTGATCCAGCGACTTGCCATTGATCTCAACCATCAGCCGTTTGACCGCATTCAGATAACTGGTAAGCGTTTCTTTCGACAAATCCCGCTTTTTTACCATGAACAGCTGAATCAGATACTTGTTGCGCTCATCCACATGGTTCAGTCGTTCCGCCGGCAGGGTCGTGATCTCCTCCAGGTTGACCCGCACCAGCTCGCGCTGTATGGCCTGCTCCAAGGCCATCAGAACAGCCTGCTGCTCGATATAGTGCGACATTGTCACCAATACATTGTTGATAATTTCCGTTCTCACTGTCTGTGTACTCATATTATGATCCTCCTCTTGAAATGGCCGCCAGAGTCAGATATAATGGACCCAGGCGTATTATTGGAGCGGCGGAATCATCTTGGCGGGTGTCCGCCGCTTAGCTATTGCTTCTGTCTCGCACATATGTTCTTGTCCTTCGTTTTTATTTGCCGGGCTGCACGCCCGGCTTATTTTTAATCTAATACAGCTTTTCGTGATCTTTGCTGTTGCAAGATCTGTACATAGGTAATGGATGTCCCGCAGTCCAACATGACTACATGTGGATATTTTGCAATCACCTTTCCTCGTCTCGTTGGCCTGGTGCCCGTTCCCCATTCTTTTTTCCACACAGCGTCTGCCACCTCAAATTCTGTGCCGATCCTCAGATCTTCCCGACACTTGGCCAATTCTCCATTCGTTATAGCTCCCCTGCGGATCTCCTCGCTGTATGGGGGTATGTATTTTCTGCGCACTAACCTGCCCTCCTTCCTCCGTTACCCCGGAAAATGTCAGTTTAGTTGTGTACTGGTGCGTATCAATACACAACGGTTACGCCTGTCCCTGCTGAAGGTAGACGGCCAGGGCCTGCCGGATCACCCAGGACATTGACCGCTCTTCCCGCTGGCAAAACTCTTCCAGCCGCTTCAACTGCTCCGGCTCCATGCTGATGTTCTGCCGGATGTATTTCTCATCCGGTGCTTTCTTTTTCACTCCGCGCCCTCCTCTCCCCATCAGTGCGCAATTCTTGTTGGATGTCAGTTTTCCATTTTAGCAAAGCGATCAATATCATCAATTCTACATTTAAAAGCCAATGTCCCGTCTTTGCTGTATAAGGTCAGATAATTTGAAGTATCTTCGATTTCAACGTCAGTGAAAATAAATTCATTGCAATCGATTCCCCTTGCAAAACATCCAAGCGTTTTTACATACACACTTTTATACATTTTATCACCTCACCCAAATCTTAATCTACAGCATAGTATCTTTCTGATTTTTTATACACAATGCAGATAGTCCCATCTTTTGTTTTCATAACCTTGAAGTCCTGATCAGAAATCTGTACTTCAGGTTCTTTCCCGTCCACTTTTCCTATCACAGCTACAACTTTATTTCCTGTTGCCATAGTTCCCTCCTCAAAATGTTAATTTTTTAGAAAATTATAGATCCACCTGAATCCTGTATATCATCATCTTTTAGTCGTTCCTGGCAGATACCCTTTTCCTTCAGATACTCTTTCATCATCCCATGCAGCTTAAGTATTCTGTCCGTATCACTCTTCATCTGCTGGATAGCCAGCTCTAGCAGTTCCTCAATGGTCACAAACTGAATCTGTGGGCCAAACACATCGTATTCTTCCATCGGCTCCGTCACAAACCGCATGGATGACTCACGGGAGTATTTCTTCGTACCTTCACAGCACTGCATGTTTAGGTACTGGATACCTCCTGTTATTTCATCCACGTAAAGTACATCATGGCTGTTCGTCCCTACAATATGTTCATACTCCCCATCTCTAACCTTTATAATTGGTATCCTCATGGCTTTCCCTCCAAATGTTAATTTTCCCAATTCCAGAGCCCCTGCCTGCCTTTTGCCGGTATCGGCTCTGGCAGCAGCTTGACGTTCTCCAGCTTCCACGCATACCGGCCCAGCGTGTAATCGCCGAGGGCCAGCTCGTCCGGCGTCAGAGTAGCGATATACTCCGACGTTATCTTGATACAGTCCACCAGCTCGGCGGTGGCAAGTATGCAGCCCATAGGGAAGGTCGCCGGGCCGTCGAATATTCCCGGCAGCTCCATCCGCCTGCTGATTACTTCCCGCGCCGCGTCGTTCATGTAGAGGTCGCTCCATGTGTGCTGTATTGCTTTCATGGACGAGTGGATCGCGATCGGGCCCCGGTACTTGGTGGGCCAGCTCCGCGTCTCGTTTTCTTTGATACCGGCAGCCAGAGCTCCGGCCCATGGCTGCCATACGGTGATTGCTTTCATATTCACTTCCTCCTGTGAAGAATGCTAAATTAGCAGCGGCGGCCGGACTCGAACCGGCACCCTCTTACTTTCCCCTCGGTTGCAGTCCTCAGACCGCCCAGGAGTCGAACCTGGCCCTGTGTACCATACACCGCTACGATATGTCAGTTTAAAATATTACGATCATCAATAATTTTAAATTGCTCTGGAACGCATGAATCGCTTAAAATTGCATCCACCTCTGATTTTAATGCGTTTACAAATGCAAAATCCAAAATCACCTGGTCAGCTCTATGGCCCATCAAGTATCGCCTTTCAGGACGAATTACCTTATATGTCGTCCCGCCCTGGGTACGGATCTTTTTTCGTTCCTTGCTACATTCTATAATTGGCTCTGTTTCGCGACAGCATATTGCATTTAGGATTCTATCTCCTCGCTGCATATTTTCTGGTATGATTATAATTTCTAACATTTCATGCCTTCCTTCATTGTCAAAATGTTAATTTAGAATATAACTACTCATCAAAATGCTTTTTATTTCCGCATTTATCCTGCCATGAAAATAGTTTTGTAAATCCTGCAATACAACTTTTTCTAGTTCAAGTTCTCTAAGTCGTCTCTTTTTTCTGGCTCCTTTTTCTTTTTTAGGAGTTTTATGTTGTATCATTTCTAAAATTCACTCCTTCCGGAAATGTTAACTTCCTTGTCTATTGAATGGGCACCATCTTGGCCGCGTCTTGATAGTCAAGACATCATCATGCCGGCCGGTTCGACAGATCAAAGGCGTTGGCTCACACTCGCTTCTCGCAAATCTGGCGTCCGGATGCTCACAGTAATATCTTCCCGGGTTACATTTCCCCGGAATGAATGATTTATAATCACAGTCTTTACACATCATCTTTTTGCTCATCTCCGCATTCCTCCTTCATTTCCCGGAGGATTCTACACACAGTCCCTTCATGTAGACCCATATCATCCGCGATCCACTTATTACTCCGCCCTGCTTTATGTAGCACCATTACCTTCCCACGGTCTACCCTCTTCTGTTTTTTCGGCTGAGCAGGTGTCAGCTCCGCAGTCTCCAATGCCGGTTCCTTCCGAAAGAACAGACAACCAGCCAGCAAATTCTGCAGTGTATCCGGATCGTAATCTGTCCACGCTTTGGGTTCTGGAATCTTGGGAGCCATAATCGCAATCTCACGGCCCTTCGCTGCCAACTCCAACGCATTCTTTATGTCAATCTGCTTTACAAACATATGCTTCATCCTTTCCGCTGAATCTCTTTCAGCTTCTCAATCAACATCGTTCGGTTCGTCTCACAATCTCGGAAGAACTTTCCGGGCCGCAGCAGGTAATACTCATGCTGCCCATATCCCTCTGTAAACCGTTCTTCATACTTCACTCCGCTAACTGTATAATCAAACAACATGGCATGATACACCTTGACTACTATGCTGGTCCCATCTTTCAGATCATACCTGTAATACCGCTCCCCGGTCTGTACAGTCTCAATCCACAGCGGCCAAGTCTCATAGGCGTCTAAAAACTCGGAACGCTGGTCGTTATTTTTCAGGATTGGAAGCTCTGGCTGCTCTGGCTTTGAAAAGCCCTCCAAATCCCGTACATATAACGCCAAGGAGGCGGCCTTTATTTTCAAACTTTTGATGTGGATATTGGTTTCTCCCTGCATATATTCAAGGCATTTTGTCAGCAGATTATTCGCCCGCTCCAGCTCCTGCCTCGCAATCTGCAGATCTGTCAGTTCTTCCGCCCCTGGCTCCGCCGGGATCTCCGCAAACTCCGCGTCGATTACTTCTTTTGGAGGCTCCGGTTCTGGCTCCGGCTTGCTTTGCGGCTTCCCGACCTTCACCCAATCGTCCAGGGCCTTGCGTGCCTGCGTCTCGAACCTGGCATAAGTGCACACACCCAGGTCCTCCTCTCCGCGGAAAAACTCTATGATCTCCTCAGATGGATATGTCTGCGCGCCATCTTGCAGCGTGATTCCATCATCCTGCCGGTCGATATCTCGCAACCGCTCCTTGGTTGAACCGCCTGTATGGGTTATTCCATCCAGCACCATCCGGCTTCCACACCGTTCCACCAGCACCTTAGCCAACTGCCTGAGCAGACTTTCCTTGGCTTGGGGTAGATCACCGATATTGTAGCTCTCGTCGATCTTCTCTTCTTCCTTGGTTCCTTCAATATGGGGTGCAGCAGCCACGCTATTCTGCAGTGCCTGCATTGCACGGCCACAGATCTGCTCGCAGTGAACTGTGCATTCCTTGCAACACGGAACGGGTTCATGATCTCCTGCTCGATGATAGGCCGGATCCAGATCAACAAATTGACAATCGACTCCAGTTATCTTGCGTAACTCCGGGATTTTGGCGATCATCTCGCATGGGAACGGGTTTCCCATCGGTGCCTCGACACAATAGCAATCCTGCTGACGGATCGCGCATTCCAGATGGCAGCTGAAACAACTGTGCCCGCCTTCGCAGCCCAATGTAGCGATCAGGCTGTCCTCCGGGTATGCCTTCCTTGGTGTGCCATAGGCAGACAGGGGGCCCGCCGGTTGCTCCTCCTCAAATTCGGGTTCCTGTACAGCTGCTGACTCGGCTACCATTTCCGATTGTGACGTTACAACTTTTTCTTCTGGCTCCTCGCCCTGCGGATCCGGCGCAGGATCTACTTGTGACGTCACAACTTCTGGCTTCCGGATCTGCTTCATTGCCCTAACTGGTGTATCCGGTCCCACCAGCTCCCGCTGCCCTTCTGACATGTAGGCCAGCTCCACCAGCTGATACTTACTATAGCTCCGGTATTCTTTTGACAGGTGAGGGCTGTTCCCGCCAACAGAAAACTGAGCATTGACCTTAATGCATTTGGACGCCCAGCCTGCATCCTTGTGATACTTCTGACGGACGTATTCTTCAAAGTTTTTATAGCCCTCCTCCAGGAAGAGCTTATCGTCCCGTATCCGTCTCAGCCAGTGCCCGATTGCTACATACTCCCTGGCCGTTGTTACCAGGCTGGCCTCTATGTATTTCTCGGCTTGAGCGAGGCTTACCGGGCTATTGTAATAGCACTTAACTTCCTCCATGGCCTCCTCCTTATCTCATGGTCTCATACTGTTCCTTCTTTTCGTTCCACTGCATGGCCACCGGTGACCCGCAGTCATAACAGGTCATATCAAATTCCGCCTCCGTTATGTTGGTCATATACCGGGCCTGCCTGCCGCATTCACATTTCATGTACAACGGGGCCATATGCTCCATCCGCGTCACGGCTCCGCATTCGCACCGGTAATTGAGTAGCCGTGTCTTAGCGCAGAATCCCTTGATCTTTCCACAGACAGGGCATTTCATGTACAAATACCCGCCATACCCCGGCGAAATGATCTTCGGCGCCTGTTCCTCCCCATCCTCTTTGGGAACCTCCGTAGCTTCCATCTCGCTTTCCGATTCTGGTGCTGAAGGAATAATCGATACCGACCTTTCCGGTTCCTTTTCATTCCTGGCTGTCGGTTTTTCCGGATGTGTCTGGCTCTTGTTTCCGAACACCCATAGTAGTTCTGCCATTTTGCGGAACGTCACCCGCGCCTGTTCTTCCTCCATCTCCATCGCCATATACATTCCTGGTATTGATATCCTAACCTTCATGCTCGTCTCTCCTTCCCATTGGCATGCATTCGTAATGTATGTGCAGCTCCGTCCTCCGCTTGGTCTTTATGTACACATGATTCCCGCTGATCTCCCGGCCGCACTCACTGCAGGTATAGACCTTAGACTCTGGCTGTTTCTTTTTCTCTACCTTCTTGGCCATCTAATTTCTCCCCTCCATACTCCGCCCGTTCCCGGGCCTCCAGCTCATCCATGAACCAATTCACAATCGGCGCCGCCACCGGCTCCTCTTCCAGGGTCGGCGTCGGGCCTTCCCACTTCCTGACCATACGGGTTCCATATCTCTGCTTGATTATTCCCGCCTCGCTTGACAGTTCATCCCACTGCTCAGAATCCCGCGACGGTACCTGATTCCTCCACTTTAGCCAAAACCGCTGTGCCTCTTTCAGCACTGCTGCCACTGTCTCATTGTCCATCCATATCTCCTACTCAAAACTGATCTCCTCATCAAATGGCACCATCCCCTCCGCCGGTTCGAACGTCTCCGCCTTCTGCCATCCAAACTCACGGTTCAACTCATCACCCAATCCATAGATCCGTTTTGACCGCTCGTCATAATCCATCACGTATCCGTCCAGACACAGCTTTCCCATCAGACGGCTCTTAGACACCACCAGGCGCCGCTGCGTTGGAGGAAGCTCCTTGTCCCGGTCATAGCTCATCACAATTCCAGCCAGGTTCGTGATATCCGCCGATCCGCTTACCTCGTCGTTGGTATCGTTCGTATATCCATTTTTACGGCGGTGGGCCACTAACAGGATCAGCACTTCATACTGCATGGCCAGCCGCGCCAGCTTTTTCACAAACCGGGACTGCCGATCATACTTCTCCGTGTTCTCGTCCACATCCAGGTCAATGGCCGTCATCAGGTTGTCGATCAGGATCACCCTGACCCCATACTGCATAATCGCGCTGCGGATGGTTTTCACAAGATCCTCGGGTTCATCGTCATCAATTATCCCGGTGTCGTAAAGATAGCACTTATCCTGGTACCAGGCGTTCATTCGGTCCATATTGCTGTTGGTCACAAACCGGTTGACACTCCCATCCTCCCGGTAATTCTCAACCACATTTGCCGGCCCTGCCACCTGGAAGTCCAGCCAGGCCTTGAACAGATAATCCGGCAGCTCCCCGGAATACACAAAGCATTTATACCCCTGGTCCATCGCGTTGGCCATCATCTGCCCCGCCAGTGTGCTCTTCCCATCCCCGCGTTTCCCCGCAATGATGTCCACCTGTCCAAAGTACAGGCCCCCGCCCAGCAGCCGATCCAGCTGGTAGATCCCGGTTTTCAGCTTCGGGAGCTTATAAATCTCCACCCGGCTGACCTCTGTAAGCGGCTTCACCCTTCGGACCGGCACTGGTTTTGCCCGCTCCACAGCCGCCTTCACCGCGGCAGCTCCATGCTTACATAACAGCTCATTGGCGTCCTTACAGCCCTGATAATCGACTTCTTCTACACGGTAGACCGGGTTTGGAAAACGCTGCCGCAGCTCATCCAGCAGGCTCATATGTCCCTTCTCAAAATCACCGAATACCACAATCTTTCGGAACTTTCTCACCCATTCCCAGCAATGCGGCACCCAGGTAAATCCTCTGGCCCCGGTCGGAACGCTGACTGCATTCTTCACCCCGGCTTCCGACACGGACAGGGAATCGATCTGGCCTTCCGTAATCACCAGCGTCTCGAAATCCACACATTGCTTCATCCCAAACAGGATAGGCCTGGTTCCAGCCTCGCACCACTCCTTGTTCTTGTCCCTGGCCTTATCAAAATCTGTCTTGCGGTATTTCACAAACTGCATATCCCCATTCTCGTCGTAGAAGGGGAATACCAGTACATTGGTGTGCTCTGTCTGTACCGTGATCTCATACTGCTCCGCCACCCGGCGGGAGATCCCGCGGCTTTCCAGGTATGTCACCGCCGGCGGCTTGGGCCGGATCGGCTGCTTTGGTGTTTTCAATGTTCTGTATGTCTTTCTACTCCAGGTGGACGTCTCGACCTCAGGAATTAGCGTATATCCAAAATCCCGGGCCAGCGTGAGCATATTCCCCTGGACTCCGCAGCTCTGCCGCAGGCATTTGAACTGTCCAGTCCGCAGGTTGATGGCGGAAGAGCCTTTGTCCTTCCGGTTCTTCCCGCCGCGGCAGTATGGGCACTCCGCCAGCTGCAGCTCGTCTCCCCGCTGCTTCCCCTGGATTCCTAAAAAGCGTACCAGATCCCAGGCGTCCTGCTCCTTAAACTCATATCTCACACGCTCACCTCCTGAACAAATCCAGACGTTCCTCCAGGCAGTCTTTATAAGCCTCGATCCGGTGATTGTACCGTATTTCCATGGCAGCGTACGCCAGATCAATGGCCTCTCTGAGCGCCTTTCGACTGTCCGGGACCTTCATCGGTCCATAAATGGGGTGATCCATCCACATCAGTCATCCTCCCATCCGTAATCAACCGTTGTCTCCTCCTGTGCTTCCACCGCGTCCGGCAGGATGGCCTCCTGGTGGGACTTTGCCCACTCATCATCCAGATAATCCACATAGCCACTGTTAAAAAACGTGCTACCATGCTTCCAGTACTGCACATCACTGCCCTGCATTTCCGCACAATAGCGTTTAACGGCCCGCGCCAGCTCCTCCAGGCCGATTCCGAACAGCTTCCGCTTCTGGGTGTCTGAAACCGCGCCTTTCCCCTTCTTGACCGGGTAAAGCTTCCAAAGCGCTTCGAAAAATTCATCCACGCTTTCTTGAGGTACGTTAGTCCCTTTCTTTTTAGTTTTGTTTAGTTTATGTTTATGTTTATTAATAGGTACACTTTGTGGTACAGGTTGTGGTTCACTCTGTGGTTCGGTCTGTGGTACATTTTCGGTACACTTTGTGGTACAAATCGTACCCTCATTTTGTACCACAGAACGTACCACAAGCGAATTCACGTGGTAAATCGCAGCCTGGTTCCCTCCCCTGGATCTCCAGGAAATGTACCCATCCTGCTCCAGCCGGTTCCTGGCCCGTTTGATTGCCTGTGCGTTTAGTCCCGATTTCAGCACCAGGACTGATACTGCTACCGTAAACTCTTCCTGCCAACCCGTTTTATTCGCTATGGACATCAGCGCGTGCCATAAGGCGATGGCGGGTGAGGGCAGCGGGTTTAGTTCGAGCGTATCGTAAAACGCCTTAATCTCAGCAATGTAATTCATTGAATCACCCCAGTTCCCGACCGGATTCCCATTCGCGGTACAGGTGGATCCACTCCTCCAACCGCATTGTAACCAGCCATTCTTCATGATCCCGGCGGTGGAATACCGCGGGGAACGGCCTTCCATCCTCAGGTAAAGCCCCGGCGTCCCGCACCGCCCGTTCCATGGCGTCATGCAGGTTCAGCCGCTCAACTCGTTTGCATTCGATGTGAATCCCCGGAAGGCCTACCACATCGGCGGCGCCGCTGCGGCCGCAATACTGCTGGCCCCGGCGGCAGTTATAGCCATAATCCCGCAGATGGCCGGCAAGCTCGCGTTCCCCGCGTTTGCCCTTCTCCCTTTGGGATTTACCCATACGCCCTCCTTTCTGCCCGGCAGGAGGACCCGCCGGGCGCTGAAAAATCAGAAAGTATACTTTACGGTCCTATCGTGACATATTAAAAGCAAAGCATACCGTTGTTCCCTGTCTCTTACAGATAACTCTTGCCAAAGGTCCGCCGGAACTCCTCCCGGCTGCCATAGTGGCTTTCATAATACGCCTGGGCTTTCCGCTTCAGGCTCAGGTCAAACTGTTGGTCCATATGGACACTGTACGGGGTCATGTTGTGCCAGTCCGGCCGAAGCGGTACAATAAAACCGTACCGTTCCGACAGTGCCCGATTTGAGCCGTTGAACACATGGTGCCGTTCCACGTTGCAATCCCCGGTAATTATGCAGTGCTCCATATCATCCGTCAAAACGCTGTACAGCTTTTTCATGTACGTTCCTTCTTTCGGTGCTGTTCATACAAGGCCATCATCTCCGCCAGCTGATCCGGTGTCATGGTCTCGATTCCCATTTCCCGGCACTCCGACACCAGGCCGTTGATCAGATCAGACATCTCGCGGGTATCGTAGGTGCTGGATCCTCTCAGCATGATGTATGTACGGAATGCAGCGCCATCCCTTGCTTGTTTTACTTCCGACGTCGGTTTGATGTGATAGGTTTCCGCTTCCAGGGCTTTCTCCTCGCCGGAATCATCATCCGGCACCACCACATAGATCATCCGGCCATCGACCGTCTCAGTCTGCCCATAACGTCGCAGCATAAGGTTATGCGCCCGGTTCTTGGAGATTCCGGCAGACTCTGCCAGCCTGGACAGCAGCTGCCAGTAATAGGCATTGGCGTCCAGGCTCCGCTTTCTGCGGAATCGCCTGGCCACGATGGACAGCCGCTGCTCCCGAATCCCCTCCAACTGCCGCGTGATATCCCCCTCCACCTCAAAGGTCAAAAGAAATTTCCCAGACTGCCAGTCCCTGGATACCGTTTTCAAAATGCCCGCCGTCTCCATACGTTACTCCTGATCCGGCAGTCCCTGGAACCGGGACATGCATTCCTTAAACTGTTCTGTCGTCATTTCCTCCATCGTTTTCACGCCAAAGGTCGCGCAGATGGACGCCCGGTTCACCTTCTTTTTCTTTCCGGTTTCCAGGAGTGTTTTGATCTGCGCCTGGGTTATACGCCCCGGATCAGAAGTGGAAGGCACCGGTGATTCCGCCTTCGCCGTCTGCTTCTGCCCCAGGGTATAGACAACTTTGCCGCCTTTATCCTTTTTGATTACCAGCGCGTTGATGTTGCGGTTCTCATCGTACCCGATCTGGGCAACATGAAATGAATCATAGCAGGTGTACCGCTTCTGCCCCCTTGAATCCACTGCCTCCTGAATGCTGCAGTCCGCCCGGCCAATCCAGATGAAGGGGGCCGTATACAACTCCCTCCCAATCCCCCAGTTAAAACAGGCGCGTTTAAAACTGTCGGAGGCCTGTCCCTTCTCTTTTTCTGTGTAACTCTCTGTCCCGACATCCTGCTTGGCCACCCATTCCCCTGTCTCTCCATCCCGGATCGACACGGTACAGTAGAGCCGGTCCCCGATCAGCTGGTGGGAGCGGGACCAGTTCATCGGTCCCACCACCTCATCCAGAATGTTCTGGTCCACCCGTGCGTCTTTATAGAGCAGAAGGGAAATGCCGGACTCTTTTACTGTAGCGATCCGGCAATCAATCTCTCCGGCAGTCAATGTTCTAAAATTCAGCGTTTTCACCTACGATCACCTCCACCTCTTCATCCAACCGAAATGAGAAATCTGTCTTTATCGGGCTGCAGTCACAGCTATGTACATAAGTGACGAGCCTGCTCTCTGTCCGTTTAATGGCCTCAACACAGAACTTCTGCCAATTTCCATAGTCCCCATACTCCACCCGGATCACCTGGCCGGGCTGAAGATCCTTTGCTTTTATCATCATAGTCTCAATCCTCCAGAACAATCTCTGCCATCAGTTGTGCGATCTCTTCCATCACCCAGTGATATGCCTCTTTTTCAGAGGAGTACTCCGCTCCTTCTCTGGCTCTCTTGGCTACGAGCTCCTGCAATAATACCAGGCTGCGAAAACTTTTATCTTCCATCTTGATTTCCTCCGATTTTCCCCGTATAATAGGGGCTGTAAGATCACTTTTTAGTTACTGGAATCCCGGACGGTTGCCTCCGTCTGGGGTTCTTTTTTTGTACGACTATTTCCCATCAACTGCTTTCTGGCCTGCACAAAATCATCATCACGAAACTTCTTAGATGAATAGGCTTTCGACATGGAACCAATGCCCCCTTCCATATGAATTTCGAGAAGGTAAACTCCATTGTCGTATCCCAGACGGTTCTTCTCATCTCTGCGAATAATCGCCTGAATTTTATCAACGTTGAAAATGTCTGCATTAATTTCAATGAATGTTGTCATATATACCTCTCTTTCACGCCGCCACCCGCAGCTCCGCCCGGATCCACATCTTCATGATCTCAACTTCCTCCCGGCAGCCCGCCTCAATCTCCTGGCCGATCCAACTCCGCAGGCATATGGTGTCACCTGTCCTCAGCTGATCCAGGTACTCCTCGTAATACTCCTGTTCTGTCATGTGCTCGTCTGCAGCGTCCGGGTTACTCACTGCAAGCCGCGTTGCTCTGGCTGCGATAGCTTCCATCTGCTCTCTCTTCATGCCCTCCTCCTCTCCTACACCACAATAATCCCACCCCAGGTCAACGCCAGCAGTGTCCCGGCGATCGAAAACAGCACCATGCACACCAGCGCCATCCGCTCCGCGCTCTCCTGCCCCCGCCGGGCCTCCCGCAGGCTGCCGCGCAGCCAGGTGTTCTCCTCCTGCAGCTCGGTGTAGCCCGGGTCATTCAATACCTTGATCACTGCAATCATCTCCCTTCTTCTCCGCAAGCCCAGGCTGTGATAAGGGCTTCCCTCGCAGAATGGCTATCAACTCGCCATCGGTCAGCTTGCACGTCTGTACTACTGCCCACAGCTCCTGTAGCGTGTACAACTCTGGCCGCTTGCGCCGGTTGTAAAATGTCTCCTTGCTGAACCTAGCCTTACTTGCCAAGGTCGCCGGTGTCACGGCCTCAGCTTCCATACCTCTTGCAATGCAGGATCGCACTACACGGCGTTTTGCTTCAATATCAGTCGGTTTTATTTTTGGCACTTGACTTCACCTCCCTTCATCGCATGAACTCCGATAACTGTAACTGTTCATACTCTGGTGCCTTCACAAAATCGGCCGGAAGCTGAATACCAAACTGCTCGCATTCCAGTTTAAACGCTTCCGCAATTTTGTACGCCGGTGATCCCTGCTTGCGCATGATCCGCTCCGTCACCCGGCCCAACTCTGCCACGCTGGAGGCGATCTGGGGATTGAGGGGGCAGGGAAGCTTTCCAGATTCCATTTCATGGAAACGGTTAATGTACCGCGCCGTGAACTCTGTCCCCTTCTGTCCAGTCATCTTGTGGGCGATAAACTCGCAGCCCTTTTTTGTGACCAGGAAACATGGGCGTGTCTGATTATTTACGTCCTGATAGGTGGTCTCCTTGAAAAAATCGCCGTGGGAAATTTTCCCCTCGGCTAACTGGCCGACATAGCGGCGGATATCCTTTAACAAATCGTTATGTTTCTTGCCGCACCACTCTGCGGCCTCAATCGATGTAATTGTAGTTCTTGTTAAGTCGTTCACTTAATCACTCCTTTTCTGTATTGATGTTTTCCTCCCCCCTGTCCTATACTGTATTTACAGGCGTTGCAGCGCCGAGTACGAAATGGAAGGAGAACCCACATGGTTAAAATCAAACTTGCCATAGGTGACCACTCCGGGGATATCGAAAAACGCTTGGAATACATATCATCTGGAAGCATTTTCGATGTTTTTCCCGATTCATTCATGCAAGATTTCACTAAACACAATACTTTTGTTGATTTTTGCGAAGCTATAGGCTGTGATATAACTTCCCAAGACGATTTAGATAAACTGGATAGTGGATATTTTGATGAATCCATTAGTTTGCATTCAGAATTCGAATCATGGGAAGATATGACTGAAACCGCATATCAACGACAACTCAAAAAAAATTGAGGCGTTTGGCGGAGTGACTTATCTTTATCGAGACAATTTGCTCCGCTTATTCTTCTCCAAGCTGTTTCAAAATTTTCCCATTTGGCTGCTGCTACCAGCTTCATGTCCGCGTCTATAGCTCCATCTTCTGCCACAGTTCCTACAAAAATAACTTTCGGAACTATGTTTTCCGGCCCAGCACATGTTCTCACTGCATTTCTTTGCAAATCCAGCCATTCTTTCAGTGTAAACCGCATCTTCTCACCTCCTTTTCCCATTGACACTCCTACCCGATAGTAGTATAAGTGATCATCCTTTCCCCTGCTCTACCGGCTCGTCCTCCAGAAGTTTCTCGATTGGAACACCCAGATAATCAGCCACCTTCTGGACCTTACGGATTCCTGGCTCATTTTCGTTCCATTTGCAGATACTACTACGTGGAAATTCAAGCATTCTTTCTAGGGCAGAAATGGAAATCTTATGCTCATCGCATAGTCTCTTTACATTGTCATATAACAACTTTTTCACCTCCTATGTTATAATGGAAAAGTGTGCTGCGAATCGCCTCTATGAAAGGAGGTGATAGCATAAGAAAGAAGTACGTTCATTCTGTTCAAGAGGTACAAACTCTTGAAAACGATGGATATACACTGTGGGCAATGGCTTACTTCGTTGACTCGGGTGGGCCGGCCCTATACATCATGGCTAAGTAATTAGCCTGTAACTATCAACCACGCTCCAACGCAGCACACTCTTTTTTATACCGTACTAGCTAATTTTCCACCTCCTTTTAGCGCGAAAAGAACATACGTTTTTTGTTAATATCACGCAATAATATTGACATTTTGCGTAAAATATTCTATAATCAGAATTACCACAAAACCAATTACAATAATATTTTGGCATCCTCATATTGCGTGATATTTACAGAACTTACATTTTTATTATACGTGATATTTGCAGAATGTCAAGAGTATTTGCGTGATTTTTTACAGAACTTTTAGACAGGAGCTGCGAAATGATTTACGAAACAATAAAAGCACTTAGTAAAGAAAAAGGATTGTCAATAAATCAATTAGAAAAAACGTTAGGCCTATCAAAAGGTTCCCTATGTCGTATCGACACAAATAGACCTAGCATAGATAGGCTTCAGCGAATAGCCGATTTTTTTGATGTTTCTTTGGATTACCTTATGACAGGGAAAGAAGATCCAGAAAAAAAGGAAACTAAGCTTACACCAAAAGATGAGCGCGATATTGAAAAGAAGTTATCTGAAACCTTAGATCAAATTGTGAACGGAGACGGCCTCATGTTTAATGGAGAAATTATGGATGAGCGAACAAGGCAGCTTCTTGAAGTTAGTCTACGCAGCACAATGGAATCCGCTAAAATAGCCGCAAAAAAATTCACTCCCAATAAGTATAAAAAATAATGGATGTGATGTTTATGGATGAATACAATATTGTCCAAAAAGTAATTAAAAAGTATAAAACCAGATCTCCTTATGAGATACTCTCCGGCATGGGGATAATTTTGCGTAGGGAAGAGCTGGGAAGCATACTCGGCTACTATTATAAGGCTTATCGCATAAAACACATTGTATTGAATAGTGACCTTGAATATATGTCATCAGAAGAGAAATATGTTCTTTCCCATGAGCTTGGACACTCCGTTATGCATCCAGACGCAAATACTCCATTTTTAAGGGCAAATACATACCTATCAGTTGATCGTATGGAAAAGCAAGCTAATAAATTTGCAATGGGCTTACTTATTTCAGATGAGGACATACAAGAATATGCTATAGAACAGCACTATACCATTGATATGCTGTCAAAATTATGGGGTTACAAAAGAGAGCTAATAAAATTAAGACTAAACATAGCAAAAGAAAATAGGTAAAATCCAATAAAATGCAAAAATCACCAGGAGCTACCAACACCGAACGGCTTTCATATAGATTTTCTCTTACCGACGAACCTGGAAGACTACCGACTTGACGACACGACTTTTGAGATATCAAAAAAACTGATAGAATTAAGATTAAAATAGCCTATGGCTTTTTAATAAAATTTCAAAGGAGGAAATATCAATGAAAAAAAGAAAAATGGCAGGTGTAGCATTTGCGCTTTCGATGGCCCTAACGGCTTGCGGGGGCGGGGGGACTCAGGCGCCAGAAGCCTCAACTGCGCAAGAGACTGAGGCTAAAATCGAAACAACAGCCGGAAGCACGGAGGTAGTCCTCGAAGCGACTGAGGTGTCCATCACAGCAGCCGAGACAGAAGCGGAAAGCGCAGAAAGTGAAAATGTACCAACAGAATATACGTCTGCGTTAAAGAGTGCTGAAACGTACAGCAGCTTTATGCACATGTCAAAGGTCGGAATCTATGATCAGCTTACGTCCGAGTATGGAGACAAATTTACACCCGAGGCTGCGCAGTATGCGGTTGATAATGTAGAGGCTGATTGGAATTCAAACGCATTAGCTAAAGCTCAGGATTATAGCGATACCATGTATATGTCTAAAGCGGGGATTTATGATCAGCTCACCTCTGAGTATGGGGAAAAATTCACCCCTGAGGAGGCACAATATGCCGTCGATAATGTCGACGCCGATTGGAACGTTAATGCCCTTGAAAAAGCAAAATCCTACCAAAATACAATGAATATGTCCCCTGCGGCAATCCGTGATCAGCTTATGTCAGAATACGGAGAAAAATTTACGCAAGAAGAAGCTGATTACGCAATTGCTAATCTCGAGTAACCAAAGTCCCCTCCCTATTCAAAAGAAGGCCGAGGGATAAAAACATCAAATACAAAAACCGCCCCTGACACCAACCAAGGACGGCTTTCACATAGATTCTTGCCAGACGTATCCGGCTGATTCTATCTCGACAATAGAATTATACCATTCCTGGAGCGTCCTGGCAATAGGTGCATTTTTTTACCTAAAAAACCAAGGAGGAATGATACCATGCCAACCGCAAGAAAACTCCCTTCCGGCTCCTGGCGTTGCCTGGCCTACAGCCACTCGGTTTCTCTCTATAACGATGATGGATCGCCTAAACTTGATAGCAATGGGAAACCCAAAAAGAAACGAATTTATGAATCCTTCACCAGTGATGATTCCACTCGGGCCGGTAAAAATGAGGCAGAACAGGCAGCAGCAGAATTTTTATTGAATAAGTCCTCTGCCGCCAGTTCGCGATATGAAAATCTCACATTACGAGAGGCTATTGACAAATATATCGAATCTCTGGACGCGCTACGTTCCCCCACGACGGTCCAGGGTTATCGGACGATCCAAGAAAATGGTTTTCAGGACATCATGGATATTCCACTAAAAAAACTGACTCAACAAAAGTTACAGGTGGCTGTCAATAATGAGGCGAAGCGTCCCGCCAAACGTTATAAAAATTCCGACAAAACCATTTCCCCCAAAACACTCTCTAATGAATACGGGCTATTGACTGCTGTCATAAATGCCTATTATCCTAAACTCAAACTTGATATAAGTCTTTCGAAAAGCGATACGCCTATTAAAGAGCTGATCCCCCCTGATCAGATATACCAAGCAGTAAAGGGCACTGAAATAGAGCTTCCTGTTCTTCTTGCAATGTGGCTTAGTTTCTCCATGTCTGAAATCCGTGGACTGACAAAATCAAAATCGATCCTAAACGGTAATTATCTGGCTATTCAGGAAGTTGTCGTTAATGTGGACCGTAAGCCCAAGAGAAAAGGGCAGGCAAAGCAAGACACCAGAAAAAGGATATTGAAAATCCCGCCATATATAAAATCTCTGATTGACAAAACTGACCCGGAAATAGATGAGATTGTTACCCTGAGTGGTCATGCAATCTATTGTCGATTCGTTCGCCTACTGAAAAAGAACGGGCTTCCGGCCATGACTTTTCACGATCTGCGTCATGTAAACGCCTCTGTTATGGCGCTGTTGCGCATACCGGATAAATACGCAATGGAGCGCGGCGGCTGGAAGACTGACAAGGTGATGAAAAAAATATACACTCATACATTTTCCGAAGTACGTGAGGCATTCGATGCAACCATCGATAATTATTTCGAAAACATCATCCAGTCCTCAGAAGAAGCTTTGATAACTGTCGAACAAAAACGTCCCAGGGACTTCCTGATCTCTGCCGGCGGTGTAGAAGAAAGCATTTCCATAGGCGATAGCCTGGAAATATCTTACCTGACTCCAAGTGGACCACTGGAGAAGTATGACGGAATTTTCACCTTTGCTGACCCCAGCTATCTCTATATCGATAACATAAAGTATCGCATAAACACCATCCGTTCCTACAAAATAATCCCGTTTAGGGCATGATTTTCGTGTTGCATTTCGTGTTGCATAGCCTTGTAAACCTGCATTTTTTAATGTAATATGCTAAAATTTCACTTATCTGGTTACACTGAAAAACATCGTATCCACAAGGAATAGCGCAAAATCGTGCCTTTTGAAAAACAGCCTTGCCGGGTCCGATTCCCGTCAGCAGCTTTTAAAAAACCCTTGATTGCTCAAGGGTTTTTTTGTGTCTATCACCGTCTATGTTCTCTTTTTCCACTCCCAGCAGCGAAACCACAGATCCATCTGAATCTGATTTCCAACCCGTTTGACACAAAGCAGATTGGCCATGGCCATCAGCTTCAGCAGAGCGTCGGCCTCGTCGCACGCGATCAGCCCGTCCTTTGCCAGGATTCGGATGGAGGCGGAACCCCCTGTTTCCCTGACGCCGGTTTTGGCTTCTCCCGCAAGCTCGCACCGCAGCCGCCGGTACAGGCTTATAACCGCCCGCCTGCGCTCCGGGACGGAAATCCGGTCGTTTGCCCGGGCAAATTCCTCCATTTTTCTCATCAGACTTTGAAAACCTTCTTTTGACATAAAACCCTCACCTCTCTATTTAGTAACTCACTATATTGTAACTTACTATACAGTGAATTACTAGATATTTTTTTCTTGGCTATAATTTTATCAGAGAGGCGGTGCGCAAATGGGATACTTACACTTGAATATAGAGAAACAGCTGGCGGAAAAGGATATCAGCAAAAATGCTCTGTGCAGCTTCCTGGATATCCCAAGGGCCAACTTCAACCGCTATTGCCGGGATGAATTTCAGAGAATCGACGCCAATCTGATCTGCAAATTGTGCGCGTTTTTCGGATGCACGGCCGGGGATTTGATCGAATTCGTGGAGGAAGAGTCCGACAAGGCACTCTACTATAAGAATCTTAAAAAGTTCAAAACGTGATTGCTTCGGGGATTGGCGGCGGCCAATCCCTTTTTGAATGTGATGGGCCGGCGCAGCCTGAGGACGATTGTTCATGCAGCGCGCCGTCAGCGCAGCCTGAGGGCAAAACTTGTTTTCTCCCCCGCGACTTTCCCGCCGTTCCCTGTCATATACTGTACAAACGCTCATTTAAAAGGAATTCAAATGTCCGATCTGTTAAACGATTATGAGAACAACGGCTTTTTCCATGAGACGCCGGCGGCCTATCTGGATGATACCGGCGCTATGCCGGGGATGGCCGTTCCCTATTCCGGAACCGGCCTGACGCGCCTGTTAAACGCCGCATCCACCCCATTTCCCGTCAATCTTGCCCTGGACCGCGTCCCGCGGGTCGCGGGTTCCATTTTCTCCAGCCTGACCGACTATGACGCGGTTCCTGCAGGTTCCCACCGCGTCAGGCTGACGCAGGAGTCCCCCTCCAACGCCCTTCTGCTGGAGAAGGAGCTCATTTTCCCACCGGACGCCCACTCCACCGCAGTGCTGGTGGACTCCGCCGGTCAGGGCGTGGATCTTCTGCAGTTTATGGACCAGTCCTGCGCGCCGGATACCCGGGATCAGGCCTGCCTGCGCACCGTGAACGTCAGCATGGAGGACTCCTCCTTTGCGCTCCACACCGCCGACGGAATCCCACTGCACCAGCAGATCCCCTTCGGCGCGGCCACCCCCTACCGCACGCTGCCGCCCGGCCCCTACAGCTTCTATGTGACCGAGGACTCCGGCTATGAGTGGCTCTCCGGCCCCATCGCCACCGCCTCCCTCACGGTACAGCCGGGCCAGAGCTACACCCTGTATCTGCTGGGCAACACCTGGTCACCCTACGGGTTCCGCATCATACCGGTAAAGGATGCATAACAGACTGCCGTGCTATTTACGCTGTGCCTCTTCCCGCTACGCCTCCCTTCCCCTAAAAAGGAAATTATGTTCCGGATGAATCGCTCGATCCAGGTAGATGGAGCCTTCGAGGTTTTGAAAAATGACTATGGTTTCCAACGATTCCTGTTGCGAGGTAAGAAGAATGTAAAACTGGAAATTCTCTTGCTGAGTATGGGGTACAATCTAAGTAACTACATAGAAAAATCCAGAATGAGGGCGCCACTCAATCATCTATTTTGATGATTTTGCGACACCCTCAGACGATACGATTACAGTTCGAAAAGCCAGAAACTTACTTTAAAATCAGATTCATATAAATTGGTTGGTATACTATAAAAAGTACCGTATATACGAGATAAGGTATCAATCCTGCTTTTATGTATTCAATAAATTTGTAACCGCCGCTGCCATAACAAATTGCCTGGCCAGCGTTTGCCATAGGCGTAAGCACACTCGCAAAAGCTCCGATTAAAACTGCCATAAGCACCGGACGTGGGTCAAGACCAAGACCGACCGTTGCAGCAAGCGCAATCGACGTGTATATTTCTTTGGAAGCAAGATCGCTCATAAACTGTGTCGTTATACTAGCAAAGAAATAGAATACGATTGACAGCGCAAATACACTGTTATTGCCTCTCATGAAAAATCCGACTGCTGAAGCAATATATTCTTGTGCACCGGATTTTACGATTGCCGTTGTAAGAGGCATCGTTCCCGCTGCAAGGAGGAGGGAAACCCAGCTCATATTATCAATACATTCTCTCGGAGTTACGATTCCTACATAAACAGCTGTAAGCGCAAACATAAATGCCCAGATAAGAATCGGGATATTGGTGAACATCGTCCCAAACAGCATAGCGGCTACATTGCCGAAAAACAGGAAATATGCTAACTTGTCCATAAACGGGCTGAGAGTTGTGCCCCGATCTTCTTTTCCGTTAGATGCGGAACTGTCTTTTGCCATACTTTCTTCCATAGGGTCTGCCGTTGACCATTTGTTATAAAAACGGTATCCAAAAAACACCATAAACGCCAGCCATATCAGAACAAAGGGTGTCTTTGAAAGGATTGGGTCCAGAATACGCAGTCGATAGGGCGAACCCGCAGCTTCCAATTTTGCGTTGGTAACCGCATATTCCGCCAGGACAAGTCCAAACGGAAAAATCTGTCTCGAAGCATTTGCGATATCTGCGCACCATTTTGTCACACCACGGCGGCTGAAACTTTTATCCTCTGATGAAAGCGCGACAATCATAGGAGCCAACAGCGCTATGGCTGCAGTGGCATTCATGAAGTTTGCAAGAAGGACAGCACTCACCGCGAAGACGAGGAGGACTTTAATATGACCGCCTCTTGTGCTGCCAAGCTTGGCGACTAACTTCTTCAACCTGAATAAAAAACTGGATTTTTTTAATACCGTACCCAACATAAACAGGGGAATGAACAAAAGAATCCCTGTGTTTGAAAATCCTGTCCATGCTTCTGCGGCTGTTAAAATGCCAGTTGCCTGCAACACAACCGGAATGGAAAGTGAAATCAATCCGAAATTAAATTTACCGCTGGCAAATGCAACAATCATAACAAGTAAAAGTAAAAGAACAAATACTGCCTGACTCATATTTTTTCCTCCAGGTTCTATAATAGTTTTCCTGTGGATTTATTACACGGGCACATTGTTTCCCGATTAAATAATTCCCAGGAGGATGGCAAATACCATCATGGCTATGCTCAAAGCCCACAGAGGCAAGAAGGAAAATTTAATATGATCCTTCAGTTCTACGCCTGCGAGTCCGATAGCCAGGAAGGTCGGCGGAACAACCGGGCTGACCGACAGCCCCACGTTCTCGCCAATCAGCATTGCCCGGCCTACCGTCTCCAGCGTCACGCCAAAGGGTTCTACAATCTGGCCGATGATAGGCATAATACCGTAGTAATAGGGATCTGGTCCAAGAACCATACCAAGAGGTGCTCCCAGCGCGCCTACAATGTAATGCAGATAACGCTGCAGGCTTTCCGGAAGCGCATTAATCAGCACAGTAGACATTTCCAGTACCATTCCGGTTTGGGTCATGACACCCAGAAAAATACCGGCACACAGCAGGGTAACTGTCAGCATGATGCTGGAAGGCGCATGGGCCTGAATCCGTTTCTGCTGAAGCTGAGGGTCCGGATAGTTTACCGCCAGGGCGATAATGGTACCTACCATGAATACTGCATAAGTGGGAAGCCATTTGCGAACCAAGGCAACAATCAGGATCAGGGTGAAGAGCAGGTTGAACCACAACAGGTTTGGACGTTTGAGAGAAGTGTCCGAATCTTTTCCGGCGTTTTCTTCCTCCACACTCTCATCCACAGTAAGACCCAGCTTTGCCAGACGCTTTGTTTCCACCACACCCAGGAACGCGGCAATGCCTATCAAAGCCACCAACCCGAATGCCTGCATGGGAATCATCCGAATCCACAGCTCGGTAGCGTCCACATTAGCCGTAGTGGCCGCGCGAACGGTAGGCCCGCCCCACGGAACCAGATTCATGATTCCGGTGGCCGCCCCACAGAGCAGCAACAGTACGGTCGGCCGGATATGCATTTTCTTGTAAATAGGAAGCATAGTGGGAATGGTAATCAGGTATGTGGTCGCTGCCGCCCCGTCAATATGACCGATCATCGCAATGATGGATGTAAACACAAGAATCAACGTAACATTTTTTCCCGCCTTGTGTACCAGCCCATCCACCAGTTTGTCAAACAGACCGGCATCGTTCATGATCCCAAAATACGTTACAGAAAAGATGAAAAGGATTGCCGTCTGCCAGGTAGAACCAACCCCCTTGCCAATGAATTCTGTAATTTCTGACAGACCAAACCCGCAAACCAGTGCTCCGATGATGGGCAACACTGCAAAGCAGAATGCGGGCAAGGCCTTACTTTTAAAAATCAGAACCATCATAACGATGATAATTAAAAAGCCAACCAATGCTAACAAATTGTATCCCCCCTTTTCGAATGATTCGTAACGCCAGTTTCTATTTTGTTGATACAAAGATCCAGAGAATACCACTGGGTGCGGACAAGCGGTGCTACACGCCCGGATTTCCCCTTTTCTTCCAGAATTTTGTCCATATCAATCATGACCTGTTCCGCAAATTCCGGATCGTCTGTAATCCAGGCTTCATAGTGCATTGGAATCATAAGCTGACCGTCAAACCTTGCAAACCATTCCGCAAAGTCTTTTGCAGCGGTCTTATCCTTCACGCTTGACGGCAGGGTGTGGTTGTGAAGCACAAGATTCGGTTTTTTATTACCGCGAAGTTTTTCTATCATACCATCATCATTAGCCCCCATAAACAGCACTCGCATTCCCTGGTCTGTCGTGATGACATAGTTCACATTAAAAGCACTTCCCATGGCATTTAATTCAACAGAACCCGGCAATTTCCCAAACACCTCTGAAAATTCCTGACGGGCCAGCTTAGATGGATAGTGGGTTCCGTGATAGGTATCCAATGTAAAGCCATCCAACAGATAGGTCCCTTCATAGTCAATCGGATACAGGCTGGTAACCGGAATATGATAGTTGCGTGCAAGTTCCATGATTGTCGCAGAATGGGAAATCAGGATAGGATGAAACTTTTCCACAAGCTCCGGGATATTGGCCGTGTGATCTCCATGTGTATGGTTCAAAAGAATATAATCACATGCGTCAATATCATCAATCGAAAATCGGTTCGGACAAACCCGGCTTAAAGAATCTGTTCCACTGAACCAGGGATCGGTAATGATGGTTTTTCCATTGTTCAGCTTAATCTCAAAGCACTGTCCGTTCAGCCAACGAAACTGAAATGCAGAAGATGAAAATGATTGATTCATAGTAACCCCTCCTGTTTATTTTTCTTTTGGTGTGAAAATCTTACTTACAAAATACAGAAGCTTCTCCAGATATTGGGTATGCGCTTCCACCATAACCGTATGTCCGCCATCTAAATAGCATAGTTCGATATTGGGAATTCCATTTTTTAACACATCTACGTGGCATTGACGTCTCACCTGGTCATCCTTACCATGAGCTAACAGGACCGGACATTGGATATCCTTTAAACACGGCTCAAGATCGATGGTTCGAACAGAGGCGGTACATGCGTAAGCAGCTTCTTTCGGAACACGGAACGCATATTCATACAAAATGGAATAAAGCGCCTCAGGACATTTTCTGGCAAAGCAGCGTTTAATAAACCGGTCGATCAAATCATGATCGGGCCATGACTTCTGAATGTTTTTTGGAAGATCTGGGTCTGAATGCCCTAAGGTATTCGCACCTGTATTCGACAATAACAGTCCTTGTACCAGTCCTTCCTGGTCTGCAATAGCAGCACTCATTGCGATAATACCTCCTGCAGAATAGCCGCAAAGGATGGTGGGACCCAAATCATACTCTTTAACAAAATCCAGAATTCTTCTTCCAATAATATCCAACTCCCATGGAGCATCTGACATCAGCCAGTCAATGGCAGCAGATTGGCAAGGCAGAAAAATACCAAGCCCATCAAAAACTGCAGGTGATGTAAGGCCGCCGGGAATGAATAACACAGTAGGTTCTTTTGGTTTTAATGGTCCCCCTATATATTTAAGCAAATGAACCAATTTTTTCTTCTCCCTTCAAGTTTTATTGTACATAAAGTATATAACAATGATTGACAAATGAAAAATATCTATTTATTATTGAACCATAGATTTAAACTATGTTTTTCAAGGGGGCATTCTTATGTATCTGAAGGAATTTCGTTATTTATTAACCATTGCTGCAGAAGGCAACATTACCAAGGCCGCGGACAGACTTTACATATCCCAACCGTCCCTAAGCCATTTTTTGACAGAATATGAAAAAGATATGGGGTTTGAAATCTTTACCCGTTTTCATTTTGGTGTCAAGCCGACTGCAGAGGGAGAACATCTTTTGCAGATTGCCAGAAGAACTATGGAAGAGATCGACGCCCTCGTTCCCAAGCATACGCCTGCGCTCATACAGGATTGCTTAAAAGTCAATATCGGAATTCCTGATCAGAGGGCGATGATGCTGACTCCTTATTTCTTATCTCATGCAAAGCGAGAACTCCCTCAGATAAAGTTTCACATCATAGAAGATACCCCAAGAAAATTAATGGAGAGGCTAAATGAGGATTGCTGTGATTTATTTATCGCTGCCTCCACTACCAAAGACAGCTTTTATCCAGAACTAAAATGTTCCTTCCTTTGCAGTGAGGAAATCAAGATTGCGGTTCCCCCGGGGCATGATTTGGAGCATCGTGTCCGAAGGAGCCCTGCAAATGAACCATATGTGGCCATCTCTGATTTAAAAGGCTTAGATTACTGCCTGTGTACCAATGACCGAAATATTCGCCTGTTTTCAGATGAGTTTTTGAAAAATCACAATATTCCTCATAACATAATCAGTACAAGTTCCAACATTGCTACCGCGCTTAACAGCTGCCTTGCCTTTAATGCCCTGACATTTGTACCGAAAAAATTCGCCTATATTAATTCGGGGCTTGCTTATTTTTCTATCGGAAGAAAAAAGATATATTGGCATTTGCAGATCCTGTCAAAACAGGATTTGCAGACAGCCGTATATTATGATGGAATTACGAAGATTTTCAGAAATTATTATTTGTGATAGTATGGATATATTCCCGGATATCTGGTTTACTGGTTCCAAAGCATGCATTTTAACTATGGATTTGGGGCGGTATTAAATACTCCAGAACCTCAGAAGTGAAGCGTGATCCGATAAAAAGCGTAAAAGGCATCCCGTTTCGGTTTTTGTCCTTTTGTGAGTCAGCTAAACGTGATGTCCCGTTCACAAAGTTCTACAATACGGTCTACAGCGTGTACGCCCCTCATGTTAGCAGAGAAAAGAACAGCAGACATCATGATCGGATTAAAAGCCTATCTATGTAACGGAAGAAAGATGGTTGTCGTTAGCCATCTTTTTTCATTTTTTCGAAAAATTTTAGGGGAAGGGAGTGATTCATACCAATCACCCCTCCCCCTGTTTGGGAATCTATTTCCCGACTGCCCCTTCTCTGCTAAAAAATCCCCTCGAAGCTTTCCCGCAGCGTATCGCAGGACTTGTTCATTTTCTCCATTTCCTCGTCGGTCAGGGACAGGGGTAATACCTTCTGGATGCCGTTCTGATTGATGATGCAGGGCGCGCCCACAAACACATCCCGCTGGCCGAAATCGCCGCGCATCATAGCCGAAACGGTAAGCACGCTGTGCTCGTCTCCCAGAATCGCCTTAGTGATCCGGGTTAATGCCATACCGATGCCGTAGTAGGTGGCGTTCTTGGCCTCTATGATCTTGTAGGCCGCGGTGCGCACCTCCTCCTCGATCTGGACCAGGCGTTCCCGGCAGACCGCGTCGTTCTCGCCGCACAGCTCCAGTATGGGCTTGGTGGCCAACAGCGCCTGGCTCCAGGGTGCAAACTCGGAGTCGCCATGCTCGCCCATGACGTAGGCGTGCACATTTCTGGGATCCACCTTCAGGTATTCGCCCAGGAGATAACGCAGGCGCGCCGTGTCCAGGGCCGTGCCGCTGCCCAGCACCCGCCTGGGGTTGAACCCGGACAGCACGCAGGTGATCCTGGTCATGATGTCCACCGGGTTGGTTGCCACCAGGAATATCCCGTTAAAGCCTGATGAGGTCACCGGATCGATGATGGAGCGGAACACCTGCGCGTTGCGCTTCAACAGGTCCAGACGGGTCTCCCCCGGCTTCTGGGCCACTCCGGCGCAGATCACCACGATGTCCGCATCCGCGCAGTCGCTGTACTCCCCCGCGTAGATCGTCATGCTGGCGTTGGCGAAGGCCAGGCCGTGGTTCAAGTCCATGGCTTCCCCGATTGCCCGCGTCTTGTTCACGTCGATCAGCACCAGCTCGTCGCAAACCGACTGGTTCAACAGACTGTAGGCGTAGCTCATACCTACCATACCGGTGCCCACGATTACCACTTTCCGCTTGTCTACTCTCATTCTTCCACTCACTTTCCCAGGAAGCGGCTCAGATCCCGGGCCGTTTGCCCGCATTTGCGCTCCCCGATGCTTACAGTGTTCAGGTTGCTCCATTTCTCCTCATTATATGCAGCCCCGGCGCGCCGGGCCATAAGTTTTAGCGTCTAACGGTCCAGCTTTTTCGCCATCAGCTCGCTGTTGCTGCTGTAGGCGATGGCGCTTTCGCGGGAAATGGCGCCCTTACGGTACAGGCTGATGATGCTGTTGTCCATGGAAATCATACCCTCGCCCTGGGAGGTGGCGATCACGCCGTCGATCTGGTGAATCTTGGATTCCCGGATCATATTGCGGATGGCGTTGTTCAAAAACATCACCTCAAACGCAGGCTGCACGCCGCCGTCCAGGGTGGGGATCAGCTGCTGAGAGATCACCGCGTCCAGCACCATGGAGAGCTGGGTGCGAATCTGCTGCTGCTGACCGGGCGGAAATGCGTCGATCACGCGGTCGATGGTGTTGGCCGCGCCGATGGTGTGCAGGGTGGACAGTATCAGATGGCCCGTCTCCGCCGCCGTCATAGCCGTGCTGATGGTCTCATGGTCCCGCATCTCCCCCAGAAGGATCACGTCCGGCGCCTGGCGCAGGGAGGCGCGCAGGCCGGTCAGATAGCTGTCCGTGTCCGTGACGATCTCACGCTGGGTCACAACGCTCATTTTATGCCGGTGAAGATACTCGATGGGGTCCTCCAGGGTAATCACATGGGCGTTTCTCGTCCGGTTGATCTCGTCGATGATGCAGGCCAGGGTCGTGCTCTTTCCGCTTCCCGCGGGACCGGTCACCAGCACCATTCCCTTGGTCATCCTGGCCACGTCGATGATCATTTTCGGCAGGTGCAGGGCTTCCGGATCGGGCAGCTCAAAACGCACCACGCGGATGATCCCGGCCAGAGACCCCCTCTGCCGGAAAATGTTGGCGCGGAACCGCGAAACGCCGGGAATGGCAAAGGAGAAATCGTCGTCCCCATGCTCCCGCACCTTGGCCATATCGCGGTTCTTCGCCAGCTCGTAAATCTGCGTGATCATGCGGTCCATCTCCTCCGGCATGATCTTTTCCTGGCCCTGGTAAATGATCCGGCCGCCGATTTTGTAGGAAAACGGCATGCCGGGTACCAGGAAAATGTCCGCCGCATCCTGCTCCACCGCCGTTGTCAGCAATTCCTTTACATTCATGGTTCTAGTCTGCTCCTTTTACATCAAATTTTGCATATCCCCGCGCCAATACCGGTACCGCAACCAGCCCCGGGTGGCGCCGGGTGGATGATCAAACGCCCGTTAAGCCCCGGAACTCCCGTCCCACACCGGCATCGAATTGTCGATCTCATACTGGCCGCTGTCGTACACGTACCAGGAATGGATCTGATAGCGCATACCCTCGCCGCAGACCAGCGTCAGCTCGATGCGCAGGGACTGGCCCCGCTCCATGGGAATGTCCGCGACCACCATTCCCTCTTCCTGATGGTAAATGTCTCCCAGACGCGCCTTGACGGAATCGCTGGCTGAGGACGAGTCGTCGGAATGTCCCATCTCCTCCTGCAGCACCGCATCCACCTGGCGCACCCACTCCTGCCCCTTGCTGTCCGCCTCATAGTAGGCGCTCACCGCCTCCGCCTGGCGCTCCGCCAGACTCAAGTCGCCTTTAGCGCTGCTCAGGGAGAGCAGCCCGAAGGTGGCCAGGCAGAGCACGATAAAGATCAGCACCAGCGAAGCCGCTCCGATATTCACTTTTCCTCCGCCCGATTCCCTCGCCATCTGTCAAATCCCGCCTTTTCTCTGTTATGGTTTGATATACTGATCCGCGTTCAACGCGTACAGCACCGTTCCCTTGTCCCGCGCTCCATAGCGCATGATCACGATCTGCGTCATCTGCATGTGGTCCACCGTGCCGCAGAGCACCTGCGCGGCGTAGGCGGTCTCTTTTCCGGCCGCCGCCAGCGCCCCGGCGTCCGGGTAGCGGTTCCAGTCCTCGTCCCACACCGGCGCATAGCTGTGAAAATCCTCAGCCTGGGAAATCAGCTCCCGGCGCGCTCTCTGCCCGTCGTTTTTCCACTGGGCCAGAAATCCGCTGAAATCCCGATCCGGCATGGGCAGGCCGTCTCCCAGTGTTTCCACCTGGCCCGCCTTAATCTCCTCGGCCAGAGTCTCCGCCGCCAGCACCGCCTGGTTGATATCCCTGGCCCTGCGGCTGGTAGAATCGGCCTTGACAAACACGGTCACGCACAGGGCCGCGCATATGATAAAAAATCCGCTCACCAGGATCATTTCCATCAGAAACGGCCCGGAGCCGGATCCACGCCTACCACTCATTTTCCCAGACACCTCCGCTTCTCAAATACAGCCTCAGGCTGCCTCCGCCCTCTCCCAGAGTGCGGATGGTCAGCAGACGGTCCGAAAGGGACACATCGAGCCCCGAGCACTCCAGAATATCCAGGCCGTCCTTCAACCCCAGGCCGCTCTCCGGGTTGGAGAACAGTTCCCTCACCCAGCCGTCCTGATAGTAAATCCAGGTCTCATAGCGGGTATCGTTCAGATCCTGGCCCAGGACCAGCACTGGCACGCCGTCTATTTCCCGCACCTCCACCATGCCCTCCCGGTCGCCCTGGCGCACCTTGTTGGCGATGTAGCTGAGGGCCGTGGTTCCGGTGAAATTCCGGTTGCTGCGCGCCGTGATGTTCTCGTACACCCGGCTGCCGATGAGCACGGTAAAAAGGGCGCACAGGACGAACACCAGGAACAGCAGGCCGGTGAAAAGCACGTTCATTTTGTTGCTTCTTCTCGCCGCCGTCCGGTTCATCTGCGCGCCTCCTCTTCCTCAATGGGATTGATGACAATCTCCGGCATCACATTGGATGCGAAGCCGTTGTAAAATACATTGTAGCGGTCCCGGTCAATGCGGACCCCGTAATTCTCCTCCAGATACTCCACACTGGGCGGATAGCGCCCCTCGATGGCGTAACACTGGACCGAAGCCCTGGTCACCGCCCGGCGCAGGGATTCCTCCCCCTTTTGCCCGGCCTTCCCCGCAAAGGAGAGCGCGCCCACCGCAAATACGCCCACAAGGAGCAGAAGGGCCGCTGCGGATAGCAGGTAGCCCTTCGTCTGGCTTTTTCTTCGTCTGCTTCTTCTGTCAACTCTCATCTATAACGTCCTCATCCGATCGCTGCAAGCACGCCCACAAGGGGCAGCATCACCGACAGGAGCACCAGGCCCACGGAGACGGCCAGCACCGCCACGATAGTGGGCTCAAACCGGGCCAGCATGTTGTCCATGGACTGGTCCGCCGCCTGCTCGAAGTCCTCGGAAATCTCCTCCATCACCGCGTCCAGACGGCCGCTGCGGCTTCCCACCTTGATCATCTGCACGTAGAAGCCGGAAAACAGCCCGGTATCCTTCATCGCCTGGTAATAGCTGGCTCCGGTCTCCAGGGTCTGGCCGCACTTCTCAATCTGCGCGGCCACCTTGCCGTTGTCCACCAGCTCTCCCGCCAGCTCCAGCCCCTTCTCAAACTCCATGCCGCTCTTCAACGTGAGCGCCAGCACGGAGGTGAACCGGCGGTTTGCAATGGCAAGGGCGATGCGGCTGTGACATTTTACATAATTTACCATCTTGTCCACCAGGGAAATCCGGTGTCCGAACCGGGACGCAGCCCAGATTCCGAACACGGCCAGAGCGATCACCGCGGCCGCGATCAGAGCGGCGCCGCTGAACAGGCCGCCCAGCCGGATGGCCGACCTGGCAGCCGGGGACATTTTCGCGCCCAGCTGCTCGTACACCTGGTCAAAGACCGGCATCACCTTCGAGAACAGCACGAACAGCACCACCAGCAGCATAACCACCATCATGATGGGGTAGGTCAGCGCGTTCTTCACATTGACCAGCAGCCGGTACTCCTTCTCATAGTAGTCTGAAAGGGACTTCATCATCTGGTCCAGGGTGCCGGACTGCTGGCCCAGCTTGGCCATGCGCACCACATAGAGGGGAAATGTACCCGCGTCCTCCAGCACTTTGAAGAACGGGTCTCCCAGCTCCGCGCCCTCGGCCATGTAGAGTAAAAGCTGTTTCTCGTCCTCGCAGCCCGCGTCCTCGGCCATGATGGCCAGGCCCTCGTCCAGAGGCACGGCTGCCTCCAGCAGAAGGCCAATCTGCAGGCAGAAGGCCGACAGCTCCTGATAGGAATATTGGTAAGGTTTTTCTGGCTTTTTCATACTCGCCCCGATGTCCTCCTGATCGTCAATAACTGTACTTGCCCTGATAGTTGGAGCCGTTACCGATGTACTTCATGATCTCCTCGCTCTGGTTCCCGTTTGATGCAAAGGTGGGGTCCATGAGCTTCCAGTCGTGGCCGTCGAAATAGATCACATTGTCCACCCAGCCCTGGCCGTCCAGATACACGTTGATCCAGGCGTGGTACAGGTTCCCGGTGTAACCCACCACCAGCTTGGTGGGAATGTCCTGGGAGCGCAGCATGGCTGTCATCAGGGCCGCGTAGTCGAAGCAGATTCCCTTTTTCTGGGCCAGCACCACGTCCACGTTGGGCAGGTAGCCGGACTGGACGGAGGCCGCCTTGGCTGTGTCGTAGGTGATGTTGGTGATCACATAGTTGTAGATGTCCGCAACCACGGCCACCTGATCAGCGGACCCGGCGCAGACCGCCGCTCCGGTTTGAACCGCGGCGCTGGCCGCGTTGAAGTTCACGTACTGGTTGGGGTACAGGAACGGACCGAACTCGTTGGTGATGTTGGCGTTTACATCCTGGCTGAAGGCCTGGGAATACTGGTTGCCCGAGACATTTTCAAAGACCTTCACCTGGTAGGAGCCGCTGCCCTCGGACAGGGGAAACACCTCGTACACGCCGCTGTTGTTCAGATCGTATGTATAGGTGGTGGATCCGCTCTTGGTGATCTGCACCTTGATCTTGGGGTTGCTGCCCAGGTATTTGAGCATAATGTAGCCCTCGCCCATGTTGGAGGCGTCTAACAGCGCCAGGTTGTTCTCGTAGGTCACGGTGCCGGAGGCGATGGGCGTGCGCACATAGCTGCCCGCCGGCTTGCTGTAGAGCGGAACCGCCTGGTCCTCGATGACGATGGGCTGAGCGGCATCGGCGAGGGGCTGGGGATCGGCAAGGGGTGACTCCGCGGGGGATGGGGCAGCGGATGACTCCGCGGCGGCGCCGGTGCCTGGGGCGGTACCCGCGCTGCAGCCGGTGGAGCCGGCGGCAAGCGCGAGGGCGGTTATGGGTATTAAAATGGCTTTTTTCTTCATAAAACCATTGCTCCTTTACTGAGGGTTGGAGAGGTGGTTGGGGGGAAAATGGGGGTGAGGTTGCCTATTGCTGGGGTTCGCTGGCTGTACTAAGGAATCCAGCGGGCTTTGCCTGGTACCCCTGATGTTGCGATTGCTGGGGTTCGCTGGCCGTCCTAAGGAATCCACCAGGCTTTGCCTGGTACCCCTTATGTTGCGATTGCTGGGGTTCGCTGGCCGTCCTAAGGAATCCACCGGGCTTTGCCCGGTCCCCCTTAGGACAAACGTTGTCTCACGATCTCGTACGCCAGAACGCCCGCCGCAACCGATGCATTCAACGAATCAATATCCCCCTTCATGGGAATGGAGGCGACCATGTCGCAGTGCTCTTTCACCAGCTTGCCGACGCCTTCGCCTTCATTTCCTACCACCAGGCCGATGGGGCCTTTTAAGTTCAGGCGGTACATGATTTCACCGCCCATGTCCGCGCACACAAACCACATTCCCTTTTTCTTCAAATCCTCCATGGTGGCGGTCAGGTTGGTGACCTTGGCCACCGGGGTGTAGTTCAGGGCGCCGGCCGAGGTCTTGGCCACCGTGGCGGTCAGGCCGACAGCCCTGCGCTTGGGGATGATCACCCCGTGCGCTCCGGCCAGGTTGGCGGTACGGATAATCGCGCCCAGGTTGTGGGGATCCTCGATGCCGTCCAGCAGAATCAGAAACGGCGGTTCGCCCTTCTCCTCGGCCAGCTTTAACAGATCCTCCACCTCGGCGTACTCGTAGGCCGCCGCGTAGGCGATCACGCCCTGGTGCTTGCCGGTCTCCGATATCTGGTCCAGGCGCTCTTTTGCCACAAAATTCACGATGGTGTCGTGCTTTTTCGCCTCCCGCACAATGGTGCGCACCGGGCCGTCCTGGCAGCCGTCCAGCACGAACAGCTTGTCAATGGTCTTTCCGGCGCGGTAGGCCTCCAGCACCGCGTTGCGGCCCTCTATGGTCAATTCTTCGTATCTCATCCTTCTGTTTCTCCTTTTTCATCCCACGGCTCCAAAAGCCCGGCCTTAACCAGACCACGGCTCACAAGCTCCACCAGCCTGGCGTACTGCTCCGTGAGGAACAGCCAGCCCACAAGAGCCTCCAGGCCCGTGGCCATGCGGTAATCGATCATGGTGGCGTGTTTCGCCATGGTGGCGGATTTGGCGTTGCGGCCCCGTTTGTAAGCCGCCAGTTCCTCCTCCGTCAGCTCCTCCTGCAGGGCCTTTATCAACTGGGCCTGGGCCGAGGCTTTCACCAGGGCGGCGCTGTGCTTGTGCATCTTGTTCACCTGCATGCTGCCGTGGTTGATCACCTTGGAGCGGATCATCAGCTCGTACACCGCATCCCCGATGTAGGCCAGAACCAGCGGCGAGTAAGTCCGCACGTCCACCGGCTCCAGCCCCATGCTTTTCTTATAATACTCCAGAAAATCTGAAAATGTTACACTCTCTTCCACTTTACGCCCTCTCTGGTGTCCTCCAGCACGATTCCCATATCCAGCAATTTCCCGCGGATCTCGTCGGCCAGGGCGAAGTTCTTCTCCTTGCGCGCCTGCTGTCTGGCGGCGATCAGCTCCTCCACCTGGGAGTCCAGGGTCTCGGCCTTGCGCTCGGTGATGATGCCCAACACGTCGCACAGCTCCTGGATCATATCCTTTAAATAGGAGACATAGCGTGCGGTGCTGTCCGCATCCGCCGTGGAGTTGGCCAGCTTCACCAGCTCAAATACAGCGGAAATGGCGTCGGCGGTGTTGAAATCGTCGTCCATGGCGGCCTCGTATTTCCCGCGCAGGGCGTCGGCCTGGGCCATGCTGTTCTGCTCATCGCAGGTTTCCGCGTTGCCGCTTGCTTTGCTTTCCAGATCCCGCAGCTTCTCCATGCAGGTGATGATGCGCTCCAGGCCGTTCTTGGAGGCCTCCATCAGATCCGCGCTGAAATTCAAGGGGCTGCGGTAGTGGGCGCTGAGCATAAAGAAACGCAGCACCTGGAGATCGTACTTCTCCCCGATCTCCCGCACGGTAAAGAAATTGCCCAGGGATTTGGACATTTTCCGGTTGTCGATATTCAAAAATGCATTGTGCATCCAGTAGGTGGCAAAGGGCTTATCGTTGGCGGATTCGCTCTGGGCGATCTCGTTCTCGTGGTGTGGGAAAATCAGGTCCTCGCCGCCTGCGTGGATGTCGATCTGTTCTCCCAGATATTTCTTGGACATCACCGAGCACTCGATGTGCCAGCCCGGACGGCCCTGGCACCAGGGAGACTCCCAGAAGGGTTCCCCATCCTTTTTCGGCTTCCACAGCACGAAATCCGCCGGGTCCTCCTTGCCCTCCTCGCCGGTGACCTTGATCTCGCGGAAACCGGACTGAAGGTCCTCCAGGTTCTTGTGGGACAGCTTGCCGTACTCCTTAAAGGAACCGGTGCGGAAATACACGGTGCCGTCGGCCGCCGCGTAGGCGTGCCCCTTCTCAATCAGGGTCCCGATCATGTCCAGCATGCCGCAGATCTCCTCCGTGGCCAGGGGATGGACGGTGGCGGGCTTTACATTCATGGAAGCCATGTCCTTCTTGCACTCCTCGATATAGCGCTTGGAAATGGTATCCGCGTCCACGCCCTCCTCGATGGCCTTCTTAATGATCTTGTCGTCCACGTCCGTGAAATTGGACACGTACTGAACCTCGTAACCCTTGTACTCAAAATAGCGGCGCACGGTGTCAAACACGATCATGGGCCTGGCGTTTCCAATGTGGATGAAATTGTACACCGTGGGTCCGCACACGTACATCTTCACAACCCCCGGAGTCAACGGAACAAACTCTTCTTTCCTTCTGCTCAGCGTGTTAAATATTTTCATACTCTTACTCTCCTCGGTTTTTACATTTCCGCCCCGTCGTTCTTCTGGCAGCCGCCACAGCCGCCGCAGCCGGTTTGAATCATTCTATTATCATAGCAGTAATCAGCCACTTCCGTCAATAAGGTAATTGCCTGTGACGCAATGCCCTCGCCGCTGCCCGTAAAGCCCAGTCCCTCCTCAGTGGTAGCCTTCACGCTGACCCGTCCCGGGTCCAAATGCAGGGCCTCTGCGATATTCTTCGCCATCTGCGGGCGGTAGGCCGCCAGCTTGGGCCGCTGGGCGATAATGGTGGCGTCGATGTTCTCCACCACATAACCATTTTCCTCCAGCAGCGCTCCCACGTGCTTTAACAGTTCTATGCTGGAAATCCCTTTATATGCCGGGTCCGTGTCGGGAAAATGCTGCCCGATGTCCCCAAGGGCCGCGGCCCCCAAAAGCGCGTCCATCACCGCGTGGACCAGCACGTCCGCGTCTGAGTGGCCCAAAAGCCCCTTCTCATAGGGAATCTCCACGCCTCCCAGGATCAGCCTGCGCTCCCCCACCAGGCGGTGTACGTCGTATCCTTGTCCAATTCTCATAATCTGTCCGATTCCTTTCCATTCTGATCAATCATATTCTGCCGTGTTCGTTCTCACCGGCCAGGGCCGGTTCTGTATCCGCCGTTTGGATTGTACCGGCCCGCCGGCCGCGCAAACGTCCCATTCCGTTCCGTAAGCGCCCGCAGGCCATTGCATACAATCAGACAACGGGCGCCCCGCCGGAACATCTCCCTGTCCCGGCGCCGGCCCCCGCGCTGTAAACTTATCCCGGCGCTGCGGTGCGCAGCGCCAAACATTATCCCACAATCCGAATCTTTCTTGCAATGCACCCCAACTGCAAATCCGACTGGATCCCGCAGCTCTCCCCGTCCGCATGGACCGGAAGTCCCCGCTCCGTGTGGATGAAAAGCTCCCCGCACTCGTAAGTTCTCACTTCCTTGCGCCTGCCGTGATTCCCGGTCAGGGACTCCAGAAGAATGGGCACCAGCTTGCGCCTGGCCGCGTGGCTGACCACGCACACGGAAAGTTTTCCGTCGCTGCAGTTCGCCCTGGGCGCCAGCTTGAAGCCGCCTCCCTCAAAGGGCTGTATATGACAGGAAATGAACGCGATGTGATTGAACTCCACCTTCTTCACCCCGTCCAGTATGATATAGCCCTTACAGGGCTTGCATTTAAATAACTGGCGGATGCCGGATATCAAATAGGAAAGCCGTCCCAGGCCCACGCGCCGAAGCCGCTGCCTGAGCTTGGACTCCAGCAGATCGTGACAGACCGCAGCGTCGAAGCCAATGCCCGCGCTGACCAGAAACCGCCTGTGGCTGACCTCCTGGGTGCCGTAGGTGAGAATGCCGTAATCCAGCATCCGGTAATGCCGCGGCGTCAGCAGGCGCTTCAGGGCCTTCACCGGATTCCCCGGGAGCTTTAAGCTCCTGGCCAGGTCATTGCCGGAACCGGCGGGAATATATCCCAGGGTCAGAGGGCCGCAAAAAACCAGGCCGTCCAGGACCTCGTTCATCGTCCCATCCCCGCCCACCGCCACGATCACCTGCGGTTCCCGGTTGCCATCCGTCAGTTCCCTGGCAATATTCCGGGCGTCGCCCCTGCCAGCTGTAAGATAGGCTTCATATTCCACTTGATGCTTTTCCAGATAAATGGCGACGGCCCGCCAGAGCCTGCCGCCTTTTCCGCATCCGGCATTGGGATTCACAATAAAATAGTACATGAAACCCTCCCATATTTATTCTTTCCTTAGTATATCATATAATAGTTGAAAACACTAAGAAAATTTCTATAAAAAAATGGAATAAAAAGTATTGACAATTAAAACAATATGGGATATAGTTCCCTGGCAATATTCCGGGCGTCGCCCCTGCCAGCTGTAAGATAGGCTTCATATTCCACTTGATGCTTTTCCAGATAAATGGCGACGGCCCGCCAGAGCCTGCCGCCTTTTCCGCATCCGGCATTGGGATTCACAATAAAATAGTACATGAAACCCTCCC